>ERZ812616.129-NODE-129-length-111328-cov-10.418709_pt1 | contig 111328 bp, 106 predicted proteins | sample MGYA00376249_ERZ812616 | MGnify/ENA primary metagenome ERZ812616 (study PRJEB26924, sample SAMEA4378265) | human gut metagenome | biome: human gut; feature: human-associated habitat; material: faeces | place: China | collected 2013 ...
TTGAATTTTCTTCAAAGAAATGAAATATGTGAATAACTTTTGATTTTGAGAAAAACAAAAGAGATTTCCCTATCTTTGTAGTTAAATCTCCTTCTCTATCTTATGCATCTTCTTGGAATTGAGCATTATATAATTGTTCATAGAAGCCTTTTTTCATAATAAGTTCTTCATGTTTACCTTGTTCAACAATACGCCCATCTTTCACTACGAGTATCAAGTCAGCACTCTTAATTGTTGAAAGACGATGTGCAATGACAAAACTTGTACGCCCTTTCATAACATTATGCATAGCCTCTTGTAACATTTTTTCTAAACGAGTATCTACTGAAGATGTAGCTTCATCTAATATTAAAATCTGAGGATTTTTTAAAATAGCACGTGCAATTGTTAATAGCTGTTTTTCACCCTGAGAAATATTGTTTGCTTCCTCATTAATAATCATGTTATAGCCTTCAGGTTGTGTACGAATGAAATGATGAACATTTGCTTGTTTTGCAGCTTCTATAATTTCATCCTTTCGTGCATTTTGACGACCATAACGCAAGTTATCATAAACTGTTCCATGAAATAACCAGGTATCTTGTAAAACCATTCCAAATAAGGCATGCAAATCTTCACGACGCATATCTTTGATATCAATGCCATCAATGCGGATACTGCCAGATGTTACATCATAAAAACGCATCAATAAACTAATCAAAGTTGTTTTTCCAGAGCCAGTTGGTCCCACAATAGCAACCATCTGTCCACTTTCAATTTCAACATTAAAATCATGAATAACTTCTTTATCACCATATCCAAAATGAACATGGTCAAAACTGACTTGACCTTTTGTCTGTTCAATCACTTGTGGTACTTGTGTTTCTATTTCCTCTTTTTCATTTAAAACTTCAAAGATTCTTTCAATTGCAGCAAACGCAGACTGAATTTGTGAAGATAAGTTACTTACCTGAGAAATAGGATCATTGACCTGCCAAATATAACGAACAAATGCTTGAATCTGTCCAATTTGCATCCCTCCGCCAATAGCATATAAGCATCCCATTAATCCAACTGTCCCAATAATAATATATGTGACAAGAGAAATAGAAGGTGAAATAAGTGATGACATAAACTGAGCCTTAAATGCATTTTGACATAACTCTTCATTAATATCTTTAAATTGTTCAATTGATTTTTGTTGTTTATTAAACAACAAAATTTCATTATATCCTGTATACATTTCAGTAATAGCACCATTCAAATTTCCTAATGCTTTTTGTTGAGCAGTAAAACGTTTTTGTGATCTCTTGACAATAAATCTCGTAATCAATAATGCTAATGGAATAATCATAAGAACAACAAATGTCATTGCCACATTAATACGTGACATCATGAAAATTGCTAGTCCTAGTGATAAAACACCACCAATAATCTGTCTTAATGTCTGTTGTAACGCATTTGAAACAGTATCAACATCATTAGTAATACGACTTAATACATCACCATACTGATGAGTATCAAAATAACTAATTGGTAAATGTCTAATCTTTTCTTGTAATGCATTACGTAAATCATGCATAGCATTTTGAATAGAATTTGTAATTGTAAAAGTAAATATCAATTGTGAAATTGTTTTAATCATATAGAAAATAAACAATGTTACAATAATTTTAATAACAATATCAAATTGAATATGAGCTCCTGGTACTTTATCAGCAATTGCTAAAGCATTTTCCATTAATAAAGAGGTGATTTGTCCTTCTATTGTTGGTGTAATGGCCAAAACAATATTTGTAATAATAATCATTCCTATGGCAATAAAGAAACTCCATTTGTATGGTGAGATAAATGGACCAATCTGAGCAACTGATTTTTTAAAACTTTGCCATTTCTTATTCATAGGCTAACTCCTCCTCACTCAGCTGAGAAGCTGCAATTTCATGATAGATAGGACATGTTTTTAATAAATCATGATGTTTCCCTTTACCAACAACTTGTCCTTCGTGTAAGACAATAATTTGATCAGCATCCATAATCGTAGAAATTCGTTGCGCAACAACCAATACAATAGATTCTTTAGTTTCATCTTTTAATGCCTTTCTTAAACTTGCATCTGTTTTAAAATCCAATGCACTAAAAGAATCATCAAAAATATAAATTTGTGGCTTTTTAATAATCGCTCTGGCTATACTTAAACGTTGACGCTGACCACCAGACACGTTCGTTGCACTTTCTGTAATCACTTCATGAAAGCCTAATGGCTTTTCCATAATAAAATCATACCCTTGTGCAATGCGTGCTGCATGAGCAACCTCTTCATCAGTTGCATCTTCTTTTCCATAACGAATGTTATCAGCAATTGTTCCAGTAAAAAGCATTGCTTTTTGAGGAATAAAGCCTATTTTATCACGCAGTTCTTTCATCGAATAATCTTGTATATTGATTCCATCAACTGTAATCTTTCCACAACTCACATCATAAAAACGTGGAATTAAATTAATTAATGTTGATTTACCTGAACCTGTACTACCAATGAAAGCAATTGTCTCACCCTGCTTTGCTGAAAAAGAAACGTCTTTTAAAACAGCTTCTTCACCATCTGGATATACAAAAGTAACATTATCAAATGACAGCGTATGTTCCTTAGAAATTGGCTGTTTAGTCACCTTTTGATGATCTTGAATGATAATATCAGAATTTAAAACTTCTTGAATACGTTTGGCTGAAACAGCTGCACGTGGATACATAACAAAAACACTACAGAACAATAACATTGAAAACATAGCATGGAATAAATAGTCCTGAAATGCAACTAACTTTCCAACTTGTAAAGTTCCTGCCCCAATCATAGTTGCTGCAATATAAAAGATAAATAAGATTGCTATATTCATAACTAAGAAAAATATCGGATCAGCAGAATTCATTAATTTAAAGATTCTTTTTGTATGACCAGTAAACTCACTGTTTGTATCATTAAATCTTGCTTGTTCATAATGATCATTATTAAAAGCACGTATTACCTTAATTCCAGTTAAATTTTCTCTAGAAATACGATTTAAATGGTCAAGTGAAGATTGCTGTTTTTGCGACATTGGTTCAGACACTTTTGCAACAATAATGACGCCAATAATAATTAATGGTAAAGTTGCAACAATAACCAAAGACAAGTCTAAAGATGTTTTTAATGTCATGAAGAATGACACCGCAATCATAACTGGTGTCAATAAAGCAGTTCTCAAAATCACATTAACAAATAACTGAATTTGGAATGCATCATTATTTGTACGTGTGATTAATGAAGAAATTCCAAATTTATTAAATTCACTTGGTGAAAAATCTTGGACTTTTGTAAAAATATCATTTCGAATATCACGTGTAATTGATGTTGAAATTTTCGCACAACAATACCCGAGTAAGATTGTTCCTAGAACTCCAGCAATTGATATTGCAATGGCAACACCCCACATCATATAAAGATATCCTTTATCTTCAGTGGCAACTCCAATATCAATCATATTAGCTATGATTGTTGGAAGTCCTAATTCAACAAGTGCAAACCCAAAGACAGAAATGACATTGAGAACAAGTAACTTTTTATACTTCAATAAGTATTTTAATATTAATTTCATATTTTCCCTCCTTGCCGTTTTGACTTGATTACTCTATAATAAACTATAAGGTTACCTTATAGTCAATAGGAGAATGAAAAAATGTCAGAAAATCGTGAGAAATACTTTACTACAGGAGAGTTTGCACGTATATGCAATGTTCCTAAACATGTCTTATTTCATTATGATGAAATTGGATTATTTAAACCATCTATTGTAAAAGAGAATCAATATCGTTATTATTCTCATCATCAGTATGATACTTTTACTATTATTACTATTCTTAAAAGTATTGGTATGTCTTTAAATGATATTAAGATTTATCTTGAAACAAGAACACCTCAATTATTGATTGACTTATTAAACGATCAAGAAAAAGTTTTAGATCAAAAAATGAAAGAATTAAAACGAGCTAAAGATTTTATTAAAACAATTCGTTCAACAACTTCACATGCTCTCCAGATTCAAGTCAATGATATTTATCTTCAATACTTTGATGAAGAATATATTCTTTGTAGTGATGATATTCACCACAAAAACAACAAAAGTTTTGAAGCTTATAATGATGAATATGTCCGTTTTTATAATAATCATCTGGATACAATGGACAAAGTAGGAACAATTCTATCAATTGATGAATTGTGTAAACAGAATTATAATACATTTCAGTGTTTATATACCCGTGTGAGAAAAAATAATCATAGAAATATTCGCATTATGAAAGCTGGTTATTACATAGTTGCATATCATCAAGGTGATTATCAAACAATTAGTGAAGCCTATCAAAGAGCACTTTCTTATGCAAGAAAGCATCATATTATTTTAGGAGAAAATGCTTATGAAGAATATGTTTTATCAGATATTGCTGTTCAAGATGAAAATAAATTTATTACCACAATCTATCTAGAAACAAATGAAAAGCATATCGAGTGATATGCTTTTATAATGCTTTGTCTTCAATTTGTTTTAAAATCATGCAAATAAATTCATCTAATGAGACAGTTGTTTGTTTTTGCTCACCATATTGACGATAAGTGACTGTTCTTTCATCTCTTTCCTTATCACCTAATACCAATTGATATGGAATTTTTTTCATTTGTGCCTCTCTAATACGATAACCTAGTTTTTCTTCTCTGTCATCTATTTCAACACGAATACCTTTAGCTTCTAACAATTTAAAAATTTCTTGAGAATAGTCTAAATGATATTCATTTTTCACTGGAATGACTTTGACTTGAGCAGGTGCTAACCATAATGGGAACGCTCCTGCAAAATGTTCTATTAAAATACCAATAAATCTTTCAATAGATCCAAAGATAACTCTATGAACCATAACTGGTCTTACCTTTTCACCATTTTGATCCACATAAGTCAAATCAAATCTTTCAGGTAAATTCATATCTAATTGAATAGTTCCACATTGCCAAACTCTTCCTAAAGAATCCTTAACATGGAAATCCAATTTAGGACCATAGAAAGCTCCATCTCCTGGATTGATCTTATAATCTTTTCCAGCCGCCTGACAGGCTGCTGCTAAAGCTGCTTCACTTTTCTCCCAAATTTCTAATTCTCCAATATATTTTTCTTCTGGTCTCGTAGATAATTCAATATCATATGATAATCCAAGCATTGAATAAACACGATCAATGAAAGCAATCAAACGAACAACTTCACTTTCAATCTGATCAGGAGTCATAAAGATATGTGCATCATCTTGAGTAAAAGTACGAACTCTGAATAAACCATTTAAAGCCCCACTTGCTTCATGTCTATGCACTTGTCCAAGTTCACCCATACGTATTGGTAAATCTTTATATGAATGTAAACCATTTTTATAGACAAGTAAGCTGCCAGGACAGTTCATAGGTTTAATAGCAAATTCACGCTCATCAACTAGTGAAGTATACATATTTTCCTTATAATTATACCAATGTCCTGAAACTTCCCATAATTCCTTAGACATCATAATAGGTGTTTTAATGAATTCATATCCTTCTTTTGTATGTTCATCATACCAGAATTTTTCTAATTCATTTCTAAGCAGCATACCATGTGGTAAGAAAAAAGGCATTCCTGGTGCATACTCACTCATCATAAATAAATCTAATTCTCTACCTAATTTCTTATGATCTCTTTTCTTAGCTTCTTCTAAAAAATCTAAATAAGCTTGTAATTCTTCTGGAGTTGGAAAACAAACACCATAAATTCTTTGCAGAACTTTATTGTCTTTATCACCTTTCCAATAAGCACCTGAATGTTTAAGCAATTTAAAATTTTTACACATTTTAACAGTTTCAACATGTGGCCCTCTACATAAGTCTACAAAATCACCTTGACGATAACATGTAATATGTCCGTCTTCTAAACCAGAAATTAAATCTAATTTGTATGGGTCATCTTTAAACATCTCCATTGCTTCTGCTTTAGAATGCTCCTCACGAATAATACGTTTACCATCTTTACAGATCTTCTTCATTTCTTTTTCAATAGCTGGAATATCTTCATCCTTAATGACTTTGTCTCCTAAATCAATATCATAATAGAATCCTTCACTCACTACTGGACCAACCCAAAATTTAGCATTTGGATATAAATGCTGAATTGCTTGTGCCAAAACATGAGCACACGAATGGTTTAACATATTTAATTGTTCATCATTTTTAAAATCAAAGTTTGCCATTTTCATTTCCTCCTTTTTATTATTAAAAAAGAGATCTCATCGCAAAGGACGAAATCTCGTGGTACCACCTTAATTTATTATCTTTCGATAACCTCTATTGTCTTAACGCGACCCAACGACATTCTCTTTCGAGTGTAGCTCATTAGGGAGTATCTTTATAAAGATTGAGAAACTTTCAGCAACCGTTTCCTCTCTAAACAATACTTATATAAAAACATATCCTAAATCATAGCTTGTAGCATTATTTTACATCAAACTATTATTTTGTCAAGTCATCTGATATTTTTGAGTTTGCTTTTTCATAATATTCTATAATTTCTCCTGCCCCATATATTAATGAAGAAATCAAAAAAGAAATAAAACAAGACCAAAGCATCAATATCATAGATTCAACACCCATCAATTGCCCAGTATTCAAGTAGGACGTATTAATCGCAATACTATATCCCTGACTTATAATATTCCCAAATAGGAAAAGATAAGCACAGACTTTTATAATTTTCGATACTTTATGAAACATATATCTCCTCCTACTTTCACAATATCATAAAAAATATGATATTATTGCTTATTTTCTCATAGTGAAAATCAATAACGATCATTTAACATTTCAAAATATTCCACAATTTTACCAAATCCATAGATAATAAGTGAAAGAACAAAATACAAAATAAGTCCATTCAATAATCCTAAAAGAGTACTCACAATAAATTGTGAACTACATTCTAATTGTATGAATTGATAAATATCTCTATACCCTTGATTAATTAGGTTTCCAAAAAAATAGATATAAGCAAATAACTTTATTTTTTGAGATGTATTATTAAACATATTCTCTCACCTCTATGCTTACAATACCACAAAGATATGAAAAAGTTATGAAGAAATCTCACAAAATAACGTTATTATTTTCACAATAAAATGCATATTTTGTCGAATGTAGTCGATAAACAAAAAAAGGACCAATTGGTCCTTACATTCATTATTTTACTGTAATTAATTGTAAATAACTTGTTGTTCCTTCGATACCTGGAGTTCCACCAGTCACTAAAATTGTTTGACCAGCATCAATTCCATTTTCTTTAGCAATAACTTCTGCTAAATTTAATAAACCTTCAGTTGTATCCATTTGTTTACATGTTACTGGTTTTACACCCCAGTTTAATGCTAATTTTCTTGTTGTTTCTCCATATGGAGTTGCAGCAATAATTGGACATTCTGGTCTATATCTTGACATTTTCTTAGCAGTAAATCCTGATTCAGTAAATGCAATAATAGCAGCAACTTCAAATTTAGTCGCAATTTCAGCTACTGACATACAGATAGCTTCAGATGCATCATCAGTTGCAGTTCTTACAGCTTTTCTATGTAAAGAAGCATAATCTAAAGTAGATTCAGTTTTTAAAGCGATTTTGTTCATAACCATAACAGCTTCTTCTGGATATTTTCCTTGAGCAGATTCTCCAGATAACATAATTGCATCAGTACCATCATAAATAGCATTAGCAACATCGCTAACTTCAGCACGAGTTGGTCTAGGATTTTCTTGCATAGATTCTAACATTTGAGTTGCAGTAATAACAACTTTACCAGCTGCTTTACATTTTGTAATCAATTCTTTTTGGATTAATGGTACGTCTTCAGCAGGAACTTCTACCCCTAAATCTCCACGTGCAACCATGATTCCATCAGCAACCTTCAAAATTTCATCCATATTTTCAACACCTTCGCTATTTTCAATTTTAGCGATGATTTGAATTTCAGGTTTACCATTTTCAACTAATACTTTTTTCACATCTAAAACGTCTTGAGCACGACGTACAAATGATGCAGCAATGAAGTTTACATCTTGTTCACAACCAAATGCAATATCTGCTCTATCTTTTTCAGATAAGTATTCAAAACCTAATTTAATTCCAGGAACATTAATTCCACGTTTGTTTTTCACTTTTCCATCATTTGCACATACACAAACAATGTCAGTACCTTCAACATGGTCAACTAATAATTCAACTTGACCATCATTAACCAAGATAAATCCACCTGGTTTAACATCTTTATATAAATCTTTATAAGTAATAGTAAAACGATCTGCAGTCCCTTCAATATCTTCTACACAGATAGTAGAAACTTGTCCTTTTTTGAAATTTGCAGCACCACCTTCAAAATCACCAGTACGAATTTCAGGTCCTTTTGTATCTAACAAAATAGCACAGTTAGTTCCAAGTTCTGCGTTCACATCACGCATAGTTTGCATTTTTGCTCCATGCTCAGCAAAATCACCATGTGAGAAATTACAACGCATAACATTCATACCAGCTAAAACTAATTTCTTTAACATCTTTGGACTTTCAGATGCAGGCCCAATTGTACAAACAATTTTCGTCTTTTTCATTTTTTCTTTCATACTTTACTTTATCTCCTATACCCTCTTATTTATATTAACGAAGTTTCAATACATCTTCGTAAATACCTTGATTTACAGTTCTCTTATGTCCCAAGACTTCTTCAATTGGCAATCCAACGATTTCGCCTCTCACATCACTCACACAAAGACCACCTTTTCCTTCTTCAAGAAGTTCAACAGCCTTAATACCCATACGACTTGCTAAAACACGATCTCTTGCAGTCGGGCTTCCACCTCTTTGCATATGCCCTAAAACATTTGCACGTGTCTCAAAACCAGTTTCTTCTTCAACACGTTTTGCTAATTCGTGAACATCAGTAATGTGTTCAGTAATCACAATTAATGCATGTTTTTTATCAGAAGCTTTTGATCTTTTTAAAGTTTCAATAATTTCTTTTTCATCAAAACCACTTTCACTTGTCACAATCATTTCTGCACCACAAGCAAGACCAGCATGAACAGCCAAATCTCCACATCTTCTTCCCATAACTTCTAGAATTGTACATCTTTGATGAGAACTTGATGTATCTCTTAATTTATCTAATGCATCTACAATTGTATTTAAAGCTGTATCAAATCCAATTGTAAAATCAGTATCAGGAATATCATTATCAATTGTTCCAGGAATTCCAATACAATTAATTCCCATTTCTGTTAATTTCAAAGCGCCATTATAACTACCATCTCCACCAATAACAACCAAAGCTTCCATTCCAACTTTTTTCATTTGCTTAATCGCTTCTTCTCTCACTGCTGGATCTTTAAACTCTGGAAAACGTGCTGACTTTAAGAACGTCCCACCAACATTAATAATATTACGTGTACTATGTCTATCAAATTCAATAAAGTCCCCATCATGTAACCCTTTATATCCTAAACGGACTCCATAAATCTTGATTCCTCTATTTAAGCAAGTTCTTGTCACAGCACGAATGGCTGCGTTCATTCCAGGAGCATCTCCACCTGAAGTTAACACCCCAATACATTTTACCATAATTCTTCTCCTCTCACTTTATAGCATTTTGATTCTATCATAAAATATTGATATATTCTACACTTTTGTTTCCATTCTATATCTTCATTTTGCCCTCGTCAAGCATTATTTCAATGCTTAGCGCTTTCAATTTTGAAATTATCGTATTTGCTCGAATTTCATCACCTTTTTTAATAGTATAGACCTTTTTTAGATCTTTATAACCATACATACTCGTAAAGAATGTTGGTAAGTGATTTAATAAACGATATGATAAAATTGTCAGTAAAATTTCGTCCCTAGACCAAACTGTCACATTCTCTTCACCAATTCCATCCAATAATAAATAATCAACTTTCATTAAACGCTCCATTGCGTATTCAGTATCCCCAGTCGAAAAACTAGCTTTAAGATCAATAAGATAAGTAGGGAAATGAATAAAACCAATCTCTTTTCCTTTCTTGGCTAAAGAATTCATCAAGCCAGCTAATAAAGTTGTTTTACCTGTTCCCATTTCACCATGTAAAAATAAACCTTTATCATTGGGTTCTTGTAAATATTTTAAAATATGACCTAATGTATTTTGACCATTAGGTGATAAGCTATTGGCTTTTTTAACAATCTCTAATGATGTAAGATCTGTTAAAAGAATATCATCATTCACATTTGTTATAACAAACTTTTCTAACAATAATCTTCTTCTTTCTAATGCTTTCCCATATAAACAACTTTCTAATTCTAAAATAACTTCACCGTCTCTATAGACAAGATTTTTTTTCATTCCTTGATTATCTTTACGACAATTTTGTAAAGATTGACACCCTTGGCATAATTGATAATCATCATTATAATCTAAGAATTCAACCCAATAATCATCCATTATAGATGTATTTAAATGATAAGTCTTTAAAAATTCTTGAATATTTTTTTCTTTTGATAAAGCATAAATACTCTCTCTTTTCATTTTTTGAATTTCAGGTTGTTCAAGCATGTCTCCAATCTTTATCATAATTGTCCCTCCTCTAATTTATCTAACAATTCAAATAATTTCTGTGAATTGACTTCTGTGTTCTCTTCAATCACATGTTCAATTTTTAATTCTTCTTCACTTTGACGCTTATCATTCATCAGTTCCTGATATGCCTGCATTGCAGTTTCAATATGATTTCTTGCTAGTGATCCCCCAATTGTTTCACAATAACTTTTTGATAAACGATTATTATTTTTGCCAAGAACATATTCAATAAGCACATTGACAACAGCTGGTTTCAATCCTAACTGAACCATTAAGGTTTCGACAATCTTTAAATCATGAAAAACAGGTTCTTTTCCCCCTTGTTTTTCTTTTAATAATTCATATGGTGTTAAATTATCCAAATACTTCATATGTAAAACTAATGGTGATTGTTGTCCCTCTTGTGTTTGATATTGCAATGGCTGCTTATGGTAGACTTCCTGCAATTTAGAGACACTATCCATTTCAAAATATTTCTTAATATTTAATTTTAAACGGTCATAATCAAGCCCTTGAGAATGCATTGAATCTTTAACCAAACCAGCTAAAGTTAAAGCATCAATAGAATAAACTGTAGCAAGTTGAATCATATATTGAAAATCCTCATCAGTAAGTTTTGATTTATTGATTTGATAATCAGCTAAACTCTTCAATAAAAGTTCCTTATCATAAGCGACTTCTATATTTTGATGAACTGGCTCTTTGAATTCATCTTTTATTTTTAAGATTCTGCCATGTTTTCTATGATGATAGATTTGAAAAACATCTTGAAAACGAACTGTTACTTCTTCATAATCTGATAAATCTTCTACAGATATTCTAAAATACTGAACTGTCTTTTGAAAATCTTCAGGAGAAAGCGATTCTTGTAATAAAGATGATAGAATTTGATTCTTAAAAAATGCTTTTAATGTGAGTGGTGATTGGAGTTGATAGATATATTGTGTTATTTGATTTTCATGCTTAACAAATGTTTTTAATAATCCAATGGCTTCTAATGATTGAAAATGCTTTTCTAAATCTGTAAAACTCATTGAAAGAAAAGATGTTAAACGAGATAAAGAAGATGGCTTTAAAAAACGATTCATGCGTTTACCCTCTATAACTAACATCATATATAATTGTAAAGCATCAGAGCCAATAAGTGGCTGATACAAATAATACAATATATCTGTTTGAACTTCATCTAATGGATAGTGAAGTTCAACTCTGTACAAATCACTCATATATAGTTTCATCTTTTAATACCTTTAAAACCCTTTCTATTTCCTGATACAGTTCCTCATAATAACTTCTATTATCAATCACAAAATCTGCCATATCTTTCTTTTTCTCTATAGATATTTGTTGTCCTATTAAGTGCATTGCTTCTTCTTGCGTTATATGATTTCGCTGCATTAAACGTTTCATCTGTGTTGTTTCATCAACGTATACAACAATAATTTTATCACATAATGCCTCTAAATGAACTTCATATAACAAAGGAATATCTAAGAAAATAAGTTCATCCTGACAAGTACGTATGCCTATCTTCAATTGTTCAATGACATAAGGATGAATAATATTTTCTAATTGTCGTTTCTTATAAGCATTATGAAAAACAATATTGCCTAACTTCTTTCTATCTATAGAGCCCTTTTCATCTAAACAATCAAATAAATTTATAACCTGCTTAAAACACTCTGTACCTTGATCTAATGCATGTCGAGAAATTTCATCAGCATCTAAGACACAATAACCATGTGTCAATAAATAATTTGAAACAGTACTCTTTCCAACTGCAATAGAACCAGTCAACCCAATAACCTTAGTCATAGAAAGACTCCCTTATCTTTTCCATAACATACATACAATCTAAAGAATCCTGCAATGACATCCTTGGACTCTCAATGATTTTTTCTTTGAGACAACGATGCACCTCTTCAATCTCAGTAAAGAAATCATCATAAATATATGACTTTTCAATAACTCTTTGCTGATTATTAATAGTTATAATAGCTTGTTCAGGGCGATAAAAAGGCACAGCTGTCATTGTTCCTTGTGAACCATAAATAATCATGTTTTTTTCCTTGCTTCTATCTATTGCCATTTCTAGTTTTGCTGTCTGTCCACTTTCAAAAACCAATTCAACGACATCGTAAGCATCTACACCATTTTTGTAAATAACCTGAGTTGAGACTTTTTGTAATGGCGATGTTATGTAATCAAGAGTCGTTGCAATATTGTAAGTTCCAACATCGTACAAAACACCTCCTTGTTCTTTATCAAAAAGATAATGTCCTTCTTGATAGTCTACATCAGAACAAAATGATGTTTCAATACGTTGAACTTCACCTATCTCACCAGATGCAACAACTTTCTTCATGTCAGCCACAAGTGGAATAAATCTTGTTTTCATAGCTTCCATAAAAAATGTTTGGTTGGACTTAGCCAATTGACACAAGTCTTCAGTTTGAGTATACGTTAATGTTGCAGGCTTTTCACAAAGAACAGCTTTTTTCTTTAATAAAGCTGCCTTTGCCCATTGATAATGATCATTATGACGAGTTGCTATATAAACAGCATCAATATTTGGGTCTTCTAACAAATCTTCATATGTTGGATATATTAGAATATGAGGATGATTCAAAGAAAACTGTTCTCTTTTTACTGCTGTTAAAGATGCCCCAGCATAAAGATATCCTTCTTGGCTTTTATTTAAACTTTGCATAAATCTTGTAGCAATTTTTCCCATTCCTAATATTCCCCAGCGAATCATGTTAGTACCTCCTTTTTTGACAATGTGGACAATAATATGTTCCTCTTTGATTTAACATTATTTTCTTGATTTCACCTTGGCAACATGGACATATTTTTTGTCCATGTGCCTTGAGTTGAACCTGAAACAATCCATGAATACCATTAGCATCAAAAGAATGAATTGTTGTTCCTCCCTGAGCAATAGCACGGTTTAAAACATCCACAGAAATCTGTTTTAATTCATGAACTCTTTTCTTGGATAAACGAGAAGCTCTTGTGCGTGGATCAATTTTCATTAAAAAGCATATTTCGTTTGCATAAATATTGCCAATTCCACACATAATCGATTGGTCTAAAAGAGCTGTTTTAATTGGTAATGATGTCTTATGCAACAAAGCATAAAGTTCTTCACCACTGATATCAAATGGTTCTTTTCCTAATTTCATTAATGGTAATTGTTCACGATACAAATGACGATCAACAAGTTCTAGTCTTCCAAATTTACGGGTATCTATATAACGCAAATCCTGCCCATCATGAAGATGAAAAACAACGTGTGTATGTTTATCGACAGGCGTTTCTCTTTTGACAATATGATACTTTCCTTCCATTCGCAAATGAGAAACAAAAGCATCTTCATCTAATAAGAAAATCAAATATTTTCCCACACGATCAATGTCTCTAATTGTTTGATGTGTTAAACGCTCTATAAACTCCTGAGTATCTCCATTAATAATCTTATCATAATAAACATCAATGCCTTCTATATTTTCATCTAAAATAAATTGTCTTAATGTTTGTCTTACTGTTTCTACTTCTGGTAATTCTGGCATTTTCTCACCTACTTCAAATCATACCAATTAGAAGCATAAGCCCCATCAACTTTCAATGGAACATCCATTTGGAATGCTTCAACCATTGCTGATTTAATTAATTTCATCATTTCATCTAATTCATCTTTATAAACATCAAAAATCAATTCATCATGGACTTGTAAAATCATTTCTGATTTTAAATGTTTATCTTTCATTAATTGATTCACTTTCATCATAGCAAGTTTTAAGATATCAGCACCACTTCCTTGAATTGGTGAATTCATCGCAAAACGTCTAGCTTGTTCACGAACCATAAAATTCTTATCATTGATTGTTGGAATATATCTTTTACGATTTAAAACTGTTGACACATAACCTGTGTTTTTACAATCTTCAACAATTTGATCCATATAGACTTTGATTTCTGGATATTCTTCAAAATATCTACGAATAAATTCTTTGGCTTCTTTTAAAGAGACACCAATTTGCTGAGATAACTTAAATTCTCCCATCCCATAAATAATTCCAAAATTTACTGCCTTAGCTTGTCTACGCATATTGGCTGTTACTTCTTCATCCTTGACTTTAAAGACCAAAGCTGCTGTATGTGTATGAATATCCTTATCTTGATTAAAAGCTTCTATGAGTGATTGAACTCCTGCCAAATGAGCCAAAATACGCAATTCAATTTGTGAATAATCAAATGTGACTAGATAATCATGGCTTGGTATAAAAGCTTTACGAATCAATTTTCCTTCTTCTTGACGAACTGGAATATTTTGAAGATTTGGTTCTATAGAAGATAATCTTCCTGTTTGAGTTAGAGCTTGATTATAAATTGTATGTATTTTCCCATCTGCAAAAACTTGTTCTTGCAAACCTTTTACATATGTTGAAGATAATTTTGTTAACATACGATATTTTTGAATTAATGGAATAATAGGATGTAATCCTTCAATCTTCTCTAAAATATCTTGAGAAGTTGAATAACCCGTTTTGGTCTTTTTACCATTAGGTAAGCCTAATCGTTCAAATAAAACTTCTCCTAACTGCTTAGGTGATGAAATATTAAATTCTTTGTCTGCTAACATATATATATCTTCTTCAATTTGTTTAATCTGCTGCTCAAAATCCATTTCCATTTCTTTTAAGACATGAATATCGATTTTTGCACCAACATACTCCATATCTGCAAGAATGTAAGTCACTGGCAATTCTAGATTTTGATAAAGATCAAATTGTTCTTCATCTTTCAATCTTTGAATAGCTTCATCTTTTAAATCATATATAGCTTTGGCCTTTGAAACTGTATGCCTTGCTAATAAATCAATTTCAGGAATATGTTTTTTTGCTAATTTCCCAAATACTTCTTCTTCATATTGAACAGAATCATAATCATAATAATCACAAATAGACTTCATTTCATCTTTTAGACTTGGATTTAATATATAAGAAGCTAATTGCAAATCAAAATTCATGCCTTTTATATCAATTCCATTCCATCTCGCAGAAAGAATTTGAGCTTTGATGTTATAACTATATTTGCTATATTTTTCATCTTTTAAATAGTTCAGGAAATCTTGATCATTTAATGCATCTTCAAAAGAGATATAAAATGCTTGCTCTTTATTATACAAAGCATAACCTAATACAATAGATTTATGATAATTTTGATCATAGATTGCACCTAAGATACAACTAGCTTGAGTAATAGAAGGCATCTTCGTTACAACTTCATAATGAAGTTCAGTTTGCTTTGGTGCTTTTGATTCCATAGAAATCTTTTTTAATAATGAATTCATATCATATTTCTGATAAAAATCTTTTAACTTATCAAAATCATAACCAACATAGTGACAATCATCAAGTGTGACATCAAGAGGTATATCTTTTAAGATCGTTGCAATCTGCTTAGACTGAATACCAAGTTCAATATTCTCTCTAATCTTTTCACCCATTTTTCCTTTGATTTCTGAACAATGATCTTTTAAGTTTTCAATAGTTTGATATTCATGTAATAATTTAAGAGCTGTCTTTTCACCAACACCTGGTATTCCTGGAATATTATCAGCACTATCTCCCATTAAACCTAATAAATCTCTCATTTGATCAGGCTGCAATTCATATTTTTCATAAAATGTTTTAGGTGTAATAACGTCATCAGTCTTTGTTTTTGTATTTCTTTTATAAACATGAATATGTTCATCTACCAATTGCATCATATCCTTATCACCAGTCATGATATTCACCTGATAGCCTTGCTTTGATCCCTGAGTCGCAAGTGTACCAATAATATCATCACCTTCATATCCCTCAAGTTCACAATAAGGAATCTGATGAGCATCTAAAAATTCTCTAACAATTTCAAATTGACATTTTAATTCTTCTGGTGTTTCTTTCCTTGTTCCTTTGTATTCTTCTAAAAGATCACTTCTAAAAGTTTTCCCTTTTGCATCAAACGCAACCATAATCCCTTTTGGATTTTTTTTAATAACATTTTCTAAACGATTAGCAAACCCAAAAACTGCATTGGTTGGAATACCATCTTTGTTAACCATCAAATTTCCCATAGCTGCTGTCGCATAATACGAACTAAACAACCAATAATTTCCATCAATCAATACTAATTCTTCCATTTTATTCTATCACTCTTGCCTTATCAACAATAAAAGATAACTTATCTTTCATATCAACTTTTCCATTCATAAGACAAATGTTTCCTTTCTTTAACATCATACCTATACTCTTATATCTCGATGCAAACACAACACCATCGACACTACCTGTTTCATCAAATCCTTCAATAAAACACATTTCATCACCTTTACGATCGGTAATATTTTTAACTCTTTGTAATTGAACAACAATATTCACTGTTTGATTCACATATTCATATAATGAAGAAACATTAATATATGGTGTGTTTAACTTTTCCTTCATCAATTCAATTGGATGCATAGTTAAATAAATACCCAATACTTCTTTTTCTTTTCTCAGTTTTTCATCTTGAAAATCTTTATAAATTGTGAGTACAGGTTTTTCATCAATACCTAACATATTCTTTAAATTCCCATAATCTCTGATTGTATCTAAATTCTTTTTCATTGTATTTCGACTCAACTGAAATTCGTCTAATGCTCCTGCATCAATTAAAGATTCAATCATTTTCTTAGACAATTTCGATTCATCCATACGCATCATAAAATCATAAACATCTTCAAACAGACCATTTTTTCTTTCTTCAACAATAGCTTTATATCCAGCATATCCAACATTTTTAATCGCAAGTAATGAATAACGTATATGACCATTCTCAACCATAAAACGTGCATGTGAATAATTCACTGAAGGTGGCAAGATATCCACATGATATGTTTTACACTCTTGAATACAATGTAACTTTGTTGTCTCACTTGATAATTCATTAGAAAGAATAGAAGCAAAAAAGTATAATGGATAATTTGCTTTTAAATAAGCCAATTGATAAGCAACATAACCATAAGCAACACTATGTGCTTTTCCAAATCCATAATTGGCAAATTTTTCAATTAATTCAAATATTTCTATTGCTTTTTCTTCTCTATAACCTTTATCTATGCACCCAGCAATAAATTCCTCTTTCATTGATTGCATGAGACCAGTTTCTTTTTTTGAAACTGCCTTTCTTAGTATATCAGCTTTTCCTAGTGAAAAACCTGCCATTTTTTGGGCAACTTGCATAATTTGCTCCTGATAAATCATAACTCCATATGTAGATTTCAATATTGGTTCTAATTCCGGTAATGGATAAACAACTTTTTCCTGTAATCCTCTTCGTTTCAGATAGAGAGGTATGTTTTCCATAGGACCAGGACGAAATAATGCAATGGCTGCAACAATATCATCAAAACAATAAGGTTTCATTTTTCTTAGGAGATTTCTCATTCCTTGAGACTCTAATTGAAAAACACCAAAAGTATCAGCACGTGCAATGAGTTCATATGTTTTCTGATCATTCAAAGGCAGCTGATTTAAGAAAACTGTTTCATTTATATCTCGTTTAATATCTTTACAAATATAATCTATCATTGTTAAGTTCTTAAGACCTAAAAAATCCATTTTCAATAATCCAACTTCTTCAATATAATCTTTTGAATATTGTGACATTAAAGTCGCTGTTGGCCCTAATACTAAGGGAATAACCTCTCTTAGGGGTTGTTTGGATAAAATGACACCAGCCGCATGCGTTGAAATATTACGAGGCAAATGCTCAATAACACTTGTTGCTCCTATAATTTTTTTCAACAAAGGGTCTTGATTAATCATAGATTGAAATTGTGCTGAAGTCTTATACATAGTTGTAATTGTCTTCTTATTTTTGGGACCCGTAGGAATCATTTTCGCAATAATTTCTAGTCGAGCTAGAGGAATGCCCATGACCTTTCCCATATCTTTTATAGCAACACGTGGCCCATATGTATTAAACGTAACAATTTGAGCAACATGATCTTGACCATATTTTTCAACAACATAATGTACAACTTCGTCACGACGATCATCTTGAAAATCAATATCTATATCTGGCATGGATACACGTTCAGGATTAAGAAATCGTTCAAAAAGTAAGTCATACTTAATTGGATCAACATTAGTAATTCCTAATACATAGGCAACTAAACTCCCAGCAGCACTTCCTCTCCCAGCACCAACCTGTATCTTATTCACTTTTGCAAAACGCACATAATCCCATACAATTAAAAAGTAATCATCAAATCCCATTTGATGGATTATTTTTAATTCATACTGCAATCTTTTGACATATTGAGATGGAATCTTTTGATTTTGGAATCTTTTCTTCAATCCCATTTGACAAAGCCCTTTTAAATATTCTGATGCTTCTCCATGATGTGGAACTGGAAAAGATGGTAGATGTTTATCTTGTAAAGGGATTGTTGCCTTACAGTTTTGAACAACCTCTCTCGTTTCTGCTAATATTTCAGCATCAAAAAGCATTTTCATTTCATCTTCAGTTTTTAAATATTTCTCCTCTGTTATAGGAACATATTTACTTTCTAAAGTTAATCCTTGATTCGCAGCCTGCATTAAGTCAACTGCTAAAGCATCAGCTTTTTTTAAATATATAACCTCATTGGAACAAAGAATCTTCACACGACAATATTTTGCAAGTGAAATTATTCTTTCGTTTAATGCTTGTTGTAATTTAATATGATGATTTTGAATCATAACATAGTAGTTATCTTGAAAAATGTCTTTAAATGATTTTAAATATTTCACAGCCTCCTCTTCCATTTCCTTTGCAACCAATCTTTCAACGATTCCTTGTGCTGAACCAGAAATAATATACATATGTCCCTTATAAAGAGCCAAAGATTTTAAATCAATACATTTATCTTCATGCAAGTTAATATCACAACAAACCTTCACTAAATCAAAATAACCAATATCATCTTTAGCCAGTAAAATAAATGGATAAATCTCTCCTTCAATCATCACACTTGCTTCCATTCCAAAAATAGGTTTAATCCCATATTTTAAACATTCCTGACTAAATTCTAACGCTCCAAACATATTATTTTTATCTGTTAAAGCCAAGGCTTCTATATGCTTAGCATTTGCATCTTGGATTAAATCTTTAATTAAAATCGTACTATTTTGAAAACTATAAGCACTTAAAACCTGTAAATGTCCAAACATATATGTCGCCTCCTTTATTTCAATATTATAACAAAATTCGCCCTCATAAGATACAGTGAAACGCAAAAAGTATTAACATAATTGCAATATATAAACAAAATATCACATAGATTAACTGCAATAAATAAACAGCTTCAATACTCAAAATCCATAATCTGTAAAAATATAAACCAATCAAATAGAAATGATATTGTAATTGAATAACTCGAAACCATTTTTGATTAACAATAATTACAATACTAAGTAAAACCGCAAACAAATGAAAAGGTATATACCACTTATAACATATCAATTGTAATATCATACACGCAGCACACAACAATTGCATTTTCTTAATTCTTTGTATCATCATAAAAATCACCTATACTATGATATGAAAAAAGATAAGGAAAAATACGATTTTTTATCAAAAGAAAAAGTGAGTAACAATTACTCACATTCTTTTAAAGCTTTTGCCAATTGATCTGGACAAGATGTTGGTTTTGCACCACAACGAATTCCTTCAATACGTTGAATCGCTTCCTCCTTATCCATTCCCTCAATAAGTTTTGCAATCCCCTGTAAATTTCCTGAACACCCACCAACAAATTTAACTCCTGTGACTTTTCCATTCACAACATCAAAATCAATACGTGTTGAACATGTTCCCTTTGTTTTATAAGTATGCATTAAAATTTCCTCCTACTTCAATCGATCTTTTTCAATAACATATAGATGGTCATTATCCTTCAATCCACTAGACATTTTTATTTTTCCATCATCTAATAACCAGATAGCTTCAACACCATCCAATGAATCAATAAGTTTTAGCCCTTCATCATAACTCATTAAGAAAACTGCTGAACTCAAGAAATCAGCCAAACCACTATCAGCAGTAATAATACTTACACTTCTGAAATGAACTGCTGGATATAGTGTATCTGGATCAATCAAATGATGATATCGGACACCATTAACATCTTTATAAAATCTTTGATAATCACCACTCGTAACTATTGACTCACCTTGAACAACCAATACAGCTTCATTATCAGACTCACTATTGCTGTAATTCCCATCTTGAGGTGATTCAATGCCTACACAAAATTTTTCTTGGCAATCATTAAGATAGAAGTCTCCCTCTTTCTTTATTTTTCTTTCTCCATGACTAGCAACATTTCCACCACCACTTAAAAGGAAATTATCAACTCCCATTTTAATAAGAGCTTGTTTAACCAATTCAACCGCATAACCTTTCGCAGTTGCACCAACATCAATAGAAACATTTGCATCATCAATATACACTGTTTGTGCCTGTTTATCAATCTTTATACTGTCAAGACCAGTATGCTGATTAGCCTTCTTTAATTCTGCCTCACTTGGAACAGTACCAACGCCATTATTGCTTTCTGCTTTTTCACGATAATCATGCCAAATATTAATAACGCTTCCAAAAGCGATATTCACTTTCTTAGATATTTTTTCATATCTCTCAATACTTAACTCTAATAAATCTATTAGCGGTTTATCAACTTTTATTGCTTTTTTTCCAGCATTATCATTAATTGTTTTTACATTATTTACACCATCATAAGAATTATATTTATCAAATAATTGATTATAATAATTTAAATCTTTATCAATTAATTCACACTGTTTATCAAAGTCATCCTGATTTGTCGCATATGTAATATAGGTTGTTATTGTATCAAAAGCACCAATAAAGTTTTTTGTATAATACTCATAATTGTCTTTTTGATTCTTACATCCTGTTAATATAAATAAAGAGAACGCAAGAATTACACATATTTTTTTCTTCAATTTCATCACCGTTTCTTATTATACCAATAAATAAAAAAAACTGCGATATATTTTCGCAGTTTTTATATTTTTTATTGTAAAGCAGTTCCAGCTTCAGCAATTGCTTCTAAGAAAGCATCAATTGTAATAGTACATTTAGAAGCTAAATCAGTTCCAGTTTTTGGAGCTTTACCACCATGGTAATCTTCAGTTTCAACTTTAGCAACTTCATCCAAAGTTTTACCTTTACAGAATTCTTCGAATGCTTTTGCTTGTTCATCCCATTCTCCACCATCTTTAATTTTTCCAGCTTTAGCAGAAGTTTCTTTCATACCATAATCTGTACCACGTTCTTTTTTTGTTTTTGTAAGTGCTGATTTTTCATCTCCACCTGGTGTAGATTGTGCAACATCAATATCAATATATTGAATTTTACCATCAGCATCTAAACCAATAGCAGCCATAGTTGAATTAACTTGTCCTTCATCATTTATATTACTTACAATTCCTAAACCAACTTTCGCATATTTTGCAGCAGTATTACCTCCAGTAGGTTCATCTTTTTTTCCACATCCAACAAGTGCAGTTGCAACTAATGCTGATGCAGCTAATACTTTTACTAATTTGTTCATAAAATTCTCCTTCCCATATATCTTTTGAACTACATATATTATATATTGAAAGCGTTTATATGGCAAGAGATTTCGTTGATAAAATGCTGTCTTTTCCCCATAAATGTTACATATTTAAAAGATGTTGTGAAATTTTTCACCATTTTATCAATACTTTTCTTATTATGATAATAAAGTAAAATTTTTTTCATAATTAGAAAATAAATATCTGATATTCCCTCACTTAAGAATTCTTTATAGAAACACTCTAATAAGTTTAACTTTATTGTTTTGAAACTGTATAATGTTATTATACAATCAGTTAAACAAAGGAGGGATTTTATGAATCTCATAGATGCTATAAAAACAGTAAGACTTTTCCCTAAAGAAGAAGCTCTCATTCCATTAGAGACAAGATGGGGGAAGAATTTAGATGATCAACACGTTCTTGAAGAATATCCAAGACCACAAATGATAAGAAACAATTACATCAATCTTAATGGATATTGGGATTATGCTATAACGCCTGATAAGAGTATTCCCCCTCAATATCAAGGCAAGATATTGGTTCCATTTTCACCAGAAGCAAGTTTATCCAAAGTTAATAAACAACTTCAGCCAAACGAATATCTTTGGTACCAAAGAACACTGCCTATTTGCAAACATCGTCATAAATGCTGCTTATTACATTTTGGTGCTGTAGATCAAACAGCCTCTATCTATATTAATCAAAAAAAGGTTTTCCATCATGTTGGTGGATATCTTCCTTTCACTATTGATATTACACGATTTTTAAATGAGAATTCAAACATCTTAACAGTGCGTGTTCAAGATGTTTCCGAGACATCATATCAATCTATTGGTAAACAAAGACTCAAAAGAGGTGGAATGTATTATACAGCACAAAGTGGTATCTGGCAAACTGTATGGTTAGAGTGGGTAAGCGAGACATATATTCAAGATGTCAAAATAACACCAGATTATGACCATAATCAAATTGAAGTGAAAGTATTCCTCAATCAACCAACTCAAGAACTTATTCATTTTCAGATTAATGATGAAAATATAGTATCTATATCATCTGACCAAAACATTATTACTCAATATTTAAAAATTGATCACAAAATATCCTGGACACCTGATTCTCCTTACCTCTATAATCTTCACGTTTCCATAGTCAATGACCATGTGAAATGTTATTTTGCAATGCGTTTATATACCATCGAAAAAGACAAAGAAAATATACCTAGAATTTGTCTCAATCACCAGCCAATATTTATGAATGGTGTTCTTGACCAAGGTTATTGGCCTGATGGTCTCTATACTGCCCCTAGTGATGAAGCTCTTATTTATGATATTCAAACAATGAAAGATCTTGGTTTTAATACGATTCGCAAACATATCAAAATAGAACCTTCCCGTTGGTATTATCATTGTGATCGTCTTGGAATGATTGTTTGGCAAGATATGGTTAATGGTGGAGAGAAATATCATACTTGGTTTATCACTTGGATGCCATCTTTAATCAGCTGGACAAAAAAACATATCTCAGACAAACACAATTATCTTCTTGGTAGAAAGAATGCCATTGGAAAAGAAGAATGGATTCAAGAATGTGAACGAACCATTCAGCATCTTTCTCATTTTCCTTGCATCAGTACATGGGTGATTTTTAATGAAGGATGGGGACAATTTGAAACTGTCAAATTAACCAAATACATACATAAATTAGATCCATCAAGATTCATTGATTCAGCAAGTGGTTGGTTTGATCAAAAATGTGGTGATTTTAGAAGTGAACATCATTATTTTGATGAACCAAAAATAATTCCAGATTCCCGAGCATTTATATTATCTGAATACGGAGGATATGTTTATCAAGTCCCTCATCACATAAGTATTAAAAAGAGTTATGGTTATAAAACTTTTCTCAATCAAGAAGAATTGACTCTTGGGTATCAAAAACTATTTAAAGAAACTGTTGAACCACTTATTCAAAAAGGACTCTGTGGAGCAATTTATACACAAGTCAGTGATATTGAGGAAGAAGTCAATGGCTTACTCACCTATGATCGTGAAGTCTGTAAACTTATAAAACAAAAGTAAAAGAGAATCTCACGATTCTCTTTCATGTTTATCAACATCTTCAACACTTACAAACATACAAATAGTTCCCAATACTGAGATAATAGCTCCAATCATGAGAACTTTAGAAACACCTAAAGCATCCAATAGAACGCCACCTGCCAAACTTGCAAAGACTCCAGCGAGTGTCATTGCTCCTGTAACAAGTGCTTGTCCTTTATTCATATCATGCTTTTCAACAAGTTGACTGACATAATACACAGAGGCTGGAATGAAAACAGCATATGCTAACATTTGCATAACTTGAGCAACATAAATCATGAACATGTTCATAGCAAAATACGTAACAATATGTTTAACACTGAAGAAAATAGCAGAAATCAACATCATTTGACGACAACCTAATTTCTTTTGAAACTTTGTAAATAAAGCCATTGTAGGAAGTTCTAAAACTGCTGCCAAAAAAATAGCATTTCCCATATCAGCACTATTTCCACCAATATGATTAACCACTTGAATAAAGAAGTTATTAATCACTGAATGATCAAAAAATAATAAGACTGTAGCAACCAATAATAACATAAATGTTTTATATTTCTTCATAAATTGTCCCATAGACAATTGATCATGAACTTCTTCTTTTTCTTCATGAATAACTTCATCTTTATGTCCTGGTAGATAAAATGTATATACAAACAGTAATGCACAAAGAGATAATCCAACATAAAAGAATGGTAATAATTCAGGACTAAAAATAGCTACTATATTTCCTAAAATCAATGACATGACTGCATACGCAACAGAACCAATTCCTCTTGCTAATCCAAAATTAATATGGATTCCATTTTTCTCAAAAGCAAATGTCAATGAATTAATAAATGGCTGCATTGTTAACATTAATGTAAAAACCGTAATTGTTAAAACAACCATGACAATTGATGCTCCTGATAAAAAACTTAAAATAAGTGATAACCCAATAATAACAACCAAAATACAAGAAATAAGCATCCTTAATGATAAACGGCTTGTTTTGTCCATATATGATGCAACTGCTGGCTGTCCAAATACCGCTAATATATTGGAAATAGACAAAACAATACCAATTGTAGTATTATCAAATCCTTTATCCAATAAAAATACAGATGCATAACCAATCATGGCGCAACAAATCATCCAATAGAAGCCATGAATACATGCATAACGAATATCTAAAGATTTACTTTCCATTCTTTTCCCTCCCACAAAGTATCAATCATTTATATAAATGAAGATATATTTTTAAATGCTCTTTCATCAACATTTGACGAATGTTTACATAAACAGTATATCACTGTTTATGATTTTAAACATATAAAATTTCATAAATTGAAAAAGAAAGAGATCATATAATGACCTCTTAAAATCTATTTTCATTTTCAGCAATACACTTTTCAATACATTCTTGTACATAATGAGCAATCTCAGTGCTATTCATATCTTTATATTCATCATAGAAGATAGGTTTCAAATAATGTATTTGTGCATCTACTGGCGCAATTGTATTATTGTCAAAAACCTTATAACAATCAATTAAAGCAACTGGAACAATTGGTTTTTTAGCATCAATAACTGTTTTAAACGTTCCACCTTTAAACTCTAGCATCTGATTTTGTTGACGACATCTTGTCCCTTCAGGAAAAATAACATAATTTCGTCCTTCGCTCATTTCTTGCGTTGCCTTTTTTATAACTTTCATAGAAGCTCTTAAGTTTTCTCTATCCATAGCTTCAAACTGTAACATCTTTAAAACATTCCCTAAAACAAACACGCTCATTAATTCCTTTTTCACAATGGCTTTAAATGGCTTATCATGTGTTTCAAAAAGAATTAATGCATCAAACAACCCTTGATGATTAGGAGCAATTAAGTATCCTTGTTCAGCTGGTAAATTTTCTTGACCAAAACTATGAATTCTTACTCTTGATTTAGAGTTGATTTTACGAATCATTTTTTGTCCAAAATCAAAACGCTCTTCAAAAGTTGTCTCATCAATATGTTTATTATAAGAACGAATCTTTAATAACCATCCTGGAATACGATATAATAATCTTATAATTAAAAATAGTATTCTTTTCATTTGTGACCTCTTCGATAAACTTGAAGATTAAATGTTTCATAAGGAATCGTTTCCTGTAATTCAAAACCGTATTCATCAAAATCAGGGAAATAGGTTTCTCCAACATGTGCTCCAGGAATTCTTGAAATCAACAATTGATCTGCAAGGGGTAAAGATTGCTTATAAATAGATGCTCCTCCAGAGATAAATAAATCTTCATTCTTATCTTTATACTCTTGAATAACATCTGTTAAAGATGTTCTCACTTCTACTCGTTCATCATCAAATGGTTCAAAAGAAACAACAATTGTTTTTCTATTTGGAAGTGGTCTTCCAATAGCCATATATGTTGTATATCCCATTAAAATGGTTTTATTGATTGTTGTTGCTTTAAAATGCTTTAAATCCTCACTGTTATTCCAAGGCATACCATTAGATGATTCTTTTTTCCCAATTAATTGATTATCATCCATTGCTACAATAATACTAATCATTATACACTCACCTTCCCTACAAGTTTTCCATAACTCTGATAATTTTCAATCTTAATATCATCAATTGTAAAATCAAAAATTGATTTGACATCTTTATTTAATACCAACTGACATAATGAAAGTGGCTCTCTTGACATCTGTTCTTTAACAACATCAAAGTGATCTTTATAAATATGAGCATCACCAATCGTATGTATAAATTCCTTAGCTTCATAACCACAGACTTGTGCTAACATTGCAGTAAACAATGCATAAGAAGCAATATTAAATGGAACACCCAAAAATGTATCAGCACTTCTTTGATACAATTGACATGAAAGATATTTTTGATCATTTGATACATAGAACTGTAAGAAAGAATGACAAGGCGGTAAAGCCATCTCATCAACCTCTGCAGGATTCCATGCACAAATAATATGTCTTCTTGAATAAGGATTATTCTTTAATGAATCAACTAATTTTGAAACTTGATCAATTCCTTCATTATTAAAATTACGCCATTGTCTTCCATAAACTGGACCTAATTCACCATATTTGATAACAAACGGATCATCTGCTGATAATTCTTTTATCTTTTCTACAAATTCTTCTAATGTCTCACCATGAAAATCTTCTGATTTTTTAAATATTTCATATGGCCATTCATTCCAAATACGTACATTTCTATCTACCAAATACTTAATATTGGTATCCCCTTTAATAAACCATAATAATTCTTCAGCGATAGGTCTTAAAAACATTTTCTTTGTTGTTAAAAGAGGAAATCCTTCTCTTAAATCATATCTTGTCTGATATCCAAAAACACTTCGAGTTCCTGTTCCTGTACGATCATCTCTATCTTCACCATTTTCAAGTATATGTTTACACAATTCTAAATATTGTTTCATCATTTTCACCTCTAAAGGCTATTATATAGGATAATCTTACAAAAGTCATTATATTGAAAAGAAAAAAGAGTATTTCTACTCTTCATGATGACTACATTGAATTCTGTATCTTTCCATCATTTCCTTAAAAATCTCGCCATTTGTTGGTGGTGTATAAGTAATTGCATTAGCCCCAGCTTGAATGACTTCTTTAATTGTCTCGACGCTTGGACCTCCAGTTGCTATGATTGGAAAGTCTTTATCAATAGCTCTTAAGGCCTTAATAATTGCAACCGTATTTTTACCACCTGATACATTGATAATACTTGCTCCAGAATTCAGCATCCTTTCTTCCAACGCTTCGTCTAAAGAAACAATCGTTAAAACAATAGGAATATCGATAATCTGAGCCAACTCTTGTACAAACCTCGTCTTTGTTGGAGCATTCAAAACAACTGCTGAAGCACCATTTAATTCAGCATCCAACGCAATATTATTCACCCGTGGACCAGCAGTTGTCCCACCACCAACTCCAGCGAACACTGGCTTTTGAGCAACTTCAATAATTGATTTAGTAATTTGTAATGTTGGAGTGAAAGGATAAACCGCAATAACAGCATCTGCATTACAATTGGCAATAACTGCAACATCAGTTGAAAAGACTAATGATTTAATTCTTTTGCCATTAACATTAATTCCAGAAACATCATAAATGCATTCTGGCACTTTGACAATATGTCTTAGTTTTGATTGAATAACTGGCATTTGTTTTGCCACACACACCACCTCTTTCTTTGTTTGATATTATAATTCATTTTTATGAATGAATTGTTAAGAAATGATAAAGAGCACCTAATAAATTTGCATCATTGTGGTATTGACAAGTCAATACAACGGGTCTAATTTTTGCATGTTTAAAACGATGGAAAATAACATCTAATCTTTGATTCACTTCATCTAACAAATCATCTCTAACACTGATTCCTCCACCAATAATAATCTTTTGAGGATCATATGCATACTGTAAGTTATAAATGCCATTTGCCAAGACATAATAATACTTATCTACAGCTTTCTCATAATCACTATCTTCATGATAATGATCAAAAATGTCTCTACCATCAAGTGAAGCCACATCTACTCCTTTGGCTTTTGCAACTGCTCGAACAACTGCAACCGTTGACCCTACATCAGACCACGTTTTCATTTCTTTTGTTTCAAAATTGAAATCTGCAATCATATATCCAAATTCTCCACCATGTAAATGCTGTCCTTTATGAATACGTTTATTTTTAACAACTGCTCCACCAATACCTGTTCCACTAACAATAAAGCAGCAATCATTAACATCACTGGCAGCACCTTTCCAGACCTCAGCCAAAGCAGCACAATTGGCATCATTTTCCATTTCCACACGTACTTGTAAACGTTTTTCTAACTCTTCTTTTATATTTGGACCATGAATATAATCTAATGCACTTGATCCTCCAATAATACCTGTTTCACTATCAACTGCACCAGGCAAACTGAGAGCCAATCCTTTTACACCCTCATATTCATGAAATGTATCTTCTATGATTTGATAAAAAGCGTCTAATGTTTTTGGCGTCTTCTTTGAATCTGATTCCAAAATTTCTCCTTCTTCAGTTAATAAACCAATCTTTAATGCTGTACCACCTACATCTATTGCCAAATAATTCTCCATGTTTTTCACCTCACATTCATTATAAAGAAAAACTTCGCAGAAAAAAAGAGAATATGAACATTTTTTATTTCTCTTCTCTATGAATCCAATATCTTTGTTTTATTTGCCCATTTCATGTGACTTGATTTTCTAGAATTCCATCATTATTTATAATCGTTTTAGTAGAACCATTGTTGTCTTAATCACATTAACCAATACATCATGTAGATTCACAATTCAACACATTTTCTACAATCCTCTAATGAATTGTTTCTTTTTTGCCGTTATTCCGATTATTTTTTAACTATTTATCAAAAAAATCAGTAAACTGTAGGCTAGCAGTTCCATCCATACTATCTCCCGCCTCCATAAACTCCTGTTTATATGCAAGAAATTATTGTTGATAACTTTTTTTATTGTTACTCATTTGAGTCTCATAAAATTTTTTTCCTTTTCAATAAGATTACAAAATCCGACACAAAAAGTCCATAACTTTATGGTATGATATAAGCAGATGGTAAAGACCTCATATTTATCATCTACAATTCAATCCTTTTCCTCTATATCAAAGGAACATAGGTGCAAGAACCTCATCTTGCACCTATTTGTTTTCTTTGATTATTTTTATGATCTTTTCAACAACATCTTCCAACGAAGATGTATTTTGAATATGACAGTTACAGACATCAAGATATCTTTGATGTCTTTCTTTATATAACTGATAAAGTTTATCAGGTCCATCTTTTAGTAAAGGTCGTGCTGCTATTTCAACATCACTTAAAATCAACTCTACTGGACGATCAATATAAATAATAATCCCATTTCTTTGTAAAGCTTCTATATTCTTTGGATTCTTAATAACGCCACCACCAGTAGATATAATATAATTTTCTAATAATCCTACTTCTTGACAACAGATTGTTTCTCTTTCTCTAAAATAATCTTCAGAAATATCAAACATTTCAGGAATTGTCATATCATATTTATCAACCAAATATTCATCAATATCAATAAGAGGTCTTGAAAGTTCTTTTGAAAGAAGATTTGAGATTGTCGTTTTTCCACAACCCATCATTCCAATTAAAACAATATTTTCCATATATTCTCCTACTTTTTAGCATAGTTGCCAAGCACTCTTAAAGTAATTGTATGAGTTTTCATATCTTCCAATGCTAAAATAATATTTTGATTTTCTAAATTTCCTTCAAAATCCACATAGAAATAATATTCCCAAGGTGTTGCCTTTAAAGGTCTTGATTCAATTCTTAACATATTAATATGATGGTCATTAATCACTTTCATAACTTGATAAAGCGATCCCACTTCATGTTTTAAAGTAAAAACAATACTCACATGCGATACATCTTTTGATGTTTCTAAATGCTTTCCAAAGATAATAAAACGTGTTGAATTCGTTTTGAGATTCTGAATATTCTCTTGTAATATTTCTAAACCATAGAGTTGGGCAGCTTTGTCAGAAGCAATTGCAGCTTTGGTTGGATCTTTTTCATTAGCAACATATTGAGCAGCTAAAGATGTATTTGCATACTCTCTTTGTTTCATCCAAGCGTGCTCAGATAAAAACTGGCGACTTTGTAGTAATCCTTGAGGATGTGAATAGACTTCTCTTAAATCTTCAAGAGAACTTCCTGGTAAACCTAATAAATGTTGGGATATAGAAAGACTCTGTTCTCCAACAATAAAGAAACCATAATCTCTAATTGCATCATAATTATCATTAATTGCACCGGTTGATGAATTTTCTAATGGGACAACCCCATAATCAATTTCATCATTTTTAAGCGCTTCAAATACTTCATCAAAATGCTCATAGTTTTTTCTTTTTGTTTCACTACCAAAATAAGCATCAAGTGCACTTTCAGAAAAAGAGCCTGTCACTCCTGGATACCCAACAACAATATTTTCATAACGTGCAGGAATCAGTTGATAGATATTTTGAGGTGGAATAAATGAAGCTTGATAAGATTTTGAAATATTCATCATATCCTGAATAAATGTTTTTGCATAATCCTTTAAGTCATCATTATGAATACGCTTCGTATTTTTTTCAATCACTTGTAATTCTCGATGTGATTGAAAGATTTCCATATTATGTGCTAATTTATACGTAATCACATCTTTAGCAACATTCATTCTTTTTTCAAATAAAGCAATCATCTGCTGATCAATTTCATCAATTTCCTTGCGACATGTTTCTAAATCTTTCATATATCTTTCATCATATCCAAAATCCCTAATGCTGCCATTGATTCAACGACAACAACCGCTCTAGGAACAATACATGGATCATGCCTTCCTATAATTTCTAATTCTGTATTTTCTTTTGTTTTAATATTCACTGTTTGTTGAACTTGAGAAATTGATGGTGTTGGCTTTATCCCAACTCTAAAGATAATTGGCATCCCATTACTGATTCCGCCTGTAATACCTCCATTATGATTGGTTTTTGTTTTCACTTTCTCATCATCATAATAATAACAATCATTCGCTTCATGTCCATACAACTCTGTGATTTTTTCACCTAATCCAAAACTTACACTTTTTACTGCTGGTATACTAAATAGCAAAGGTGATAAATGTGACTCAATTGAATCAAAGAACGGATTACCAATTCCTGCAGGGACATTTAAAATAGCACATTCTATCATTCCCCCAACTGAATCACAATTTATTCTAGCCTCTTCTATCGTTGCCTGCATTTTTTCAAAAACATGAGAATTTAAGGTTGGATATTGTTGTTGTAACATATTCTCAATATCCTGTGAAGAAATATCAACACCAAAAGAATCATCATAAACATCTTTAATACTTTGAATATGTGCCCCAATCACAATTCCTTTTTGTTTTAATATTTGTTTTGCAACACTACCTGCAAAAACAATCGGTGCTGTTATTCTTCCTGAAAAATGTCCACCACCTCTGACATCATTAAATCCTTTATACTTAATATAAGCTGGATAATCACTATGTCCTGGACGCATACATTCTTGCAGTAAGGAATAATCTTTTGAATGCTGGTCACTATTATAAATCATTGCACATAGAGGTGCTCCTGTTGTGACGTCCCCCATGAGTCCACTCATAATTTGGACTTCATCTTTTTCTTTTCTTGGTGTAGACATGATATTTAGACCTGGTGCACGACGTTTCATCTGACGTCGAATATCAACCATATCTAATTGAATACCCGCAGGTAAATTTCCTATCACAATTCCTATAGCCTGCCCATGGCTTTCACCAAAAATAGATAATTCTATATTAGTCCCCCATGAAGAACTCATCATACACACCTCCTAACATTTCAAAATGTTCCCAAAAACTAGGATAAGATTTTTCAACACAATCTTTATTATCAATAACAACTTGATGATGACAAACTGTTGAAGCTATCGCTTCCATCATTGCCATACGATGGTCATTATATGAAGAAACTTTCCCACCTTGAAGTGTTTTCACACCTTCAATAATCATCGCATTTTCTTCTTCCTTTGCTATACCACCTAACTGATTAATAACTTCTACAGTTGCTGATAAACGGTCACATTCTTTAATGCGTAAACGTCCAATATTTTCAATATGTGTCACACCTTCACTCAGTGCACATGCTAAGGCAATAACAGGAATAATGTCAGGACATTGTGAACCATCAATTGTTGTTGCAGTCAAAATACCAGGATATATTTGATATCCATCATTTTTAGCTATTAATTGGCATCCCATTCTTTCTAAGATATCAATAGCCTCTTTATCTCCCTGATGTGTTGATAAATTCAACCCTTCTAATACAACATCATTACCTAAAGCTCCCGCCACAAGATAAAATGCTGCCTGAGAAAAATCAGCTTCTACATAATAATCACATGGTTGATATATTTGTCCTCCATGAATGATAAATTCTTGATAATTTTTATTTTCAATATGCACTCCATATTGTTCTAACATCTGCAATGTTAAATCAATATAACCTTTAGATTCTAAAGGTGATGTTATCATTATTTTTGAATTACCATCCAACAATGGTAAGGCAAATAACAAACCACTAATAAATTGAGAAGACACATCACCTGGAATTTCAAATTCACCTGCTTTTAATCGTCCTTTAATATATAAATCCAAGACATCCTCTTGATATAAATAACCAATATTTTGTTGATCAAATATTTTATAGTATACATCTAATGGTCGTTTGCCTAAACGTCCTTGCCCTGTAAAATGAACATTGGCTTCACAAACAATGGAAATAGGAACCATAAACCTTAATGTCGATCCTGATTCATGACAATCAATATCACACATATTTCTCATAAAAGTCGTTGTTCCATCAATTTCTAAATAATCATCATATTGAAAAATCATTGTTCCTAATGCCTTCATAGCTGAAATTGTTGCTTCAATATCCTTTGAATATTCAATATGACGAATAATGCTTTTTCCTCTCGCAAGTGATGCACAGATAATGGCACGATGAGCCATGCTTTTAGAAGGAGGGACATTCACTTTTCCTTTTAATTTTTTTGGTGTTATTGTCATTGCCATTTTAAACCTCCTCAACTTCATCAATAAATGTCAAATCACTTGGATAAATATATGATTGTCCTATAGCATGTAATAAAACATAAGATAATTTTTTATAAATATTCTTTTTATCTACTGCCATAGCTTGTTTTAAATCAGATGTTTTCAAATGCGAAACAGTTGGTAATTGATAAATCTTTAAAACATCACAGATTTGATCAGCAGTTCCTACTTTTGTCAGACCTTTTGCTTCAGCAATGCGTGTTAATTGTACCATTCCAATACTAATTGCCTCACCATGAGAATACTTTTCATAATGGTAGTATTGTTCAATAGCATGTCCTAAAGTATGACCAAAATTTAATGCTAATCGATCGTTAAAATCAAATAAATCTTTTTCCACAACATCTCTTTTTAAATCAACACAACGATAGATAATCTCATCAATATCCTGATACAATTCATCAAATGATGTATAACAAGCGAGTTGCTGAAATAAGTCTGCATCAAAGATACATCCATATTTAATCACTTCACCCATTCCATCACTAATAAATCTTTTCTCTAATGTTTTTAATGTCAATGGATCAATTAAAACAAGACTTGGATGTTTAAAAGCTCCAACTAAATTTTTACCTGCTGGCAAATCAACTGCAACTTTTCCCCCAACACTTGAATCAACTTGTGCTAATAGTGAAGTTGGGATTTGAACAAACTTCACTCCACGCAAGAATGTACTTGCGACAAAGCCTGCCAAATCTCCAATAACACCGCCACCTAAGGCAATAATTAAATCAGTACGTGTCAATTGAAATGAAAGCAATTCATTATAAAGTTCAGGCAAAATATCAAATCTTTTTGACTGTTCTCCATGAGGAACAACAATGTGCCCAACTTCATATTCTTTTTTTAACTGTGTTTCTATCTTTTCGCCATAATATGAAAACACTTGATTATCAGAAATAATCATAATCTTATTTCCTTGAAATATAGGTTTGATATAACCCAAAACCTCATCTAACAATCCTTGTTGTATATAAATAGGATAACTGTCTTTACCTAAATTCACTTTCATTTCCATAGTCTCACTCCTAAACTTCTTTACCTACTATTTTACCAATTTCTTTGATTTGTTCAATCAATTGTGTATACTTTTCTGGTTTTAATGATTGTGGTCCATCACACAAGGCTGTCTCTGGACTATTATGCACTTCTATCATTAATCCATCACATCCTGCTGCCACTGCTGCTTTTGCCATAGGTTCCACTAGCCACCATTTTCCTCCTGCATGTGATGGATCTATGATGATTGGTAAATGTGTTAACTTCTTAATCACTGGTATCGCTTGTAAATCCAATGTGTTTCTTGTATATGTCTCAAATGTTCTCACTCCTCTTTCACATAGGATGACATTTGGATTCCCACTTGCCATGATATATTCTGCACTCATGACCCATTCTTCAAATGTTGCACTTAACCCTCTTTTTAACAAGATTGGTTTTGTACATCTTCTTCCAACTTCTTTTAACAGGTCAAAGTTCTGCATGTTTCTTGCTCCTATTTGAACAAGATCTACTTTTGCATTGAATTCATCTATATACTCTGCACTCATTAATTCTGAAACAATCGGTAATCCTGTCACTTCTTTTGCTGCAACAAGGATATCCAAGCCTTCTGTTCCCATTCCCTGGAATGCATATGGTGATGTTCTTGGCTTGAATGCACCACCTCTTAGCATATTGGCTCCTGCTGCTTTTGCTGCCTTAGCAATCTCAATGACTTGTTCTTTTGATTCAACTGAACAAGGTCCAGCAATTAATGCCAAGTGGTCTCCTCCCACTTTGACACCACTCACATCAATAATAGAGTCATCTGGATGGAATGCTCGATTCGCTAACTTATAAGGTTCACTCACATGCATAACTCTTTCTACAACTGATGAAACTTCGATTTGTTTAGGATCCACTTTTGTTGTATCTCCAATAACACCACAAATTGTTACATCCTCCCCCACGACAATATGTGTTGTTAATCCTTTTGCTTCAACAACAGAAGCAACCTTTCTAACATCCTCTTCACTTGTTTTTGGTTTGAATACAATAATCATTTTCTTTTTCTCCTTTTCTTTTTATCCCCTACTGTATAAATAAAAAATCCCTCATCCATAAGGACGAGAGATACATCTTTCGTGTTACCACCTTAGTTTGCTTATCTATTACTAAATAAACCTTATCAAGTACGCCTAGCCTTTAGGTTCATACTCTCATGCTATAACGGGCATTCCCGGACTAAGCCTACTTTGTTCAGCCGTCTACTCCAAGATGAATTCAATTACATTCCCTCACTCTTTTTCACCAACCAAGAGTTCTCTACGCAAGTTCAATAATCTACTCTTTCTTTTCACTGTATTTATATCAGTAGTTTTGTTGTTAGTATTTTATGCGATATCTCCTCATTTGTCAATGGCTTTTACCTAAAATATAAATATTTTATATATTTTTCCATATATTCGAAAAATGAATTATGATTTTCCATGATTTCAATCATAACATTGATAATAAATATGAGAAAGTATAGTTTTCTTAAATAATGGATTTTGTTTAAAGACTTCCATTTTCATTTGATAACAAACAAGTTCAAATAATCTATCATAACTTATTGATGGATAATCATTAATCATCCTTTGAACACATTCATCAATGGATTCAATCAGATGAATAGCATCTCTGATTTTTTCTTTTCCCATTTCCTGTTGATAAACAACATCCCATGCCGGACAATAATAATCTATAGATTGAATATTTAATAACGTATTTAAAGTTTTTAGGGTTTGATAAACATGAGTATAAATAGGAATATCTCCAACAACAGGAATAGCATCACCAGTAAATAAAATTTGATAATTGAATAAAAAAGAAAGGGACCCATGAGAATGACCAGGTGTCAATATAATCTTCATTGATAAATAGTCTTCCAACATTATTTCTGTTTCTCTTTCAATAGCCATATCAACATGAACTGAATTTTGTAAAAGATGATAAAAACGAGGAATTGGTCTATCTGCAAACTGTTTATCAACATTTTCAAACCACTCTTTTTCAAGATAACTTGCATATATAGGACAACCACTTCTCTTTTGTAATGCATAGGCACTTCCCATATGATCAGGATGAGCATGTGTCAAAAAGATACCATGAATATCTTCTATCTGATAACCCAATTGATGAAGATAATCTTCAATGAGCTTTTCTGAACCATGAATACCTGTATCTATTAAGTAACAATATTTTCCAGTTAAAATATAAACATAAACATATCTCTCTATTTCAGGTGTTACATAAAAATAAATCTTCAGCTGATAAACCCCATTACATATCTTCATCTTCCATCCCTCCAATAATCAGAGCATGACTTTCTACACTTTGTTCACGCTTAGAACTGATTTCTAAATATTCACTAGAATGGAAACATTTCTCTAGTGTTTCCTTGTTAGGAAAACGAATGAGAATCATTCTATCTGGTTTCCATGCACAACTTAATGAAATCAAATTCTCACTTCGTATCAGATATTTACCACCATAACTTTCAACAATAGGTTTAACATCATGTATATACTCATCATATAATACTCTTTTTTGTTGATCTGAACAAAAAACTTGAACCAAAAAATAACAACTCATTTTTCTCCTCCTTATACGCAAGTAAACACTTGCATTCTTATCAAAAAAGAAATGACACAAAAGTGTCATACCTTTTGAATTCCTTTAACAAAAACCTTAATACTATTTTGAATATATTCATCTGAACTCAGAGTTGTGAGACGCTCTCCAAAAGATCCTTTAAAAAATACAAATCCAAAATTTATAGATAGAAAACTAATCGCTAATGATTCAATGTCTTGTTGAATCACTTTATCTAATTTCTGCATTTCTTCAAAATATTGCATAAGAATATCTTTAAAAACCTGTGGTACCTTCATAATCCCTTCAACAGTATCTTGATATAATTCTGGACTTCTGAGTCCAATAGAAACTTTTACAAATTGAGGGGTAACTTTTTGCATATAAACTGATGAGAAATGCAGAAGATCCCTATAAAGATCCCCTGTTATTGGATAGAAATCATCTGATGAAAGATGAGGATGCCAATTTTCTTGCATAGCACTTAAAACAATCTCTTTTTTACTTCCAAACTTTCTAAATAATGTACTCTCATTAACATGTGCATATTCAGCAATTTCTTTTGTTGTCATTGAAGCATATCCTTTTTCCATCACAAGATGCATTGTTGCATCAATAATCTTTTGCCTCGTTTTATCCATACGCCCTCCTTTGCAAGTATTCACTTGCATATATTATGATACATTTGTGAGAATATGTCAAGATATAGAAAAGGTGCTGATCTATGAAATCAACACCTTTATTCCTATTTATAAGATTTTTGCAAGATATTTAAAACATCATTATCACTTACTTCAATAGGATCAGAGTCAAAGAGTCCTCCCATTGTTTCTCTTGCACTTTGTACAAATCGAGGTAAATCATCATAAGTCATACCATAGTCACTCATCTTGATACCGTCAACACCACAATGTGCCTGTAAATTAACAAGGGCATATACAAAATCTTGTGGTTTTTTTGCATCTTTATTTCCCAATGCTTTAGCCATATCAATTATACGTTGGTCACAGGCATGTTTCTCTATAAGCATTGTATAATATTCTTTACTAATGCTAATAAGAGCAGCACCATGTTCAAAGTTTGGAACATAGCCACTCATAGCATGAGCAATACTATGTTCAGAAATACATCCAGAAATAGATTCTACCATTCCTGCCAAGGTATTTGCTAAAGCAACATCTTCTCTTGCCTTTATGTTCTTCCCATCTTTAACAACAATTTCTAAACTTTTGCCAATCAATTCAATGGATTTAAGTGCATACATATCACTGATGGGATTATGAGCTTTATTAAGATATCCTTCACAACTATGAAACAGTGCATCAAAACCTTGATAAGCAGTTAATAGTGATGGCACAGTTAACATAAGTTCAGGGTCAACAATAGAAAGAAATGGGAATGTTTTATCATAACCTGAACCAATCTTTTCACCTGTCTCTTCTTTTGTTGTGACAGTCCATGGATCTGCCTCAGTACCTGTTCCTGCAGTTGTTGTAATAGCAACAATTGGCAGTGGGTCATGAACAACTTCTTTCCCTAGACCAGTTCCACCATGGACATAATCCCAATAGTCTCCATCATTTGTTGCCATAATAGCAATTGCTTTGGCTGCATCTATAGCACTTCCACCTCCTAATCCAATAATAAAATTGACATGCTCATCTTTAGCAAGTCGTCCACCTTCATTAACATGACTCTTGATTGGATTTGGCAGAATTTTATCAAAAAGAAGATATTCAATATTTTGTTTTTCTAACTGTTCAATGACTCGATCAAGATAACCATATTTTTTAACTGATTGTCCATGAGTTGTGACAATCATTGCCTTCTTGCCAGGTAATTCTTGGTCTCCTAACTGTTGAAGTGAGCCAGTCCCAAATAATATACGGGTTGGAATATAATATTTAAAATTCATCATGTAACCTCCTTTTTATATTTTTATCATTATATACTTTTGCCTTCTTTTTGACAATCAATATAATGTTAATTTTTGCTATAACTTTCCCTCCAAATATATATTCAACTTAATATTTTATTTAATCTTTTTTACTCATCATAAAATCCTCCCTATGGTATTTCATTCTACCATTGGAAGGATAATTTATACAAAATATTTTATAATCTCTTTTTTCTAAACTTCTTTACCTACTATTTTACCAATTTCTTTGATTTGTTCAATCAATTGTGTATACTTTTCTGGTTTTAATGATTGTGGTCCATCACACAAGGCTGTCTCTGGACTATTATGCACTTCTATCATTAATCCATCACATCCTGCTGCCACTGCTGCTTTTGCCATAGGTTCCACTAGCCACCATTTTCCTCCTGCATGTGATGGATCTATGATGATTGGTAAATGTGTTAACTTCTTAATCACTGGTATCGCTTGTAAATCCAATGTGTTTCTTGTATATGTCTCAAATGTTCTCACTCCTCTTTCACATAGGATGACATTTGGATTCCCACTTGCCATGATATATTCTGCACTCATGACCCATTCTTCAAATGTTGCACTTAACCCTCTTTTTAACAAGATTGGTTTTGTACATCTTCTTCCAACTTCTTTTAACAGGTCAAAGTTCTGCATGTTTCTTGCTCCTATTTGAACAAGATCTACTTTTGCATTGAATTCATCTATATACTCTGCACTCATTAATTCTGAAACAATCGGTAATCCTGTCACTTCTTTTGCTGCAACAAGGATATCCAAGCCTTCTGTTCCCATTCCCTGGAATGCATATGGTGATGTTCTTGGCTTGAATGCACCACCTCTTAGCATATTGGCTCCTGCTGCTTTTGCTGCCTTAGCAATCTCAATGACTTGTTCTTTTGATTCAACTGAACAAGGTCCAGCAATTAATGCCAAGTGGTCTCCTCCCACTTTGACACCACTCACATCAATAATAGAGTCATCTGGATGGAATGCTCGATTCGCTAACTTATAAGGTTCACTCACATGCATAACTCTTTCTACAGCTTCATCAACTTCAATTTGTTTTGAATCAACTTTTGTAACATCTCCAACAAGACCTACAATTGTTGTTTCTTCCCCTTGTGAAACATGGGCAGTTAACCCAAATTTCTCTACCTTATTCACAACTCTCTTTAAATCTTCATCACTTACTTTTTGTTTCAATACAATAATCATTTTCTTTCCTCCTCTTATATACAAAAAATCTCTCATCCACATAAGGACGAGAGAGATCATCGCGTTACCACCTTAATTTGTTACTATCTCACAATAGCAACCTCTTCGAGTACCAACATACTCTAACACGATAACGGGTGTATCCGAACCAGCCTACTTTATTCAACCGTCTACTCCAAGATGTATTCAATATTAACGCAATATTCTTTTTCACCAACCAAGAATTCTCTACAATTGTTTATAACATTTACTCTTTCTTTTCTTTGTATTTAATCATATTTTATAGAATTATATGCATAAAGTCAAGAAAATAGACCTTCAAATTTGAAGGTCTATTCATCTTTAACTTTAATAATCTCATTGTTCATTACAGATTGAAGATATTGTTTAGCCTGATCAATTGATGTCTGATCTGGAATAGTTATAAACATTCCTAACGGATTCACCTTAGTCACGTCACCAACAGTTGCTAAAGTTTTTGTTCTTTGAGATCCATCACCATCTAAATGATAAGATTGAACATCCCAAGAAGCCATATCATCAATTTGCATATTGATTAATGATTTTACTTCTTTTGCTTCCATATTTGTTTCAAAACTGTCAGATAAAGATTCAAAAACACCATCCATCTTTGTGATAATACTTGCTGAAGTACATTTCTTCAAAATGGCTTTTAACATGAGCATTTGATTTTTTCCACGAATGGTATCACCTTCAACAAATGCTTTTCTTTCTCTGACAAAAGACAGAGCTTGTTTGGCATTAAAATGATTCTCACCAGGTTTAATTGTATATTTACCTTTCTTTGTGACAAAAACACCATCATCTCTACCAATGACTTGATACTTAGGAACTTTGACATCAATTCCACCCAATGCATCAACAACATTCATAAATGATGTAAAGTTAAATTTAGCATAATAGTTAAACTTAATTCCCATAAAATTTTCTATTGTTTGAATTGTACATTGCATACCACCTTTGGCACTATGTGTTAACTTATCTTTACCACTCACACCATCCATACCAATAATATCAACAAAATAATCTCTAGGAATACTCGTTAATAAAACTTGCTTCGTTGTGGGATTGATAGTTGCAATCATATTCACATCTGATAAAGCAAATGTTCCAATTGGTCCTTCTTTATCAGTTCCACTAATAAGGATATGGAAAGGTTCTTTTGTCACTTTAGCACTGTTTGCAGATACACTAGGAATCTTTAATTCTATTTTTTTCACAGTTCTTATTTTTTCATTAAAACCTTTCTCTATATCATCTAAGGATTCTAAGTCTACTGCTTTAATAATAATTGCTTCAACACTTTTTTGATTTAATGAATTGATTAATTGCTCATACGAAGAAGCAGCAGTCACATCAATATCACCAATCTCATCTTCAATAGCTGCTTCTGTCTTATTAATATTCACAGCATCTATAGTATTAGCACCAAATGGTTTACCTTTTAAATCATTTAATGATTGATATGGGGAATCTTTAAGAACAGCAACATGCATTTCAATTGTCTGATCTCCTCCACCAGTAATAGCAGCTAAGAAATCAGAACCCTTCATTGCATACAAAGAACCAACAACTAATAAAACTGCTAAAATAACATTTACAAACTTTAATAAAGTCACTTTTATAGAATGTTGATTATGTTTATCTTTTTCACCACGATAAAGTAAAAAAGCGCCCAAAAAAATCATAACCACTAATGGTATATAGTATTTTAATGGTAGAACCTGTAATTCAAACATTACAAAACTAAAAAAGATAGCTGCGATTATTGTTAAGATAAATAGCAATCTTCTTGATATTATTTTTTTCATAACTAACCTCTTTTCTACACATTCGACAACACTATTATTATACACACTCATCTTATAAATACAAATATATTTTCAAGAAGACAAAGATTTTTGTATATTTAGTATTCATCAAACATGAGTATTATAAACTAAAGTTATGAATTTTGTGTGAAAAAATAGACATCCCTAAGAATGTCTATTTTGGTAAGAATACTAGGAAAACAACAAAACAAAGAACCAATATCCAAACAATTGGTTTGACTTCTTTTGCTTTACCTACACCAATCATTGCTAAAGCATATGTAATAAATCCAATAGCAATTCCATCAGAAATAGAATATGCCAAAATCATGAAAATAACTGTCATAAATCCACTGGCTGCAAAAACAAAGTTATCCCAGTCAATTCCTTTGAGTTGTTGTGCCATTAATATCCCTACAACTACCAATGCTGGTGCAGTCACTGCATTTGTAACGCAAGAGAGTAATGGTGAGAAAAACACTGATAAAAGAAACAGAATTCCAGTTGTGATAGCAGTTAAACCCGTTCTTCCTCCTACTTCAACACCAGAAGTAGATTCTACAAATGATGTCACAGTAGAAGTTCCCATTGTTGCTCCAAAAACTGTTCCAATTGAATCTGCTAACAATGCCTTATCAACATTTTCCAACTCACCATTTTCATCAATTAAATTAGCACGATTTGTAACTGCAACTAACGTTCCAGCTGTATCAAAGAAATCTACAAATAATAGTGAGAAAATCGCAACAATGCAACTTGGATGTGATAGTAATTCTTCCATTCCAGAAGCAAATGCTCCAATTAAACTAAAATCAAAGTCAACAGATACAACACCTGTTGGCAATTGTGGCATCCCCTTGATACCACACAACCCAGCCACAATACCAGCAACTGCAGTGATTAATAAACCATAGAAAACAGCAGCAGGAACTTTTTTAGCTAATAAAATAATTGTAACTAAGATACCAAAAACTGCTAATATAACCGCTGGATCTTTTAAATTTCCCAATGCAACAGCTGTTGCTTCACTTGGTATGATAATACCTGCATTCTTTAATCCAATAAATGCAATAAAGAAACCAATACCTGCACCAATTGCTAATTTTAACTGAGCAGGAATGGCATTAATAATCATCTTTCTTAGTCCAGTAATAGAAATAACTAAGAAAATAATACCTGATACAAAGACACAAGCCAATGCACCTTGATAGCTTAATCCCATACCAAAACAAATTGTGTATGTGAATAAAGCATTTACTCCCATTCCAGCAGATAATGCAACTGGATAGTTAGCAAGTAATCCCATAATGATTGTAGCAACAGCACTACTAATAGCAGTTGCTAAAAATACACCCTGTATACTCATACCTGTCTCACCTAACATTTGTGGGTTTACAGCTAGGATATACGCCATTGCTAAGAAAGTCGTTACACCCGCCAAAACTTCAGTTTTAACAGTTGTTCCTTTTTCTTTTAATTTAAAGATTTTTTCTAACATTTCAACCTTCCTCTCCTTATTCAAAAAACATTAAAATTGTACCCTTTTTTCACTTTTTTGACAAGAAAAATAGCAACATAACTCATATTTATTGATAATTATTATCATTCTTTTCCATAATTTTACTTAATATTCAATTCATTGACCTACCCTTTATTTATGTTTCATATTTATTGACCAACTTATAATATATCTAAAATCAGAAAAATTCCAGATAAGTCTGGAATTATTCATCATATTTTTTATATTCAACTTCTTTCTTATCAAAGTCAATAAAGATTTGATAAGCCTTATTTTTCTCATCTGTATCCCAAATTTCAACAAAAGATGGTTTCACTTCAACCAAAATTTCAGTATCTTCATGACTATAAGCATTATAACTTCCCCATAAATACTTTTGATAAAGTTTCTCAAATTTACGTTCAGGTTCTTCAGTTACTAAACCTTTTATAGTCGCAACACCCTCAACTTGAATACCACTAAAACATAAAGCAACACGTGGATTTTCATACAACTGTTTTGTTTTTCTAAAATTCTTATCAGTTTTAAAATAAATCGCATCGTCATAAATTAAACAACTTACATTTCTGACCATCACATGATTATCAACGCTTGATGCTAATGCCATAATTTTTGATGGTGCCAATTTTTCAAATAAAAATTCTACAGCTTCTTTAAATTCCATATCTCTTTTCCTCCTATATTAAGCCTTGAATAGCTAATACAACACAAATGATTGAAATTGTAATAAACAAACCAATAATAATGAGTCCTGAACTTTTTGCATGTTGTCCCTGTCCTTCCACCAAATGTGTCTTTCTAAGAATTGTTACAACACTCTTATATAGTAATAAAGTGATTCCAGCATTCAAACTGGCTTTTAGTATATTAAACAAAACAATTCCTGGTAACCACATAGAAACGACTGCCTCTCGTGGCATATTATAATAAATGGGTGTAATAATATAATTCCATATTGTCATACAAACTGTCATAACCACAATTCCACTCACTAGACCTATAATAGCACCTTTTTTACTTCGATTCTTCTTATAAATTGTTGATGCGACGCAGGCAAACGCACAAGTGGAAATAATATTCATCATGACATCAATAATTGTGCCTCCTTTAAAAACAATTTCAAGAACAGCACAAATAGAACTCATGAGAAATGCCGCAAAAGGTCCATAAATAAAACCACCAATAACAATCACTATATCCTTTGGATCATAGGTAAGCCAAGGTACTGCTGGAACAAGTGGGAAAAAAGCTAATAAACTCAAAATCATTGCTAAAGCTGATAAAATTCCCAATGTTGTCATTTCTTTTACATTCATGTTTTTCATAATCTGTCTCCTTCTTTCTCTAAAAAAAATAACCTATACAAAAAATGTCTAGGCGTGCACAGAAAATGTCTTTTCTCATCCGGACTTTACCGTCGGTTCTGGAATCACACCAGATCAACCACTTATTGTGGGTCATGGACTTTTACCATCGGTAGGGAATTACACCCTGCCACAAAGACTCTATTCAATTTTGAAAGATGGGTCAATGATTCACATCATCTGCATATATAATCATATACCTTTTTTCTTTATTTGTAAATTGATATAATAGAAGAAATAAAAAAAGAAGGGAGTAAATTCTGTTATGAAACAATATCATAATATACAACCAGTTTATAACAAAGATTCTTATCTTTTAATTTTAGGTTCTTTTCCATCAGTCAAGTCACGTGAGGGGCAATTCTTTTATCATCATCCTCAAAATCGTTTTTGGAAAATATTTGAACAGTTATTCGATCTAAAACTTCAAACAATTGAGGATAAGAAAGCATTTTTATTAAAACACCATATTGCTGTATGGGATGTTATTGCGAGTTGTGATATTGTTGGTTCAAGTGATAGTTCTATTGAAAATGTTCTGGTTAACGATATCAATTCTTTAATCGAAGAAACTTCTATTGAAACGATATATACGAATGGTAAAAAAGCACATCAGTTATACCAAAAATATATTTTTCCAGTCACACAAAAGGAAGATATTTGTTTACCATCAACATCTCCAGCCAATGCCACTTATTCGCTTGAAAAATTAATCGAATCATGGAGACTATTGTTGAACCATGATTTATCTTAAGTTCATAAAAGGATGTTAGTATGCCTAGGGAGGTTATATCATGAATTCAAAATTGAAAGAAAAGAAACCTTATTATTTGATTATTTCTAGAAAGATAATCTTTTGGTTAGTTGTCTTGATGCTAGGAATTGCAATATTTTTATTATTTACACGTCAGGATGCCAATAAAGGTCGTTTAATTTTTACAATGGTTCAGTTATTGGGAATGTTATTGGTTTTAAGAATACCTCAATTTATTAAAGATAAATATCATTTTCAAATACCAAATCTTCTTGACTTTATCTTAATTTCTTTTGCTTTTAGTGGTTTTATTTTAGGTGATGTTTTTAACTTCTATGGAAAAATACCTTACTGGGATTCTATCCTTCATGCCTTTTCAGGAGTAGTTATTGCATATGTTGGATTTATTGTTATTGAATATCTAGATAAAGAATATACAATACCGCTCTCTATATCTCCTTTATTTATGAGTTTAACTGTTGTTAGTGTTGCACTAGCAATTGGAGCTGTTTGGGAAATTGGAGAATATACTGTTGATGACATTTTTCATACAAATAACCAACAATATATGAAATCTACACGATCAACACTTTATGATAAAGATGATGTTCCTCTCGTTGGGCATGAGGCTCTTGCTGACACAATGAAAGATTTAATGCTAGATTTGGGTGGTGCAGTTGTAGTTGCAACAATTGAATATAAAAAAATTGAAAGAAAACAGAAGAAAGCAAAAGAAAAAGGCACAGTTTAAATAACTGTGTCTTCATCATTTCTAGGCATTGGTCTTGGCGGTCTTGGCCCTGGTCCCGGTGGGAATGGTGGCCTTGGTCCTGGTCCCGGTGGAAACGGTGGCCTTGGTCCTGGTCCCGGTGGAAACGGTGGCCTTGGTCCTGGTCCTGGTGGGAATGGTGGCCTTGGTCCTGGTCCCGGTGGAAACGGTGGCCTTGGCGGAAATGGTGGAAATAACCACCACCAAAACCAATATGGCACAACGAACCCTTGTCTTGTCATATTAGGGTCATAATCATAATACTCATCTTCACGGTATGGTTCCATGATGTTCACCTCAAAATAACATATGCAAATAAAAAGAGACTGTCTAGGCAGTCTCAATAATTTCTAGAATATCTTCCAGATTCTTTTTTCCAAAAACAACTCTCTGTCCATCAATAACCATACATGGCACACTCATAATATTATATTGTTCTTTATAGTGAGGATGATGGGCTAAATCGTAAATATCTGTTTGAACTTGATGATTCTCTAAAGCTATTCGCTGTGAGGCTTGTACAACGTCAGGACACATTGTACAAGAAAGAGAAATAAAGACTTGAAAATGATGTGATTGAAGATCATGTATTTTTTTAAGAATATCATTTTCCAAAACTTGCCCTTCACTTCCAGCATTATATACAGCTAAAACAAAAGAATTGAATTCATGGCCACCTGGAACACAATGATAGTTGACCCCAAGTGGATTTTTTTGATGATTATAAAGCATAATATGTGGAGATTCATCAGCATTATCATTCCACTCACCATGAATACGTTCATGAAGAGAAGAGAATTCTTCTATAAAGCTTTTTAACTCTTGAGAGAATGAATCAGATGATCCAACACCAACAAGATAAATATCTTTTGTTAATTTATTAAATATTGGCTGTAATTGTGTACGGATATCTTCATTAATAAAGTGCTGATTATGAGTTTCAATATGTTCTATTTTTTCTTGTTTTTGAACCTCTTTTGTAACAATATGATGCTGCGATTTGACTTGAGGGATATATTTTTCTAATGATGTTGCAGCAATCGCACCATCACTCACAGCAGTTACAACTTGTCTTAATTCTTTTTCGCAGATATCACCAGCACCATAAACACCATCAAGATTTGTCTTTTGATATTTATCAGTTATCAAATATCCACCATCATTTAATGCTAATTGATTTTTAAATAAGTCGTTTGCAGGAACATATCCAGCAAAAACGAAGATTCCAAAACGTTGATTATTTTTTGCATCATAACGCCAAGTTGTCTGCTCTTTATTATCTCTAAAAACAGCATATTCCAAAACACCTTGACCACCTGCTTCAATAATCTCAGTTTCAAAGATAATTTTAATTTTTGGATGTGATCTAACTTCATCTGCAATCGTCTTTGCACATGTAAAATCTTCTTCACGGACAATCATTGTCACTTCTGTTGCATATTGTGTTAAGAAAATAGCCTCTTCACATGCAGCAAAGCCACCACCTATCACAAATAACTCACAACCTTCAAAGAATTCACCATCACATGTTGCACAATAGGCAATACCTCGTCCTTGAAATTCTTTTTCACCTTTGAATCCAAGTTTTCTTGGATTTGCCCCTGTTGCCAAAACAACTCCAATTGCCTGAAAGTTACCCTGGTCAGTCATAATTGTTTTGATATTTCCATCCATATTCAAACTTTTGACATGCGCAATTTTAAACTCAGCTCCAAATTTCTGCGCTTGTTTACGCATTGTTTCTGTCAAGGAACTTCCTGATGCTTCTAAAACTCCTGGATAATTGACCACTTCAGATGTGATTGTAATCTGACCACCAATTTTTTCTTGTTCTATAACAAGAACACTATATTTTGCTCTTGCAAGATAAATTGCTGAAGAAAGTCCCGCAGGACCCCCTCCAACAATAATAGCATCATAAACTTGATTCATTAAAGAACTCCAACTAAATCTAATGATGGTTTCAATGTTTCTTCTCCAGGTTTCCATTTTGCTGGACAAACTTCATCTCCATGCTCATGAACAAACTGTGAAGCTTGAACACGTCTTAATAACTCATCTGCATTACGTCCAACATTTCCTGCAATCACTTCATAAGCAACAATTTTACCTTCAGGATTAACAATAAATGTTCCTCTTTCAGCCAATCCATCAGCTTCAATATACACTTCAAAATCTTTTGCTAAAGTTGCAGTTGGATCTGCTAACATAGTATATTGAATTTTTTGAATTGTTTTTGATGTATCATGCCAAGCTTTGTGTACAAAGTGAGTATCACATGATACTGAATAAATTTCACAGTCAATGTTTTTGAACTCTTCATATTTGTTTGCTAAATCCTCTAATTCAGTAGGACATACAAATGTAAAGTCTGCAGGATAAAAGAAGAATACACTCCATTTTCCTAAAACATCTTCTTTACTTACTTCTTTAAATTCACCATTTACAAATGATTGAACTTTAAACTCATTGATTTCTTTTCCGATTAATGACATATAATTTCTACCTCCGTTTATATTTTTTACATATTCAGCATTTTTATTCATAATAAATAAAACGCACAGTTAGCATTAACTAACTGTGCATATATTATCATGCATTTTATTTAAAATCAAATCATATGCTTTTCTTTTATTTACTTCTTTTCTAAAGTAAATCCTTTCCCACCAACTTCATCAACATGAGATACAATCATAAAAGCTAAAGGATCAATTTGATTCACCTTTTCTTTGATATCTGGTAATTTTCGATATGGTAATATTGATAAAACAAGTTTAGAATTTTCTTCAGTATAACCTTTTTCACTCGCTAATAAAGTCACACCAGCATCATGATCATGTAAAATCATATCTTTAATATCTTCATAATAATCACTTATAACAACAAGTTGCATTAAACTTGTTCCAGCAGTTAATGTTTTATTTAACATAATGGTTGTCATCATAACTGTCACAATACCATAAATAACATGTGTTGTATCATTGAATGAGAATTGAAATAACAAAATTGTTAAGTCTGTGATATTTAAAACAATATGCACAGGTGCACCAAATTTTCTATGAAGAAGAATGGCTAAAATATCTACTCCACCTGTTGAAGCATTTGCTTTTAAGACCAAGCCTACACCAATTCCGATTAAACATCCTGCGATAATAGAAGCTAGTAATGGATCATTTAAATAATGATGAAAAACTGGTTGACTCTCAAAAAATTCTAATAGGAATGGAAACAAAAATGTAGAAACAAGTGTTGTCATTGCAAATACTTTTCCTAAAAATAAGAAACCTAATACAAATAGGCAAACATTAAGAATTCCCACACTAAGAGAAATACTCAAACCAAAATAATGATTAAAAATAATACCTATCCCTGAAACACCACCAGCAATAATATTATTCTCTAATAACAATGTACTCAATGCGAAAGCAATCAAAATATTTCCCACAACAATATAAACAATATGTAATAATTTTTGTTTCATACGCCTCACCTCGTGCAAGACTTTATCATATCTCCTTTTATTAGATTGTAACCTATGTTACAATTAAATAAGAAAGTGGTGATTTTATGAAAATTAAAGAAGAATTATTTCATTATTTTGAAAAAGCTGGTACAAAAATAAAATATTCACCTCAGGAAATCATATATATGCAAGAAGATGATGCGAAGAATCTCTATTTAATTACTAAAGGAAGAGTCCGAATATATGTCATGAATCCTACTGGTGAAGAAGTTACTTTAGAGATCATAGATAAAGGAAGAATCTTTGGAGAGTCATCTTTTTTACAAAATTCATTGCGCCCAACAACTGCTGATGCTATTACAAATGTTGAACTCATTTCTTGTCATCTAGATGATTTATATCCTTATCTTAATGAATCTAAAGAATTAACCATTTCTCTTTTACAATTGATGTCGCAAACTTGTGATCATCTCTCTCTTCTCATAAAAAAAGCCTATACATATGATCGATATGAAAAAGTGGCATCTTTCCTGCTTGAACAAACTGTGCATGATAATCCAAATAAAGATATTATAAATAACACTCTCCCTTATACCCATGAAGAAATCGCTTCACTTGTTGGATTATCTCGTGTAACTGTAACAAAAGTTCTTAATGAATTTGTAAAAAAGAAATATATTATAATTAATTACAAAAAAATACATGTTATTAATAAAAAAGCATTATCTCAACTTCTTCAAAAGAGATGATGCTTATTTCTTCAATAAACTTAATATATAATCTTTAATATCTTCAGCAGTTTTAAATGAATTCGATTCTTTAAATAAATATTGATACAATTCATGCCATTGCTTGACTGAATATTCATTAGCCTCAATCTTTTCAATAGCAGTTATGATATCAAATACATCATTTCGCTCAATCATAGAACGTAAATCAGAAATATACTGGCATTTGGGTATTTTAAGTACTATATCTTCGAAAATATCTTTTGTAACCATCATAAATGATTTGCCTCCCTTACATAGCAGTTCGAAAATGTAGACAATTGAATACATCAATGTAGACATTAAAAAACTTGTGTTTATATGGAAAAAAGTGTAAAATATCAGTGTATAAGAGGTGAAATCATATCCAAAATGATAGTTCGTAATTGTCTAATTTTACGAACTATTTTTCTTATAAAAGATAAAATAAAGAAATCATCATCATGATGATCTCTTTTAATGATTCTCTAAACATAAATTAATATAATCCTTGACTGGAACTGGCTTAGAAAAATAATATCCTTGTGCATATTGAGCATGTATCTTTTGCAAGAATGCAACTTGCTCCTTTGTCTCTACACCTTCAACAATAAGAGAGAGGTCTAAAGTATAAGACAGATCAACAATAGCTTCAATTATTGCATAACTACGCTTCATATCATCTTTTAAACTAAGAAAGCCCATATCTAATTTGATAATATCCACAGGTGCATCTTTAAGCATGCTAAGTGATGAATAGCCACTTCCAAAATCATCCATTAAAATAACAAATCCTAATTGTTGCAATTCTTCTATAACAGAATAAATAACTTCTGTATCTTTAGAGTAAACAGATTCTGTAATTTCTAAATGAAGATCTTGTGGTTGTAGTTCATATTTATGAACAAGATCAAGTAATAAAAGCGGGAGATGATTTCGATAAAAATTTAATCTTGAAATATTAATAGATATTGGTAATAAACAATGCATGTTTTTTAATTCTCTTAATAACTGGCATGTTTTCTCCCAAACAAAATCATCTAATTGTGTAATTAAGCCATTTTTTTCTAAAACTGGAATAAATACTGAAGGACTAATCAGTCCATGCTTTGGATGTAGCCATCTTACCAAAGCTTCTCCACCTATAATCATATTATTTTCAATATCATATTTAGGCTGAACATAAATAAGAATATCTTCTTGAAGAATAGCAGTTTGTATTTCATCCATAATCATTTGTTCCTGCAAGATGATTTGACGCTGTTCTTCATTATAAACTTCTGCTTGATTAATATATCTGTTTTTAATACTTTTTGCAGCCATAGCAGCTCTATCTGCCATAATATGTACAGATAAACTTTTATCTTCAATAAAATATATTCCAAATCGTAAAGCACTGTTAAAATCTAAAGGATAGTCTTTTAAGATATCTATTTTTTTATTCTTTTTGTATTCAGATTGTGTAGTTAATATTAAAAAGTGATCAGTTGTTAATCGACATACCAACGTGTGAGAATGATTATTCATGTAATCTTTTAAATACTTTCCTATATAAGCTAATAATCTATCACCCTCTTCAATTCCATATAAATCATTAATAACTTGAAAACGATTAATATTCATATATATTAAACAGAAATCTTCTTCATTTTGATTTAGAATTTCTCTTGCCTTCTCATAAAATGTTGACTGATTATATATCCCAGTTAAACGATCGAGTTCCGCTTTTTCTCTTAAAATTTCTGTTTCACGTTTTTGCATAAAAAGTTCAGTACGTTTTTTGATAGACTGCCCTATAATAACAAGAATAATAATAATTACTAAAGCAACGAAAGTTATTGAGGTTCTATTTTGGTAAATAGTATCAAGTAATGAATATTCATATTTTAAACCAACTGTATATGTTTGAACAATTCTTTCAATCTCTTTATTAGACAAACTATCTATCGTTTTATCAATAATATTCATCAAGACTGGATTATTATCTAATTGACCAACAAAACATAATTGAATAGGCTCCAATAAAATATTATAAATATCTAAAGTATCTTCAAAACCCAGTTTTTGGATATAATATTTGACTGAATAAGCATCTCCAATAGTCATATTTGCTTGCCCTGAATATACTGCTTTCAAACAAGCATTCATATTTTCACAATAAAGGACTTTTGCATCCGGGTATTTTGAATAAACCTGTGATTCATAGCCAGTATGATTCTTTGTTAATGCAATTGTATATTGATTATCAAATACTTCATTTTTTCTCGCAATCATAACTTGATTCACATCTAAAAAAGATTTGGATATATGGTACTGAGACTTCATATGAAAAGAATACTCATCCTTTGTCACACCCATAAATAAAGCATCTTTATTTTGCAATTGTTCTATAAAGGTTGCTTTATTTTTTTCTTTTTCTAAATAATAATTTGGTTTAAAAGATAATCCAGATTTTTCTGACATTTTTTCTAAAAGTTCAATAAAAATTCCCTTACGCTGTTGATCATCATCATAAGAAAATGGATAGAGTTCATCTTCAATACCAACTGGAATAGACTGCACATTCTTAATATACTCCACTTCATTTCTTGTGAAAAGAGGTTGTGTTGAATACGCACTTGTACTGTAAAATTCTTCATATAGATATGCATTAAAATAAGGATTGCGATTATAAATTTGACTCAATGCATCATTTAAAGGCTCCATAATATCCTGACGATTTTTAGCAGTTATAAAATAATAAGGTTCAGCATTAAACTTATCAATAACTTTCACATTTTCATGTAGAGCCAAACCTCCAACAACAACCATATCAACATCCTTATTATATAAAGCATTTAAGACATCTGTCTCTGTTGTATAATATTGGGATTTATATTCGATACTATGCTCTTTTGCATATTTCTCCCAAACACCATTTTGATAACTGCTACTTAAAAAACCAATCTTGCAGTGATTCATAGCTTCATAATCCTGATAATAAATATTCTCATCTTCACGTGTATATACAATAGTATACTCATCACCAATAGAATACTGTGAATAATCATAATATTGTGTTCTTTCATCAGTATATTGAGCTGTGCATAATAAATCAATTTCACCAGTTTTTAGTTTTTCTAAACAATTATCCCATGAATCTAAAACAAATTCATAATCCCAATTGGTATATTGAGAAACTTCTTCCAAATATTTAGCACCATAACCAACATATTGTCCAGATGATGATTTTTCTAAAAAGCCTGGATAATCAATATATCCAACTTTAATTGTATGATTTGCAGAGGTCGGCTGTAATAAAGAAAAAAGACTTATGCCAAAAGTTATGATTATAATAAAAACAAATAATTTATTCATCCCCCGTTGCTTCATAAGTCCCCTCCATTATTCATATTCGTTACCATTATATCATTTTTTTCGACACTCTCAACAGAAACATCAGAAAAGAAAGGAGTTATAATGACTTTTTACAATATATCCATCTTTAAAAGATTAAAAATTATGAGTATGATATGCAATATTAAAAAAGATTCAAATTTCTATAAATGAAATTGAATCTTTTTATATAAATACAAATCTATTTTAATCATCTAATCCACGTTTTTTATATACAATTGTAAATCCTATTAATCCAAGAACAATCCACGCTACTGCAACACCAAAAGCAATAAGAGCATCTTGTGAGAATAATGATTGTCCATCTTGTAAAATAAAATAAAGTGTTTTGAATGAAGTAGTTGGAAAAGCAACAGCTATCTTTTCAAAAAAAGCATTCATATTGGCAAACATTGGTGGCAACATTAGTAAAATCATAATAGGTGAACTCAGTGTCCCAGCACTCATTTGATCTTTAGACAACAATCCTACTAATGCACCAAAAAACAAAAGACCAATCGATACAATTGTAATCACAATTAATAAATAGCCTATATTGAGAAAACCTTCACCACAGCATATAAAGATTAAAAATGAATCTAAAACAACCAATAATAATGCTACTGTTGCTTTACTTAGCAAAAACTCAGAAGCACTGACATTAGCCATCATTAAGGAGCGAAGTGTATGCTTTTCTTTTTCTTCTGCAACCATATTGGCAAGAATATTAACTGGAATAATTGATAAAACCAAAACAATGCATAAAATTGTTACAAATCCTGTTGGTATACCTTCCATATCAGAATAAATCATTGTATATAGAAGACAAAACATAACTGGTAAACAAAGTAATAAGAGAACATTTTTATTTGTAAAACTGTTTTTAAAATCTTTCTTAAATAAAGCTATGAAGCAACGCATATTGAATTTCATTAATTATTCCCCCTCTGTTAAGAATAGAAAGACTTCTTTTAATGATGGTTCAATAGAATGAATCATCAGCAATTCATCAATATCTTTTAATTCAGAAATTAATTTTTCTTTATTTAATGGGATTGTTCTTTTCCCATCTTGTGTAGTTAATTCTATTGTCTGTTTAGAATATTTTAATTTCAAATCCTCTGGTTTCCCACATTCAATAACATGTCCATGATTTAAGAAAGCAATACGATGACAAAGCTCATCAGCTTCTTCCATGTTATGGGTTGTTAAGAAAACCGTTGTTCCCATTTGATTTAAGAGTTTAATGATATCTCTTACTTCTTGAGCAGTTGCTGGATCAAGATTAGCAGTTGGTTCATCTAAAAATAAGATCTCTGGAGAATGAATAATCGTTCTTGCAAAAATAACTCTTTGTCTCATTCCACGTGACAATTTAGATACAAGCATTTTCTTAGCATCTAAAAGATCAACTTCCCTTAATACACGCTCCACATGACTATGATCAACACCATAGATATCAGCAAACAATACTAAGTTATCATAAACGCTCATCTTTTCATATAAACCACTGTTATCACTCATAATGCCAATCTTTTGCTTTATTTCTTGTGAAAAAGGACTATCATTTAAAATAGTAATTTGACCAGTATCACTATGCAGCTGACCTGATAACAATTTAATTGTCGTTGTTTTTCCAGCTCCACTTGGACCCAAAAATCCAAATATTTCACCTTTCTTAATTTCAAATGAACAATTGTCCAAAGCTTTATGTGATCCAAAACTTTTTGTAAGCTGTTGAACCGAAATAATATTATCTGTCATTTTGTACCCCTCCTGACTTTTCTTATTTTATATAAAAATGGATATTTTTCTATAAAATATCCATGAAAAGAGCATATTAAACATTGAAATGAGTATTAAAACTGATAAATAGTCTTCATTTCCTGTATTTTTAATTTACTTAAAGGAATCATAGAGTCTTCATAATTGATTAATTTTAATGAATAAGAGTTCCTTGTCCATTTCACAATTTGTGTAACTCTTTGCATATTTACCAAATATGATCGATGACAACGATAGAACCCAAAGCGATGAAGACGATTTTCAAGCTCATCCATTGAAAAAGGTGATTGATAACAACTTCCTCTTACATAAACTTGGGATTTTCCATCATATGCTTCTACATAATCAATATCCTCAGGGTTTAATAAAAAAATACGATTATTGAGTTTTACAGATATTTTTTGAATAACCATTGTATCATCATCAATTTCAATATTTTCTTCTTGCTCAATAGGTTGAATGTGATCATTTCGAATATACACCTTATATCCATCACACAAACAGATGTCCTTAAATGAACGAGATATTGTTATTATTTTCTTATGATGTCGCTTAGCAATCTCAAACCAATGTAATATCATATGAATACTTTCTTCATTAAGATCTTTCATTGGTTCTTCTAGACAATAAATATCACAATCTTTAATAATTTCTCTAGCAATTAAAATACGCCGTTTTTGAATTAATGTACATTTAGCAATTCTAAGATGTAAAAAATCTGTAAGATGCATATATTCAATGGCTTGTTCTATGAATTCTCTTTTCTGTGATATATCAGCAAAAAAACGTAGATATTCCTTAACCTTCATATCCTCATACATGGCCATATTTTCACTTAAGATAGACATGTTTTGATATTCACTCACAATATCTTCAATCTTCAAAGCAATATCTTTTGAACATTCAATATGTAATGCAACATGTTCTTGTATTAGTTGTTGAATTTTCTCCTTCACTTATCTCCCCCCTCACTATATCTTTATTATATCAAATTATTAAAATTCAAACGAGTTAAAATATAAATATAAAATAAAAGAGTAGGCATTTATTGGGGAGCCTACTCTAGCGGTTTGTAACGTTCATTAGTTATTATGAACACTTTCATTTTAATGAAAATAACCTATTTTGTCAATATTTTTATGTCTATTTACGATATTTTCTTTCTTTTAATACAGTTATCAACAACCATATCCCTAATCCAATAGCTGTCATATAGCCAATAAAACCAATAGCTGGTATTCCAAAAAACTGAGGACTCATCTGAGTTGTACACAATAAACTACTTGCCATTAGTAAACCAGCACTCACAATCCCAACTGTTAATTTATTAACCATATGATTGACAGAGTTCAAAGGAACACTTGAATCCATAATATCAAGATTTATTTTTATACGACCTTTCATTATCATACGAATAAGTTCAGATAATTGGATAGGAATATTTAATCCATACTGAGTTGCATCATAGACTTTTTTACCAGTTGTAGACAATTCTTTTTTTATATCTAAATCTTTTAAAATATGACCTGCAACATGATTAGCTGCAACTTCAATAATACTTATGTGAGGATCAAGATGCATAACTGTACTTTCCATCGTAACAAGTCCACGAGCTAACATACTCACACCTTTAGGCATTGAAATATGATGTTTATGAGCAATAGTAAAGATTTCTTGCACAGCGTCACCTAAATTCATATCTTTCAAATCCATACTAACATAATGCTGCATAAAATTTTCTATATCATCATAAAAAAGTGTATAATCAATGCGGTCTTCATGAACCCCTAATACCAATATAACATCTGCAAGTTGTTGTGTATCATTATTCCCAATTGCAAGCACTGCTTGCTTCATTAAATCTTTATCTTCTCGTTTTAAGATTCCCATCATTCCAAAATCAATCCACACAATTTTACCATCCCTAATTCTTAAATTGCCAGGATGCGGATCAGCATGAAAGAAACCATCATCAACAATTTGTTTGATATAGTTTTCTGATATTTTAACAGCAATTTCATGATTATCATAACCATTTTTTAAAAGCAAATCTCTATTATCAATTTCAAAACCATCAACATATTCCATCACAAGAACTTTACTCGTTGTATATTCTGTTTCAATATGGGGTGCACCTATATATAACAAATCTTCATTCAGTTTGATAAAATGTTCAGCATATTGTGCTTCATTTAAAAAATCCATTTCTTCTTTTGCAGTCTGCCAGAATTCATCTAAAACAATGTTTAAATCAACGACACTCCCTAAAACCTCATTGAGTCGCAATAACTGTATTGCTCTTCTTACTAAAGAGATATCTCTTTCCATCATATTATAAATAGAAGGTCTTTGGACTTTAACAACAATTTGCTTGCCATTTCTTAGAGTCGCCTTATGAACTTGAGCTATAGAAGCACTTCCAAGTGGTACTTGATCAAATGTCATAAATATATCTTCTAAATCTGTTCCATACTCATCTTCTACAACAGTTCTTATTGTTGCCATATTCATAGGTGCAACATTATCTCGTAATTGGGTTAGCTCCTGACAGTAACGTTCAGAAAACATATCTTGACGTGAGGACATAATTTGCCCAATCTTCACAAAAGTCGGTCCTAAATCTTCTAATATCATTCTTAATTTCACTGGATCTATACCTTTTGTAAGATGATGTTTTTTCAATATAGCAATAATTTGTGCAAGGCGATGCTTACTGCTTAAAGATCCTGAATTATTCTGTATCTCTTTTGGCATTTTGTAATTCTTCTATCTTTGCTTTTAAAATCTCTAATTCCTCATCATTAACCTTTTCTAGATCTTTACTTATTTTATCTACAGTTAATGGTTCTCTTAATTTTTCTGCAACATTATGTTTTAATTCTTCATTAAGAACTTTACCTTGTTCAACAGTTAATTCACCTTTTTTAACCAACTGCTCAACAACTTCTTTAGATTTTTCTGCTGTCACTGCAACAGCACCAATACCAGCCAATAAGACCTTTTTTAAATCTTCATTAAAGTTACTCATCATTATAACCTCCTTACCCTTTCACTTTATTTTATCACTTTTTAATGGTAATTGCATAAATAACCATCTTCATCTTTGAAAATAAAATTCTCATAGTTATTCTTTTTAAAATATATTATAATAAATAGCATAGGAGTGTGAATTATGGAATTAAAGATTGAAAGTTATACAAAACCATACATTAACAAGACTGATCATCATTTATATATTGCTCCATCTCCAAAACTACAAAACATTGTTGCTCATTATACAATTACTTTTCAAAATCATGAACTTGAAATTCCAGAACATTCTGTCTTAAATCTCATTCCAGATGTAAGTGGATGCTTTGTTTTTAAATTCTTTGATAAATTATCAATTAAAGTATGGGGGCCAACAACAAAAGTTGTTACTGTTGATAATGATCTGAATACTTTTCCATGTCGTTTTTTTATTGAATTTTTACCTGGTGGACTCTATCAAGTCTTAGGCATAAATGTACATAGTATTTTAGATCAAAAAATAGAACTAGAAGACTTAAATGAAGCACTTTATCAAGAAATTAGAGATTTGTTTGAAAAAGTAACAACTTTTGATGAAGTGGTAGAAATTATTGATGACATTCTTTGCAGAGAAGTTAAGAAACATTCTATTCACCAGCAAATCATTAAATCCATAGAACGTATTTATACACAACATGAAAGTTTTCATACATCTCTTATTGCAGCAGAACTTGGGATTAGTGAAAGACAGCTTAATCGATATTTTCATAAATATGTAGGAATGAGTTTTAAGAAATTCACTAAAATCGTAAATATTAATCACCTTATACAAGATATGTCTAAGAAAAAATTAATTGATTTAACTTTTGATTATGAATATTTTGATCAAGCACATTTTAACCATGTATTTAAAGAAATTTGTCAAACAACACCCACACATTATCTGCAGAATTTGTCTGATTTTTACAATGAATTATACAAATTCTAATTATAATTATACTTACAGGAGGTATGATTATGATCGAATCAAGATGTGGTATTAAATGTAGTGAATGTGAATATAGAGAACAAATGGGATGTCCAGGGTGCTTACATATGGAAAAGCCTTTTTGGGGTGACAAATGTGTTATTAAAGATTCTTGTGAAAGTAAAGGTCACCAACATTGTGGAATGTGTGAAACTTTTCCATGTGACCAACTCAAAGCATTTGCTTATGATGAAAAGCAAGGTGATGATGGAAAAAGAATTCAACAATGTCAAGTCTGGAAAGATGAGAAAGCGTAATATGAAGTATTGTGGAAGTTTATATGTTATCAAGGATAGTGAAAAAACCAAAGCTTTCTATAAAGAGATTTTAGGTTTAAGAGTTATTACTGATTTTGGAGCAAACTTTGTTTTAACTGGTGGCATTTCTTTTCAAACCTTAGATAGTTGGCAGAACTTTATAGAAAAATCGACTGATGATATTCATCTCAATGCGAATAATGGTGAAATGTATTTTGAGAGTGAAGATTTAGATGACTTTATCAAACGCTTAGACTCTAGAGATGATATTGAATATGTTCATCCTTTGAAAACGCATGATTGGGGACAAAGAGGTATTCGTATTTATGACCCAGATCATCATATTATTGAAATCAGTGAAACTTTATCAAATGTTTGCAAAAGGTTTATTGAACAAGGTTTAAATCTTCAAGAGATTTCTCAAAAAACAATGCTGTCTGAAAAAATGATTAATAGATTATTAAAGAAATAAAGCTTTAGGAGAGGTTAACTCTCCTTTTCTTTACATTAATGTTATAATAAAGTAAAGAGGAGTGATAACGATGTCAAAGATTAACAATGAACCTAAAATTAAAAATCCCTTAGTGACTGCTGTACGTGGTCAACTTGAACAAAGAGCTTCTTGGCTATATTTACTTTGCGATGAAGCCAAGAAGAAAGGAGTTGATCCTATGGAGATTGGTCCAGCAGCTATTCAACGTTGCGGTCTTATACAAGGAAAAGACTTAATTGCCAAAGGACAAACGACGAGTTTAAAAGGACTTAGAAAAACTCTATTTACAAAACCTGCTCAATGGATGTTTGAAATGAAAATCCAAAATTGTAGTGATGATCAGTTAGAAATACATTTTCATTATTGTCCCCTTGTCAAAGCATGGCAAAAAGCAGGCTGTAGCGATGAAGAAATTGCTATGTACTGTGATATTGCTATGTGTGGAGACCGGGGTATTGGTCAAGCTTATGGATGCCAACTCGATTTGCTAAAAACAATCGCTAAGGGTGATGAAATTTGCCATTTACGTTATTATCGAGAAAAATAACAATAAAAAGAAGATGACTTGATGCTGTTTGACGATACAAGTATAAATAATTAAAAAGAAGAAGTAAATTCCCTATAATTTAGGACTTTTATTTCTTCTTTTGTTTTTTACATGGATTTATTAAACTTCATTGAATTCTTTTACGTAATCTAAATCAAATGATCGATAATTAAAACCATCACCTTCATCATAAATCCTAATGGTTTGTTCGCCAGCACTTAATTTCACAAGAACTTTGTCACTATTTACAAAATTCCCCCAATCACCTGTTTGTGTAATTTGAACTTTTCCAAGTTCAGTAACTGACTGACTTGTACTTTTCACATAAGATGTTTGATTATTAATTAATTGTAATATCGCATTAGCATGAGACCCACCATTATATGCTGCATTTATACTAAACTGATAATATCCATCTTTTTTCACATTTATATGATAGTCTTGATATGCTCCTGATTCTGAACATCCAATATTAGCAATACCATTTTTAGTCTCAATACCCCAACCTTTTGTTTTAGAACCATCAATTAACTGGTTAACAACAATCGTTGTGTTACCCTGAACTTCAATGGCTGATTGAACTTTTGCTATTCTGATATGATCAATCTTAAATCCATCATTATAATTATTCATTTCAAAACGAAGTGTTTGTTTGCCTTCTTTCAAATCTAATGTATGCCAATAACCAAGTTCATTTCCCCAGAATTTATGAAATGAAATACTCTCAAGATTATCAGTAGCCAGCCCTAATCCACCACTTATCTTTAATCCATTTGCAACTGCTTCTGTATTTGTAATATCATAATAAATTGTATATTTTCCAGCTGTTTGTATATCTAAGAAAAAGTCTATATAATTTCCTTTTGCTGGCTGATTGACAAGACTTCCTTTATGACGATAAGCCAAACTTTCTGTTAAGTCAACTGGATTGTTATTCCCAACTGGTATAGTGGGTGGCAATTGATCAGTCTGTTTAAATATTAATTCTTTTTCAAGTGATAGAACACCATCACTATAACCATCTGGAGTTATAATAATTGTCCCTTTACAATCATTATACATAGGTTTCCATTGCAATGTAATACTTAATAAACGTGAAGATACTTTGGTTACTTTTTGAATTGTGACATATTGGGTAATCTCACCAGCTAAAGTGACATGATGAATAACATCTTCTTTAAATGTTCCACCTTGAATACTCATATTAAAAGTATCCTGATGATAAGGAATTTCAGACATAGATGTTAAAGTTTCTATATCATCAATAGCTTTAATCAAAATATAGTCTTCTAATGATGTTCCAACTATACCTCCAAACTCACTGGCATCTACTTTTAATAAAATACTCAAATCATTATCAAAATCTTGTTCTATCTCACCTTGTAAGACAATTTTAGCATTTGTATCATCAATTCTCTGGACTTCATAATCAACACCTTTTGGAAAATTGAGATGCCATGCATTCTTTGTAAGATTTAATGCAAAGGATCCACCAATCAGATGAACATTAATAACATGACCATGAAGTTGTCTCTCAATCAGTTCATCACTTTGAAGAGACATTGCCTGTCCAATGACAACACCTTTAAAGTTAGTTTCACCGGCTTTAAATTTTATTCTCATTGTATAATGACCTTCGTCTAAATGAAGTCTTTTGATTTGATGTGTATAAAGGTTTGTTCCACCTGTATTGGTGAAATCAATTTCACCTAAATTTGATACCTGGTTATTCATATCAATCTTATCAATCCAAACACCACTATTATTTTGACTTGTAGCAACTTCAAAATCAAAGTCATAATCTCCAGCCTTTAGAACATTCACTTTATAATCAAGATAGTAGTCCCTATCAATAAAACCAAAATTTTCACTTTCCAAAACACAACCACTTTTATTAAAATAGTTTGTTGTATCTAATTTGCCTGGCAGAGACTGAATCTCACGAGCTGGTATAAATCTTACATCTTTAAAATTTATTCCTGCTTCTGGAAAAGATAATGTGATATTCTGTAGCCCTGTTTCACTCAATGTTATATATGTTTGAATAGTAGAATAGGTACTCCATTCAGCATTATCCCAATATACATATCTGCGTGCATGAGTTCGACCTAATTCTTTGTTTCCCTGTGAAATAACAACTGGAAAATCCTTATGCCACTCTCCTCCGACAGCAACATCAAATTCTACTCGATAAGTCCCTGCCTGTTTAACATTAACTGTATAATTGACTTTTGTTGTTGAATCAATATAGCCTAATTCACCATTATTAATGACTCCTGATCCTTCAATGATGGCATCATTCAGTGTTAAATCATCAGTAATATTTTTAAATTGGTTGCCATCCACTGGTTCCCAAATATATGTTGCGACATTCCCAGCTGGTAAAGTTGCATTAAATTGAGTTCCATGACTGATAACTTTAAAATTCTGAGCACTTCCACTACTATTTGCAACAATCATAATAATCTTTCCAGTTTTCGGATCTCTAAAAGCAACATTTGTGACTGTAGATGTATTTCCATTCGTAGATAAAATACGTTCATAGCCTGGTCGAACATATTTTGTAAATTGTCCAATCAAATAAACTTCTGGTGTACACCAATATTTTTCACGATGATTAGCATCTTGAACAAACATTGTTGGATCAGGTGTTCCTACCCATTGATGAGGAGCGATTTTGCTATCAAGCATAGTCACCCATGCATTATAACTTTCTGAGCCATTTCTAAACCAGCTTATTATATCATTCGCTCCACTTGCCCCCCAAACTGAACGCTCTGTTAAATTCATTGTATACTTATTTTTGTACTGCTCATAGAGTGAGCCCATTGTTGAAGGAACACCACCATAAGGATGGAATGCTATACCATCAACATTATCACGCCCATCTTGAGTAGCAAATAATTCAGATACATAAGCTTCTGCTCCATCAAAGTTATGATCAAAAGCCCAAACTTTAACATCTTTCTCATCAGTTAATAATACTGTACTCTTGTTAAGTTCTTCTTTTATTGCTTTTGCTAACTTAGCTTCTTGTCCCCCTGTTATTAAACAGCTAGGATAATTAATTTCTAACAATGGCTCATTTTGTAGTGTCATTGCATAAAGTGGAATACCTTCCTTTTTATATTCTTCTATAAAGCGTACATAATATTTTGCTAAATCTTGAATATATCTGTCATTAAGTTGACCACCTTTTAATAGAAGTCCATTGTTAGGATAAGACGAACTCGCTGAAGTTGGCAATTTCATCCATCCTGGTGGTGTCCAAGAAGAGGCAAAGAACTTTAAATCCTTTTCAACTCCGCATTCTTGAGCAATCTGTTGGATCTCTTTAATGACTTGAATAATACCATAGTCTCTATCCTTTTGAATACTAAAACCATGTCCAGTAGAGTTGTCCCAATCTGGATTTCCATTTAATTCTGTACCTGTCCCATCATAATAAGTATAAAAATCTCTTCCTGTAAAATCTGCAGTCCCAATAGTAATCCTAAATAATGTATTTCCCATACCCGTTTGAGGATCAACCAACTGTTTAATAAATTTTTTTCTGGTTGTCACTGACATCTTCATTAAATTATTCACAGTAGATTCTTCGATGGAAGTCCCCATTCCTAATACAGATTGATACTTTTGATTATCATCTACCACAATTGTTGTTATGTCGGATGTATCTGGATTCCTTATATCCAAAGGATCTTTTGGAGCATTACGATTTTCAATATCTTGATCACCAGCATACCAAGACATATCACCAGAATGTTCTGATGAAGACATAGTTACTTGTACTGCATCTTCTTTAATAAGTGCACCAGTTCCAATACTTGGCTGATTAGGATTTTCTGGTTCAATATATTGATCATCAAATTTGATGAATTTAAAATAGTCAATATTTAAATCCTTTGTCTGTGAAACAAACTTAATTATATGTTGTCCACTAGGTAAAGAAATTTTATCATTCATTTCTATGGCCTCAAATTTTGCCCAGCCACCTGTATTCTTTGCTAGTGTAGATGTACTATAAGATAAAACATCATCAATATATACATCGAATGCTGCCTTGACATTATCATTTTCAGTTGCAGCATTAAGATTTAATGTATATCTTGCTTGTTCTGGAACAATAACTTTATAACTAATATCATATCCTTGCCAAAAATATCCAATAGAAGTATTATTATTTTCTAAAATAATACTATTATGCTTTGTATAATAATTTTCAGCTTCAATAATGCCATTTGTTTGAGCCAAATTAATGACTGTTGGATTATTTGGTGGTGTTTGTGATATAGCAGTGACTTGATTTTTTGTCAAACCCCTACCATATTCAAACATCACTTTTGTCTGATCAGTAAATTTACTCTCAATATCTTGTGCATACCATGGCCAAGTCATTGTCAAATGACCATGAAAATCATAATCACCAAGAAGAACATCAGCAACTCCAGCCCCTTCACTACCTGGCAATCCTGCCATAACAATAGCATCTAAATCATCTACTTGATCTGCAATTGTAATAGGTCGACCTGTTGTCAAAACAGCAATGATAGGTAGATCAGGATGATTTTTATGAATTCTTTCAATTGTTTCAATATCAGATGATGGTAAAGATAAATCACGTGCTACTCTATCTCCATTACTTTCGGCATATGGTCTTTCTCCAACGACAACTATGGCCGCTTCATAATCATCGTCTGAAAAATATCCATTCGCTGCATAATCAATAATCTGGTCATTTTGAGCCACTTCACGTAATCCTGAGTAAATTGTTGTTCCCTTTGTGATATTGCCTGTTGAGCCTTGCCAAGTCATAGTCCAGCCACCACATTGAATACCAATGTCATCTGCTGAAATTCCCGCCACAGCAATTTTTTTCATTTTTTTAAGATCTAACATTAATGTAGAGCCATTTGCAGTCTCTGTATTTTTTAAAAGTGTTAATGACTTTCTCACTGCCTCTCGCGCAACAGTTCGATGCTGCTGACTTCCAAATTGTGAAAGTAATGTTTTATCTGCATAAGCCAGTGATGGATTATCAATGAAGTTTAATTCACATTTCACTGTTAATATTCGTTTAACAGCATCTTCAAGTCTCTCCATTGAAATATGCCCTTCATTTACAGCCTCAATAATACTATTTCTTGCAATCATCCATTTAGGGCTATCTCCTTCATTGCCATCAATCATTATCATATCCATACCAGCATTAATAGATTTTATTAATTTTTGCTTATATGAAAGATTACCTTCAATCTGATCAACCCCATTATAATCTGTAATGACAATCCCTTTAAACCCTAGTTGTCCTTTTAAGATATCTGTAATTAAATCTTTGTTTCCATGACACTTTACATTATCAATACTGTTATAAGAAACCATAACACTTTTCACATCGCTTGCAATTGCAGCACGATATGGTTTCAACAACTCTTCTAACTGAGAATAAAACAATTGACCATTCACATCACCTTGATTTGTCCCATTATATGTTAAACCCTCTCCAATGTAATGCTTTGCTGTTCCTATTGAATGATTCTGAGATAAATCTCCTTGTAACCCTTCAATATAAGCTGAACCCAATTGTGAAGCGACATCAGATGTTTCACTAAAACATTCATATGTACGACCCCATCTTTCATTTTGAGGAAGCCCTAAAGTTGGGGTAAATGCCCAAGTGGCTCCAATTGCCCTTATTTCCTGAGCAGTAATCCTCCCAATTTGTTTAACTAAATCCACATCATTTGCTTGCCCTAATCCAATATTATGCGGAAAAATCGTTGAATCCTTAACATTGTTATTACCATGTACTGCATCTACCCCATATAACAAAGGTATCCCAAATGTATCAATTGCAGCCTTTTGATATTCATCAAGACGATTTGCCCAATCTTGAGCAGTATTTCCCTGTTCTGGTTGCGCACCTCCACCACTTAAAATGGAACCAATATAATACTCTCCTACTTGTTGTGGTGTAATGCTCCTTGTGTCAGGCTGCAAAATCTGACCAACCTTTTGTTTTAATGTCATTGATGACAAAATTTCAGAAACTTGTGTTTCAATGCGACTTTCTGCATTTACTGGTATCATAGTACTTGTAATCACCAAAAATGCAGATAACAAACCAACACCGAATTTTTTCATGATAAACTCCTTTCCCATTTTATAGTTTAAAATTCTTTGGTATGAATTGATTATATACCATTGATTTTATCTAGTAAAGCGTTTACATGCATTTATTACTATATATTTGATTCATTCCAATGTTTTGATTTTACATATTATTTATGATAATATGATTAAGATAGGAAAGTGAGGATATGACAAAATATGACAAAATATGAATTTGTTGCTAATCAACTAGCAGATAGAATTAATAACAATGAATTTAAACATACAAAAAAAATTCCTACAGAAGATCAACTTATGCAGGAGTATAATGTTAGCAAAAATACAATTAGAAATGCTATTAAAATATTAACAAAATTAGGTTTACTTTATCCTGTCCAAGGTAGTGGAATGTTTATTAGGGAAATAAAAAAATATGATACAATTTTTCTAAGTGGAACACGCGGTATTACAAAAGATCATCCTGGTACCCATATTGAGAACAAATGCTTGCATATTGAAGTTATTGAAGCAGATGAAAAGATTGCGCAATTTATGTTATGTGAACAAGGAACACCTATTTATTATATTGAAAGACTGCGAATTGTGGATGAAGTTCCCTATGCAGTAGAGTATACATATTACAACAAAAACATTATTCATTACTTAAATAAAGAAATTGTTGAATCTTCAATATATCAATACATTAAAGAAGATCTCAAACTCACTTTTGGCTTTGCTGATAAATACATAAGTGCTCGCAAATTGACTGAACGTGAAAGTGAACTGCTAAAATTACAAAAAGATGATCCTGCAATTATTATTGAAGATAATGTCTATCTTGCTAATGGTACTTTATTTAATTCTTCTCAAATAACATATAATTATCAATTAGCACATTTCTTTATGACAGCTGAATAGTCAATAAAATAGTCAAAAGCCTCCTTCTCATTTGATAAAGTTGGCTTTTTTTATTAAAGAGATATATTCTGAGGTATTACAAATTCAACTGGTCCAGCTGCTCCAGCTGCTATTTCATATTTTTGAAATTTAATGACAATTCTTTTATCTTGATTGATATAAAAAATACGATCTTGATTGATAAAATCTTTAATATTAACTTCTTCGAAAAATAAAGAACGTTCTTCTTCGGGATATGCAGATATCTGTTTTCGAATTTCCTGAGTAATAACATCCTGATAATTATCACCTAATAAATCTTTTAATGTTAAGATTTTTCCAGTATTCAAATTAATATTATAATACATATATTCTTGATAAGCAGATGCTAATGTTTCTGTTTTTTCAATTAAAAAAGATACAAAATTATCTTGATAGTATTTAATCTCATAATCTATAGTTATTTCAACAGGCATGAATTCATTAGGATTCCCACCTGTTTCTACAAAAGCATCATAATATTCTTCTGCTCGTGTTGATGCTTCATCAACAGCACGATCCACCATAGTTTGTATTTCATGATTAACTTTCCTTTCTAACTTCGTATTCCCTGTATGATTTAATTGAGGAGCATTAATATGAATACTTTTGGTTTTATCAATCTCATCCTGATTGGTAAAAGTTAAGACCTTACATATTTGTCCTAAATAAGGTATTTGCGAAACAGTTTTTGCAAATACAGTACTCGTATTTAAAAAGACTATAAAAATCAAAAAACAACTTAAGGCTAATTTCATACTCAAGTGAATTCTTCTTTGACGAGAAGATTGTTTTTCTAATCCATATACAATCGACTTTTGAACTTTCTGATGATAATCATCAGGAATCTTTATATTTTCATATTCATCCTTCAATTTATCTTTCATTGTAGCCACATCCTTTATCTTTTTCTAAATCTACCCTCATCATCTTTAATGCTTTATATAACCATGATTTAATAGTACTCATATTGATATGTAAAGTCAGAGATATTTCTTCAAGAGTCATATCTTCATAATATCTTAAATAAACAATATCTTTATATTGAACTGGTAGATTTTGCATAACCTGTTGAACACCTAAAACAGTATTAATATCCATTTGTTTCTGACTGATTTCCTGTTCATTAAAACTCTCATAATTTTTTCTCTTTCTTAAATACAATTTACATTCATTAATCATAATTCGATAAAACCAAGTTTTGATATATTCTTTTTTTCGCAAACGTGAATAATTCTCTATTGCTTTCACAATGGCATCTTGGACAATATCCATAGCCATAGTAGAATCCTTAACATAAGAATAACAAAATCGATAAAAATCATCTTGATGATCTTGAATAAACTGTATTAAATCAGTTTCTTCATCAATCATACGCTCCCCCTCTTTTTATTTTGTTATAACATGTTGTGTGATATAATCAATCCATTTTTGATTCATTTGTGTTCTATAATGATATTCATCATAAATCATATTTTCATCTAAATATTTATGAGAACCAGTAAGAGCACTTACAAGATCTAAATAAACAATTTGATTTTTTTGACACAACTGCTTTAATAATACATTATAACACTCTATTCTTTCAATAGGCGGTTCTTTTTGTTTTGTTTTTAAAGGGACAATACTTTGTATATAAATTTGAGCATCTGGATGAATACGTTGAATTTCATCTATAACTTGGGAATATTTATCAATAAATAAACTTGGTGACATCCAATTGACTTCATCACTTCCTAAATCCAGATATACTTTTTTAAAATTCTGCTGTTTTAAAGCATCCAATATTGTCACTGAATAACCATAAGAATCAATGCATTTTTTTGTGAGCAGAAAATCAAATGATAACTCTTGCATTGTATAAAACATAGCTGATTGAAATCGTTGATCTTGTCTTAAGCCAAGCATTCTCGAACTTCCTATAAAAACTGCATCATTAAAATATTGGGAATCTGCTATTGCATAATCCCATTGTTTTTTTTGATTATTTTGTTGATTCACAAAGATTGTATTCGTGGTACATCCAGTTAATAAACATAAACATAATAATTTCATTAACACTTTCATAATTTAACCTCTTTCAATAACCATTCATATATTAGATACATGAAAACCTAAAAAAGTTTAATTTTTTTTATTTTTTTAATATAATGAACTCTATTATAAAAGAAATAATTGAAAATATCTTTTTGAAGTGACATAATCAATTTATATGTCAGACAAAAATGAACAAGAAAAATCGGGAAGAAGAAAAGCCAAACTGATATGATATATGTGACAAAGGAGAAGATATAATGAATTGGGTAGAAGGTATAAGAGATGGTATTCAATATATAGAGGAACATCTTGAGGAAGAGATTACAATTGAAGATGTCGCAAAACATGTCTGTATATCAAGCTTTTATTATCAGAAAGCATTTAGCATATTGTGTGGTTTTTCTGTATCTGAATATATTCGTTATCGGAGATTATCATTGGCCGGCAGTGATCTCCTTGCTACGAATCAAAAAATTATAGATATTGCTATGAAATATGGTTATGATTCGCCTGACAGCTTTACCAAAGCTTTTACTCGTTTTCATGGTGTCACTCCTACTGTCGTAAGGAGAGAAAAGACGATGATAAAGTCTTTTGCTCCATTAAAAATCCAATTAACTTTGAAAGGTGGTTCAACTATGGATTATAAAATTATTGAAAAAGAAGCTTTTACTGTCATAGGAGTCTCAAGATGCTTTGATGTAGATACAGCATTTCAGGAAATTCCTCAGTTTTGGAATGAACACTTCCAAGACAATGATACACAATTGAATGGTTTATATGGAGTTTGTATTGATGATGAGAATAAACACAATTTTAAATATATGATTGCTGATAATTATCATCCTGAAAAAGAGATACCAGAGGGCTTAGAAACTCACATCATTCCTCGTTTGACATGGGCAGTCTTTCCTTGCAAAGGTCCTTTACCTAAAGCACTGCAAGATGTTAATCAGAGAATTTTCTCAGAATGGCTACCAAATAATAATACTTATGAAATTTCTGAACATTATAATATTGAAATGTATTCAGACTGCAAAGATTTTTCAATGGGAAATCATGATGAAAATTATTATTCTGAAATCTGGATTCCTGTCAAAAAAAAATAAATATATGAAAAAAGGAAAATATCTTCAATGATAGTTTCCTTTTTCAGTATCATCAATTGTCTAGAGTGTTTTGAATTACATTCTATACTTTTCTAATGATTTAGGTTCTTTCTCCTGAAAATAAATAAAATCACACATCATGTTAACATTAAAAATACCAATAAAACTAACTACTTTTTCAAATAAACTAAACATTTTCTTACCTTCCCTTTCTTATAAGTTCTACTAACATACTCAAGACATTATAAAGAAATGCTAGCATCATCATATTTGCAATCTGATTGGATATTATCAATTGGAATAAAAATAGTATGTAGAAAAAAACAATTATAATATTTTTTCTTTGATTCACTTTATTCACAAAGTCAGAATTTAGTTTCTTTTTTTCATTTTGTATAGGTTGGCTCCTTAACATAAAGATAAAACAAATAGTCATGAATAAACAACTTACAGCAGCAGAAATGTTATAGGAGAGTCCAATTTCAGGGACGATTACTAATGAAAATACAGATAGAAGAAAGCATGTTACTACATTTTCTGTATGATAGCCGCCACAATGAAATCTAAGGAGTACCAATACCAAATCAAATACCAAAACATACCCTATATTTCCAAGAAAAAATAAGAGTCCAAATATAAATGCACCAAACAATAAATACCTCAAAGATATATTCAAACCATATGTGAATAATTCAATATCTCTTGGTGAGAACTTATTATCGTTTAGACATCTAACAATTGAATTTGTTATTCTATCCAATTGAATGCCCCCCTTCTTGCATCTTTAGTATATTGGACTCCATCAAGAAAATATATATTTTTAACACAAGATGTAAAAAAACGACATAAGAAGTTAAAAAAAATATAATAAGAAAATAGAAATTCTATAATTCTTTTTTAAATTCTTTATCAAACCATAAAATAGTTTGAAATACCTGTTTATCATCATGAAAAGAAAAATTAATATAGCCGCCATATTTTTCTACTGTCTTCTGTATGTTTGCAAGACCATAACCATGAAATTCAGAATCTTGATTCATGCTCTTAAATTTATCATCTTCTACATTCACTGCATGACAACTATTCGTTATTTTAATCATCTGATATCTATCATTTATTTGTGCAGTTTCAATCTTAATACTTCTCTTTTCACATTGAGAACACGATTCAATAGCATTATCGATTATATTGCCATAAATAATATTTAAATCAAGTTTACTAATCTGATTCAAGTTGATTTTTCTTATTTCAAATACCATATGAATATCCATTTTTTTTATTTTATGCCATCGACTTGATAAAACCAAATCTAAAAATTCATCACCACTTCTTTTGTCTGAAACCTCAATGATATCTTCAACAAGAGTATCAATATATATTTTAGCATCTCCATTTTTACCAGCATACAGCATACTTTTAAGAATACCAAAATGATGTCTTAAATCATGTCGGTAAGCTTTAAAATTCTCTATGCTTTCTTTTAAATATTGATAATATGTATCATTTTCTTTTGTTCTTTCTTTTTCAAAATCTAATTCTTTTTCAATTTTATTTTTTCTTATAATTTCTTCAAATATATATAAAGAGATGAAATTAGAAAAAACCAGTAAAGCCAGAGACAGAATTATTAATAATTTATTTTGAGAGTTGATAATAAATTCACCATTTGTTATGTATATAAAAAAGATAATAGAGATTGGTTGTATAGAAAGTAAAAGCGTACTCTTTAAGTCAATACTATCTTCATCATTAATTGTTTTATAATATTTGATAAAGAGAATAAAAATCAATAATACAAACTTACTTGATAACATTTGTATGAGAATATGCTCATTCCATTCAAAAAAGATAGAGAAAATATGATAAGTTAATGACTCTGCAAATATTGATAATCCAAAATATATTCCTAATGATAGTATTTTATATATTATATTTGATTGAGAAAAAAAGAAAATGAGTAACAGATATATAGAAAAGGATACAGCTATATTAATTTTTGCAATAAAGAAAAAATTAAATAGACATTTTATTAAAAATAATGAACTGTAAACAACAATATATAATATTTTATTAGGTTTTTTAAGAGACAATACGATGCGATAGTAATATGTAAATAAGCAAAGTTCAATTATATTTGAAGTAACAATACTGAAAACATAATTCATAATATTTCACCTAACATATCAAAAAATGCTTTCTGAAAATCTTTTCTATATGATCTTGATAAATACACAGATTCACCATTTTTCAATGTCACAATATCATCCTCAATACCTAAAACATATTTAAGATTCACCAGAACCCCTTTATGGCTTAAATAGAATCCTAACCCATCTAAAATAGATATCCACTCTTTCATTTGCCTCACCATTATAATGGTTGTCTTATCTTTCAAATGAATAGTTGACTTCCTTCCTTGCATATCAATATAACAAACATCAAAAAGACTCATTGTTCTCTGTCGATGATTAATATCATTAACACAAATAGATAATTCCATATAATACTTTCTAACTTCATCTAAATATCCAAATAATTTCAATTTATCTATAGGCTTTACAAGATATCTAAATGCATTTACTTCAAATGCCTCTAAACTATATTCTGGGTTGGTTGAACAGAATATAATTTTAATATCTTTATTACGCTGGAATATCTGTCTTGCAACTTCAAGTCCTGTTGTTTTGTATAATAATACATCTAAAATCAAACAATTTATATCATCTATGTGATGCATAAGCGAATTCACATCGCTATATGCATAAATATCTGCCTTGTATTTATTAAAACAACAATATTCTTCCACCAGTTGATTTATTTTCTCTAGTTCATTTATTTGATCATCACAAATCGCTATTTTCATTATTATTCACCTCTATCATCTACTTTTAAATATTTTTTATTTTTTTTAACTGAATCAACAAAATCTTCAAAGACACGTATTTCAAATTCATCAGAAATTCCTAAAACTTTTAATTGTTTAAATCGTAAAGTGATTTCATCATCAAAAACCAATTCATCTAATGTACATCCTAGTATTCTTGATATTCTACTCAAAGTCACAAGTGATGGCTTTGTTTTAGCAGTTTCTATATTACTCATATGACTTAAAGAGATATCTGCGAGTCCAGCAACATAGGCTTGAGTTAATGATTGCATATTTCGTAATTTCTGAATTTTTCTTCCAATTTTCGTATAATCTATTTCTAGATCAAAGCGACTACCTACCATTCTATCAACCTCCTTCATATATTTTAGTATTTATACAAATGATAATATATAATCTGTATAAATTATTTATATTTGTAGAGACCAACATCATCTACAAACAATTCTTTATAATATATAGATAAAATAAAAAAAGGATGATATTCTAATATCCTATCATCCACATCTTATATCTCATTTTTACCATTTATCTACATAAGCGAGTATAAATGATAAATTATATTATAATTGAATTGGGCTTAATACTAACAAATAATAATGACTATTTCAACAAAAGCATTTCTTCCCATATGACTGTATTGTATCCCTCAACAAATAATAAGGATAGCAAAACTGATATTGAACCATCTAAAAATGAATAACTTGCATCAGAACAAATTTCTCCTGATAAATTATAATACTGATCATAAAATATACTTAAACATTCGTGATCATAAAAAAATTCAATTTGTTCTAATAAAAAACCATTTAGTTCTTTACTACTCACTTCATACAATCTTGCAAATACGAAAATACCTGAATATCCATGACAAAAATTAGGACTTATAATTTTATAATTATTCTTATCCTGAATAATGCTCTTTAATTGCTCTTTAAATAAAGTTGATAAAAAATTGAATTTTAAAATCTGAGTTGATTGTATAATAGCATGCAGGACTCCTAATTCGCTATAGCACCAACTTGGAGTATTTCGTGGAAAAATAACTTCTTCTTTATTTATAATTCCTGGTATTCTCAATTTATGATGGAAATAATGTGTTATTAATATCCTTTGTAAATACCATATTATACTCTTCATTCCCAACATCTGAAATCCTGCTTTAAATGCTTTTGATAAAACCAAGAGAAGTCCTGCTATCCCATGTGATAAGCCCAAATTCATAGGAAGCGTATTATATACTTTCTGATGAACATATTTCATTATGAATTCTATCAACATATATATTCGCTCACTTGATATCAATGAACAGTCATCTTGAAATAATATTAAATAATAATTAAGTAATCCAGAAATACCATTAATATATTCTACATTGCGAAAATCTTGAATATCTATTTTCATACTCTGAATGAGTTCTAATAATTGTTTTTGAATACTCACATATTTTTTTCCAACGATATCCTTATTAATAAGGAAAAGTATACTGAGGAGCGGAATGCCATCAAACAAAGAATAATTGTTTTGAAAATAATAATCTTTATTGTTAACTAATATATTTAATATTTCTTTTTGTTGATAATGAGATATATCTAGGTCTTTCATAACAATTGCAAAATGAACCAAATGAGGAAGAAGAGTTTTACCTCCCTCTTCATCAAATAAAGAGTTAATCTGACTTGAAAATAACTTTCTATACTTATCTACATTATCATCCATGGTATTTTTTATAACCTTCTATAGCATGAAAGAGATGCTTTACAATTGCATAGCATTTTAATTCTGATGCTCTATCCACTCCAAATAATCTATTGCAAAACATGTGTAGATGTGCCAATATAATATCCGCTTTTGAGTTTGTTAATGTACTGGTTACTAATTTTTGACTATATTCATTAAGTAATTCGTTTTGTTGATAGAATATGTCCATGAGTTCTTTATGCATACAATCATTGTTAGGATTTTCTTTGTTTTCTAAAAGAATGTATAAGTTCATATATTTATTCTTATCTTGTCTAAATCTCTTCAAGCTCTCTTTATTATCAATAAAAGAGAATAATTCTTCTATATAATGAGATGTTAATTTTAATTGATTTAAAAAGTATACAATTTCTAAGATTGCTAAATCTTCTAAACTCAACTCTTTATTTCGAGATGATAAGTTCAATAAATCAATTGTAACTTTAGAATTTATCCAAAACATAGATTCATTTATCTCCATCATGTCAATACCACCATATCTCTCTATTTCTCTCTCATAAGTATCTAGTTTGATATCATAAATATCATACGTATCATTTAAATAAGATATGAAATGATGAAGCTTATCCATAAACTCTTTAAATTGAGATATATTATGATATCTTATTCTCAGATGTCTTTGATTATCAATGTAATGAATATAGAAATATTTATCAATATAATTTCCCTGAATAAATTGCTCTCCATATTTCTTAATCTCATTTTTAACAATCTTTTTTAAAGTTAACTTTTTTGCATAAATCTTAAGATAAATCCAATCAGACCCTATAGCTTTATTTCTTTGAGAATATGCAATATCTTCTAATGGATAATTAATGTATTCAGAAGAAATTGTTTCTTTATTTTGTATAGGTTCATAACTCATAATAATCTCATCAACACTTATATCCTGAAATGTATGCCCTCCTGCAGTGATATGTATAAACATATTTCCTTTTTTCATAATTTCCATATAGAAGATTTTCATATGAATCAAACATTTTTTACACAACAAAAGTGTATTATCATAGTCTTTTAAATAAAAATATTCTGGAATATGAACACCTTGTGAGTACTGATCAAATAAAACTAGAAATTCTTCAAAAGAACACTTTTCATTCATTCCTAATATTGATCTGTTTATAAGCCATCTTTCAGGAAATATACCAACGTTCTCTATTTTTAATTCTGGTACATGATGAAATGTTTCTATAAAACTATGCATATATGCTAGAGAATCAGCCACTGAACTCTGCTCTGAAATATCTAATAATATACGATATAATTCAGGACATAATTTTGGATTTAACATATTTGATATTCTTACATTTAATATTTTTCCTTGATAATAAAGATATAGCTGTTTATTTTTATTCACACCAATGTATATATCTTGTATTGATATAGAAGGCTTCTTAGAATAAGATCCTAAAGCAATCACATTTATATTGAATGAATGTCTTGAAATAACATTCCCACATCTAAAGTCAGATGGCATGAGCATCAATTCAACTTGCTTTATATTTGAATGATTCTGGTTTTCATGAAAAATCCTCTTATACTCCTCTTTTAAATCTGCCAATTCTATAAAACGACCAATAATTCGACCAGCAGGACTAATACCAAGCAAAGGTGATAACTCAATTGAATTCTTCTTATGAAATGATAAATCAAACGAACCTATTTTATGATGGATATGTGATAATTCTAATTCTTTTAGTTCCTCATAAGTTATATTTATAAAATTTTGTTTATTGGCAAAGCAATTAAGAATTTTATTATTTATAAGATATTTCATTTTTTCTTCATTATTTTCTTTTTTGTTTAATGTCTTATGATAATTTGGATAACCAATTCCCCTTTGTACATCTACAACTTCTAATAATGGAACCCGCCTTTCAAAACCATATTTTTCTATAAACTTATAAGTGTATTCCTCTAAAATATCGTTCTTTATGAGTGATTGAGATAAATAATGAGCAGCTTTAAAAAATTGACTAGATAAATCTGGAATATTGTTTTTAATTGCTTCCATATTGGTGTCACTTAATCGCATATCAATTTGAATATATTTCTTGGCCTTTTGAAGTTTCTCCATATATTCAACAATATTCACTAATATATCTTCACCATAACCAAGTTCAGTTTTATTATATAAATCAATGAGCTGATTGATTTTTTTCAATTTTCTTACATATATATCAGCTGTATCAATATTTTCCAATGTCATGATTGTCTCTTCCAACGGACGAGTTAAAGGCAACGATGGTCGTAAATTTGTATACAGAAATTCTCTATGAATAAGCTCAACCATAAAATTAACTATTTTATAAGGGGGAATCTTGTCTTGCAACTGTTCTCTAATTTCATTAATTAAATCAAAGAAATCTACAAACTCTTCGCATCTGGCTAAAATAAATGTCACCATCGGTGTATTTTCTATACTTAATATGTGCTGGTCTATATTCATATTATCTAAATACTCTTTTTGCTCATATCTAAGTGATATATATGGATTTGTACAGATATGATTTTCAATCATGAGATTATGATTGGATTTGACTTTTAAACCATAAAGGACATCAATATTTAATTCAATGCGATTAATTAAACAAATGAGCCATTCAAAGTCAACTGTACAAATATGCTTGGGTTTAGTATTGGTATCATTCACATATTCTTGATTAAAATGAATACCTGAAAACAAACCAAAAGGTGTTGCTCTTGTTGTCATTCTTATAAAATACTTTACAAAAGCCAGTAATATCTTCTCTTGATCTCCACTTTGATTTTTAATTGAAAAATACAAATCAGGACTGGCAAATAAAATTCCCTCTCTAATTCTTGAATCTTGAAATAATGTCATCATATTCTCATAAGTAAAATCATTATTTTCTATAAAATACTTATAATACTCCTCCTTACTCATTAGTGGACTTCTTTGTGCTATAAACTTTTGTTTGTAATAATTGTTCATTTTATACCCTCCTCAACATAAACAGTTTTTCATACTTTAAGTTTACACTGAAAAAAAAGACATAACTTCTAATATTGTCTACCATATTTGCACAATAGTCCCAATACTAGTCAAAGCGCTTTCAAAATTGAATAAAATATTTAATAATAGTCATGCAAGCACTAGCATGGAAAGGAATAACCAATGTATATTGAAGATTCTTTAAGTGTTAAAGATATTACATTAAATCATTTTATGCTAGATGATAGTGTGCTATTGAATCGAAAAAAATGTCAAAGAATTCTTATAGCACCCAATCAAGATTTTATTTTATATCTCAATGATGTCAAACATGAAGTACATAATCAGCTTTGTTTTATTGATGGAAGAAATAAATGTGAAATCAAAGCTTACAAAGAATATTCTCATATTCTTTATTTAGAATTTATAATTGATGATCAACTGCAATCATTAAGCAAACATTCATTTATCGATATCAATGAAGATATTAGAATTTTTTGTTCCTATGTCAAAACATTGCATATCAAAAAATCTTATACTCCACAGATACTGAATTTCATTATGACATATTTTCTTATGTTAAATGAAGCTATCTACTTAAATGAGAAAAAAAGTTATCAACAATGTCCTAAAATTATATTTGAAATTAAGGCATATTTAAAAGATAATATTGAGTCTAAAATCCAAATACAGGATATAGCCAATAAATTTTTCATGAGTAGAAGCGAATTGTTCTATCTTTTTAAAAAGTACGCTCATACAACTATTATCGATTATTTAAATACAATAAGAATGAAAAAAGCTGAAGAGTTATTAGCTGATTCTAGATACACCATCACTGAAATATCCCAGTTAGTAGGCTATGACAGTTTACAATACTTTTCACGAGTATTTAAAAAAAGAAATGGTTGTTCTCCAAGTGAATTTCGTAAACAGCTTATCAAACGTTTTCAAACGTTTTATATAGGGAAAGGAGGTGAAATATATGAAAACATTAAAAAATATCCAACTATCTGATTTTGATTTAGAAGAAGAATTCGATGATGATATCTTCGTTGAATTATCAGCAGCTGGTGATGGAAGCAGAGCCTCTAAGACTTTTAACTCAGCTACAAGCAACTGGGCAAGTGTTGGAGCTGCATTAAGCGCATTGGTTTCTAAAGGCCCTGGAAATGCTACAAACGGTTATACTGAATTGAAATGTTGCTAATCCATTTAGCATAGGGGCATAAGTTCATCTTATGCCCTTAATTAATATTAAGGAGAATTAAAAATGAAAATCGTTATATTAACACACTCAAGTTTTAGTCATGTTAATGCAATAGAGAATACTGTAAAATCCCTTTGTAAAAAGTATGAAGTTTTTTGCTTTTTAGAAGAGGAATATATAAATATATATGGAGAAGATAAAAATCTACATTACATCGCATATCATAAAGCCCTAGATAAGCAACTGAAAGAATTGCTTTTTAGACATAATCCTTTTATTGAAAAAAAAGATGTACCAACTATTGAGGATTTAGTCGCTGAAGTCAAATATCCATTAGAATATATGCTAGAAGGTTCAATGATTTATGTCAATGATCTTCTTCCTATAATCAAACAAATCAACCCTGACTATATATTAAGAGATGCATGTTCGTTATTTGGAAGAGTTATTGGCGATCAATTAAATATCCCTGTACTTGGATATACAACATCGCCTACTTTTACAGATTTATTTGTTGAAAGTCATCTTAGAAAATATCTACCATTCTCTTTAAAAAGAGAATTAGATACTTTATCTGACGAACAAATTAACTCACTTTATACTATGATTAAAAAACAATTTACTAAAACATGTACTAAGTATGGTATACGCACTCTACCATTAAATTATTTAACTTGTCCAGACGAAAAAATGAACTTTTGTTATGGATCAAAGCGTCTAAATTTTATTGCTCAAGAGGAGACTAAAAAGTATCTTTTTATGAAACCAAAAATTTTTGAAGTGCCAGAAAGAATTGAAAATAATAAAGATACGATAGTTGTATCAAGTGGCAGTTTAATTAATTTTCCAGTTAAATTATATAATTATATTATTAACGCATATAAAAAAGAACCTTATCAAGTTGAAATATCACAAAAGTATTTTGGTACAGATGTTTTTAAAATTACCAATTTACCTTCTCATATCCATTTTCATAAATATATAAAACAAACAGAGTTACTCCAAAGAGCACATCTTTTAATAACACATGGAGGATATAATTCTATCCTAGAAGCGATTTACTATGAAGTCCCAATTCTTGTTTATGCAATAACACATGATCAGTTTATCAATTCACAAAGAATTGAAGAATTAAATATTGGTTTTGATTTAAGACATATGGAATTATCTGGCTATAACATTAATAAAATATCTCACAAACTCATGGATTCTGTTGAAATAAAAGAACATATAAAAGATTTAAAATCTGAAATCATTGCACTTCATAATGATGAGGTAAGAAAATATATAGATGAGGATTATGTAAATGGTAATCTCTAAGCAAAAAAATATTTTAGCATTGGTTGGTTCAAATCATATCAATGGTTTTACGAGAAATATTATTCAATTGTTAAAAGATAATTTACATGCAAGAAATGAGAATATAGATTTTCAAATCATAGATACAACTGAAATAGACATCAATGTTTGTAGGGGCTGCAATACTTGTTTTGAGAAAGGATTGTGTCCTCTAGATAGGCAAGATGATATGGGACAATTAAAAGCAATGTTAGATAATGCAGATGTTATTATTTTAGCTTGTCCAGTCTATCTCATGCATGTTTCATCTCCAATGAAAATTCTATTAGATAGACTATCATATTGGTGTCATTTATTAAAACTTCGTAATAAACTACTTGTAACAGTTATAACAACAAGTCGCTCAGGAGCAAATGAAACAAATAATTATTTAAAATACATCGGTTCAGGTATGGGCTTGCTTCCAATCAGTGAAATTATTTTCACGCATAGCAGCGATATAGATGAACTTATCCATAAAATTAATAAATCAGCTTACATTATTAATCAATATCTTATAGAAAAAAAAGAAATCCATTCGAATCAATTTCTGGAAGAAACATTTGCAATAGAAAAATTAGATAAATCATTACAATTAGATTCAAGTTTTGAAAAACAATATTGGCAAAGTCATGGATTATTCAATTGTTCTTCTTTTGAAGACGTCTTATCCTTAGAGAAAGAGAGAAAAAAATAATATGGCCCAAATACATTGTATATATCAACACGATTCAAACGATTGTGGACCTGCTTGTATATCGACAATATGCAGTTATTATGGAAAAAAGATTCCTATTGCAATTATAAAACAATATGCAAAAACAAATTTAGAGGGAACTTCAGGAAAAGGAATGAAAATTGCTCTAGCAAAATTGGGTTTAGCCTCTAGAGGAAAACTTCTCACCACCATTGATGATAATGAAAAAGAAACTCTTCTACTACCTTGCATTGCATGTTTGAAAAACACAAGTTCTTCTCTTCATTTTGTGATTATTTACAAAATATCTCATAAGTACCTTTATGTTTGTGATCCACTCAAAGGTAAAAGAAAGATTTTAAGAGAATCTTTTCCTATAGAGTTTACTGGTCATATTCTTGAGGTTATCCCTACTGAAAAGTTTGAAAAAAACAAAAATTATTATTCTACATCATTTCATGTTTTTAAGAAATTATTTAATAGTGAATTAAAATTAACATTACTTATTTTTTTCTTATCATTAATTGTAACCTTACTCAGTATTTTATCAATTTTATACAACAAAATACTATTTGATAATATTATCCCAAACGGATTGAGTGCACAATTACCTAAAATTTTCATAACTTTTGCCTCTATAATTATCATCAGCAATATTTTCTCATTTATGAGACAGTACTTCATATTTCAATATTCAAAAAGACTCGATGAAAAACTCTTGCTAAATCTTTACAAAAAAACAATTCTGTTGCCTTTTGATTTTTTTGCCAATCGTCAGGCTGGCGATATTTTATCTAGATTTGATGATGCAATCAGTATCAGAGAAACATTATCAACAGTTTGTATATCTTTAATTATGGATGTTGTGCTTTCTATTGGTGCAGGTTTTATACTATGCTATATGAATAGGACTTTATTTATTCTTACTTTGTTTCCTATTCTTATTTATGCTTTCACTGTCATTGTATTTAGAAAAATAATTACAAGACTTAACTATGAAAATATGAAATATAACGCATCACTCAATTCCTTATTAATTGAAATGATATCTGGAATTGAACTTATCAAAAGTTTTTGTATTGAAAATGCCTTTATTCATAAAATAACAGATAACTTTAAAAAAATGTTATCTAAAGGTACAAAAGTAGCTTGTACAATTAGTCTCCAAATAACGATTCAAGAAATTGTAAGTCATATCTTTACTCTTTTAGTACTCACATTAGGTAGTTATTATATAATTAGTCAGCATATGAGCATTGGGACTTTAATGACGTTTAATACTTTACTTGTTTATTTCTTTAATCCCATTGAAAAGATACTTCAACTACAGAATAATTTTCAAAAATCAATAATTGCGATTAATAGACTTACTGAGATTATTGAGTTACCAACTGAATTCAACAATGAAGAAGAAATAGAAAGCATCATTAATGGTGATATAGTCATAGAAAACTTACAATTTGGTTATAACACTAAATATAATGTATTTGAAAATTTGAATCTAATTATTCCCCACAATAAAAAAGTAGCTATTATAGGAAAAAGTGGCTCAGGAAAAACAACTTTAATTAGACTTATTATGAGACTCTATAATTATGAAAAAGGGCATATTTATATTAATCATAAAAACATTATTGATTTTAATAAGCAATCTTTACGTAAAATCATAGGCTATGTAGGTCAAGACTCTTTCTTTTTCTCAGGATCTATCTTGGAAAATATTAATCTGCATCATCAAAATTCTATGGAACGTGTCATAGAGGTATGTAAAATGGTAAAAATTCATGATTTTATTTCCTCTCTCCCCAATACTTACATGAGCCAGATATCTGAAAATGGAAGAAACTTTTCTGCTGGTCAAAAACAAAGACTATCTTTAGCTAGAGCAATTCTTCTCAATCCTAAAATACTCATTTTGGATGAAGCAACTTCAAATTTAGATGTTGAAACAGAATTAGAAATAGATAGTGTTCTTTCCAAATTAACATCTCAAATGACTGTCATTATGATAGCACATAGATTAAGTACTATCTCTCGTTGCGATCAAATATTATTTCTTGAAAATGGTCAACTCGTTGAGCATGGATCTCATGAAGAATTATTACGTCTCAATAAACGATATCATGAACTATGGATCAAAAGAGAAGTCATAAAATAAATAAAATATGTTGTAATTTTTAAAAAACGTGGTATTATATAGATAGACGATATATCGCAATACGATATATAGATAATCTTTATATCGTAAAACTTTATAAATGGAGGTGGATGAATTGAAATCTAATCCTTTAACTGAATCGACGTTCTATATACTTCTTGCATTAGCAAGTGAACCATTACATGGGTATGGCATTATCAAAAAGGTTGAGCTCTTAAGTGAAAATACTATTATCCTTGCGGCAGGAACTCTCTATGGAGCACTAGAGAATTTAAAAAAATCTCATCTTGTAGATCAAATGTTGATTCAGGATAACTCAAGGCGTAAAGTGTACCAAATAACTGATACTGGATTAGAAGTTTTATCTCATGATTATTTACGAATGAAAAAATTATGTTTGATTGCAGAAAGCATTTTAAAAAAAGGAGAGAAATAATATGTTAAGAATCAAACCATATCTAGGTAGTAAGTCAACAGAGGATTACTTAAATAAAAAAGCTCAGAAAGGATATGAACTAGAAAGTATTACTTCTTTTGGATTGTTTGTTCCATTACGATTGGATGCATATAGTTTCAAAAAAACATTAAAAACCAAGAGAGTATATAGAGTAGACAGTAGAAAGATTAAGAAAGAAGACTTTAAAGAGTATCAACAGATTTTCATGGATGATGGATGGAAATATTTTAAGAATAATTTTGCAAACGATGAATATAATAGTGACTATATATTTTATTCAGAAGATTCAACTAAGAATCAAATCTTTTCTGATCCTGAATCAGAAAAGTTAAGAAATAAGGAAAACGCAGCATCAAGTTTATATAAAGGAATATTCTTATTCATGGTATTTCTATTTTTCTCAATCATATTTCCAGCACCACTTGCTGGAAACAATAGTACCATAATTGGATTTATATTTCATAATATCTATATAATAGTAGCTATTTTCATTATAATAACCTCGCTAATAAGATATTTTAAAAACAGGTAATTACAAATTTTATTTAATCTTTTTAATTATTAAATAAATTTATGGTTTATTTTTATAAATCTGATGATAAAACTAAATATATATTCATGAATATATTTTCATTTTTTGATATTTGAGCACTCATTATGAGTGCTTTTATCATTTAATGTCAAAATATTTCCACTTGTTTAAATATTATTGTAATTAAAAAAGATGTCTTTAAAATAGTATCTGAGGAGTACCTATAAATATTATTTTCTTATTCTATAAATTAATATGCTAGTGCTTGCAATCACAAAATTATTAATATAGAAATAATATTTATCAGGACCAAAAAGCACAATTATAGTGCTTTTTTATATTCTTTTCTTCTTATTGCATATTTTGACCTCTTGTGACAGGAATATATAAAAATAGTTTTTTTTCAACTATAATAAATGTGTAATAACAATCAAGGAGAAGAGTATTATGAAAACAATCGAACAAGCACTAACTGACAATTCATTTCATCAGGCACATAATATTGGCTGTGATTTCTGTGTGACTCCAGATCATTATAAGACCGCTCATTTTACAACACTTAAAAATGGCAAGCAGATATGCAACTATTGTAAAAATCATGTTAGAAAACAATTTAAAGGCATAAAGCAGCTAAAAGAGGACATCAATTTAAAGGAAGGAGAAAAAATTGGTGTCATGGTCAGTGGTGGCAAAGATGGATTATATGCATGGATGACACTATGTAATATATTTGGACCAGAGAATGTTATAGCATTCAATCATCATAAATCTGGATTAGTACATCCCTTCGCATATGAAAATCTTTTAAATGCTTCTCGAATTCTAAAGAGTCAATTAATTATTGTTGAAGATAATGATTTCATTATTCGCTTCCGTAAGAATTTAGAAGCATTTGTTAAAAAACCTGATCCTGCAATGACAAGGGTAGCTTTATGTGCGGGATGTAGATATGGTATAACTGGTAATCTTTATAGATTAGCAGATGAAAAGTATAAAATAAAAAAATTTGTAAGTGCTGCATCTTATTTAGAGTTGGCTCCTTTTAAAGCAGAATTATTAAAGGAAAAAGGAAATGGAAACAATAAATATGGACTTCTAAAAGGATTAATTGAAAATGAAAAATATAACTTTGATGATAATATTGAAATCATTCTCAATGATGACGATTTAGCATATAAAAGTATATCTAATGGTAAAAAAACAATCTCACATGAATTTAAAAACTATAAACTATTTGATTTAGATGATTATATTGAAAATAATCCAGATGAATATGAAAAAGCTGTTACAGAGAGATTATCTTGGAAAAGGCCTGAAAAGAGTTGGCATTTTGATTGTATCATAGAGGAATTTAAAGATTTCTTTTATTATGGAACATTAGGATATACTGAAAATGAATTCAAACTTTCTCAAATGATTCGCTATAATCTTATATCTCGTGATGATGCTTTAAAAGAGATTTATCACTATAGAAATAAAATGAAGAATAGTTTAAAAACTATCCTTCAACTCTTAGATGAATTACATTTATCCTATCTGAATGATGAATTTATTCAATTTTTTAAAAATAGTAAATACTATCAATAAATCATATTTATAATGATTTTATTAAACTGTAAATAAACTATCAATTTTACAGTTTTTTATTTTTATATTATATATACAAAACATTTAAAAAGTCGAAATTCTTCATATACAAAGGATTTCGACATCATTTCAATGGCGTCCCTGACTGGATTCGAACCAGCGGCGTTTCGCTTAGGAGGCGAACCCTCTATCCATCTGAGGTACAAGGACAAAACAGGTGTATGATTAAATACACACAATTATGAGATGATAAGTACTCTTTTATCCAAAGAGTAAATCAACATTACTTATTTTAACATGAGATGTTGATTTTTTCAATTCTTTAAAAGAAATCTAAAAATATTTCAAAAAAAATCTTCCTCACCATAGAATTATACACAATTCCTAAAGTTATAAAACCAATTGCTAATGAAATAAAAACTAAATATATTGGGCTTTCTATATTGAAATATATTAATACTCCAATAATAAGAAGTCCACAAAAAAAGAAAAGCGTTGAGAAGATATTTTGATACTTTTTAAAGAAAGTTCTTATTTCACTAAAGAAACTAAATCCAAACATAAACGCCATTGTACTACACATTGTCATTAAATTATTCTTCATATTATTATCTTTATACATAAAGATAAGAGTGCCAAGCAAGCCACTTAGAATTAACAATACTCCTACAATTCTTTTGACAGGCAAGTATAAAAAGAACTTTCTTACACTTCTCAAACTCATAATAATTGCCACAATTCCCATAATAACTGAAGATATCATTAAATAAATTCTTCCAGATGATACTGCGATAAACAGTGATGTTAACCACATCACTGCAATTGTATCTCTTTGATAATCAAAATGAATCATATCATCATATTTATTTTCATCATATAACTTTAAAGTATCATCTATAGCATCTATAGCTTCATCTATTTCATACTCACCTATAATAACATCATGAATATAGTCAAGATATAATTTCTTTGTTTCAATGAAATGTGCCTCTTTTTCATATTCATTTTTCTTATTCAAAATTAACTCTTTGTTATTATAAATAATAATATTTTCAATCTCATCCAAAGAGAATTCCATTTTTCGTAGCAATATAATTTTCTTTAACACTTCTATATCAACTAATCGATAATCTCTGTATCCCGATAACTCTCTATCTGGTTGAATAAGACCTCTTTCTTCATATAAAAGGAGTGCTTTTCGCGTTACCTTATATTTATTCATAACTTCCTTTATTCTCATATACATCACCCATAAACATATTAAACCTAACCCCAAGGGTTAGGTCAAGTTAAATACAAATATTTTTTCTTTTTGTGTTCCAAACATCTAATAATCTTTGAATATAGTAAATAGTCATCTTCTCATACCATTCCCCTGTTTTTAAATCAATAAGGCAATATAAGTTATTCTCTCGCTGGACAAGTGTTAAATCATAATAATAAAGACTCGATTGTATATCTGCAGGAATAGACATAAAAAAACCTCCTCATACAATCTTATGTATAAGAAAGCCATTTATGATTTTTCATAAAAATGAATACTGTATTTAAGTAAGCAAACGAAAATAAATATCCACCAATGACATCGCTAGTATAATGAACACCTAAGTATATACGTGAAACTCCAATTAATAATATGACAAAAAATAAAAGAAGCGAAATGATTTTCTTTTTATTCCAAAAGAAATACGCGATCATTCCATATAAAATGAATGAAACCATTGCATGAGCAGAAGGAAAACTAAATCCACGTTCTATTACCAATGGTAGGACATCTGGTCTTGGTCTTGCTATAAGAATTTTCATAATTTGATTGATAATTGCGACAATTGCAACATGTATACTCATCATGAAACCTATTTTCCAATCATTAATAAGACATAGGAGACAAACAAGTATAATTCCTAAAGTTGATCCAAAAAAAGTTATGATTTTCATATAAATTGTTAATGATGAGTTTTGAAATGAAGAGAGAAACTGATAAACATGAGTGTCTATAGATTGAAGATAACCTAATGAGAAAATTATACAGTAACTTAAGAAAAGTATCCATGAAATCATTATCCATAGATACTTTATTTTATAATTCTTTATCAACTCTAATACCATTTTCTTTTACGATTTTACCTGGAACACCAACAACTGTACAATTTGGTGGAACATCTTTAAGCACAACAGATGAAGCACCTACGATACTATTATCTCCAATTGTCACATCACCAATAATTTTAGCTCCTGCTGATATCATTACATTATTACATAACGTTGGATGTCTCTTCACTTTATGTTCACCAGTTCCAACACCACCCAATGTGACACCTTGATATAAAATACAATCATCTCCAATAACTGTTGTTTCCCCTACTACAACACCCATCCCATGATCGATAAAAAATCTTTTTCCAATTGTTGCACCTGGATGAATCTCAATGCCAGTCAAAAAACGTGCTATTTGACTTAAAAAACGTGCTAATATCTTTAAATGAATAGACCAAAGAAAATGGTTAATACGGAAGAAAAACATAGCATGAACACCAGGATAATTTAATATAACATTAAATCTATTCCTTGCGGCTGGATCCATCTCTAAAACACGCCCTACTAAACTTTTATTCATAACTATACCCCCTCTTTGTTGTTCTTTATTAAAACATAATTTCCAAAAATAAACAAATCAAGTAATAATTTTTTTAGTCTTCAATGATTTGATCAGGTTGTTTTAACTCTTTCTTATAGAAACGAATAAACATAAATGTGGTAATAATTGCAGCTAAGATATCTGATACAGGTTCAGCAAACAATACAGCAAAAACACGTGATCCATCATGAACCATTGAGGCAATAGGTCCTGCTATTGATGTTGCTAAAGAACTGCCACCCAAAAGATATGGAAAAATATAAATCAATGGAATTAATAAAATAATTTTTCTTGTAATAGCCATCCAAACTGATACTTTTGCTTGACCCAATGCCATAAATGATTGCTGACAGGCAATTTGGGCACCAAACATACCTGATCCAATTAAAAAGACACGTAATGCCCAAGATGAGAAAACAATTGTTTGTGCATCACTTGAAAAAATAGATACAAAGAATTCAGAGAATAACATAACAGTTCCACTTGCAATAAAAGCAAAACCTAAACAGACTTTCATAACTAACTTAAAAGTATTTCTTACACGAGTATAGTTTTTAGCTCCATAATTATAACTCATTATGGGTTGTGCCCCTTGACATAACCCCTGTAATGGCAACGTAATAAATTGCCACAAACTCATAAGTATTGCCATTGTTGCAACAGCCATCGTTCCTCCGTATATCAATAGCTGATTATTAAATGATATTTGTAACAAACTCTCAGTTGCAGTTTGAACAAATGGTGATATTCCCAAAGCCATTATAGATAAACAAATATGCCAATTTGGTTTTAAATATTGTTTTCTAATTTTAATAGTACTCTTTTTCCCAAACAAGAAAATCAAAACCCATACAGCAGAAACACCTTGAGATATAATCGTTGCTAAAGCTGCCCCAGCAACTCCCATATCTAACCAAAAAATAAATATAGGATCTAAAACGATATTAAAGATTGCTCCAATCACAACAGTACACATTCCTGTCTTAGCAAATCCTTGTGTGTTAATATATGCATTCATGCCCAAGGTAATCTGAACAAAAATTGTTCCCAATGCATATATACTAATATATGAAATGGCTTGTGATAATGTTTCTTCATTTGCACCAAATAACAGTAATAATGGTTCTTGCCAAATAAGGACAACAATCGTTAAAAGAATACCTGCAACAATCAATAATACAAAACTATTGGTCATAATTTCTTCTGCTTTATCTTTTCTTTGTTCACCCAATTTAATTGCACATAAAGGTGCACCTCCAATTCCCACTAATTGAGTAAACGCAGTAATAAAAGTAAGAATTGGCAATGCAACTGACAAAGCAGCCATTGCTGATGTTCCATCAGTCATCTGTCCAATATATATACGATCAACAATGTTATATAAAATATTCACAAGTTGTGCAATTATTGATGGTATCGCTAATGCAAATAATAATTTTGATATTTTTTCATGTCCTAATCTATTGTTAGTAGCCATGTTTTTCCCTCCTCTTTCAATCTTTCCTATCATAATACAAAATAAATATAAATTTCTTTTTTTCCTACATATGAAAACGGAGTATACCTACTCCGCATCAACTCGTTGATTGATTTTAAAAATATCGACTTTATAAATCAGAATATATAATATAATAGCTAAAATTCCTGCCGACACAGCATCTAAAACAGAATGCTGTTTAATAAACATTGTTGATAATGTAATTAAGATAGCTGATGTACTGGCAAATATTTTCATTGTTATAGAATTTCTAAAATCATAACATTTTATCAATGCAATTGCACAGCCTATAGAATTATAAACATGTATGCTTGGAAAAACATTTTGACTTTTATCAGCAGTATAAATAAAGTTAACCAAAAAAGTGGAAAGTGCACTTCCTTCTATAACATCTGGTCTATGGTTATAACTGGTTGGATATATTGTAAAAATAATTAAACAAATCGTCATTCCTATAAAAAGGAAAGCAACACATTGATAGAATTCTTTTTTATGTCTAAAAAACAAATAGGCAATTGTTCCTGCAACAAAAAGAAACCAATAAACATAAGGATATATGAACCATGTTATAAATGGGGTTGCTTGATCTATCATAGTATAAACATCATGAAATCCACTATCTCCTCTTAATTGCAAGCCAAAATACCATGGCAAATAAAAGATGAAATAGAGAAAAACCCATGCATGTTTATATTGAGATAAGAATTTTTTCATTAGTTAAATCCAAATAACTTTCTTGAAATTGCATATCCTGTTGTTAATACTTTTTTTCCAACTAAGCTATCCATTTCCATAAACGAACCTAAAAGTGTATGCTTAACAGCTTTATATAATTCTGGATTTTGTTTTCTTAAATACTCCCAAAGTTCTTCTTTCTTTTGTAAATGTTCTGGTGTTCCTGATTTTACTAGTAAAACTGTTGAAACAGTCGTTATCATTGTCAAATATTTAACCATATAATTACGTAATTTACGACTCTTTAAATTCATAACATCGCAACAATCAACCATCATTTTATTCACTTTTATTTGCTGATCAATACGCGAAATCATGACTTTTTCATTAACTGATTGATCTTCTCTTCCAATATAATAACGATACAAATCAACATTCAAATAATAGAGTGTTGTTACATATGGTAATGGTTGATAAACAAATAAATTATCTACATAGAAAGTATGTTTAGGCAGTTCTAAATTGCAGTTTCTTAATAATTGAGTACGATAGATAACACTGTGCATAAGTAAATTCTGTTGTGGATAGAAGCGTTTGACATCATACCATCTAAATCTTCTATTTTGTGGTAAAGCATTTGTATACTTTATCACACTTGATTTATTTTCACTGGGCTTTTCATAGACATAGTTAGCAATAAGCATATCAATATCTTCATCTTGCTCATGTAACATTTTAATCGTTTCCAAAACTTTGACTAATGCTGATTGATCAAACCAATCATCACTGTCTAAAACTTTAAAATATAAGCCTGTTGCATTTTTAAGACCAGTATTCACAGCTTGTCCATGCCCACCATTTTCCTGATGAACACATTTAATTGTTTCAGGATAACGAGCAGCATATTCATCACCAATACATGCCGTTTCATCTTTTGATCCATCATCAACAATAATAACTTCTACATCATCTTTTAAGATTAAACATGATTCAATTGCTTTTGCCATATAATCTTGTGAATTATAACAAGGAATGGCTATAGATAAATATTTCATTTCTTCCTCCTATAATTGTTTTGTTAAAGCAAGTGCTTCCTCAACAATTCCATCAATATTGTAATACTTATATTGAGCTAATCTTCCTAACAAATGAAAACGGCAAAATGGCTTAACCATGTCCGCATACTTTTGATGCATAGCCTTATTTTCAGGACTCAAAATAGCATAATAAGGAACTTGTCGATTATCTTTATAAACTTCAGGATACTCTTTAATAATAGTTGTCCCAGATATCTTTTGCCCCGTTAAATATTTAAATTCAGTAATTCTGGTATAGTCTTCACTTACAGTATAATTAACAACACCATGACCTTGATAATCATCTTGTGAATAATGTTCAAAATCAAAGCGTAATGAACGATATGGTAATTGACCTAAACAATTATCAAAAAACTCATCAATTGCACCTGTAAAAATAATATGACCTAAAAACTCTTGACCTTGATAATAAATCTTTCGATTATCAAAATCAAAAGATATTAAATTTTTAGCATCTTTTCCTAACTCTATTTCAATATTTTCATGATCCAACATCTTTTCAAATAACTTCGTATAACCTTCTTCTGGCATACCTTGATATGTATCCTGGAAATAACGATTATCATAAGAAATCAAAACAGGAACACGTGCTGTCACACTTTGATCAACTTCTTCAGGCTTTTGATTCCACTGTTTCATTGTATATTTTAAGAAAATATTTTCATAAACATACTGTGCAACCTCTTGAATTCCTTTTGAAGAACTTTTTTGAAGTTCTAGTATAGGAACTCTCGCATTTTCCCCATATGTATCAATTAATTCCTGCTTTAAAGATTGTCCTCTTTCTTCACCAAAAACAATCATTAATGTATTCAAATTAAATGGTATAGGAATAATCTTACCATAAACATCACCAACAACTTCGTGCTGATAATCATACCATTTCGTAAATCTTGATAAAAAATCAAAAACTTCCTTATTATTGGTATGAAAAATATGTGGACCATACTTATGAACAAGTACACCATATTCATCATACTCATCATAACAGTTTCCACCAATATGATTTCTTTTCTCAATAATTTTCACTTTCTCTCCACGTTCTGCTAAAACCCGAGCAACGACTCCACCTGCAAAACCGCATCCTATAATTAAAGTATCCACTTTCTCACCTCTAGTCATTATCATACCATATTATTCCTGTATTGAACATATCAATCGTTCAAAGATAATTCAATTTCTGTTGATGATAAGGCAGAAAAAGGAATAAATTCAGAGACTTCATGATAATCACCAATCTTTTTTTCTAACCATACAACATCATGCCATTTTTTAAACTTATATCCACAATTTTGAAAAATACCAACAACTTGAAAACCAAAAACTTCATGAAATCTTTCACTGTTAGCATTTGGATGCGTAATACAAGCATAAACATTTTTAACATTCATCTTCTTCAATAAACTCAATAAAGTCTTATAAAGCCTTGTCCCACATCCTTTTCGTGATAACCCATCTTTAATATATATGGATAACTCACAATCCCAATCAAAAGCTTTACGGGCACTATAACGTGATGCATACGCATATCCAATCACTTCACCATTCTCAATAGCCACAAGATATGGATATTGATGTAATGTGTTATTTATTCTTCTCTCTATTTCTTCAAAGTTTGGTGCATCATATTCAAAAGTAATATTTGTATTTTGAACATAGTAAGCATAGATTTTCTGAATACTTTTTGCATCTTTGGATGTTGCTATTCTTATTTTCATAAATACCCTCCTATTGATATAAGCCGACTTTTTCTTTTCGAGCTTCTTCATCTGCTTTAATAATTATATCTTTATATTTATAATCATATCCATAATCATAGTATTTCTTTACAAAACCTGCTCTTGCTATTTTTTCCTGTAAAAGTTGTCCATCTACAAAAACCCATAACAATGCGCGATCATATTTATCATATTGATCCCCATCAGCATTAAATTCTATTTCTATACTTGATGCATTTTGAAGTTGATTTTTTGTATACTCACTAGCTTCTTTTCCCATATACTCTTTTTTATTTGTTGATTCAGGTGTATCAATATAAAGAAAACGAGATTTTACACGTTCTCCTGAGATCTTAAACCAAGCTGTATCACCATCTACACACTTATCTAATGTCACAATTTGACGTTCTGGTGAACTTGGTTTTGGAGCAAAGTATTCAGTATAAACAAATTGAGCAATAGCTAGAAATAAAACAGTGAGAGCCCCAGCAATTTGCTTTTTCATTTTTTTAAGATTTTTTTTCTTCATAAACACTCCTTTAAAATCTACAAAATTATACACTAATTTTACATGTCATGCAATCATGCGAAGACAAATTCAATGTTCTAAATACATATGATATGAAGAGTTGTATGAAATACACTGATATATCATATCATTTAAAAATAAAGAAAAAAGAAAGATAATTAGAAAAATTGCATAGATATTCAAAAAACTTATCCTCATGAAATTGTTTTCATTGAGAATAAGTTCTTATTTTTTAGATTCTAACAGTTTTAAATATTCGTTCTCATGAACAATACGAAGATCTTGCCCTTGTTTCATCAATTGAATAGCCTTTTTTACCTTTTTATTTTCATTACCAAAACGAACTTTATGATAACCCTTTCCTCCAATGACTAGATAGTTAGTTTGGGTACTCACTTGTTGAGTGGCAAGCGCACTTACCTGTTTTGTTTTTTCTTCTAAAAGTTCTCTAGGCATAGATAACTTTCCAGTAAAACAAACAAACTGATGATATAAAAATGCATCTTCACGTTGTGATAACTCCCTTAACTGTGGAGCAATCTCAGCTGAGATTATATTCCGATAATAGTTCTCTTTCATCTCACCAAAATCCAAATGAAATCGTTGGTGTAATTCCTGAAGCGTTTCACAATGTTCATATTTTAACATCTCTATAAGAATTTGTGCACATGCTTTTGCATCATCCAAAGCATGATGAGCCTGAAATTCAAAGCCTATCATCTGAGAAAGTTCTTTTACATTATACTTATGAAGATCAGGATAAACAAGATGAGCCAAAACATTTGTACATGACATATAAAGATGAGGATATGATATATGATTTTGTTTTAAAACAGCTCGTAAATTCATCATATCTCCTTGAATATCATGAGAAACAACAATTGTATTTTCAAAATAGTGATGAATATCTTTCCAGACATCTTGGAATGGTCTTTCTTTTAGTAATGATTTGGTTTTTATTTTATGGACTTTGTATCTGTAAACATCATAACTTAAATTTCTGGGTTTTACCAATGAATAATATGTAGAAATAACTTGCTGATCAAGTAATTCAACAATACCAATCGCACATACACTTGCTGGATCCTGGTTTAAGACTTCAATATCAAAAACAGTTATTCTTTCACTCATGAAATACCCACTGCCTTTTTTGCAAGAGCATCAGCAACATCATTATATACATCTCCACTATGTGCTAACACTTTTACAAATGATATATCAATACTTTTGCGACTTTCTTCAATAAATCTTTGATATGCCTGAGTTCCTATTTTATTGGCTTTCCATAAACCATTTGCCCATTTCTCAATTCCTTCATAATCATAATAGATACAAATAAATTGATATCCATGCTTTATAGCGTAACGAATGGCCATTTCACTTCCAATGATTTCTCCTGCAACATTTCTCATTGTTACATAATCTTCGCTATGACCTTTACCATTAAATTGCTCAATAACATTTTGTCCATACAAGAGAACACAACCATAACCATATTCGTGAGTCTTAACATTATAACTGCCATCCACATAAGCTATTAAGCCATCACCTGTCATCACCTTTGGCTGATCACTCAAAAAAGTCATTGCTTCGTCTCGTGAAGAAAATGATTTATATATTGCGCCTTTAAATCCTCTAACTTGTTGTTCACATTCAGCCCAAGTTAAAAAAACTCCAGTTTTTCGTCCTTTTTTCACTGCGTAAAATTTACTCATCCACAAAACCTCCATTCACCATTATAAAGAGAAAAAATGCTTTTGGCTAGTATAATTACAATTATATTGTGGTCATTTGCAAATATTGTTATAATATGTAGAAGAAAGGAAGATCATTTATGAAAATAGAAAATAGATTTTTGAAATATATAAGTTTTAATACTCAATCAGACCCTTATTCTACAACTTCACCTTCATCAAAGAATCAATTAGAATTGGCAGAATTCCTTATTGAAGAAATGCGAATATTAGGTCTGGAAAATGTACATATGAGTGAATTTGGAGTTATTTATGGCACAATTCCCTCAAATAATAATCATCAGGGAGATGTCATTGGACTGATTGCACACATGGACACATCACCTGATGCAAGTGGAGAAAATGTTCATCCACAAATTATCAGAAATTATGATGGATCTCGTATTTCGCTTAATGAAGATATGGTACTTGATCCACAAGAATTCCCAGATTTAAATGAAGTTATAGGTCATGATATTATTACAACTGATGGAACAACACTATTAGGCGCTGATGATAAAGCGGGAATTGCAATTATTATGAGTTTAGCAGAATATATGTATAAACACCCTGAGTTCAAACATAACGATATTCAAATTGCTTTTACGCCTGATGAAGAAGTTGGACGTGGTACTGAGCATTTTGATTTGGATACATTCCAGGCAGATTATGCATATACAATTGATGGTGGTCATATCAATGAATTATACTTTGAAAACTTTAATGCTTATCAAGTCCTTGTAGAAATCACTGGAAAAAGTATTCATCCAGGAAGTGCCAAAAACAAGATGGTGAATTCATTATCTGTTGGAATTGAATTTGACCAATTATTGCCTCAGCACAAAACCCCTGAACATACTGAAGGTTATGAAGGTTTTCATCACCTCCATCATGTTCAAGGAACATGTGAAAAAACACGTTTAGAATACATTGTTAGAGATCATAATTTTCTTGAATTAAAAGATCAGTTAAATGATTTCAAACGTATTCAAGCATTCTTAAATAGTCGTTATGGTTATGAACTTGTTCATATCACAATGCATGAACAATATCTGAATATGAAAGATATTATCAAAGACACTCCAGAAATTGTTGAACAAGTAGAAATTGCAATGAATGATGTTGGGCTTAATCCTACAATAGTTCCTATTCGTGGAGGAACAGATGGAGCTATGTTATCATATAAAGGTTTACCTTGTCCAAATCTTGGAACTGGTGGTTTCAATTGTCATGGTCCATTTGAATTTGTATCAATAACAATGATGAAAAAAGGATTAGAGTTATTATTAAGATTGATTAGAAATAATGTTTATGCAAAAGAAGATATGCCTTTTTAGGGTTTTATCTTCTTTTTCTCTATATTTATGATAAAATATAACAAAGGGAGTGTTTTTATGCGCTGTTTATTTCTTATAAATCCGAGTTCTGGAACAAAAACAATTCAAAAGAAGTTAGATCAATTGATTGGTCAAATGATTCTCAAGAAAATTATAAATCATGTTGATGTTTTTTATACACAAAAAAAACATGATGCCTATCATCGTGTTTTAGAAATACAACCTCATGAATATGATTTTTTAGTCAGTGTTGGTGGTGATGGTACTGTCAATGAAATTATTAGTGGAATTGTAGAAAAAGAATTTGATATACCTCTTGCTATCTTACCTGGTGGAACCGTTAATGATTTTGCTAATCATTTAAATCTGCCACAATCAACTCATCAATTTATTCAAATGATTGAAAACATGAAAATAATGAAAGTTGATGTGGGGCAAGTTAATGACAGTTATTTTGCTAATGTTATTGCTGGAGGAATGTTTAGTGATATTAGTTTTCAAGTCACAAAAGCTGAGAAAGAAAGATTTGGTCCACTTGCATATTATATCAGTGGAATTCGACAATTACCTTCACAACTAAGTACAACTCTTCATCTCAAAGTCAAAACTGAAAATGAAGAATTTGAAGAAGATGCTCGTCTTTTCATGATTACCAACACCTCACAGGTTGGTGGTTTTAAAGCCATTACACCTCATGCTGATATTCAAGATGGACAATTGGATTTACTAATTATTAAAAAATGTTCCACAACTGATATGCTCTCTTTATTCAAAGATTATAAATTAAGTACTCATGAAAAAAGTCCATTTATTCGTTATGTTCAGGCCCATGAAATAACAATTGAATGTGATAAAAACATTATATATGACATTGATGGAGAGGAAGGTACTCATTTCCCAATTCATGTCACAACAAAAAATAAAGCACTCTGTATTATTGTTCCATAAAGTTATCTTAGTTGATAGCTTTTTTATATATAAAAATAGGGCTATACAATAGCCCTATTGATATGGATTTTTAGGAATAATGATAGCTCCGACTAAATAAGCAATCAATCCTGATCCCCAGCCAAAAACAAGTACAACTGCTACAAGTCTTACAATTGTTGGATCAATATCAAAGTATTCAGCAATACCACCACATACTCCACAAATCATAACGTCTCTTTTTGATCTATATAATCTCTTAGTCATTTTTTAATCCTCCGTTCTTACATTGACTTTTCCTAAAGCACAATCAACATCAATTAATTTTTGGGTTGTTCCATGATTCATTTTTTGATCAGTGATACCAGAAAAATGATTATCACCTATGGATACACTACCTAAACCAACATCTACCTTATAATTATATTCACTTTCATATCCTGTTAATGAGGCAGATACTTGACCAGCACCAACTTGAATAGATGTTTTATTCTCGCATGTTAATCGACTCACTTTTGCGGTTCCCATACTTGCATCTAATTCAAAATCTTTACACTCTAAATCATTTAACACCAATCGTCCTGCAGCAGCATTAGCTTCAATCTTTTCTGCTTTTAACCCATTTATTTTTGTTGAACCAGCACTCATATTCACTTCTATTTTATCCAAATTATATCCTTTTGGAACATTAATTTGAATTTGGGCAGTATCATATCCTCCGAAACTTAGCCAATAATGTGGTTGATCTATCACAATGCGATCACCTTTTTGATAGATTTCAAAACCATTATAAATATCACTTGCATAAATTTCAATATCCTGAAGTGAATCTTTTTCAGAAAATTGAATATTTCCTTTATGAACATTGATTTCTAATCTATCTACTGAAGATGATGATCTATATTGAATATTGTCAGCACTTTTATAATGCCATCGAAAATTCCATGAGCGTAAAAAATTGAAATTAGATACTTCATTTAGACCACCCACACTTATACCAGCAAAAATCAAACAGATACCTACACCCAAACATATCAATATTGTATATATTCTTTTCATACTACACACCTCTTGGACGGAAGATCTTTCCAAGTCCATCTGCTATGGCATTTGCTATCCCAGGAATACAATCCTTAAAGAACCATGCTGCCATCTTCCCAAATATTGTTCCTAATGCCATAAGGACAAATCCAATTCCCATATAAATAAGACCAGCGCCTGGCAATGTGAATAAATGTATAAATCCCACAATCATAAAAACAATCGCAAGAACATGTAAAATAAATGTAATAATCCATAATCCAAATATTAAACATATGAATATACCAAAGAATGAAAATCCAAAACCAAATAGAGTTCCGAATGTTCCAAAAACTATCGCTGACACTGGAAGACAAGCAAAAATTGCTATAACAATGAGAATCAAACGATCAGTAGAATGCATTTCATTCCAACGATTTCTAAAATTCCCCGTCTCCTTACGAGTCTTTTTTGTTTCTTTACTATCTGCATCAATGACTTCATAATTCTTTTGATAATCATCATTTGTAAAACCACTGTTTCCAACATGAATACCTTCATCAAATTTCCCCTTTAATCCATCTTTAATAATAGCTGCTACTCGACTAGGATCTCCTAATTCATCAATAACCTTTTGTTCGTTTTCTTTCCCAGCTTCATCAAAATAATTCTCATAGAAAGACAATGCTTCTTGCCTTTCCTCATCACTAATATCTTGAAGTAGATACTCAAGTTCTTTCATAAATTTTTTTCTATCCATCTTGATTTCCCCCATCAAATAACTTATTAATTTTTGTTATATAATCAAACCATTCTTGTTTATACATATTAAGTTGAACGATTCCCGCACTTGTAATTTTATAATATCGCCTATTACGTCCTTGAAATTCCTGGTCATAACTTTCTAAACAGCCATCTTTGAGAAGTCTTCTTAAAACAGGATAGAGTGTTGATTCACTCACACTAATAACCGCTTGAACATCTTGTGTTATTTTATAACCATATGTTCCTTCCTTTTCCCTAGAGACAACTGATAGAACAACTGCATCTAATAAAGCAGCACCCGTATTAAAAATCATCCTATCACCTTCTTTTCATATAATACTATACGACATATAGTATTATATGTCAACATATAAAGAAAAAAACTTCCTATGAAGTTTTATCTATAATCAATATAGTGAGCGATTCCATAATAACAAGGAACTGTCAAGAAAACAATCCATGCAGGATGCCATAATCCATTTTCAAAACCAAACCATAAAAATATCATAAGTGTTAAAACTGGATATGCAAAGTTTGAAAATTTTCTCTTACGAAAAGCTGTAATTAAACTATCAAATAATGGTAATGTCAATAAAACAATCCACGTAGGATGCCAAATGCCTGTCATTACACCATAAATCAAATAACCAATAAATAAGATTGATCCAAATGGAAAATCATATTTTTTATTATGCTTAAAGTCTGTCCAATCATCATTCCAATCTTTTCTTTCACCATTTACATAAACACCTTTATCCCCAATATTAACACCATCACCATTTCTATCAATAACATGAATACCTTTCCATGAAACATGAACTTCACTTTCATCATCTTTGACATGAATACCATCAAAACCAACATGAACATATTCATCCCCATCTTCATATTTATATGCATACTCTTCTTGACTCTCTTTCATATCTTCAGTTTTATCAGATATTGTTTCTTCTGTTTCAGTCGGTTCATGTAATAATAATTGATCTAAAGAAATACCATATAACTTTGCTAATTCAATCAAGTTATCTGTATCAGGAGAAGCTTCTGCTCTTTCCCATTTACTCACTGCCTGGCGACTAATTCCTAATTCTTGAGCTAAGGCTTCTTGTGAATAACCTTTCTCTTTTCTAAGTTGTAATAATTTATTTGCAATTTCTATATTCATAATTCCTCTCCTCCTTGCACCCATATTATAGATAAAATCATCAAGTTGCGGCTACATATTTTAGATTGAATGCCCGAAACTATTGGTTGCATTTCACTAAAATGGCAATATATATGGGTTCTAATCAGTCACTTTCTGTCAATTTAGACATGACCAAACAGTTATATAGACTTTCTTTGTTTTTATCTGTTACGTTTGCTTTCTATATATATTTCTTTGCACTCTTTGTTACATTTTTATATATGTAAATGATTCTCACTTTTCTATTTTTTCGCTATATTTAAATCAATCATAAAAAATATATATAAAGTTTATATCTGCTCCTTAGCATTATTGACTAGTTAAACATAATTCTACTTTAACCAAGATAATCATACATGAAAGCATTCATTTCATCATTATTTCCCAGGAAATTTTCTTTATCGACAGTTTGTCTTAACATATTTTATCAATCATTATTTATTCTATTTTCTTATCACTCTACCTCAACATCTCATTATACACATTTTTCAAAAAAGAAAAAGGGATTTCTCCCTTATCTTTCTTTTGCCATTTTTGCAAGTGCCAATGCCCCACAAACACCTGCATTATCACCTAATCCTGGATAAACAACATACTCTTTAATTTTGTCCGTTGTTATTTCATCTTTTTGAATATATCCATGCAATCTCTCTTGCAAATATTTATGAACCATAGGGAACAATTGTTTTTGATGCATAACTCCTCCTCCAAGAATAATCTTCTTTGGTGAAATTGTTAGAACATAAATAGCCAAAGCTTGAGCAATATACCATGCTTCTAAATCCCATGCAGGATGATTTTCATCAAGTTCATTTCCTTTGACTCCCCATCTTGCCTCAATTGCTGGTCCAGCAGCCAAACCTTCAAAACAAGTTCCATGGTATGGACATTTTCCAGCATACTGATCATCTTCACGTACTGTTAACATCATGTGACCCATTTCTGGATGAAGTAAACCATGAACAAGATTTCCTTCAACAATGGCTCCACCACCAATACCTGTTCCAATTGTTAAATACAATGCACTATCTAAACCTTTCGCTGCACCAAAGTATGCTTCTCCTAATGCTGCACCATTAACATCTGTATCAAATCCAATTGGTAAACCAGGATAATGTTCTTGAATTGCTCCAACAATATTATAATTCGTCCATCCTGGTTTTGGTGTTGTTGTAATGTATCCATAAGTTGGACTCTTTAAATCAGGATCAATAGGTCCAAAACATCCTAACCCTAATGCTTCGATATCTTTTCCATCAAAGAATTTAAAAATATTTTGTACAGTTTCTTCAGGTGATGTTGTAGGGAAAGCATCTCTTTCTAAAACATTTCCATTTTCGTCTCCAATTGCAACAACGAATTTTGTACCACCAGCTTCAATAGCTCCTAATCTCATCAAATTTTCCTCCTCTTTATAACTAACTACCTCGTATCTATTTTATCATGTCTAAAATGAAATAAAAAGCCTTTATTCAAACTCTATGGATAATTGTTGGTGATTACCTTCATCACTTAATAAGCTTTCTAAATAATCTTTATAAAAAGATATCTTTTCAACTTCTTTTTGAAAATAATATTTATATCCTTCCATATTCATAATTTCATCTTTATGCTCTTTCATATTCCCAGTAAAATAATACCTATTCGCTTTCACAATTACTGCTTTCATAAGTTCTCTTATCTTTGTATCTTTGACTCTCTCAAAATCTTCTGCAAAATGTGTAGAAGACACGAGATCAAAATATTCATTTGCATCTCTAGAAATTTTAAGTGACTCTGTATGATAATTCATTTTTTGATTATTCAATTCAATAACCCCATATTGTAAAGGAGCATTTAATATTGAAGAAGATGCTATATCATAAATACCATTGATTTCCTTTATATTCTGACAATGAATGTGTCCACTTAAAACAAATGGGACTTTATAACTATGAAACAACTCTGCAATTTTTTCACTATCTTTAATTGTATAACGTCCTCCCAGCAATTCATTGTGATTAACAAGATTATGGTGCATTGCAATAATAGGAATCTTATTATTTTCTTGAATATCCTTGAGCTGATCTTTTAACCATTTCATTGTTGAATCTGTAAAATAACCTCCAATATCTAATCCTGAACCAGTTAATTCATGAGCTGTTGAATCCATCATTAATAGAGAGTAGTGTTTATTTAACTCAATACGATAACTTAATGAATCATCATGTTTCTGATATTGATAACCTAAATTTTTATAAATAGCTCTAAATTCTTCAGCATTGACATTATCTACATCAAAATAATCTTCTTTTCCATAACCCTTTGCATAAATATAATCTACATCATGATTTCCAGGTATAACTGCAACATCAATATGATCATCTTTAAGTACAGATAGTTTTTTTGCTAAAGCTTCATGGCTCCCTTTCTCACCATTAAAAGATAAGTCACCTGTTAATATAACAAGATTGGGCTTTATCTCTTTTATCGTTTGAATAAAAACATCTAAAATTTCATCAGCATATGTCACCATTTTGCCATCTCCATACAACATGTTTTCTTCAAACCATTCACAATCCTTATAATAATCTTTTAAGAAATAATGAATATCACTTGCAACAATAATTTTTATATTTTCATTATCTACAAGTGGTTTTTGCACACATCCTAGTAGCATAGTTAGAATTATAAAAGCATATAATATTTTCCTCATATCTATCACCTATTTATATTTTAACAATTATATTCTTTATAACAAAGAACTTTTAACAAATCCATATAAACTTATTTTTTCCATTGATACTTGAAAAGAAATCAGTAATTATAATGGTATCATTCTTAAATAACAAAAAATGAATGATAAACATCATTCATTTTCATCTTTAAACCCTTGATAATCTTGTGTATGAAGTAATTGATTTGCATTATCAATACGTTCTTGATGTGGTGGATTGATTCCTTCTAAAGCATAAGGAATATTGAGTTCTTTCCATTTGAATGTTCCTAGTGTATGATATGGGAGAACTTCAACTCTTTGAACATTCTTTAATGATTTTATAAATTCATTTAACTCTTCTAAATCCTCATCATAATCATTTCTTTCAGGAACAAGAACATGTCTAATCCAAACAGGTTTTCCTATTTCAGATAAATATCTTGTCATATCTAATATATTCTGGTTCCCTTTTCCTGTAAGCAACTTATGTTTTTCTTCATTCATAACCTTGATATCTACCAATAATAAATCAGTATATTTCATTAGTTCTTGAAACTGAGAAAAGAAGGGCTCACTTCTTGTAAAGCATCCGCCACTTGTATCAATACAAGTATTAATATTTTCTTTCTTAGCAAGTTTAAATAATTCTAATATAAATTCCATTTGCATTAATGGTTCTCCACCACTAATTGTTATTCCACCTTTTTCACCCCAATAACTCTTGTATTTCATAGCCTGCTTCAAGGCAGCTTCAGGAGTCATCTCTTGATATTTTTGTGATCCCCAAGTATCAGGATTATGACAGAATTGGCAACGCAATGGACAGCCTTGCAAGAAATAAATATATCTTACTCCTGGCCCATCTACTGAGCCAAAACTTTCAATAGAATGAATTCTACCTTTTATATTTTCCATTATATTCTCCTATAAAAACAGCCTCTATTATAGAGGCTGCTTAATTTTATTTATGTCAATAATTACATATGATCATGACAAGTTCTAGCGATAACATCTAGTTGTTGTTCTCTAGTTAAGTCAATGAATTTAACAGCATATCCAGATACACGAATTGTGAAGTTTGCATACTCTTCTTTTTCTGGATGTTCCATTGCATCATATAATTTTTCTTTTCCGAAAACGTTAACGTTTAAGTGATGAGCACCTTGAGTAAAGTATCCATCTAATACTTGAACTAAGTTATTAACTTGTTCTTCTTCATTATGACCTAATGCATCAGGGTTAATAGTTTGTGTATTTGAAATACCATCTAAAGCCCATTCATAAGGAAGTTTAGCAACAGAGTTTAATGAAGCTAATAAACCATTTTGTTCTGCACCATAAGATGGGTTTCCACCAGGAGCTAAAGGTTCTCCAGCTTTACGTCCATCAGGTAATGCTCCAGTAGCTTTACCATAAACAACGTTAGAAGTAATTGTTAAGATTGAAGTTGTTGGTTCACTATCACGGTAAGTATGATGTTTCTTAAGTTTAGTTAAGAAAGTTCCAAGTAACCATACTGCGATATCATCTGCACGGTCATCATCGTTACCATAACGTGGGAAGTCTCCTTCAGTTTCATAATCAATAACAAGACCATCTTCATCACGAATAGTTTTTACTTTTGCATATTTAATAGCACTGATTGAATCTACAACATGAGAGAATCCAGCAATACCAGTTGCGAATGTACGTCTTACTTCAGTATCAATTAAAGCCATTTCAGCTGCTTCATAATAATATTTATCATGCATATATTGAATTAAGTTTAATGTATTTACATAGATGTCAGCTAACCATTCCATCATTTGGTCATAAGCTTCCATAACTTCATCATAATCTAAGTATTCAGATGTAATTGGACGGTATTTAGGAGCAACTTGATCTTTAGATTTTTCATCAATACCACCATTAATAGCATATAACAAGCATTTTGCTAAGTTAGCACGTGCACCAAAGAATTGCATTTCTTTACCAGTTTGAGTTGCAGATACACAACAACAAATTGAGTAGTCATCTCCCCATACAGGTCTCATAACATCATCATTTTCATATTGAATTGAACTTGTATCAACAGAAATCTTAGCAGCATAATCCTTGAAAGGTTTTGGTAATGCAGCTGTGTATAATACAGTTAAGTTTGGTTCAGGAGAAGGTCCCATGTTTTCTAATGTGTGTAAGAAACGGAAATCGTTTTTAGTAACCATTGAACGACCATCAGTTCCAAGTCCTGCGACTTCTAATGTAGCCCATACTGGGTCACCAGAGAATAATTGATTATAAGAAGGAATTCTTGCAAATTTTACCATTCTACATTTCATAACGAAATGGTCAATTAATTCTTGTGCAAGTTCTTCTGTAATTGTTCCATTATCTAAGTCTCTTTGAATATAGATATCTAAGAATGTAGAAACACGTCCTACTGACATAGCAGCACCATTTTGAGTTTTAATTGCAGCTAAATATCCAAAGTATAACCATTGAACAGCTTCTTTTGCATCTTTAGCAGGTTGAGAAATATCAAATCCATAAGCTTCTGCCATTTTTTTCATACCAGCTAATGCTTTGTACTGTTCAGCAATTTCTTCACGTTTACGGATAATGTCTTCTTTCATTGATCCACTTCCGCAGTTATTGAAATCTTTTAATTTTTCTTCCATTAAGAAGTCAATTCCGTATAAAGCAACACGACGATAATCACCTACGATACGTCCACGTCCATAAGTATCAGGAAGTCCTGTAATGACTTTATTACGACGAGCTTTTCTAATTTCTGGTGTATAAACATCAAAAACACCTTGGTTATGAGTTTTATGGTATTCAGTAAAGATTTTGTGTAATTGAGGATCTGGTGTATATCCATAAGTTTCACAAGCTTGTTCAGCCATTTTAATACCACCATAAGGCATAAATGCTCTTTTTAATGGTTTATCAGTTTGAAGACCTACAACTGCTTCTAAATCTTTCATACTTTCATCAATGTATCCAGCACCATAAGCAGTTAATCCTGATACGATATGAGTTTCCATATCAAGAACTCCACCTTTAGCACGTTCTTCTTTTTGAAGTTCTTGTAATTTTCCCCATAATTTATTAGTAGCTTCTGTTGGTTCAGCTAAGAATGATGCATCACCATCATAAGGTTTGTAGTTTTGTTGGATGAAATCACGAGTATTAACTTCTTCTTTCCAAATTCTCCCCTTGAAGCCTTTCCATTGTTCTTTTTCTAACATGTTTTCTGTTTCCTCCTTGAAATTAAATTCCTCACCCATTATAGCACTCTTAATACACCTACACAATGAAAAAAATTACTTTTTTTGATGATTTTTTCATGTTTGAGAATCCTTAAATTAGGTTCGGTTCATGTGACACCCTCACTATAACAAATATCATTTCATTCGTCTATCTATTTGCTCTATAATTTTTTCACAAGATAAATTAAAAAGAAAAAGCAGATTCAAATCTGCTTATAAATATCTCTTTAAATCCTCGGCAATAAGTGATGATTGTTTTCCAAAAATCATAGATAGATTCTCTTTGCCTTCTACAATTCCACTTGCACCTAATTTTTGAATATCTTCTACTTTTACTAAGTCATGATTTTTTAAAGCAACAGTTAACTTTGATGGAGAACTTTTCACATCAGTTAGGTTATCTCTTCCACCTAATGCTGTGAGCAAAGCATTTATATCTATTGTAGACATAACTTTATTATTCAATTCTTTATTTTTGATTAATCGTGTAAAGCCAAAATAAAGTAATAGAAGTGCTAAAATGACTCCAATAAATATTAAAACATATTCAATTTCCATATATTCACATCCTTTTTTGATTGAAGTATTTGTTTTTTATAGTATACTATAATAAGAAAAAAAAAGAAAGGAGCATCTTAATGGAAAGGCTAAAAAAATTATGTCTGCAGCAACCTCTTATCCCCATTGTTTTTATCTTGGCCTGTATTAGTTGTTTTGCAATCTTTAATGCAACTCCTTTAATCTCCAAAGTAAGTAGTCCTGAAACACTTTGGTTAAAACAAGGACTCTTCTATCTTATTTCAGCAATTATTATCTTTATTATCTATAAAGTAGGAAATGAACAAATTTATGATAAGATATGGATTATATATGGTATTTTAATGGTTCTACTAGCAGGTCTTGCTATTGACCATATTGTTTATACAAGATTCTTAGGAAAACATATCGTTCCTTTAGCATCTTATGTAAATGGTGCAACTTCCTGGTATAATATTCCTGGATTTAGTTTACAGCCTTCAGAATTTATGAAGATAGCTATTGTTATTGCTTTAGCGAAAATAACTAAGGATTATAATGATTATTACTTGGTGAGAACTTTTGAAACTGAAGTGAAATACATAATCAAGTGTATGGCTGTTGTGATTCCACCAGCATTTCTTGTTTATTTGCAAAATGATACAGGTGTTGTATTGATTATCTTAGTTGGTGTTCTCTTTGTTCTTTTCTCCAGTGGCTTAAGGGGACAATGGTTTACAGTAGGTATTATCGTTATTGCACTGGTTGTTGGTATAGGCGCTTATCTCTTTATTTATCAACCAGATATTTTCTCTAAAATTATCAGTGGACATAAATTAGACCGTTTCTATGGTTGGGTGGATCCTGAGGGGACTGTTGGAAAAGAGGGATATCAATTATTTTATTCGTTATTATCTTATGGAACAGCAGGCTGGTTTGGACATGGGATACAAGCTGTTATTAAAGTTTTTCCTGAAGCTCAAACTGATTTTATATTCGCTGTTATTGTGACTGATTTTGGATATATTGGTGGATTAATTACAATTGCAGCAATTGTTGCATTAGATGTTGTCATTTTAAAAATCGGTTTTGATTCAACCAATGATAGAGATAAATACTTTACTATGGGTATTATTGGGATGTTAATATTCCAGCAGGTTTGGAATATTGGCATGATTCTGGGATTACTTCCTATCACTGGTATTACCTTGCCATTTATATCCAATGGTGGTTCTTCTTTATTGTCTTATATGATTGCCATTGGTATGCTTGTTGATATGAATAGTCAAAATAATATATTGAAAAATCGATTAACATCATTTTAAAAACATGAGCTCAAACTCATGTTTTCTTTTATTTAAAATTATTTTGATATCTTATGATTTAAGTCATGTCAGTAGATCATTGTATTCATCATAGATATTTCTATCGAAAGTTCTGCTGAACTGTTTCAGTATTGTTAGACACATCCCCTGTTCAATTCCTTCCCATACTGCTTTCTTTCTAAAGTTATCAATTGATTCACATATATTGATTTGATCCTGTTCTTCCTTCTTGACTATCTTTAATAATTCTTCTCCCTTATCTACCAATGATGCTAGAACATTTGCTGTTTCTCTTGACATCTTTTTTTCCTTTAAGCTTCTTATATCTCTCTTCTCCTTATAAAACATCTGTAGACCTACTATTCTCGATTATCCTTATCTGTTAATAAACTTGCATTCAATTCTTTGATGCCTATAATATAAGTATTTTGGTCATTTACTTTCCTTGATAAAAATCTTATGACATAAGCAATGCTAATATATCATTCTCATCTTTAATTGATACAATTTCAACTGCTAGTTTTTCTAGCTGCTCCCTTGAACTGTTCTCTATCATAGTAACGACTTCTGATGATAAATATCCTAACTTTTTCTTTAATTGCTTCATTATGACTAGACATATTCCCTGTTCTATTCCTTGAGTAATACCTCGTTCAATTCCTTGAGTAATTCCTTCCTGTACTGCCTTCTTTCTAAAGTTATCAATTGATTCGCACATATCAATTTCCTCCTTCTCTTCTTTCCTGATTATTTTCAATAACTCTTCTCCCTTATCTACCAGTGATGCCAATACAATCGCTGTATCTC
>ERZ812616.132-NODE-132-length-109254-cov-9.908680_pt1 | contig 109254 bp, 103 predicted proteins | sample MGYA00376249_ERZ812616 | MGnify/ENA primary metagenome ERZ812616 (study PRJEB26924, sample SAMEA4378265) | human gut metagenome | biome: human gut; feature: human-associated habitat; material: faeces | place: China | collected 2013 ...
AATGTGTCAAAGTGGATTATAAAGAATTTGAAGAAATGACGATCCAGCACTCTAAAGATTTATTGCAGGAGGGGGAACTTCGTGCGACTTCTGAGATTGGAAGAAATGAACTGGCATTAAATAGTCTGAGCAGGGCAGAAGTAGAAAGAGGGGTTCTGTATCATGCACAGGCAGTATTAGAAGATATGGGAATGGAACAGGAGGTAGAGCTGCTTGCTGCAAGAGTGTATGGTTCCAGAAGCAGACAAGACCTTTACCGGGAAGATTCTGACCTTGATGTGGTTCTTTCCTATAAAGGTGATATTCGAGAAGATAGCTTTTTCAATGCCTTAAATGAATCTGGTATAGCGATGGCAGGAATTAAGGTGGATATTAACCCGATTGCAGAGGAGCGAATCACTCTGGCAGAGTATATAAAAGAATCCGAAAAATATCTTGACCAGCAGGAGATTAAAAAGCTCGCTGTGGACCTGGATAATTTTAGCTATGACGTTGATACCTATGAGTATAACGATACAGTTGAAAATAGAGAAGAACAGGTGGAAAAACTCACGGAGGATATTTTGAATAAGAAAACAGAAACTATCAAGGACTGGCTGCTTGAGGTATCCGAGGAATCCGATATAGACAGCGATGTTATAACTGCCCGTTCTTTACTTTCCCGTCTGGAAGATACAGAGCGATTTTCTATTTTTGACAAACAGCCGGAGCAGGAACAGCCAGAAGCCACGATCAGTTTTTATGTCGCAGAGTGCATGGAGTTTCCGGTCATGGGAGAATACCATAATAACCTCACTTTAGAAGAAGCCATTAAAATATATGAGAGTATCCCAGCAGAGAGACTGCATGGGATTAAAGGAATCGGATTTGATCTGCAAGATGGTGATGAAAATTATTCCGGAGAATATGAGTTGATGAGTGCAGACCGGATACGGCGTGATCTGATAGATATGATTCCACACTATAAAGAAAGCCCTCTGGTGCAGAAAGCAATCGCAGACATGGAAAAGTATCTGGATGAAAAGCATGGAAGGGTAAAGGAAACGGAACATACGACAGAAACAGTAATAGGAAGTGGACAGAAACCTTCTGCGGTTGCGGCAGACAGAAGGGCAGAGCAGGAACCGGTATCTGTAAATCGGAGCCAGCCACAAAAGGCAGAACCTGCAAGCAGAGCAAAAGGTGAAGTGAAGAAATCTGTGCTGCAGTCTTTAAAAGATTTTCAGGCAAGGGCAAAAGAACAGGAGCAAAACAAGGCAACGGAGAAATCCAAGGCACATAAGAAGGGAGAGGTGGAATTATGATGGATATGGCAATGAACTTTGACGCAGATGAATGTTTAGTAACTGCAATGTTTGATAAAGGAAACCGAAATGACACGATGGAGGCAATCGACCATATCATTCCTTTTCTGAAAGGCGATGCAGATATGATCGGGCTTGTCTGCAATACTATAAGAAAACTGTTCTGCATGAGTGATGAAGGCTATGAGGTTTTTCTTATGGATCTGGAAGAATATAAAATGGAACTGGAAGAGGAGGAAGAAGAATGAGTACAAGGCAGTGTGCAGTATATCAGGTAAAAGATACCCCAGAGTACCGGGATGTCCGTTTCCGTTCTTACGAGAAACTGAAAAGCGAAGGAAGAACAGTCCAGATAGAAAACTATCAGCAGGTGTATATTGGAAGAATCCAGCCGGGGGAAACTCCGGCTGACATTAAAACACGCTTGCAGAAGCAGCGACCGAAGAATTTCAAAGGTCATTCCATCGGTTGCAGTGATGTGATTGTCATTACCGATGATGGAAAAACCACAGCTTACTATGTCAACAAAGATGGTTTTATCATCATTCCAGAATTTCTCACAATCAAAAGTTCTTCCGATACCAGACTTTCCATTGATACAACCGGGTACGAAATCGAAGGAAAGAAAGGAACATGGCTTGCACAGGATTACATCCTGATGAACGAGAAGAAATGGTTTCTGATGGAACATGAGGAGTATGGAACAAGAGCAGCCTATGTGATTCTCAGTGAGGAAGGTGCCGTAGTCATGAATGACTGTTACAATGGCTTTGATGAAGAAGCCAGACGGAACATCCAGAACTTCATGCAGCAACAGGCAGAGCAGGCACAGGAACAGAAGAAACAACAGGAAATGCAGGCACAAGCCCAGACCGGACAGACACAATCCGGAGAAACACAAAAGAAGAAACCAGAGCTGGCAAACTGGCAGAAGGTTATGGATAATGGAGAATACCTTCGCAGTGCAGAGATGGCAGAAGAAGCCAACTATAATATGATTGACGGACTGATGAACAACACTCCAAAGAAAAAGGATAAGAACGCTCCACGGAGATCGGTACTGAAACGACTTCATAATCATCAGAAGAAGATAGCCAGTCAAGGCAAAGGACAGCCACAACAACAGAAGGCGATGGAAGAAGAAATGGAAAGGAAGAAGAAGTAAAAAAGTCTTGCCAGAATTTTTGAGGGTAATATAAAAAAATGGTTGATTTTTTCTCTCGAATATCATATCATAACATTAACAGGACTCCCCGCACCTCTCACGCAAGTGATGTGTCCCATGGGGAGACATTTTTATTTTTGGAGAAATAATGGTGAATACAAGTGAAATTAAAAATGAAAAGTTGAAAAATAATGAAGCAACTGTACAGGTAATGAAACAACCGAAAACCTTTGCTCAACAAGTTGAAATTATTAAAGAAAAGGGTTTTATTATAGATAATGATACAGAATGTATCAGATTTTTAAAACAGGCGAATTATTATAGATTATCTGCTTATTTCCTTCCGTTTAGAAAAAAGGATGGGACGTATTTTTCAAATATAAACTTTCACAGAATTCAAAGAATCTATGAATTTGACAGTAGATTGCGTGGTGTATTATTTAATTATATAGAAAAAGTTGAATTATATTTAAGAACGCAATTAGCCTATTACAGTGGACATGTTCATGGGGCTTTAGGATATATGGATGGGGCTATTTACAATGACAGGCACAATCATGAAAAGTTTGTGAAACTGTTAAATGTATGTATAGAGGAAAATAAAAGTACATCAGTAGTTCAGCACCATAAAGAAAAGTATGGCGGAAATTTTCCTATATGGGTTATTGTTGAATTTTTTTCAATGGGAATGTTGTCCTACTTTTATGCAGATTTACAGTCTGGTGACCAGAAATATTTAGCAAAAGAATTATATGGTACATCAGTGGCCTGTTTAAAAAGCTGGTTACGCTGTATCACGGATTTGAGAAACCGCTGCGCACATTATTCAAGGCTGTATTATTGGTCATTTCCCGCATTACCCAAAATGCCAAGGGAATTAGAAACATCACCAAACAGAAAATTGTTTTCACAAATACTTGTATTAAAATTATTATATCCAGACAAAAAAGAATGGCTCAACAAAGTCTTGATAGAATTAAAAGCTATTGTAGAAGAATATGAGAATGATATATCATTGAGACATATAGGGTTTCCGGAAGATTGGTATGAGCAGTTAGAAAAATAGAGACATATTATAAGGGACAGAGGAGTAATCTGTCCCTTTTTAATATGAACTATAAATTTGGCTCTTTTCTATCCTGTAGTTGCTGCTTGCAATTCTTTCCAAGAATCATGTCAATATTCGCAGCCACAGTGCGAAGCTCCCGTTCATAATCCCGGTGGCTAGAAAAAACTTCCCGTTGCTTATCCCTCAATTCGATAAGCCGGTCCTTTTCGGCATAGAGGGCTTTCATAGAAGGTAATTTATTCCCGCCAGATTTTGCTTTGAGTGTTCGGAGGGCTGTGTCATACAGGGAAAGTTCAGCCCGGTGTTCTTCAGAAAATTTCTGTTTGTTTCGGCTTTTACGATAATCGGCGTACACATTTTTATATGCCAGATATTGTCCGGTAAAATGAATCTGCTCATTCACATCTTTAAGTTGCTGTTCAGTATCTTTTAAAGATTTTCTGGAAGCACTGGTCTGGTATGAAGCCTGATCGAGTGCTGCATGGAAATCATCAAGAGAATCATAGCCATGTTCCTGTATGTAGGCAACAGTCTGAGCCATCTGCTTCAAATTGGTGAGCTTTACTTTTTGAGCATAGGCTTCACTTTGCTGTGCTTTAATACAGGTTTGCAGATCTATGACAAGCCGGAGATCTGATTTTATAAAAATGAATGGTGCAGGGATAGCAGAAGTATCAGAGAAAGGAACAGTTGGTAAATCTGTGGAAGTATTCGGAGCCTGCTGTTCCAGAATTTCTTCTTTCTGTTCTTTATGGGATTTTGTGTTTTCCTCAAATGCTTTCAAGAGAAAATCTTCTGTGTATCTGGTTCCAAGATTCCTTCCAGTGATATATTTTTTTCTGCCAGGGTGAAGATAGCTGTACCGGTTTCGACTGATCTTGAAGATGATGTGATATTTTTCATCAAGGATTTTTGAAAATTCCTCTGGTGATCTGGCGGTACTTGCAGCATCATCAATAGCGTCACGCAGAAATTGTTTCTCTGTCTGGTAACGAGTTTCTTTCGGTGTGATTCCATCTTCTTTCATTTCCTGATTCAGCTTATCTAATTTTTCCTGTCCCCGGCGTTGTGCCCAGTATTCTTTTTCGGTGATTTTTCTTTCAGCAGGAGTGAGCAGATCAACTTGGTGCAGCCCTTCTTTTTGGCACATATCCATGACTTCCTGTTTTAAATGGGTAAGGTATGCTGTGCTTAGATGGTGCTTGTATCCGGCTTTTGCTTCACAGTCAAATTCCATATAGGGTTCTTGTGGTATGTCATATTTACGGAGACTGTTGATTACGATGTGTACATGGATGTTTCCACTTTCATTATGACCGTCGGTATGAGTACAGACTAAAGCCTGATGACCGGGAAAGTTTTTCTTTGCAAAAGTTAATCCGAGTTGCTGGGCACGTTCACCGGTCAATCCACATTCATCCTTGTCTTTTGGGGCGAAGCTGATGATATAGTGATGGGATTTTATTTCATTGAAGTTTTTGTTCTTGTGATAGTAGCTGTTCAGTTCCTGACATTCAGATGCAAAAGAGAATGGATCACAGTTCAGACCGTCCAGATAATATTCTTCTCTCAGTATCATATGCCCTTCTTCATCAAGAATCGGTTTTTGTGTATACTCGTTGTGCTGGAAGATAAGATACCGTTCCGATTCTCCATAGTCAGAGTTTTTGTTTGCGATATGTTTAATTACTGCCACGAAAATCACCTGCCATTTTCATCACTTTATATTTCATTTCATAAATATCCCGGAGAGACTTTCGGATTTCATTTCTCATTTCAGAAGAGAGGATTCCACCCTGATTAAAATATCGGGCAATCTGATTTAGGTTGCTGCCAATTTTACCAAACTCGCTAATAAGTTTTTTTATTTCGGGAACATCTGCGGTAATTTCGTATTTGATGATGACTTTCTGGTTGACCAAGGCATTTCGGATAAAATCAGAAACCGTCATGCTGTTAGCCTTGGCTCTTTCTGCAAGAAGATCATATTCAGTTTCATTCATGCGTAAATGCACATCTTTAGTTTTTGCAAGAGTTTCCTCTTTCTTAGGTCTTGTCATTGATAACTTCCTTTCTTCGTGGTAGTGGTTTCATAAGAAAATCCAAATTTTGCGGCCTGCTGGGAAAGTAAGTGATGAAAAATTATCGCACTGTGACCATGTAAATGGAAACCAATACACATATCTGTGATTGTGGTCGAGGGTATGGGGAAACGAAATCCCCATCAAGTTGCAAGTCGCCAAGAACCCGGAAAGGGGTTATTGTGCTACATTGCGAAACTTGCTCTGAAAGAGAATAAAAGCCCTTCTATAATAAAAGCCGATTTGAGAAAAGGAATGATACCTGAGAAAAGAGGAAAGTAATTTGAAATAGGTAATAGCATTGAATCTGTTGGAGGAGATACCGGGAAATCCTATGTTACCATTTTGTTTACATGGTTTTTTAAGGGTGTTTCTTTCATTTGCCAGCAGGATATTTTATAATCAACCTATCCTATAGGAATCAAATCAGAAAAAGGCGGTTGATATTTATGGTTGAATTTGGTGAAAAACTAAAGAGGGCAAGAGAAGAAAAGGGAATGACACAGCAGACATTATCAGACGCTCTCTATGTTACCCGGCAGGCGGTATCTCGGTGGGAATGCGGGGCCAGGTATCCAGACCTTTTGACGGCTAAGAAATTATCAGAAGTGTTAGAGGTATCTTTGGATGAACTGCTGTCTGGGGAGGAAATGAAAAAATGCGTGGAAAAAAATCCTATTGTGGAATCTCCTGTGATAGGTAGAGTACAGTCTGCCTTATATGCCCTTGCAGGGGTAGCATATTTACTTATGAGCATTTCTACAATTAGATTTCTAATGCCGGAACTTGCAGGAGCAAACTCGGAAGTGATCGGATATGGAACTGCATATATATTAGGATATGTGCTGATTACATTGCTGCTTTTTTGCGGATTGGCATTTTCCATTCGTGGAAAATTAACACCTAAAAAGACAGGAGTGATTGCTGCTGCCTATTTTGGTATGCAAATATTATCAAATATTTTTGAACTAATACAGACATCTAGTATATGGCCGACTGTATTTCAAAGTATCATTTATCTGCTTTGTATTGTAGTTATTGTCGGATATTATTTTCAGACGAGAAGGATTTCTCCGATACCAGTGTATTGTGTTGCTACGTTTAACTTGATAAGAAGTGTCGTCATGTATTTTCAGATGTTGCAGTTGGAAAATGGCTTTGCATTTATTGTGAGAACTATATGGTTGATAGCGGTTGTGGGATATATGGGATTAATGGCATATCAGGCATATTCGTTAGAGAAAAAATGGCGATTGGCGGTAAAATAAGTAATTTGAAAGATTAAGGAAGGCGGAGATGTCAGTACAAATGAATATCAAATGGCAGGCTGTCATCCGGTGTGGATGGTTTTACCGTTGATCCACAGTGTTATACGGTTGCATTGGACGGAGAGGAAAGTGATCTTTATCCGAAAGAATTTGATGTCCTTTACCTATGGATGAAGTATTCGGATTAGGAATTTTCCAGAACAGATTTACGAAGCTGTCTGGCAGGGCCATGACTGGATGTGAGCATGTGGTCTACAACTTATTTGCCAACTCAGAAGAAAGCTGAAGAACTTGGATATAATCCAGACGGTAGTCGGCAGAGGATATAGGTTTGTGGGACAAGAAAAGAGGCAGAGGTAGCCGCTCTATTAAAGGAGCAAACACTTCTGCCTGTTTAACATTTTGCATTTCAAGTGCCTGGTTGGTAGTTGCTTTATATGATAGTAAAGGAGCCGCATTTTTATGCTGCCGTTACTATGGGCTTTTACTTTATCAGTGGAAGGACAATTTCTCCTGATAAAACGGCATAAATGGAAAACACACTAATAATACACAAAATTATGCCTATTACACGAATAACTATCGGAAATAGTCTGTTATCAAACCACTTTTTGTATATATTGATAGGTAAAAGGAGAAGCAATAAACCAATAACCAAAATAATAGAAAATAAAGTTACATACATCTTGTTCCCTCCTATTTTTGAATTGCGGTAGCAATATTTTTCTTTGAGTACGCTAACCCGATGGATACTAAAATTGCTACAATAAGGTAAATATGAATCCATTCAAATATTGGCCTCAATCCATAGAAAACTACTTCACACGGGAAACCTATCAAATGCACAATAGTTCCCTGAATATCCCAGAACGCTAATATAAATGCAGTTATTGATGATAACAAGAATATTGCGTTGATTATAGTAGCTATTTTTTGCATAGTTACGTCTTGTTGTGTCCAGTAGAGAAATAGTGACCATGAAATCATCAATAAAATTACTGCCAACAAGTTTGCCAATACGGGTGTCCCCTCAAACAATATTCCGCCGACACTTAGATTTAAGGATATAACTACAAGGGTAAGCAGAATCGTACAGGATTTGCAAAATACTATTTTTTTGTTTTCCTTTTGATATTCAAGAGCCATACTCTTAAGATTTTCTTCGGCTTTTTTTGGAATATCATCAGATGCGATTCTCTCTCCTGCAAAGAGTTCATTCAATGTGATGTTTAGAAGCAAACATATATCATCAAAGAGGGAAGCGTCCGGCATACATTTTCCAGTTTCCCATTTTGAAACAGCTTTATTGGTCACACCGAGTTTTTCTGCAAATTGCACTTGTGTCATTCCATGTTGTTTTCTACAAGCGGCGATAAATGAGCCTATCTTTTTTTGTTCCATTGCGTATCCTCCTTATGGGGAAATTGTAACTCTTTTGAGGGTAGATTAACACCCACCAAAGGTAGAATTAAGGTGGAATGCTCTTTTTGATTGTTTCTACCTATTCGCTATAACGTTTGTATTATACTTCAATGAGTTTATATTCACAATAAAATATTCGGAACAGCGGGTTGACGAACGCTATATGAATCGTTTTCCCATCAGGCACTTCTGCTTTTTACTTAAGTTGCTAATCTTGCAGAACTATGGTACTATGCGACTTGTATATTTCGAGCATAAGAAATATAATAGAGGACAGTACAATATCAGGAGGTCAATCATGGATGGATATATGACACTTAGGGAAGCAAGTGAAAAATGGGGTATCACGGCCCGGATGATAAACTATTATTGCTCATCAGGAAGAATCAAAGGTGCGGTAAAGGTATCAACTTTATGGCTGATACCACAGGATGCAGAGAAACCTGCGGATAAGCGGAGAAAAGATAATACAGCTATGGAGGTGCAGCCATGAAATTATTATTAGTGGAAGATGATATGGAGATAAGCCAGATGCTGAAAGACTATCTGAGGGCGGAGAACTATGAAGTGGTTTGTGCTGCAGATGGAGAAGAAGCAAGTGAGAAATTTGACAGTGACTCTTACGCTCTTGTATTGTTGGACTTGATGATTCCAAAAATCAGCGGCATGGAAGTTATGCAGCATATCCGGCAGAGCAGTACGGTTCCGATCATTATTGTGTCTGCAAAAGACACGGATGCGGATAAGACACTGGGTTTGGGACTTGGGGCAGATGACTATATTACAAAACCATTCTCGGTGACAGAGGTATTGGCCCGTATTAAGGCAAATATCCGGAGGAGTACCCAATATTCAAAACCAGCGGAACCGGAAAATGAGACGCTGGTAATTGGGGATCTGGTTATGAACCTGACAGATTATACGGTAACAAAAAAGAATGTAAAGGTGGATTTGACGGCGAAAGAGTATGAAATCTTAAAGCTTCTTCTTCAGAATCCAAAGAAAGTATATACCAAAGAGCAGATGTATTCCCTGATCTGGAATGACGCATACCTGGGAGATGAAAATGCGGTCAATGTCCATATCAGCAGATTAAGAAATAAAATCGAGGATAATCCGAGGTCTCCCAAATATGTCATTACAGTTTGGGGTATCGGATATAAGTTAGGAGATTTATCATGAGCGATGCAACAATTATCTTTTTCCTGTCTGCCTGCATTGTAGTGCTGATCTGTATTGTTCTTTATCAGCAGTTTGCTTTCCGGACAGGAACACAGATTAAATTAAAGAAAATCAGCCAGAAGTTAGAAGAAATCCAGGATACGGACAGTGATGAAAATGTTATGGTCTTTACGGACAATAAGGTTCTTATGGATTTGGTAGCCCAGATTAACCGCCTGTTGGAGAACCAGAGAAAGGTCAAGGTGGATTACCGGCGCTCAGAAATTTCTTCAAAAAAAATGCTGTCCAATATATCCCATGATATTAAGACGCCCATGACAGTAATCTTAGGTTATCTGGAAATCATGCGTCTGAACAGCTCAGGGGAGAATGAAATGCTTTTGAAAGTGGAGCAGAAGGCCCAGAGAGTGATGGAATTGATCAACCAATTCTTTACACTGGCAAAACTGGAGGCCGGGGATACGGAGATTGAGATTTCAAAGATCGATGTCTGTGAGGCGTGCCGGGAGAATGTGCTGGATTTTTATGAATTGTTGACACAGAAGGAATTTCAGGTACAAGTTGATATTCCGGAAGAAGCAGTCTTTGTCCGGGGAAACAAAGATGCCCTGCAGCGTATTTTGTTCAATCTCATTTCCAATGTTGTGCGGTACGGTTCCGATGGAAAGTATATAGGAATGTTTCTCAGGTCAGATGAGAAGTATATTTATATCGATGTGGTGGATAAGGGGAAGGGGATAGAACGGGGGTTTGCACAGAATGTATTTGAGAGGCTGTTTACGATGGAAGATTCCAGAAACCGTGAAATACAGGGAAATGGTCTGGGGCTGACGATTGCGCAGAATCTGGCGCATCAGCTTGGCGGGAAGATTACCCTTGAGAGTGAACCGAATGTAAAAACCACTTTTACGGTAAAACTACGGAAATTTTCCTATTGAATTTCTAAGAAAGAAATTCGTAAGAATTAGTCAAGAGTTTTGAAAATCTTAGCCGCTAGAATGGTTATTAGAAAGGAGGCAGACAATATGCCATATATTTTACAAACGAATCAGCTTACAAAATCCATTGGCGGCAAAAATCTTGTAACCAATGTGTCCATGCATGTTAAGAAAGGCGAAATCTATGGTTTCCTGGGACCGAACGGTGCCGGTAAGACCACAGTTATGAAAATGCTGACCAACCTCTGGAAACCAACAGAGGGGAGCATTGAACTGTTCGGGAAGAAACTCACACCGACTTCTTATGAAGTGCTGAAACGGATGGGAAGCATTATTGAATTCCCCACCTTCTACGACCATCTGGACGGGAGGGAGAATCTGAAACTCCATTGTGAATACATGGGTTATTACAATCCCGGCAGCATAGAAAATGCCCTGGAGATACTGAATCTGGCAGACGCAGGGAAAAAGCCGGTACGCAGCTATTCATTAGGAATGAAACAGCGGCTTGGGATTGCCCGTGCCATTCTTAGCAAGCCGGAATTACTTATACTGGATGAGCCGACGAATGGTCTTGATCCGGCAGGTATGAAGCAGATCCGGGATTTGCTGAAAATGCTCTGTACGGAATACGGTATTACCATTGTTGTGTCCAGCCATATTCTTTCTGAGATTGAAAGCATTGCCGATACGGTTGGCGTTATCAATCATGGTGTGCTTATGAAAGAAGTTACTATGAAAGAAATATCAGAAATGAGCCTTGCTTATATTGAGTTAAACGTAATCAATACAAAGAAAGCATCCTATGTTCTGGCTGATAAGATGGGGCTTGATAATTTTAAAATCGTAGAGGACGGAAAAATCCGGATTTATGACCATCATGTGTCCACACAGGAATTATCAAAGGTTCTGGCACTGAATGATGTAGAGATTGTTGCTATTGGGAAAAAAGCAGAGTCTCTGGAAGATTATTTCCTGAAAATGACGGCGGAGGTGTAGCAGCAATGTTAAAATTAATCAAACTTGAATGGAAAAAGAACAATATTGGGAAGTATGTCCGTAATGCGGTAATTCTTGCGGGACTTCTTTGCCTTTTCATCTTTGCGCTGGCTTACCTGGGAATAGCCAATGATCCGGATACCGGAGTGCCGGATGCTGCGCCGGGGAATGAAATGATTTCTTCCTCGATTGAGTTGTTTACCAGTATGTCATTTCTGATTTTTACCAGTGTCATGTTAGCATCCTTCATCGTTACGGCATATAAGAACAGAACCATGAACCTGATGTTTTCTTATCCGATCAGACGGCAAAAGATACTGGTTTCGCAGATGCTGGCGGTATGGATTTTTAACTTTATCGCATTAGTTGTGACGAAAGTGTTAATTTACGGGTGTGTCCTTGCAGGCTCCCACTTTATGACGTCTGCGTTTCCACTTGATTTTAATATGGCAAGCCTGTCATTTTATGTACAGCTTATTTTGAAGTCAGTGGTGATCGTAAGCATGAGTTTTATCGCATTATTCATCGGCCTTGCCATGAAATCATCAAAAGCAACCATTATTTCGTCTTTCCTGCTGATTTTTCTGACACAGGCCAATATAGGTGATTTTACGATGAAGAACAATTTGATTTTTTCAATGATTTTGACTTTCGTATCATTGATCTTTGCGGTTCTGTCGGTATACAACGTGGAAACGAAGGATTTGATGTAGCAGGAGGTGTCTATGAGAATGAAAATGATTTTGTGCATGAGTCTGTTGGCGGTATCTTGTTTATGCGGATGCAGTCAAAATGAAAAAGTCAGTCTTTCAGAAACATACGATTCGGAAAACATATCTGCCATCAATATGCAAATTGACTCCTGGCAGCTTAAGATTATGGCTTCTGCAGATGATGATGTTCATGTTACTTTAGATGGAGGAGCAGCAAAGGGAGCGAAAGCTCCGTCAGCAGAGATACAAGATTCTGTACTGAACATTGTGCAGGCAGAGAGCGAAGATGCCGTTTTAAGCCAGTTCTCTCTGGGCAAAGAAGGAGAGGTAACCGTGTATGTTCCTGATACGCTGGAAGGAACAGTTACCATTAAAAATGGCTCCGGCGATATGGAAATCGACAGCCTTGTTGCTTCCAAACTCACGCTTGATAATTCTTCCGGCTATATTGAAATGAATAATGTAACGGCAGATGTAGTTGAAATTGCATCTTCTTCCGGAGATGTGAAACTGTCTGACGGCAAGATTGACAATTTTCAGATCGGCACATCGTCTGGATATGTAACATGGAAAAATACAGAGTCGGAGCATATTTCCATTACTGCGAAATCTGGTGAAGTCAATGTATCTGGTTTGGGAGAACAGACCAATGCGGAGGTTTCCACAGGTTCTGGCGATATTGGTATTTCTTATGGAACACAGCCACAGAACCTTTCATTTAAAATCTCATCAGGCTCCGATGATGTGTCAGTGAGGTTGGATGATGCTTCCTATACGATGGAAACTTCCGCTTGTAAACAGGGGAAGATTGGTGATGGAACATATAGCCTGACAGTGAACAGTGACAGTGGTACTGTAGTAATTCACTGATGGATTTAATTAAAGTAAATGGAAAACTGCTGGAGCTGTTGCTTCTTAATGTATTAAACGAACATAAAGCATATGGGTATGAATTGACAAACCGATTCGCTCCGGTTTATCAGAAGTCATCGGGAACAATCTATTTGGCGTTGAAATCTTTATGTGAGAGAGAATTGGTCAGTAGAGAAAGCGAACTGTCTGCTGGAAGAATTAGAGTTTACTATACGCTAAGCAGTGAAGGGAGAATATATTTAAGTAGCCTTCGAGAGAAATTAGATCTTGAATTGAAGGATTTACAGTCTTTCCTGTAAAAATTGAGGGTGGTATTTTGCAGATAGGACAATGGATTTATGTCCTCTGTGTGGGAACAAAACAAGGCTATGGTGTCGTGTGGAATGGGACATAGCTGGATGTGGGCATGTGGTATAACGTGATTTGCCGACTTAGAAGAAAACTGAAGAACTTTGATGATATGATTCAGACAATGATTGGAGGATATAAATTTGTGGTGTAGAGCAATCCAACGTGCTGGTATCATTGTATGCTTTATTTTCCCAAAGGGTATAGTTTCTTTAAAAAAGTACATTCTTGTTAAAAAATGTGAAATGTTCCCCTTAACCTGAATATAGAGGACGAAGCACGCTTTAATGGAGGTGGTGTTATTGATACAGCGAGCGTACTGGAGCAATAAATATGATTTTTTTAATGTGTAAAAGGAAGGCGAGCTTGTGTGGGAAAAGTGTTAATAGCTGCATTTGACGATAAAGAGGAAACAACATTTAATGAGTTGCTTTCGTTTTTGAAATCAAAAAGCCATATAAAAGTGCTGAATACTTTCCCTAATAATAGCTGTTTGAGATATGGTAATTTGGAAATAAATGCAAAATACCGAATAGTAGAGAGGGATGGGAAAAGTATTGAACTGACTAATTATGAGTTTGAAATCCTATATTTGCTGGCACAGTGCCCTGGACAAGTATTTTCTAAAGAGCAAATATACAATCAGGTATGGAAAGAACCTTATTATAGGGCAGAGGACAATGTGATGAGTCTGATTCGGAGAATACGAAAGAAAATAGAGCCTGATCCGTCAAAACCTATCTATATTTTGACTGTATGGGGAATAGGATATAAATTTAATAATGCGATATAACGAAAATGAGCGGCATTCTGTCAATTCTGAGAGACAGAGCCGCTTATTTTGTATCGGTAAGACCTAAAAGATAATCTGTTGATATATGAAAGTAGTTCGCAATCGCAACAATCTCATAATCTGGCACAAACCGTTTTCCTTGTTCTATTCTAAGGATTGTTAAATCTGTAAATTCAAATCCTTCTGTTTGTAATCGTGCGGCCAGCGTCTTTTGAGAAATGCCTTGTGCTTTTCGCAATTCTTTTACCCTAGTTCCGATAATATTTTTTGACTGTCCATTCCAGTATATTTTCATGCCATTCCTCACTTTCGACTTATCGGCGTGTCTCTTGCAATCTCACCTATCATTGCCGTTGTATCATGTATGAAAAAAAGCTACTGGATGGCATTGGTATTTACAGAACTTTATTCCATCGCCAGACTGTTTGCGGGTATGTCAGGCAGACTGCTGTATTTATACCCTATCAACGCTATATTCAATCTTTCCGGCTATCATATAACGACTATGGGAAAAAGAATGGTGAGTATCCTTGTGTTGCTGCTTTTCGCTGCGTTACACTGTTATATCGAAGACAAATTTAGAGATGCTCCGGTTAGAGGAATGACGGAACAGATTGAGGAATGGGCTAACCAGCTTGGACTGGATTAGTAGCTTTGTGCCATAGATAGTATATCGCTGGCATTGATATTTTTGTGTGCCTGTCAGGGGGAAATAATGAATTTAGATAATCTAAGTGCAGATTGGCGGTTGTGAACGTGGTAAGCCAGATCAGAAGAAAAATTGGGGATTGAGTGAAGTAAAGGCTATGGGTAGCTACCATAAGATGATAGCTACCCATGTTTTGGTATTATCTTTGTTCTTGACAGCATGTGGGCTGAACATCCAGCCCATCCAGAAAATTGTTTCCCCATTGGCACATAGCTTCTAAAACAGGAATGATACTGCGTCCAAATGAGGTGAGGGAGTAAATAGTCTTGGGTGGTTTCTCAGGAATAACTTCACGATGGATCATGCCGCAATCTTCTAAATCGTGGAGCTGCTGAGAAAGCATCTTAGGTGTGGCTTTGGGAATTAAGCGTTGTAGTTCCATATAATGTAATGGCTGGTCAATCAGGTGCCATAGAATCAAAGGCTTATATTTACCACCAATCAGAGAAAGAGTGGCCTCTACAGGACAGTTAAATTGAATTTTTTCGTATTTCATGATGTTCTCCTTTCACGCAGGGATACTATCTTTTTGGAAAGTATCTTCCGAAAAAGTGCATTCTTGCGGGTAATTTGATTTGTGCTACAATAAGTTCATGGTTGGTTTGACATACCGAATACATGTTATACAGAAAGGATTAATATTATGGAATTTATCAATATTGCAAAGCGGCGTCAATCAGTACGCAGTTACAAAAATCAGAAGGTTGAACCGGAAAAGCTGGAGCAGATTCTGGAAGCTGCCCATGTAGCTCCAACCGCAGCAAATCTTCAGCCAGTTCATTTGATCGCTGTTCAGAGCGAAGAAGGTCTGGCTAAGATCAGCAAGGCAGCAGGTATCTATAATGCGCCACTGGCAATCATTGTGTGTGCGGATCACAACAAAGCGTGGGTGCGTCCATTCGATCAGAAACAGACGGGTGACATTGACGCTTCCATCCTGACGGACCACATGATGCTGCAGGCTACAGAACTTGGTCTTGGTACTGTGTGGGTATGCTATTTCAAGCCGGATGTTTTGCGTAAAGAATTTGATCTTCCGGATAATCTGGAACCAATCAACATTCTTGTGATCGGTTATTCCGATGATGAGCCGGCAGATACAAACCGTTTTGACACACAACGTATCCCGATGAGCCAGTTGGTTTCTTACGAAAATTTGTAAATGTATGCTTAAGTTGGCGCAGCCCCTGTCAGAAAAGCAGGAGCTGCGCTTTTAACGCTCTGAAATATGTGCATAGGTTTCTTCCAAAATCCATCGGATATGTTCATCCTGTAAGGAATAAATCACATTTTTACCGACTTTGTGGGAGCAGACCAGCCGGACGATCCGTAGCGCACGTAGTTGATGGGAAACTGCAGATTCAGTGGTCTGTATTTTTTTTGCCAGATCACTGACACAGTATTCCTTTTCCATCAGATACCACAGTATCCGCATACGGGTATAATCGCCCATTGCTTTGTAAAGTTCAGAGAGCTGCTGTAACTCATCGGAATTTGGAACCATAAAAGTTGTGTATTCTGTTGTATTCATGTAATTCCTCCAATCTCTGTATAAGTCATTTGACAGATAAAATTTAAGTAGTTATGATGGTTTCAGGAAGGAGATGATTTTGATGTCACACTATAATCTACCTCACAATCACGGACAGAATATTGAACGGGTATTAGACAAAATGCCTTCTGTGGAAGGCTTTACGAATATAGCATTTCTATTTCAGCAGCTTGATGATCCTACACGTCTGCGAATCTTGTGGCTGCTCTGTCACTGCGAAGAATGTGTCTGTAACATTGCGGCGGCGGTGGATATGAGCGCACCTGCGGTATCACATCATCTGCGAATATTAAAGAAAAGTGGTATCATATCCAGCAGGAGGGAGGGCAAGGAAGTTTATTATTCACTCTCTGATACACCACAGGCAAAGTTACTGCATCATTCTATAGACGCTTTATTTGAAATATCCTGTCCAACGAAACAAGAAAGAAAAGCACCGCTTTCGGATTAAGAAGGGCGGCGCTTTTCTGTTTTTTCAAGTTTTTTAGACCTGGGATGATACATCGAACTGCTTTACCCGCATGGCACGGATGGCGTTCAGGATGGCGATGACGGAAACGCCTACATCAGCAAATACTGCCGCCCACATGTTGGCATATCCGAAAGCCCCCAAAATGAGTACCAGGAATTTTATGCCCAGGGCAAATACAATATTCTGATTTGCGATGCGGATGGTTTTTCTGGCAATCCTCATGACTGTGGCAATTTTGGATGGTTCGTCTGTCATTAGTACCACATCAGCAGCTTCGATAGCCGCATCAGAACCCAGGCCGCCCATAGCAATACCTATATCAGCACGTGCCAGCACAGGGGCGTCGTTGATACCATCACCGACAAAGACCAGCGTACCTTTTTCACTTTTTTGCTTTAAGAGATCTTCCACACGGTCAACTTTGTCAGCCGGGAGAAGCTCTGTATATGCCTGATCCAGACCGAGGCGGTTTGCCACTTTTTTTCCGACGGCATCTGCATCTCCGGTCAGCATGACAGTTCTTCGGATGCCTGCGGATTTCAAAGAACGGATTGCAGCCGGAGCATCTGCTTTGATCTCATCCTCTATTACAATACATCCGGCATATTTTCCGTTGCAAGCGACATAAACGACTGTTCCGACGGAAGGGCAGGCGGTGTACTTGATGTGTTCTCTTATCATTAATTTTGCGTTTCCAGCCAGGACTGTCTTTCCGTCGATGAGAGCCTGCACACCGTGTCCGGCAATTTCCTGGACATCGGTAATGCGGGTGTTGTCAATCTTCTTGCCATAGGCATTTTTGATAGACAGGGAAATCGGATGGTTGGAGTAATCTTCCGCATATGCGGCCAACTCCAGAAGCTGATGATCTTTCATGTCGTTGGAATGGATTTCACTGACGGCAAAGGAACCTTTTGTCAGTGTGCCTGTTTTATCAAAGACTACCATTTCAGCATGAGCGAGAGCTTCCAGATAATTGCTGCCTTTGACCAGAACACCGATTTTGGACGCCCCGCCAATACCACCGAAGAAACTAAGCGGAATGGAAATGACAAGCGCACAAGGACAGGAGATAACCAGGAAGGTTAAAGCTCTGTAAATCCAAATGCTAAATGCCTGGCCTGTAATAATCGGCGGCAGAATTGCAAGGGCCAGGGCAGCGAATACTACAGCAGGCGTGTAGTAGCGGGCAAATCGTGTGATGAAGTTTTCAATCCGTCCCTTTTTATCACTGGCGTTTTCAACCAGATCAAGGATTTTCGCTACGGTGGATTCCCCAAATTCTTTTGTGGTCCGGATAGTCAGTATTCCAGTTTGGTTGATACAGCCGCTGATCACTTCCATTCCCGGTTCCACCTCACGGGGCATGGATTCTCCGGTCAGGGCAGAGGTATCTAAAGCAGAAGAACCTTTGATGATTGTTCCGTCCAGCGGGATACGCTCGCCTGGTTTTACTATAATGGTGGAACCAATCTGAACTTCGTCCGGATCAACCTGAACCAGCTTTCCGTCCTGTTCAATGTTGGCATAATCTGGTCGGATGTCCATCAGGCTTGTGATAGATCTGCGGGATTTGGAAACCGCATAAGATTGGAACCATTCACCTACCTGGTAGAATAGCATAACCGCAACACCTTCAGAATGTTCACCTAAAATCAGTGCGCCGATGGTGGCAATCGTCATCAGAAAGTTTTCATCAAATACCTGCCCGTGCAGAATGTTCGTGACCGCTTTCCACACAATATCCCATCCGATCACTACATAGCAGGAAAGAAATACTCCCATTTCAATAGATTCAGGAAGATGTAAAAGACTTCCTGTAAAAAACAGCACTGCCGCAACAATAATACGTGTAAGCAGATGCTTTTGTTTTCGTGTCATAAATTCATTACTCCTTTCATCGTCTTAATGAAAAAACACCGGCTACCAGGAAAACGGCAGCCGGTGTCTGGCTTTTTCTTACACCTTAACAGTTACATCCGGCTCGATTTTCTTAATCAGTGCCTTCGCTTCGGTCAGGATGGCATCGAACTTATCATCGGGTGCCTCCAGAACCATCTTCTGATTCATAAAATTAACGGATACGTCAGTAACACCGTCAATCTTTTTTACAGCACTCTGAATCTTTGCGGCACAGTGTCCGCAGTCAAGGTCGATTAATTTGATTGTTTTCTTCATAGGATGTTATCCCCTTTCTATAGTTATTTGGTTGGTTTGACATGGCTGAACAATTAAAAGATTGTTTAATCGTTCATGCCGTCAGTATATTCACGAAAATCTTTAAAGTCAACGGGTTTGGGAGCAATCCTGCTCTTTGGATTGGAAAACCTGCCGATTGGATTTATTCAAAAAAAGGAATTACTTTTTGGATAAAAAATGCTCCTTTATGGAGCGTACAAAACCGGAAAAGCGTGTTTATAATGATTGCGTTCCCTACGGGGGACGGGTACCCAAATCATAAAAAGAAAGAAGGGATGAAATTGCAAAAGGAGCAATTTGACATTACGGGTATGACCTGCTCGGCCTGCTCAGCTAGGATTGAAAAGAGCGTTGGGAAGCTGCCCGGTATCAAAGAGGTGTCCGTCAATCTGTTAAAGAACAGTATGGTTGCTTCTTATGATGAGTCCGTTCTGGATGTGGAAGGGATTGTCCAGGCAGTAGAGAAAGCAGGTTATGGGGCATTTCCTAAAAAACCTGCCGCCATCCAGAACAAAAGCAGTGCCGCAGGCCGGACGAAAAATCCGGAAACCAGCACGGCACAGGCAGAATACAAGCAGATGAAACAGCGGCTGCTTATATCTGCCATTTTTACCGTACCGCTGTTTTATATATCAATGGGACACATGATGGGCTGGCCCCTTCCGGGTTTCCTTTTAGGAATGGAAAATGCCCTGAGCTTTGCTTTTACCCAGTTCCTGCTTCTGATTCCGGTAGTGTTTGTCAATTTTAAATATTACCGGATGGGGTATAAGACGCTGTTTCATGGTTCACCTAACATGGATTCTCTGATTGCAATAGGTTCCAGTGCAGCGATTATTTATGGGATTTATGCCATTTATAAGATTGGAATTGGATTCGGGCATGGAGATATGATAACTGTCCACAGCTTTATGATGGATTTATATTTTGAGTCCGCAGGCATGATCCTGACACTGATTACTTTGGGAAAAACGCTGGAGGCACGGGCAAAGGGGAAAACCTCAGATGCGATTACCAAACTGATGAACCTGGCCCCAAAGACTGCTACGATAGAGCGTGATGGACAGGAAGTTGTTATTCCAGTGGAAGAAGTGCAGGCCGGAGAAACGCTGATCGTGAAAGCGGGAGAGTCAGTGCCTGTGGATGGCATCGTGATAGAAGGTTCTTCTTCTGTGGACGAATCTGCCCTGACAGGAGAGAGCATTCCGGTAGAAAAACATATGGGAGATAAAGTCATCGGAGCAACTTTAAATAAATCCGGGTATTTTAAAATGCAGGCTACAAAGGTAGGAGATGATACCACCCTTTCGCAGATTGTCCGTCTGGTAGATGAAGCAACAAGCTCGAAAGCTCCGATTGCAAAGCTGGCAGATAAGGTCAGCGGTGTATTTGTACCTGTGGTAATCAGCATTGCCCTGATTGCTGTTATCGTATGGTTGCTGTTGGGATATGGGTTTGAATTTGCTCTTTCTATCGGTATTTCGATTCTGGTTATTTCCTGCCCGTGTGCATTAGGACTCGCTACGCCCACCGCAATCATGGTAGGAACTGGAAAAGGGGCATCAAACGGAATCCTGATCAAATCGGCAGAGGCTCTGGAAACCGCTCATAGTGTTGATACGGTGGTTCTGGATAAAACTGGAACTATTACGCAGGGAACACCGAGCGTTACGAATTTTCTGTGCGGGGACGGGATAGGACAGAAAGAACTATTGCAGGTTGCCGCATCGCTGGAAAAACTGTCAGAACATCCATTGGCAGATGCGATTGTAGAAGAAGCGGAAAGGGAAGGCGTATCTTTCCTGCCCGTAGAGAATTTTAAACAGATTCCTGGACAGGGGATTACCGGGAAAATTGGGAATGAAGTTTGCTTTGCAGGAAATTATCGATTGCTTAACGCTAATGGTATTTCCGGTGGAGCTTTGCAGCGGCTTGGGGAATCTATGGCGGAGGATGGAAAAACACCTTTGTTCTTTGCACGTGGAGAAAAACTGATTGGCGTGATTGCTGTGGCAGATGTGGTGAAGCCTACTAGCAGGCAGGCAGTACAGGAATTGTCATCTATGGGGATTGAAGTGGTCATGCTGACGGGTGATCATGCGAAAACGGCAGAGGCAATCCGCCGTCAGGTCGGTGTAGATCGTGTGGTGGCGGAAGTCTTTCCACAGGATAAAGAGAAAGAAATCCGGCGTTTGCAGGGGGAAGGCAAGAAAGTGGCAATGGTGGGCGATGGTATCAACGATGCTCCCGCACTTGCCAGGGCAGATGTTGGAATTGCGATTGGAGCCGGAACGGATGTAGCCATAGAATCGGCGGATATTGTTCTGATGAAAAGTGATTTGCTGGATGTCTCTACGGCGATTCAGCTTAGTAAAGCAGTTATCCGCAATATCAAGCAAAATCTGTTTTGGGCGTTTATTTATAACATCATTGGCATTCCGGTAGCGGCGGGACTGTTTTACCTGCCCTTTGGTCTGAAACTGAATCCAATGATCGGAGCGTTTGCCATGAGTTTCAGTTCGGTATTTGTCGTATCAAATGCACTGCGGCTGCGGTTATTTCAGGCAAAGCATATATCCCATGAAGGTGCCGATATGGAGTTTGAACAGGAAAATAATAAAAAAGAAAGTAAAGGAGCAACTCAAATGGAAAAAATATTAAATATTGAAGGAATGGTCTGCATGAATTGTGTGAAGCACGTTGACAAGGCATTGCGGGAAGTGGAGGGCATCAAAGAGGTTACTGTAAGCCTTGCGGATAAAGAGGCACGGGTACAGCTTAATAAGGACGTGCCGGATGGTGTACTGAAAGCGGTTATCGAGGATGCTGGCTATCAGCTTGCAAGTATTCGTTAAGTGAGTTGTCTATGAAAGCAAAGAAAGGTGATATTACTCATAAGTTAAAGATTGCCAGGGGACAGATCGACGGTATCCTGCAAATGATTGATGAAAACCGGTATTGTGTGGATATTTCCAACCAGCTTCAGGCAACGCAGGCTTTATTAAGAAGTGCCAATCAGGAGATTTTGCAGGAACATATCCGGAACTGTGTTAGGGAGGCTCTGCAAACGGATGTTGAAAATCCAAAATTGGAAGAAGCATTAGAATTGCTGGAGAAGATGGCGCAATGATACTGAGGGGCAGGGGTAAAGCCTTTCTGTCCCTGGAATTTTTTCTGATTGGATTGTGATTTATTCCACCCGGAGCGTACAAAATAAATTGAATTTTATATACTTTAATTGGTTAGACGTGGCTAATGAATAAGGAGGTAAAAGTGATGAAACAGTCACTTGATACAAGAACAAAATTATTATCAAAGAATCCATTTTCACTGATGTTGGAGCTTAGTATTCCAGCGGTTCTCGGCATGGTGGTCGTTGGGCTTTATAACATGATGGATTCGATTTTTGTCGGGCAGATGGTAGGAGCAGCGCAGATGGGAGCCGTATCGGTATCTTATCCGTTTACTTTGATTAATGCAGGCTCTGCCGCTATGGTAGGCGTAGGTTCTGCCTCGGTGCTTTCCCGTGCTATTGGCAAGAAGGATGAAGGAACGATAAAAAAGATTATGGGAAATCTGGTTGCGATGGTTCTTTTGATGTCAGTGGTTTATACCATCATTGGAATGGTATTTACCCGCCAGCTTTTATCCCTTGCAGGAGCCGGTGACAATATTATGAACTATGCGGAGAAATATCTCCGGATTGTGTTTGCTGGTTCCCTGTTCGTGAACTTTTTCCAGAGTGCGAATATGGTCATTCGTGGGGAAGGACAGTTGAAAAAGGCAATGACGATCATTGCCAGCGGAGCTATTTTAAATATTATTCTTGATCCGATTTTTATTACGGTTTTAAAACCTTATGGATTGGGAATAGAGGCGGCTGCATACGCAACGATTTTTTCGCAGTTTGTTCAGGCAGCTATTACACTATGGTACTTTAAGAAAAAAAGTCCGAATGTAAAGATTGGGCGTATCCGTATTGATGGAACGTTGCTTCCCCAGGTACTTGCAGTTGGTGTATCAGCTTTATTAATGCAGGTACTGACGTTGGTACAGCAGACGGTGATTTATCGTGTGGCATCAAATTATGGTGGGGAGACTTCGCAGATTCTTCTTGCTGCGGCACTTCGGTTCTGGAATTTCTCGTTTGTTCCGTTATGGGGAATTAGTCAGGGATTCCAGCCTGCGGCTGGAACGAATTACGGGGCAAAACAGTACGATAGGGTAAAAACGCTGACTCGTGTATTTATTATTTCAGCTACGGTGTTATCCCTTGTGTTTTATATTCCGGCGGAGTTGTTTCCAGAGAAAATTTTATCCATGTTTATTACAACGCCGGGAGTGGCGGCATCGGGAGCTGCGAACTTCCGCATTATGTTCAGTACTTATATCTTGCAAGGAAGTTTTATCATTGCTGTGACACTTTTCCAGTCTTTGGGAAAAGCAAACAAGGCAACATGGCTGGTATTGTTCCGCCAGATTATTTTATTTATCCCGCTGTGTATCGTCCTTCCAATGGTCGGCGGCATGGGAATCCGTGGCGTATGGCTGGCGATTGCTCTGACGGATGCGGTTCTTGTAGTAATTACGGTTTCCATGATGCTTTCTGAGTTTCGTAAAATGCCGGAAACAGTTAAGGCAAAATGAGGAGGAATAAAGATGTATCTTTGTAATGGAAAAGCAGGAAATGAATATAAAGTCAGAGATATTGACCTGCCTACAAATATGGAAAAGCGTCTGGAGGCTCTTGGGATGACTCGTGGAACTTCTGTTATGGTTTTAAACAGTAAAAGCCACGGCGTCCTGATTGTAAAAGTACGTGGAACACGTTTTGCGCTTGGACGCAATATTACGAAGAATATTTTGGTTGCTGCATAGGAGGGATAAATTTCGATGAAAGAAAATTTAACAATAGGCTTCATCGGGAATCCAAACTGTGGAAAGACAACACTTTTCAACGCATACACCGGAGCCAACCTGAAGGTGGCAAACTGGCCCGGTGTTACCGTTGAGAAGGTAGAGGGAGCCATTAAAGATCATGACTTAAATATCCGTTTGGTCGATCTCCCTGGTACATATAGCCTGACATCCTATACGATGGAGGAACAAGTGTCCAGACAGTTTATATTGAGCGATGAAGTGGACATGATGATAGATGTTGTAGATGCTTCAGCGCTGGAGCGTAATCTGTATCTGACGCTGCAGTTGCTGGAGCTTGGAAAGCCGGTGGTCATGGCATTGAATATGATGGACATTGTGGAAAAACGTGGCATGGAGATTGACACACACAGGCTGCCGGAGATGTTAGGGATTCCGGTGATTCCGGTTTCCGCAAGGAAACGGACAGGGTTGGATGTGCTGCTCCATGCAGCGGCACACCATAAAGACTGCGTTGATCCGGAGTGCTTGATCCATCACCATAACTACCATTCAAAGCATCGGCATGACCACCATGCAGAATATGCAATGGTTTACAGTGATAAAATTGAAGATAAGATTGACCTTATCATGGATGAATTAAAGAGAAAATATCCGAATCTGAAAAATTACCGATGGCATGCAATCAAGCTGTTGGAGCAGGATAAGGAGATTACAGATCATTATCCCGTTGATTTGCCAGAAGTGATTGACCGGAGTTATGAATCGGATATTATCAATGAAAAGTATGATTTCATTCAGGAGATCATAAAAGAAGTGGTGGTGAACAAAGACCGTCAGGATGCACTGACGGAAAAAGCAGACAAAGCATTGACACACCGTATTTGGGGAATCCCGATTTTTCTCGGCATTATGGCAGTGGTATTTTTTTTGACATTTACCATTGGTGACTGGCTGAAAGGGTATCTGGAAATCGGAATTGAAAATCTGTCTGCGTTGATAGACGGAGGTTTGGTTGCGGCGGGGGTAAATGATATGCTGCGCTCCCTGTTGGTAGACGGTATTATTGCCGGGGTAGGTGGTATTTTGACATTCCTTCCAAACATTTTTATCTTGTTTTTGGCGTTGGCATTTTTGGAGGACAGCGGCTATATGGCACGAGTGGCCTATGTTATGGAAGGAATTATGAGCAAGCTCGGACTGTCCGGGCGGGCATTCATCCCGATGATCTTAGGATTTGGCTGTACCGTTCCGGCAATTATGGCATCGAGATCGCTGGAAAACCGGCGTGACCGTTTTAAAGTCATGTTGATTACCCCGTTTATGAGCTGCAGTGCCCGCCTGCCGATTTACATATTGTTTGCGGAAATGTTCTTTAAAGAACATGCCATGTTGGTTGCCTATTCCATGTATCTAATCGGGTTGGTGGTTGCGATTCTGGTTGCGGCTGTGATTCATCTGATTGATCGAAAGAAATCGGAGAATTACCTTTTGATTGAACTGCCGGAGTATAAGATTCCCAGTTCCAGAACAGTGGCGATTTATGTGTGGGAGAAGGTAAAGGATTACCTGACCAAAGCAGGAACTACGATTTTTATAGCGTCTATCCTGATGTGGATAATCTTGAACTTCGGACCGCAGGGCTATATAACGGAGATGGCGGACAGTTTCGGTGCTATTTTGGGGCATTGGCTTGTACCGTTCTTTGAGCCGATTGGATTGGGATTCTGGCAGATAGCGGTTGCTCTGATAGCGGGTATTTCCGCAAAAGAGGTTGTAGTGTCCAGTTGTGCGGTCTTGTTCGGGATTCCGAATATCAATTCTGCTGCGGGAATGAATACGTTGGTAGGTATCTTAGGAAATGCAGGATTCGGACAGCTCAATGCGTTTTGTCTGATGATTTTCTGCCTGCTTTATATCCCGTGTATGGCGGCATTGGCAACTATCCGCAGGGAATCAAGAAGTATCCGCTGGATGCTGTTCTCTGCTGTATTTCAGTTGGCAGTGGCGTGGTTGGTAACATTTTTAGTTTATCAGGTTGGAAGTTTATTGTGAGGTAAATAGAGATGAAAGATAAAAAATGGATTTGGGTTATAGGATTTCTTACTATAACAGGAATGATTGGCAAAAGATTTTTGAAAAAAATGAAAGGAAAAGTTGACGAATGATGAAGCGGTCAGCAGAAGGATTAAGATGAGTATTGTGGATTTAGTAAGAAACACAGCTTTTTCGGCGGCAATTCATACGGCATTGGAATATCTGGAAAAGAATCCGGAAGAAAATATTCCGAAAGCAATGAAACTTATGGATCAGGCACTGCCGGATGGATGGTATGAGGGACAGCGGGCGGCGTTCCGAAAGGCAATCGAAGAAAAAGGAAATTGGTATCAGTTGATTATGAAAGTCTATCAGTTGGATGTAGGTGTACGAAAGACTTTTTTCCAGAACTTCATTGTCAATTCTGCATTAAAAGGTTCTGCCATTCAAAATGAGGTACGGAAAAAGGAAAATTGTAATGTTCCGTGGGCGATTCTGTTAGATCCGACTTCGGCGTGCAATCTGCGTTGTACCGGGTGTTGGGCGGCAGAATACGGGCATAAGCTGAATCTTAGTCTGGAAACTATTGATGATATTATCAGGCAGGGGAAAAAGATGGGAACCTATATGTATATTTACACAGGCGGGGAACCGATGGTTCGCAAAAAAGACCTGATTACGCTTTGCGAGCGACACCCTGACTGTGAGTTCCTTTCTTTTACAAATGGTACTTTGATTGACGAGGATTTTTGCCGGGAAATGCTGCGTGTAAAGAATTTTGTTCCTGCAATCAGTTTGGAAGGATTTAAGCAGGCGAATGATGGACGCAGAGGACAAGGGGTTTTTGAAAAGGTTATGCACGCTATGGATTTACTTCGGAAACATAAGCTGCCTTTTGGAATTTCTACCTGTTATACCAGTGCCAATTATGCAGACATCAGCAGTGAACAGTTTTTCGATATGATGATTGAAATGGGAGCAATGTTTGTGTGGTTTTTCCACTATATGCCCGTTGGCAATGAAGCGGTACCACAGCTTCTGCCTACACCGGAGCAGAGAAAGATGGTCTATGAGCGGGTTAGGGAGTTTCGGAATACAAAGCCGATCTTTAGTATGGATTTTCAGAATGATGCGGAATATGTAGGCGGCTGCATTGCCGGAGGCAGGAATTATTTACATATCAATGCTGCCGGGGATGTGGAGCCGTGTGTGTTTATCCATTATTCTAATGTGAATATCCATGAATGCAGCTTGCTGGAGGCATTAAAAAGTCCGATTTTTATGGCATACCATGACGGGCAGCCATTTAACAAGAATATGCTGCGTCCTTGCCCGATGCTGGAAAATCCGCAGATTCTGCGGGAAATGGTAAAGCGTACTGGAGCAAAATCTACAGATTTGCAGTCACCGGAAACGGTAGATCATCTGTGCGATAAGTGTGAATTATATGCGGAGCATTGGAAACCTGCCGCAGACGAATTGTGGGCGGTCAGCGGGAAAGGAGATTAAGATGGTCATTACGGGAATTATTGTTATAGGAGTTATCGCTTATGCAATATGGGCTATCCGAAAAATCCGCCGGAGCCGTAAAAACGGTTCTTGCTGCAGCGGGAGTTGTTCTGGATGCGTTGGAAAAAAATATTGCAGTAAATAAATTTGTCAGGAGCCGATGCTTTTAAGTGTCGGCTCTGTTCCATATTTGCACATCTGTTAGATTTGGAATATAATTCTAAATGGAGCGAAAAGTCTACTGATTGGAGCGGTATGGAATGAAGAAAAAGTTTATAATAAAAGATGCCAGAAGGTTACTGGCAGAACAGATTAATAGCAGTCAGATAGTAGAAGGGAAAAACATGAACATAGAAACAATGTCAAAGATGAAGGGATTATCAGAGGTTATTCCGAAAGACAACGATGGTTATTGTACCGTTTACAAAATGGACTGTGCCGATGGGTTAGGACTTATGACGGTTTATCAGGCATTTCCGGGTATACAGCTTATCTATAATGATTTTGAAGCAACGGAATATGAGTGGGAAGGTATTTTTGACAAGAATATTTTGGAAATCAACCATTGTAGGGAAGGACGTGAGGGGAGCCGCCTGTTAAGTGGTTCCTGCCTGTATTTGGGAGAGGGAGATTTGTCTATCCATACAATGGACAACTGTGCTTCGGAAATGTCGTTTCCACTAAAACATTATCGTGGAATTTCTGTGGTGATTAACCTGGAAACAGTTTCCAAAAATCCTCCAGCAATTCTGGAGGAGGCAGGTATTGATATTATGGAATTTCGGGATAAGTTCTGTGCGTCTGGAAATTGCTTTATCATGCGGGCAAAAGATGAAATTGAGCATATTTTTTCGGAACTGTATTTTGTACCGGATTGCTTGCAAAAACCGTATATGAAGCTAAAAGTGCAGGAATTGTTGTTATTTCTTTATATGGTAGATGCGGCAAAGGAGAAGCAGAGAGAACAGTATACGTCACCTCATGTGGAAATTGTAAAAGAGATACATAAAAAGTTGATTTCTGATTTGCAGAAAAGACCAACGATTGAGGGACTTTCAAAAGAATTTCTAATCAATACCGCTACGTTAAAAAGTACATTTAAAGGAATTTATGGTCAGCCCATTGGAAGTTATATGAAAGAATATAGAATGAAGAAAGCGGCGATTTTACTTCGGCAGACACGGGCAACGATAGCGGAAGTTGCAAATCAGGTAGGATATGAGAATCAGAGTAAATTTGCGACAGCTTTTCGGGATGTAATGAAAATAACACCCGCAGAATATCGGAAACAGGACGAAGCACGCTTTGATGGAGGTGGTGTTATTAATACAGCGAGTGTACTGGAGTAATAAATATGATTTTTTTAATGTGTAAAAGGAAGGCGAGCTTGTGTGGGAAAAGTGTTAATAGCTGCATTTGACGATAAAGAGGAAACAACATTTAATGAGTTGCTTTCGTTTTTGAAATCAAAAAGCCATATAAAAGTGCTGAATACTTTCCCTAATAATAGCTGTTTGAGATATGGTAATTTGGAAATAAATGCAAAATACCGAATAGTAGAGAGGGATGGGAAAAGTATTGAACTGACTAATTATGAGTTTGAAATCCTATATTTGCTGGCACAGTGCCCTGGACAAGTATTTTCTAAAGAGCAAATATACAATCAGGTATGGAAAGAACCTTATTATAGGGCAGAGGACAATGTGATGAGTCTGATTCGGAGAATACGAAAGAAAATAGAGCCTGATCCGTCAAAACCTATCTATATTTTGACTGTATGGGGAATAGGATATAAATTTAATAATGCGATATAACGAAAATGAGCGGCATTCTGTCAATTCTGAGAGACAGAGCCGCTTATTTTGTATCGGTAAGACCTAAAAGATAATCTGTTGATATATGAAAGTAGTTCGCAATCGCAACAATCTCATAATCTGGCACAAACCGTTTTCCTTGTTCTATTCTAAGGATTGTTAAATCTGTAAATTCAAATCCTTCTGTTTGTAATCGTGCGGCCAGCGTCTTTTGAGAAATGCCTTGTGCTTTTCGCAATTCTTTTACCCTAGTTCCGATAATATTTTTTGACTGTCCATTCCAGTATATTTTCATGCTATCCCTCACTTCTAAAGTTGAAGTATAATAATTGATTTTACCGAGTTGAGATGCTAATATACTTCTAAAGATGAAGTTTCAGAAAAAATATACTGAATTATTATAGAACGGTCACAATAATGATAGGACGGCATGACGGAAATGCCGGAAATCGAAAGGAGCGTATTGATATGCAAAATGAAGTATGGAGTGAAATAGGAGCGTTTTTGAATGATCTCCGTTGTGGGAATGTGAACAGAAAAACGTATCTTCATTTTCCAGAGTTAGAGGAAGCGGAACAGCTTAGAAAAAAAGAAAAGGTAAACTTTGAGGTGGAACTGAAAAGATTGGGCGCAGCGCAGAGAAAACAGGTGGAAGTTTATTTAGAAGTTGTGCAGCATCAGGCGTTTATGGAAGAAGAACGGGCGTATTGTCAGGGATATGTGGATTGTATTCAGCTATTAGCCGGATTGGGAATGTTGAATAGTAATCCAAATATAGAACAGATAATTGCAAAAGTGAAAAAATAATCAGATAAAAAGGCTCTCTCCAAATAGTTAAGGATTGAGCCTTTTCCATTCTTTTTTATAAGTGAATATCAGGAGTTATCAGAACTTCAACAAACTTTGTCAAGAATTATTCCTTAACATCATTACTGGCGTCTGGAACAGGCTGCAATAGAGCTGTGGCAGTTGCCAGAAGAACTTGAAGCTGATGTTCGTTGCAGTGCGTCAGCAAACGGAGTAGCTGTTTATATGTAGAATTATTCCTATTTCCGTTTGGATAAACATAATCATCTGCGGAAAGATTCAGTAATCGCATGGCTTTACAAAACAGCGGCAGGCTTGGAGTACCCTTATGGCGTTCCAAATCTCCCAAATAAGTAGATGACACGCCGAGTTTTTCTGCAAGTTCTTCCTGTGTCCAGTGTCGATCCATCCGGGCATTTTTTACCATCGTTGCAAAGAGTGTCTTGGGAATATCCATGTTAATTCACCTCCATAAATATAGTGTATTACCCTGTATTTGAAAAGTGAAAAGGGTATGAGCTTGGTATTTCAGAGGGGTTTAACCCTAGAAAGAGTATTCAATCCTTTTTCGGATAAAAAAAACAAGATTCCGGAAAGGGCTATTTGAATACTCTTTTTCTGTTTCCGGGATTTTGCCGGAGAACAGAGTGGTTTATAGAGAGAGATTCAGGCGGCGATTATGCCGTTTATCAGGTACACAACCAAAAAAATCTTAATCAATGTTGCTCTGTTATACACCCTTGTACCTATGGTAAAAACCTATGTTGAAACGGGGGTAATAAGTGAATTAGTTATAAAGTGCGTCCGATGGGCAATAGCTCGTCAGGGCGCATTTTATATATACGGAAATTTTTTTGAAAAATTTTTTGATTTTTCGATTTTTCCGGGAAAAATGACTGTCCACGCAACAAAGGGGGCAGTCGAATGTTTTCGAGAACGGCTTTCAGGCGGAAGGGAGGTGATCTCCCTTGAAGCTGACAAAGCAGGAACAGGATATTGTGCGAAGGAAATTCAGTAAATATTGTATTGAGGTTTTGAATGGCGAAGCACTGAACTATCTGGAAGAACTGGACAGACTCTGGGAACAGGAAATCAATTTTTCTGATCTCGGAGAAAGTATTTTAAATCAGTTTTGTTCTTATGATGAAATTCCAGAAAGTGATTATTTTCAGATTATGGGTATGGAAGTGCCTGTCAGAGACGAAGCTATCAGCAATGCGCTGTACCGTTTGCCAGAAAAGAAACGCAAGATAATTCTTATGGCATATTTTCTGGATATGACGGAGAAAGAAATAGCCGAGTGCATGAATCTTGTGCAGAGTACCGTACATTATCATAAAGCGGATTCTCTGCGTTTATTAAAGAAAATATTGGAGTGATACATATGCGAAACAGAAAAAAGAAAGAGCCGGTTGCGTTTGAGGTTATTGAAGCGGCCGTTGCAGGGGATGTTGTGGCTATTAACCAGATTGTTGACTATTTTCAACCATACATTAACAGCAGATGCAGGAGGAAGTTTATAGATGAATCCGGGCAGATAAAGTATGGGATTGATGAATATATGAAACGGCGGATGGAAACGAAGCTAATAACAAAGATTTTGAGTTTTGAGATTCAGCTTTAATACTTGTGCATGGGAATTATCCCCTTTTCGCCCATGCAAAAGATTATGAAGCACTGTACCTTGACAAGTGCATATTTTATCCTGCAGGACACGAAAACAGTGGAGCTGTGTGACGGATACGCCATGACTATCTGTGTCTGATACTTTGCGACATCGTGTCGCAAAGTTACTGGACATTGAAAACGATGAAATACCGATACCGGTGTTGAAGTAAAGGTACGAGCGAGAAATATTCGATTACAGGCAAAGTTACGGGAATTTTGTGCGAGGATACTGTTTTTAATAATGATACTTCCGAAGATAAGCTGCTTCGGTCCGAGAGGATGGTGAGATTCCAATGAGGTTGTTACCTGGCAACCGCCTGCAGGACATTTATTATTTAGCAGAAAGGGGTAATCCGATTTACATGGATGATAAGAAATTGTTGCGGTATAGTATGCAGCTATCTATGTTAAAGCAGTTGCTTTCTAAAAAATTGATTAGTGAAAACGAATATCAAATCATACAAAAAAAATTAATGAAAGATTATGGCATTATATCTAACATTACCGCTTGACGAGACAAGTGTGCTGCATTATAATATAATCAACACTACGATAGGAACACAAAAAGAGGAGGACGAAAATGGAAGTTGAATTGATTAAGGCAAATGATCCATTTGACGGTTCTGCCAGACGAAAGATTGAGCGGTTAAGAGTTGCGGCATACTGCCGGGTAAGTACGGATGATGAAGATCAGATAAAAAGTTATAATTCAATGGTTACGCATTATACGGAGTTAATTCAGAATAATAAAGACTGGATTTTTTCGGGTATATACGCTGATAAAGCAATTACAGGAACAAAGGTAGATAAGCGGGATGAATTTCAAAGGCTGATTCAGGATTGTATGGATGGTAAGATTGATATGGTCATTGCTAAAAGCCTTCCGAGATTTGCCAGAAACACATTGGATACGCTGAAATATGTCCGTATGTTAAAAGAGAGAAATATTGCTGTTTATTTTGAAGTTGAGAAAATCAACACATTAAAAGATGGTGAATTTCTAATGACTATTTTAAGTTCCGTTGCACAGCAGGAGGTTGAAAATACATCTGCTTATGTAAAAAAAGGCTTAAAGATGAAAATGAAGCGAGGGGAGTTGGTAGGCTTTCAGGGATGTTTGGGATACGATTATGATATTGAAACAAAATCTATTTCAATCAATGAGGAAGGTGCTGAAGTTGTTCGCTATATATTTGATAGATATGTGGCAGGAGCCGGTAGCACTATGATAGCCAGAGAACTGAATGAACAGGGTAATTTAACAATCCGGGGAAATCCCTGGACTTCATCCAGTATCATGGGAATTATCAATAACGAAAAATATAAAGGTGATATTTTGTTAGGAAAAACCTTTACGGTTGATCCGATTTCTAAAAGACGTTTAGAGAATCTTGGCGAGGAAGATCGGTATTATATACATAATCATCACGAGCCGATTATTACAGAAGAACAATTTGAACGGGCGCAGGAAATAAGAAACCGAAGAAATGGGAACCGAAAGCATAATGTCATTCCGGGGAAACGTGAGAAGTTCAGCAGACAGTTTGCATTTAGTTGTATGGTGGAATGTGGATTTTGCGGTTCTAATCTTTCACGCAGACGCTGGCATAGTAGTTCTAAATATAAAAAGACAATATGGCAGTGTGTTAAGTCAACGAAGGAAGGAAAAAGATTTTGTCCTGATAGTAAGGGTATTCCGGAACAGGTAATAGAGGAAGCGTTTGTTGAGTCTTATAGGATGCTTTGCAACGATAATAAAGATGTCCTAGAAGAATTTTTAAAGCGAACTGAAAAGGCGCTTGGAGAAAGTTCGGTTGAAGATCAGATTCATAAGTTAGAAAAAAGCATTGAGAAGGTTTCTTCAAAGAGAAAAAAACTACTGGATAACTATTTAGGTGGAGTCGTTGAACAGGATATTTATGAGGAAACAGACGTTGGACTGAAAACAGAGTTGACTAATGCAAAAGCAAAGCTGCAATATTTACGTCAGCAGTCAGATGAAAAGAGTTCATTGCAAAGGAGGCTTTCGGATTTCAAAAAAGCACTCTCACATAATGAAGTGCTAGAAGAATTTGATAGAGGAATATTTGAGAGTATAGTTGAAAAAGTTATAGTCGGTGGCTATGATGAAGATGGAAATAAGGATCCCTATAAAGTTACTTTCATATATAAAACAGGATTTAAAAACGAAATTGGAAACGCAAAGGAGAGGTTTGGAAAGTCAACGGGTATCGGAGACAAAGTGAAAAAAATGTGTTCCGATATAAGTGACGAGATAAAGGGTGTGTGTTCCGATGTTAGTGTCAACACATGTAGAGACTGTGGTGAGATTAAAACGAAAATAGGTTATTTTATTTATATGAGTTGAAGGTCATCGAGTATTTAGAGAAAAAATGAAAGATAGCATGTGAGCAACGATCGAATTCCATAGGAGTTTTGATAGAATCGCAGGAGATCCAGCGGATAAGCGTTCTGTCAAAACTCCGTCAATGGAATTCGTGTTGCTCACATGCTATCTTTCATTTTTTCTCTAAATACCTGAAGACTTTCAATCATAAAATTAAGAAAATTCAAGCTGGTGGACGTATGTTGGACGTTATTGGTTTTCAGGTTATGTTGCGGCAGACAGGAAATTATAATAAATACTCATACATGACCAACACTACTTACAGATCACAACTTGAAATTCTCTCGATCTGTAAGTATACAATTAATAATATAAGCAATTCCATCACGAGTATTCGCACGTGTCTGGTAAACACAGATATTGCGGATCATATCACAAGCATTCTCCATAGCAACGGAATGAATACCAGGGATAGATAACATAGAATAATCATTTTCACTGTCACCGATCGCGATGATCTCTTCTGGTTTTAATCCATCTTTTTTTGCATAATCTAGTAAAGAGCTTCCCTTCTGAGCATTGATAGAAGTAATCTCAATATCCGTTGGAACCGTAGATACAACAGCAAGTCCCGGAATTTTTTCGAGTTCTACACGTAGTTTCTTTAGGGATTCATGATCTGGAGAGTTTGATGTGATCTTTAGGATGCGGTGGTCACTGTTTAATAACGCCTCCTGACCATCAACAAAGATAACATCATCAACTAACTCACGGTAATCATCTAAAGTATATTTCATATCTGGGTGATTGACCTGAATGGCAGGAATGAATACATCTCTTGTATAAATTTCACGTTCTTCTAATGGAAGAAGAGAAATACGTCCTTCTGTTGTAAATAATGCAGGTTCCATTCCGTATTTATTAAATGCATCAAAAATGGTGCGGACAGTTTCTTTGTCAAGAATATGCTCGAATAAAAGATTTCCATCTTTATCAAAAGCACAAGCTCCATTACTGCAGATTAAGTCGCATTTTAATCCGGCTGCTTCCACAAGACCGCGTGCATTTGGATATTCACGTCCTGTGTTGATAATAAAATTGATACCATTTTCCTGAGCTCTTTTGATCGCTTCGACATTGATCGGGGTAATCTGACGATAGCTGTCAAGAAGAGTACCATCCATATCGGATGAAATTAATTTAATCATGTGATAGCCTCCTATATTGGGTGTAATTTCTTCTCATCTTTATAGTATCACAATTGGAATAGATAAAACATTCCAAATTGCTTTAAAATATATTTCAATGATCATTGACTGGAAAGAATCTGTTCCAGCACGATCGCAACGCCGTCATGATCGTTATCAGCTGTATGATGCAGACAGATCTCCTGAATGATATCATCTGCATTTCCCATAGCAATGCTTTCGATATAAGGAAGTCCAAGCATAGAATAATCATTTTCACTGTCACCGATCACCATGGTATCTTTCAGTGGAATCTGATATTTTTCAGTATAAAAATGAACGGCCGCACCTTTTAATGCATTTACAGCTGTGATATCGAGACGATATGGACTCTGATGGGATACTGCAAAGTGTGGGACCCGTGTGTGAAGGCTGTTTGTAAGCTGCTCAAGTTTCTGCTGGTCTAAGGACTGTGTCGTGATTTTAATGATCTGTGGATTCTCAGAAAGAAGAAGTTGTCCATTATCATAAAAATGAGCATTTTCAAGTCGTTCACAGATATAAGATTCTTCATCTAGTGTTTGACTTGGAAATTCTTCTCTCAAAGCGGGAACAACTTCAGAAGACAGATAATTTGCATATCCTTCCTTGGAACCTAAGACACATAATCCACGGGTACTGTGGATCTCATAAAAAGTACGACAGGAACCAAAGATCCGCAGCATCTCAGGGATACGTTTGGTTGGAATATAAGAAGCATGCAGCTGGTGCCCAGAAGTATCAAAGATGCAGGAACCGCCAAAACATGCGATATCACAAGAAATATCGTATGCATCGAGGAGTTTTTTGGCATCAAAATAATTCTGTTCCGTATTGATCAAAAGACGGAGTCCCTTTCTTTGAATTTGTTTGATCGCACGGAGTGTACGATCACTGATTTGTTGTTTGCTGTTAAGCAGTGTTCCGTCAAGATCAGAAACGATCAGCTTTATCATCTTGCCGTCCTCCTTTGTTTTCTAATTATATCTAGGTTAATCGTAACATAAAAAAGCATAAAAATATAGTAGAAAACAGGGTTGAGGCAAAAAGTTGATTTGTGTATAATATGATGTAAGTGTCAATAAGTATAAATTGCGTTTGTGCTTGCACAAATAAGTATAAATTCTCAGAGGTAACGACAGATGAAAGATTATGTTGCATTTGATCTGGAGACAACGGGGTTATCCCCAGATTCAGATCAGATTATTGAAATTGGAGCTGTTAAGATCAGAGATGGAAAGATCAGTGGAAAGTATAACTGTATCATTCATCCAGAGATCGAAGTCAGTGATTTTATCATCAATTTAACAGGAATCAGCAGGGATATGTTAAGGAAGGGAATTCCACTGAAAGAAGGTGTTGAGGAATTTTTGGAATTTAGCGGGGATCTTCCGGTTCTTGGACATAACGTCATGTTTGACTATAAGTTTATGAAGATGGCAGCAGCTTCATTTAAGTATCCGTTTGAGAAAACAGGAGTTGACACGTTAAAAGTAGCAAGGAAGTTATTAACTGGACTTGAAAATAAGAAGCTGGAGACACTCTGTGCTCATTATCATTATGTGAATCAGGCAGCACACCGTGCTTACGATGATGCATTGGCAACAGCTGTTGTGTTTGAGCAGATGAAGAAAGAATTTCCAACAGAAGAGGAAATCTTTCAGCCACAGCAGCTTCAATTCAAGGTAAAGAAAGAACGTCCGGCTACATCAAAACAAAAGAAGTATCTAGAGAATCTGATGAAATATCATGCGATAGGGGAGTGCTTAGATATTGATCAGATGACACAGAGAGAAGCATCAAAGAAGATTGATCATATTATATTAAATTATGGAGTGATGAAGAAATGAAAAAGAAAAGATTTTTTGTATCCGTTATTGCGATTCTTCTGATCATTGTGATGGTTGGAACAATGGTAGCAGGATATTTGATGATGTAAGAATGAATTTGGAGAGGAAGAAGGAAGAGACGATGAAGAAAAAAATTATCATTGCGGTTGCAGTGATCGTTATTTTGGCAGCAGGTGGAACTTTTTACCCAAACCATAAGGTGAGCAGTGCAGTAAAAGATGGAAAGATCATAAAAGGGGTTTCATGTGAGGGAATTTCTATCGGGGGAATGACAAGATCAGAAGCAAAAGATGCGATTGAATCTCATATGAAGGAGATTCATCAGGAAAAGATCACACTTTATGTAGACGATGAAAGATCAAGTGCCAAGATCGAAGATCTTGGAGCATTCGCTGAGGCAGACAAGACAGTGGAAGAAGCTTATGCACTTGGGAGAAGCGGAAGTATTTTTACAAAGTATTCCGATGTAAAAGAGAAGAAACATAAACTTCCGGTTTATCGCAAATATGATAAAGCGAAGTTTGAGAAGAATGTAAAAAAAGCAACAAAGAAGATTGTTTCAGAACCAAGAAATGCAAGTGTGAAACGTAAGGCTGGCCAATTTGTCGTGATCAAAGAAAAGACAGGTTATACATTAAATATGAATGAAACATTTGCGAATTTCAAAAAAGCAGTTGAAGCTGGAAAACATCAATTTGAACTGGATGTTGTAAAGAAAAAAGCAAAATATACATCAAAAGATATGGCAGAGATCAAAGATGTACTTGGAACTTATACAACCGAATACGGTGGATCTCCATATGGTCGTAAAGTAAATGTTGCTAATGGTGCAAGTAAGATCAATGGAAGCATGGTTTATCCAGGAGAGACATTATCTGTATATAAAACTGTATCACCATTTACAAAAGAAAATGGATATGCACTCGCAGGTTCCTATGAAAACGGACAGACGGTTCAGACATATGGTGGTGGAATCTGCCAGGTATCTACTACTTTGTATAATGCAGTTATCCGTGCAGAATTAAAGATCGTAGAACGTTTTCCACATTCTATGACCGTACATTATGTGCCAAGATCTGCAGATGCAGCAATCGCAGGAACGCATAAGGATATGAAGTTTAAGAATACATTCGATACTCCGATCTATATTGAAGGAAAAGCAAATGGTTCAACGATCACATTTACGGTCTATGGAAAGAAAAAAGATCCAAAACGTACGGTAGAATTCTTATCTGAGACAACACAGGTAAAAGAAAGTTCTGAAAGTACAGTTAGCGATAATACGCTTGCCGAAGGACAGAAAGTTTTGGAAAGCTATGGACATACAGGATACAGTGCAAGACTTTGGAAGATCGTGAAGATCAATGGTAAACAGGTATCCAAAAAGGTATTTAATACTTCCACATATATGTCAACACCAACGGTTTATCGTGTAGGAACAAAGAAAGCGGAAGATAAAAAAGACGATAAAAAGGATAAGAAAAAAGATTCAAAAGAAACAACAGCACAGAAGTCTGAGACAACAACAGCAGCACAGAAATCTACAACGGCAGCACAGAAGTCTACAACAGCGAAGAGATCAGCGGCTGTGAAATCTCAGGGAAGCACAGGAAATTAAGGATGAAAATAGGAAAATTATCAGAATCTGCATTGCAGAAAGTTGTGTTTGAGCAATTGCATACAAGGAGAGATGAAGTCTTAGTAGGACCTGGAATCGGGGAAGATTGTGCGGCATTGAAACTTCAGGAAGGAGAAGTATTTGTCACATCAACAGATCCGATCACAGGCACGGTAAAAGAGATCGGACGTCTGGCAGTTCATGTAACTGCCAACGATCTTGCATCCGCAGGAGCTGAGACGATCGGACTTATGGTGACAGCACTTCTGCCACCAATGATCAAGGAAGCACAGATCAAGAAGATGATGCAGCAGATCAATGCAGAGTGTGAGAAATTAAATATCATGGTATTAGGCGGTCATACAGAGATTACGGCAGCGGTTACGCAGCCAGTATTATCTGTGACAGGGATTGGAAAAGTGAAAGAAGATGAATTGATCCTATCTGGCGGGGCGAAACCAGGTCAGGATATTGTAGTCACAAAATATCTTGGTATGGAAGGAACGGGAATCATCGCAAATGAAAAAGAAGACGAGTTAAAAGAATGGTTTTCTGATACATTTATTGATGATGCAAAGGCATTTCTAGATGATATCTCTGTCGTGCCAGAAGGTCTGATCGCCAGAAAATATGCATCTTGTATGCATGATATCACCGAAAGCGGAGTTTATGGTGCTTTATGGGAGATTTCCAAAGCATCTGGTGTCGGGGTGGAGGTTTGCATTGAAGATATTCCATTAAGACAACATACGATCGAATTTTGTGAACGATATGATCTGAACCCATATCAATTGATCTCAAGTGGATCTATGCTGATCACAACAGATCATGGAAGAACATTAGTCAATGAACTGGAACAGGCAGGCATCAAAGCAACCATTATTGGTCATACAACAGATTCCAGAGATAAAGTAATCTATCGTCAGGGAAAGGCAGCGAATCTGGAGGCACCTAGACAGGACGAGTTATATAAAATATATTCTGAAAATAATCGCAGATAATTTTCAGAGAGAAAAATGGAGGAAACAGTATGAACACAGAATTAAGAGAACTGATTTTAAAATTGATCGAGAAAAACAGTCGTTTAGCGATCCATGATCTGGCGGTGATGCTAGATGTCGCGGAGACGGAAGTCGCCAATGAGATCGCAGATATGGAAAAAGAGCATATCATCTGTGGGTATCATACTTTGATCAACTGGGACAATACAAGCAAGGATCAACTGACAGCGATGATCGAGGTAAAAGTAACACCACAAAGAGGTCAGGGATTCGATCGCATTGCAGAACGTATTTATAATTTTCCAGAAGTAAAAGCCGTTTATCTGATGTCTGGGGGATATGATTTCATGGTTATGTTAGAAGGAAAGACGATGAAAGAGATCTCTATGTTCACATCATCCAAATTAGCACCACTGGAATCTGTTGTTAGTACAGTAACACATTTTGTATTGAAGAAATATAAAGATCATGGAACTGTTCTTGAAGCAAAGAAAGTGGATGAGAGACAGGCGGTGACTCCATAATGAGAGATTTTTTATCAAAGAGAGTTGTAAGTCTGGAACCATCCGGAATCCGCAAGTTTTTTGACATTGTAAGCGAGATACCAGATGCCATTTCCTTAGGTGTAGGGGAACCAGATTTCGATACGCCATGGAGAGTCAGGGAAGAAGGAATTTACTCATTGGAGCGAGGCAGAACCTTTTATACATCGAATGCAGGGTTAAAGGAGCTGCGCTATGAGATCAGTGAATATTTAGAAAGAAAATACGAATTGGTCTATGATCCAAATCATGAGATCACAGTGACCGTTGGCGGGAGTGAAGGGATCGATATTGCGATGCGTACGATCCTTGATCCAGGAGATGAAGTCATCGTTGTACAGCCATGTTTCGTTTCTTATGTGGCATGTGTTGTTATGGCAGGTGGAACTCCTGTGATCGTAAGTCTTAAGGAAGAAGATAAATTTAAGCTTAAAAAAGAGCAGTTAGAAGCTGCTGTCACAGATAAAACAAAAGCAATGATCATTTCATTTCCAAATAATCCAACGGGTGCGATCATGACAAAAGAAGAGTTAGAACCGATCGCAGAGTTTGCAAAAGAACATGATATTGTTGTAATTTCTGATGAGATTTATTCAGAACTTACCTATGGAAGAGATCACGTCAGTATCGCATCCTTGCCAGAGATGAAAGACAGATCGATCGTGATCAATGGATTTTCCAAGGCATTTGCAATGACTGGATGGAGACTTGGTTATGTTGCAGCACCAAGGTACATGATGAAACAGATGGTCAAGGTTCATCAGTTCTGTATCATGGCAGCACCGACGACTAGTCAGTATGCAGCGATCGAAGCGATGCGTTCCTGTGATGATGAAGTCGAGGAGATGAGGACTGCATACAATCAGCGCAGACGATTTTTGGTACATGAGTTTCAACGAATGGGAATCGAATGTTTTGAACCAGAAGGTGCCTTTTACATCTTTCCATCTATTAAGAAATTTGGTATGACATCTGAAGAATTTGCAACAAAACTGTTAAATGAAGAGAAAGTAGCAATCGTTCCTGGATCTGCCTTCGGAGCCTGTGGAGAAGGATATCTCAGAGTTTCCTATGCATATTCCATTGAAGAACTAAAAGAAGCTTTAGGGCGTCTGGAACGATTTATCAATCATCTTCCAAAGAAGCAATAGATAAAAAGTTAAGAGATTGGAGAGTTAATAATGCTTCACATAGTATTACATGAGCCGGAGATGCCGGCAAACACTGGAAATATCGGAAGAACCTGCGTGGCATGCGGTGCTGTTCTGCATCTGATCGAACCACTAGGATTTCGTTTAAACGAAAAGATGATCAAGAGAGCCGGTCTTGATTATTGGGACAAATTAGATGTACGTACATATATCAATTTTGAGGATTTTCTAGAGAAGAACAATGATCCCAAGATTTACATGGCAACAACAAAAGCAAAACATGTATATTCGGCACCAGCATATGAAGATGACGAAGATGTATATATCATGTTTGGAAAAGAAAGCGCTGGAATTCCAGAAGAAATCTTATTGAATTATGAAGAGACTTCTATAAGAATCCCAATGCTGCCACATATCCGGTCATTAAATTTATCTAACTCTGTAGCGATCGTTGCCTATGAAGTGCTGAGACATCAGGGATTTAAGGCATTTCAGATGGAAGGACAGCTGCATCACTATAAATGGTAGAATGATAATAGAAGGAACTGCAAATGGATCATGCAGTTCCTTTTTTAACATAATAATATTCAAGTGGCAAATATTTTAACAAATTGCCGATCATGTGTGGTATGATGAGAATAAGAATTGTATATATTTAAGAACAACAAAGAAGACGAGACTTGGAGTACGAAATAAGAAAGGATAAGAAAAGTATGGCAAAAGAAAATAATAAGGATCGTATTCTGAAATTGTTGAAGGAATGTAAGAATCATCAAACGGCGGAGAGTATTGCAGTACAATTAAATATTCAGAGAAACACAGCGAGTGGAATTTTAAACGAGTTTGTAAGAGAAGGAATTGTCCAGAAAGAGAAAACACGGCCGGTTATATTTTCTTACATACAACCAGAAGATCAATTACCAGAGGATCCATTTACAACATTTATTGGAGCAGATCAAAGTTTAAAAGACGCAGTAGAGAAGTGTAAGTTATCGGCAGGTTATCCAAACAAGGGTATGCCGATTTTATTATTTGGATCAAGTGGAGTTGGAAAAAGTCTTTTGGCAGAGTACATCTACCAATATGCAAAATTCATTGGAACAATTCCAGAGGATGCCCCTTTTGTTGTATTAAACTGTGCGGATTATGCGAATAATAAAGAATTATTATCGTCTGTCTTATTTGGATACAAAAAAGGAGCGTTTACAGGGGCCAATAAGGATACAAAAGGCCTGATCGAAGAAGCAGACAAAGGGTATCTGTTTTTGGATGAAGTTCATCGCCTATCGCCAGAAGGACAGGAAAAGTTATTTCGATATATGGATAAAGGGATTATTTCCAGAATGGGAGACAGTGGACAAAATTGTGAATTGAATGTTCGACTGATCTTTGCAACAACAGAAGGCAGAGAAACTATGCTGGATACATTTCTAAGAAGAATTCCAGTAGATGTAGTACTGCCAGATTTTCAGGAAAGAACTTTGGAAGAGAAGTATGAATTGATCTTGTTTTTGATCCATCAGGAATCCAAAACGATGAATACTACATTTCAGGTGAGCAGTAATGTGATCAATCGATTGCTGACATTCCAAGGAAAAGGCAATATTGGAACGTTAAAAAATATCATTCGATTATCCTGTGCAAAGGCATACAATGAAAGAAGTAAAGGACAGGAAGTGATACCTCTTAATTTAAGCCACCTGTCTTCCGATACATTACTTCATGGAAATGGAGAATCAATTCCATATATCAATGAAATGATCGAAGTGTCACCAGATCAGGACGCAGTGTGGAAGATTTCTATGACAGAACAGGCGGATGTGGATTTTTCGGAGAAAGTGATCAATGATCTGATCCAAGAATATCTTGAGAAAGATATATCAACCATTAAGTTTCGAAAGATCATTTATGATGAAGTGAATCGAATCGAAGATATCGTGATCGATCAGGAAATTCATCCATATGTGCAGAATCTGTATACACAGGCAGTGAGAAATATTTTGATCTATCTTCAAGATAATTACGGTCTCAAATACAGTGGTGTGATGGAAATGGTATTTGTAAAGATGCTTTATGTACTGAATAATCAGAATAAGCATACAGACGACAGGAAATACGAACATCTGGCAAAACAATTGCAGAGAGTGATGTACCGTTATTATAAGATGGGACTTATTTTCTATGAGATGCTTCATCAGGCAGTAGATTATGAGACAAATCCATGGTTTGTAAGGATGTTTGCGATGTTATATTTTTACAGTATTGCAAGGGATGAGATGGATTATACAAATGCAATCATCGTATCACATGGACCAGCGACGGCATCTAGTATTACAAGTACTGTCAATAAGGTATTTGAAACTTATATATTTGAAGCTTTTGATATGGAATATGATACGCCAAAGAAAGATGTAGTAAAACGTATTAAGCGATATCTCAAAAATACGAATACATCCAAAGGGTTGTTGATCTTTGTTGATATGGGATCATTACTTGATATTTCAGAGGACATAAAAGATGATGTCGAAGGAGATTTGGGGATTGTCAATAATATTACGACAGAAATGGCATTGGAAGCAGGAGAATTGATCTTAAAACATGAAGATCTTCAAAATATTATGGATACGATCATCGAGCATCATGTTACAAAGAAATCATTTGTTCCAAGCAAACAAAAACCAAAAGCAATTCTTTTATGCTGTACGACAGGTTTAGGAACGACAGATAAGATGAAGATGTTGCTGCAAGGATGCCTGGAAGGCATTGATATTGATGTTGTGGAGATGACTTATGCAGAATTAAGTACGGAGGGAAACCGATGCGATGTCTTTCGTAAATATGATATACAGTTTATCATAACGACAAGCAAGCTTATGATCCAAGGCGTTACGACACTTATGTTAAATGAATTGATTGACGAGAGGGGAGAGAAAGTTATTTATTCCACAGTAGGACGATATTGTGACAAGGACAAGACACAACGATTTATTGAGAATATCGTAAGGAGCTTTACAATAAAGAATCTGATCGGGCAGCTTACGATCCTGAATCCAGATAAGATCATGGGAGATGTCGAAGAAACTGTCAGCAAGCTGGAGATTTTAGAAGATACAACCTATTCGATCGATCAAAAAAAGATGCTGTATATTCATATGTGTGTCATGGTAGAACGATTGATACTTGAAAAAGGAAGGCTGCCACAGGAAGATATGACAGATGATCTGAAGTGTCGGGAAAGTTTCATAAAAAATTTAAAAGAGAGTTTTAGTGTCATAGAAAACAAGTACAATGTGTCGCTGAATGAGCGGGAGATCTTGATGATCTATTATCTGACAGAAAATAATTAAAAATTTTAAGATGAAAAAAGCACGTATTTATGCGAAAAAATGAATATGTGCTTTTTTTATTTTGCAAAAAAATAAAAAGTTGGCACGGATCTTGCTTTATAAAAAAGTGTAAGATGTGAAAAACAAAAAATTAAAATGTGTCGAAATAGAAATATGGATGACCAAGAGAGGAGGTATGATGATCGGATTAATCATTGCAACACACGGCAATTCAAGTGTTGAATTGATCAAAGGAGCAGAGATGTTTGCAGGACCATTAAGTCAGTGCAGAGCATGGACCCTAAACCCTGGGGATGATATTCAAAAAGGGGAGCAGATGTTAGAAGAATACGTAGACGAATTAGATCAGGAAGAAGGAGTCTTGATCATGGCAGATCTGTTTGGAGGAACACCTTCCAACCTGGCAACAAAAATTGCCTTGAGGAGAGAAAACGTTGAAACAGTAACAGGAGTGAATCTTCCAATGATCATTCAGTTTGTGACAGAGCGAGAAACGCAGACATTAGATGAACTGGTAGAAAGTTGTATCGAAACAGCACAGGATGGAATTAAATGTCCAACAAAAATAATGAAAGAGCGGAGGTAAGAATTATGGCAGAAATTAAATTAGTGAGAGTAGATTACAGACTGATCCATGGACAGGTAGTGGCAAGATGGTTAAAGGTTTGCCCAGTAAGACGAATCGTATTAGTAGATGATGTACTTGGAAATGACGAATTTATGAGTGACATTTACAAGATGGCAGTTCCAAAAGGAACAGATGTTGATATTGTAACCATTGATAAAGCAAAAGAGGTGCTAGATAACACAGACGATACGGTATTTTTGATTTCCAAAGATATTGAGACATGTCTGAAATTAGTAGAGAAAGGAGTTGAATTACCTGCGATCAATGTTGGAGCAGTACCAAATGAGGAAGGAAGAAAACTGATCACAACAGGAGTTGCAATTTCACAAAAGGAACTTGATATGCTGGAAGAATTAAATAGTAAAGGTATTGAGATCACTGTCCAGCCAATGCCTGAAATATCAGCAATAAGTTTCGATGCAGTAAAACGTAAGATGTAACAAAAGGAGGAAAAATATATGAATACTGTAATCATAGCAATTGTCATGGGAATTATGTATTGGTGGTGCCGAGGAATGATCTTATCATATTTCGGATTCCTGTTTATCTCAAGCCCTGTAACGGTAGGACTTGTAGCAGGGTTACTGATGGGACAGCCAATGCAAGGATTAATTATCGGTGGTGGTATCGCACTGGTATTTGCAGGTATTTTTGCACCAGGAGCGAACCTTCCAACAGACGAGTGTCTGGCAGCAACATGCGTTATTCCGATCGCGATCGGATCAGGAATGAATGCAACAACAGCGATCGCATTAGCAGTACCAGTTGGATTACTCGGATCATTCGTAACCAATTTAAGAAAAGTGATCAACACATACTTTGTAGCAAAAGCAAATAAATATGCAGAAGAAGGAAATGCAGATGCTATCTGGAGATGCGCAACGATTTATCCAGCGTTATTAGCAATTCCACTACTATTCTTACCAGTGTTTATTATTAACATGGTAGGTCAGGATGTAGTAATTAACATTATGAAGGCACTTCCAACATTTGTGACACATGGATTAGAAGTAGCAGGAGGAGTTTTACCAGCCTTAGGATTCGCACTGATCATGAATATGATCGGAAAGAACAAACTGATTCCTTTCGTATTCTTAGGTTATATCGTAGTATCCGTTGGAGGAGTAAACTCATTAACAGCTGGAATCATCGCAATCTGTATTGCATTTATTACAGTATTCCAGAGACAGGAAATTGCAGAGGAGGTAAGAGAACATGAGTAATGAAATGAATACACAAGAAGAAAAGAAAGTCTTAACACAAAAAGACTTAAATAAAGCAATGTTCCGTTGGTACATGTCCGCTGAGATGCCTCTGAACTTTGAAAATATGCAGGGAATTGCATTTTGCGGAAGTATTTCACATATTTTAAAGAAATTATATACCAAAAAAGAAGATTTATCAGAAGCCTTAAAACGTCACCTATTATTATATAACTGTAATGTAACAGCAGGTGGTCTGATCCTTGGAACAACCATCGCAATGGAAGAGCAGAGAGCGAAAGATCCATCTAAGATGCCTGATATGGCAATCACAGGTTTAAAAACAGGATTGATGGGACCTGTCGCAGCTTTAGGAGACAGCTTTGACTGGGGAATCATCGGAACATTGATGAAGATCGCAGCAGCAACACTTGCGGCAGCAGGAAATCCACTGGCATTAGTCGTATTATTACTGTTCGTTGGATATTGTATTGGTGAATTGATCTTAACAACAAATATGACATACAAAAAGGGAAGAGAATCTATTAAAACGATCATGGGATCTGGTTTAATGCAGGATGTTATCTCTGGAGCCAATGTACTCGCCATGTTTATGATGGGTGCTATGACCGCTTCCATGGTAACATTAAAAACTGTGTTAAAGATCAGTACAGTCGTAGTACAGGATAAGTTAGATTCTATTTTCCCAAATGTATTCCCACTGATCGTTTTATTCTTGATCTACTGGTTGATCAGAAAGAAAAAAGTAGGAACCGGAAAGATCGTAATTGGAATCATCGCAGTTTCCATTTTGCTTTCTTTTGTAGGAATTTTCTAGAAAATTAAAGTGTCATGTAGTTAAAAAGGAGATTTAAAATGAAGGTTATGAATGTTGCAGTAGTAGGAGCAGGAATCTATGGAATTAACCATGTAAATGCATATACATGGAATCCAAACACAAATTTAGTTGCAGTATGTGACTTAAATAAAGAGATCACAGACCGAATTGCAGAAGAATACAATGTAAAAACATACAATGACGTAAATGAAATGTTGGATAACGAAGAAATTGATGCTGTATCTATTGCAACACCAGATGCTTTCCACATGGACCCGGCATTAGCAGCGATCCGTCATGGAAAACCAATTCTGGTGGAGAAGCCATTAGCAACAACATCAGAAGATGCGAAGAAAATTTTAGCAGAAGCTGAAAAATACAATGTAAGAGTTGCGGTCGACTATCATAAGAGATGGGATCCAGCGGCGATCAATGTACGAAATGAACTTCAGAACGAAGAATCAGGAGCACCAATCCGTGGATATATGTGCATGGACGATATCATTGATGTTCCAACAGAATGGTTCAACTGGGCAGACAAATCAAGCCCTGTACATTTCTTAGGAACACATTGTTACGATCAGGTCCGTTGGTATATGGGATGTGAAGTAGAAGAAGTATACGCAGTAGGAACAAAGAAAGTGTTAAAAGCAAGAGGAGTTGATACATACGACTCTATCCAGGCAACACTGAAAATGGAAAATGGATGCTACTGGACAGTAGAAAATTCTTGGATCTTACCAAAAGGATTTGCAAAAAATAATGACGGAAGAACACAGATCCTGTGCGAAAATGCAATGTTTAGGATCGACTCTCAGAATCGTGGAGTAGAAATCTATAACAATAGCAAATTACGCACACCAAACTCTTATTTCATCTTAAATAACTGTGGACGGCCAAGTGGATTTGGAATTGAACCAATTAACGATTTTATCTACTGTTTACAGAATGATCTTCCATTTATAGCTGATGGAAACGATGGATTACAGGCAGAATTGATCGCAGAAGCAGTTCATGAAAGTCTTGAAAAAGGTGTGGCAGTGAAATTAAAGAGAGATTAAGACTCTTTCGTCTATGGCCCTATGATAAAAAGAAAAGTCTGGAAAAGTATTAGAATTTTCCAGACTTTTCTTTTTTAGGATAAACGGATCGCAGCAAGAGCTTTCTTAAATTGTACAGAAAACAAGATCGCTGTAAATGTTACTGCAATAAAATCAGCAACAGGTTCCGCCATATAAACAGCCATGGTCTGATCTGTTGTAAAAATATGAGGCATGATATAGATCAAAGGAATTAAAAGTACAAATTTTCTCATAACAGCAACAACAATAGAGGAAATTGCTTTTCCAAGAGAGTTAAATGCCATCTGGCAGGAAATCTGAATTCCAAACATAAACATAACTGCCATGTAAACACGAAGAGCCTTCTTTGTAAATATAACAAGAGCTGGATTTGAAGTAAAAATACCAGCAAACACTTGAGGGAATAACATGACGAGTCCCCATAAGATGATAGAGTAAGTCAAACTTGCCTTTAATAAGAGGAAGAAAGTACCCTTTACACGATCCGTATTCTTTGCACCATAATTATAACTCATGATCGGCTGTGCACCCTGTCCAAGTCCCTGAAGAGGAAGCATCGCAAACTGCATCACGCTGGTAAGGATCGTCATGGCACCAACAGCCACATCCCCACCGTATTTCAGCAAAGAAGAGTTAAAGCACACAGAGATGATACTCTCGCTCGCCTGCATGATAAACAAAGAAAGACCAAGAGCCAGACAAGGCAGGATCACAGGAGCTTTCAGTGTCAGGTTTTGTTTCTTGATACGAAGTGTCGATCTTGTCCCAAATAAGAAACTCAATACCCAGATGCAAGAACAAGCCTGAGATATGATTGTAGCCAGTGCGGCACCACGAACGCCCATATGGCATGCAAAGATAAAAATCGGATCTAAGATGATATTGATCACGGCTCCGATCAAAACAGAATACATTCCAGTTTTCGCAAATCCTTGCGCAGTGATAAATGCATTCATTCCAAGTGTTAACTGTACAAAAATCGTGCCAAGAGAATAAATATTCATATAACTGACTGCATATTCGATCGTATTCTCACTGGCTCCAAATGCCATCAAAAATGTACGATTGCCAAAAAACATGATCAAAGTTAAGATTACAGAGATAATGATCTGCATCGTAAAACAATTTCCAAGAATATTTTCAGCAGAATCAAGATCTTTCTTCCCCATCAAAATCGAAGCACGAGGTGCACCACCATTTCCAACGAGAGCAGCAAATGCCGAAATGATCATGATCAGCGGCATACAAACTCCAACTCCAGTCAGAGCTAAAGCGCCACTTCCAGGAATATGTCCAATATAAATACGGTCAATAATATTGTAAAGCATATTGATCATCTGAGCGGCCAAAGTCGGAATTGCCAGTCTTAAAAGCAGTTTCCCAATGGGTTCCGTTGCTAAAAATTCTTTATCATTATTCATAATAAAATTACCAAATCCTTTCTTAAGCATAAAAATTCATTTTATCACAAAAATCCGTAAAATGTATACATATATATGTATTGTGCCAAATTTAATCGTTGATTTTTTGAAAAATAACAAGTAGTATAGTTCTTTAGAACAAAAAAAGGATGTGAAATAAATATGCAGATCATAGAGACATACGGAAAATATATCGAGAAATGGGCAAATACAAATCCAGACAGAGCAAGAGTATTATTAAAACTTGGATGGGAAGCTCAGAACTTAAAATATAAATTTACACCAGACAAACGATTACTGCCAGCAGATAGATATCTCGCGCATCTGATGATGAACACGATGCTGATGCCACTTAAGAATCCTCAGGAATGTGCGATCGTCAGTATCTTTACACCATGTGAGATCTTACACGAAGCAGGATTACATCCATATAATGTAGAAGCATTTTCCTGCTATCTTTCCGCATCAAATGCAGAACGAGCATTTTTACAGCAGGCAGAGAACACAGGAATTTCAGAAACACTATGCAGCTATCATAAGACATTTTTGGGAGCGGCACAGAAGAAGATCCTTCCAAAGCCCAAATGTATCGTATACACAAACCTTACTTGCGATGCAAATTTGCTAACATTCAAAACATTAGCAAAACTATATGATGTACCAGCATTTGCGATCGATGTACCGATGCAGCAAAATGAAGATAACGTCAAATATGTCGCAGATCAGATCAGAGATCTGAAAGTATTTTTAGAAAAATGTACTGGAAAGACGATTACAGAAGATGGACTAAAAGAACGAATGAGACGAAGCAAACGTACGATGGATAAGTTCATTGAATGTCAGAAAAAATCCGCAGATAAAGATATCAAAACAGATCTTGTCACACCGCTTTTTGCAGGAATGACAAATAATATTTTGTTGGGAACAAAAGAAGAAGAGAAATATGTGGATCAGTTATTAAAAGATATCGAAAAAGCACCAAAGAAAAAAGGAAAGAATATCTACTGGATGCACACGATCCCATTCTGGTCAGGTGCAGTACAGGAAGCACTGGCATTTAATGAGAATGCACAGATCGCAGGATGCGAGTTAAGTCGTACATTCGAACCTGATTTTGATCCAGAAGATCCATACGATGCGATGGCGAGAAGAATGGTCTATCATGGATTAAATGGAAGTGCGGTAAGAAGAATTGAAGCTGGAATCCGCCATGCAAAAGATGTGAAAGCAGATGGAGCTGTCTGGTTTGGACACTGGGGATGTAAACATACACTTGGAGCAGCACAGCTTGCCAAGAAGAAGTTTGAAGAAGCAGGAATTCCAATGCTGTTATTAGACGGAGATGGATGTGACCGAAGCCACGGCGGAGAAGGACAGACTTCAACAAGACTAGGAGCATTTTTAGAGATGCTTGGAGCTGAAGAAATGGAAGGTGGACAAGATGAGTAAGACATATTACGTTTGTAAATATACACCAATTGAATTATTGCAGGCATTTGGCGGGGAATGTGAGAATTTAAACCAGATGCCGGAAGGATTTGATCTCGCAGATCAGATCGCACATCCAAATATCTGTGGATTTGGAAAAGCTGTCTTAGAAGCAGTTATGACTGGGAAAGTAAAAGAACTGGTTTTAGTAAACTGCTGTGATACGATCCGAAGTGTCTATGATATTCTGGAAGACAGTGGAAAACTTGATTTTTTATATATGATCGATATGCTGCACTGTGACGGAGAATGCAGCAGGGAACGAACTGTTTTACAGTTAAAAGGACTTGCAAGAGCCTATGGAGCCTACAAAGGATCTGAATTTGATCAAAAGAAATTTGTTGAAGCATTTAAAGAACCAGAAAAGCAGAAAGAACCATATATCAGTGTTCTTGGGGCAAGAATGGGAAATGAATTATATGAAATGGTCAAAGAATCCATGCCATATTCAGTGGAGAATGATACTTGTGTCAATAACCGAAGCGTCGGTGAAGTAAAGCCACCAAAGACAGATGATTTTAATGAATTAATGGAATGGTATGCAGCAGAACTTTTAGGACAGACACCTTGTATGCGTATGATGGATAACAGCGGAAGAAAACGTTTGTATAATGATCCAAACTTAAAAGGGATCATTTACCATACGGTCAAATTTTGTGATTTCTACAGTTTTGAGTATGCACAGGTAAAACAAAACATTACAGTGCCATTATTAAAGATCGAGTCAGACTATACAGTGCAGAGCAGCGGACAGTTACTGACAAGATTAGAAGCATTTGCAGAAAGCATGAATATGGACAATTTAGAAAGTGGTGAGAAGAAAATGGGAAAAGGATATTTTGCAGGAATCGACAGCGGATCTACAAGTACAGACGTTGTTATTTTGAATAAAGATGGAGAAATCGTGACAGGAATCATTCTGCCAACAGGTGCTGGAGCAGCGATGGGAGCAGAACGAGCTTTGGAAGAGGCCCTAAAACAGGCAAAACTTCAGAGAGAAGATATCGATGCTATGGTAACAACAGGATATGGAAGAACGGCAATCACCGATGGAGATAAAAGTATCACAGAGATCACATGCCATGCAAGAGGAGCACATTTCTTAAATCCAGAAGTGAGAACGGTCATTGATATCGGTGGACAGGACAGCAAGGTCATTCGTCTTGACGAAAATGGAGCGGTTGCAAACTTTGTTATGAATGATAAATGTGCAGCTGGAACCGGACGATTTTTAGAGATGATGGCGAGAACAATGGAAATGGATCTGGACCAGATGAGTGAAGCAGGACTTACATACAAAGAAGATATCACAATCTCCAGTATGTGCACGGTATTTGCAGAATCAGAAGTCGTATCCTTGATCGCGCAGAACAAAGAAACCGATGACATTGTTCACGGATTAAATAAAGCCGTTGCATCCAAAACAGCAGCTCTTGCAAAACGAGTTGGAGGAGAAGAACGCTATATGATGACAGGTGGTGTATCTAAGAATAAAGGTCTGGTAAAGACACTGGAAGAAAAACTTGGAACAACTCTTGTGATCAGTGATAAAGCTCAGTTATGCGGGGCACTTGGAGCAGCTTTATTTGCAATGGATATGGTTCAGAAGTAACAAAAGTATGCTATGATAAAGAAAAATAGCTTTGAGAGAAAAGAGTGAATCATAGATGAAAGAATACTACCGAATCGGTGAGACGGCAAGTCTGATGGGAATTACAACCCAGACTTTGCGGTTTTACGATAAGATTGGACTCGTGAAACCGATAAAGATCGATCCAAGAACCGGATATCGTTATTATGCATATGAACAATTTCATTTTATCGACAGGATCAAATATTTACAAAGTCTTGGAATGCCGCTTGATGATATCAAAGAAGTCATGCTTAGTAAGAAAGTCGAGCGGTTACTTCCATTTCTTGACCAGCAGAAGAAAGTCTTAGAAGAAGAAGAAAAAAAGATCCGTCATCAGATCGAGATGGTTGACTGGTACAAAGATTATTTTACCTATATGGAGCGAAATGAAGATGCACCATGTGTCATGCATTTAAAAGAACGATATTATCTGCAGGTTCCATGCTATAAAAGAGATCTCCTGGCAGACATGGAGATCCGTCTTGCGAAGGAAAAAAGTGAGCAGGGAATTGATAATGCTATGTACTTAAGACAGTATGGATACAAGATTTCTTACTCCAAATTTTGCGAGCAAAAATTCCGGCCGGATTATTATTTCATTTATTTAAATGAAAAAGTAAAAGGATTTAAAAACATCTATAAACTTCCAGAGGGAGAATACCTTTGTTTTCGTGAAAAGATTCTGGAAGAAAACTGGAATCCACAGAGAATCATAAATTATTTTCAAGGGAAAGAAGAACCGAAGTTAATGTTGGCAATGGAATACGAAGATAATCTTGATAATTATGCACATGCGAATTATGAAGTGCAGATTCTGTTGAAAAAAAGTTAGAAAAATCTTGACCTTATTGTAAGAATAAGGTTTAACATAAAACATACAAAAATAATAGGGAAAGGATACAGGACATAGGATTCTGTATCTTTTTTCGTATCATGACTACAAAGGGAGGACAAAAATATATGGAAACACTATTAACAGTGATTCAGACAATCTCGGATTTCCTATGGGGGACCCCGATGACGGTTGCACTGATCGGAACAGGACTTTACTTATCAATTAAATTTAAGTTTCGCTACATCACAAAGATTAAATTTCATTTCCAGAATACATTTGGAAAGATGTTCAAAGGGAAAGGAGAAGGGGAAGGAACCGTATCTGGATTCGCAGCAGCATGTACAGCTATGGCCAATACGATCGGTGTTGGGAACATCGGTGGTGTGGCAACTGCGATCACGATGGGAGGACCAGGAGCAATCTTCTGGATGTGGATCTCAGCACTTCTCGGAATGTCTACAAAAGCCTGTGAGATCATTCTTGGACAGAGATATCGTGTAAAATACAAAAATTCAATGGACGAGTATATGTGTGATAGATCGTTCGTAATGAAAAATGCACTTGGGTGGAAAAAAGGAGCCTTTTTGCTTGCAATCTGTTGTTTTGTCCTTGGACCATGGACATGTTGTGTACAGACAGAATCCGTTGTAAATTCCCTAAAGGAAGCATTTGGGATTAAGCCTTTACTAGCTGTGATCGTGTTAGGGATCACATGTTTCTTAACGATTGCGGGAGGATTAAAAAGAATATCATCTGTTATGGAAAGAATTGTTCCGATCATGGCGATACTCTATATCCTTGGAGGAATAGGAATCTTACTTATGAATATTAATGCAGTACCAGGAGCGGTTACATTGATCTTCAAAAGTGCATTTACACCAATGGCTGGAGTTGGAGGATTTGCCGGAGCAACGGTCAAAGAAGCGATGCGTTACGGGATTGCCAGAGGATTATATTCAAACGATGCAGGAACAGGATACGGAATCGTTGCACATGCAGCAGGAATTACAGATCACCCAGTACGTCAGTCATCTTGGGGATGGGGAGAAGTATTCTTAGATACGATCATAGTATGTTCTGTGACAGCATTATCATTGATCCTTACAAACTCATATATTGACTATCCAAACGTAACCAGTGCACAGCTTACAACGGTAGCATTTAAGGTGGCATACGGAAATATTGGAGGATATTTCTTATCCCTGGCGATCACAGTCTTTGCATGGACAACGATCATTGGAATGTATTATTCTTGCGCCAAATCTGTAAATTATGCATTTGGGGATTCCAATGCAAATAAGATCGCAACACCAATTTATATGGTATATTACATGCTTCCATGTTTATTATTTTATAATATCAAAGCCGATCTTTTATGGGCGGCAACCGACTTGTTAAGTGCAGTTTATGTCATTGTCACATTGATCTTTATTTACAGCAAACGAAAAGAGATCATGCGACTATATAATGATTTTTGGGATCGTTTTATTCCAGCATTAAAAAGAGGAGAACATCCAGAAAAAGTATCTTATGAAACAGTCGAAGAAAAAGGAGATGTTTTATGATGAAGAATTCTATTGAAAACATCATCAAAGAAAATAAGATCATGGTCATTGATGGCTCTATGTCCACACCACTGGAAAATAGGGGAGTTTCCCTGAATTCCAAGTTATGGACAGCTAAGATCTTAGCGGAACAGCCAGAACTGATCAAACAGGTTCACAAAGATTACTTCAAAGCAGGAGCAGACTGTGGGATCACATGCAGCTATCAGGCATCCATTCCAGGACTTATGGAAAATGGATATACGTTAGAAGAAGCAGAAAATTTGATACGCAGTGCTGTTAAGATTTTTTGTGAAGCAAGAGATGAATGGTGGGAAGAAGAAGAAGGACGTGAAGCTGGAAGAGCGTGGCCACTGTGTCTAGGTGCAGCAGGACCATATGGAGCATATTTAGCAGATGGGTCCGAATACCGTGGAAATTATGGTATTACAGATGAACAATTAAAGGAATTTCACAAAAGAAGAGTCGAACTGTTACATGAAGCAGGAGCAGATATCATTTTATTTGAAACAGTACCATCTCTAAAAGAAGCTAAAGTTGAGGCAGAAATTGCTGAAGAATATGGATATGATTACTGGATCAGTTTCTCATGTCTAAGTGAAAATATCATCTGCGAAGGAACACCGATCGCAGAATGTGCAACAACATTTGCAAAAGGATATCACCATTTAAAAATGATCGGTATCAACTGTACAAAACCAGAATATATCACAGGATTGATCCATAAGATCAAAGAAAACTGTGATATTCCGATCGGAGTTTACCCAAACAGCGGGGAAGAGTACGATGCAGTGAAGAAAGTCTGGTTTGGCAAACAGTCAGCCCTGTCATTTGAACAATATGCATACAATTATATGAAATCTGGAGCAAGTGCAGTTGGAGGATGTTGTACAACCGTAGCAAAACATGTAGAGGAAGTCGTAAGAGCCAAAAAACGGTTTTCTGAAGAACAAAAATAACTGAAAAAAATGAAATCATAAAAATGACCTCAGGATAATCTCTAAATAGATTGTCAGAGGTCATTTTTTTCTTTATAATGAGTATATTGGAAATCTAAAAAGAGAAGGAAAATATATGAATAAAAAGAAAAGATTAATTCAGTTAACAGAAGGAATATTACTCTGTTGTGTGATCGTTGTCATGACGTTACTCTGCATAGGGATCATAAAAAAAGAGGTAAAGAATACAAAAGGAAAATTAACAGAGACAATTGGGTGGTATCGAATACAAGATAATAAAAAAGTGCAAGTAGATCTAAATCAGAAGATAAAGGCAGATCCGCAAGGAAAACTTGTACTATATAATGATACGATTGCCCAGAAATACAAAGGATATCTGATGACAACAAAGGCAGCAAAATATTCTGTCAGAATTTATGCTGGAGATCAGTTGATCTATCGATACAGTGATTCTAATTTTCATCGCAATGATCAAATGAAATCTAAATTAAGCTGCGATGCGAGAATCCCAGAACAGGGAAAAAAAGGAACCGTTATCAAGATCATATATCAGAACGGAAGCAACGGAATCTATGACCTTGATGATATTTTAGTTGGACGTGGGGATGTAGTTATGGGATTTCATGTCCAACAGGAAATAGTCGGTATCGTGATGATCGCGATCATGTTTTTCTTAAGTTTTGTAGCGTTGACCACTGGAATTTATCTGAAGCATTTTAAATTAAACAGCACCAGATTCTTAAACATAGCAGCATTTCTGGCACTAAGTGGGATCTGGTTTTTGTCAGATTCAGCATTAGCACAGGAATATACATCATTTCCGGCACTGACAGGAATGATTTCTTTTTATGCATTTATGCTGATGTCAGTACCGATGGTTCATTTTGTAAAAAATACACTGAAGTTTGAAAAATATAAAGTCTTAGATGTGATCAATTTGTTATTTTATGCGAATGCGTTGATTCAGGGAATTTTAAACAAATGTTTGAAAATCCATATGGTCCATATGCTGTTCGTAACACATGTACTCTTGTTCATTGCAGTAATAACCATTGTTGTTTTGATGATAGAAGAATACCGAAGAACAAAAGATAGCGAACTTAAGATCATTATGAATGCCTTTGGGATCATGGCCGTTGCAGGGGTATTATCATTATGCATGTACTGGAAACTTGAGATTCCTTTTTATGGAACCATTTTTGAAGTGGGTGTTTTGATCTTTGAACAGTTGTTATTAACTAGTATTTTTGTAAATCTTGTTGAACAGGCGAAAACAAGATCTGAGCTTGAAGTTTATGAAAGACTTCTAAAAGAAGATCGTATGACAGGTATTAATAACAGGACTGCATTCGAGGAACAGCTTCAAGACATTGAGGATCACGCACAAGATTACGATAATGCTGCATTGATCTTTATGGATGTAGATGGATTAAAAAATACAAACGATCTTTATGGACATAATGCAGGGGACGAACTGATCATTTCTGCGGCGCTATGTATAAAAAATGTATTTGCAACATATGGAAAATGTTACAGGATCGGCGGGGATGAATTTTGTGTGCTTATTTTTGATTCAATAGAGAATATGGATGAATTATTGAAACAAATGGATCAAGAGATCATAAAGTATAATAGAAATAACAGATATTATCTTTCAATTACAAGAGGGGTAAGTTTCTTAAAAGATACAGAAGGAAAACAGAAGAAGATCAGTGATTGGAAATATGAGGCCGATCAGGATATGTATTGTAACAAAAAGAGGAGAAATATAAATGACAGATTATAATATAGATTTTTTGATCGCAGGACTTGTATTTTTAATATTTCTGTTGATTCATTTTCAGCGTTATAAAAAACTGAATAATATCAGTGGAAGAACATTCTGGTTCTTAATTATTGCAGGAATATTTGATATCATATTTGATCTGTTAAGCTCCATACTATTGGTAAAAAGTAATCCTGCTTATAATTCATGGATGATCTTTTTTTCCACGATGCTTTATATCCTGCAGATGATCGTTGTATATATTTTCTATAATTATACACAGGCATTAAGACACTGTGATGAAGATATAAGAACAAGAAATATAAAGATCATGGCAGTACCAATACTATGTATGGAAGTAGCTATCGTGACCAATGTTTTACATAAACAGTTTTTTTATTGTAATGAACAGGGGCAGTATGTTCATGGAAAAGCATATTTGGTAACATATATTTTTACATTGATCTGTATAGCTGCTGTCATTATAAATTGCTTTATCAATCAGGAAGAATATCAGAAGAATGAGCTTCGGGCGATCAAGGAATTCCTTGGAGTTGCATTGGTCTGTGTTACGATACAGATGAAATTTCAATCTGTATTAATGACAGGATTTGGGTTATCCTTAGGGATTACGATCTTATTTTGGGCACTTTATAATCCACAGTTATATATAGACAGCCTGACCGGATTGTATTCTAAAGGCTATTTCAGGAGATGGTTTCCAGAGCAGATCAAGAGAAAGAAGGAACTTCATCTGCTTATGATCGATTTGTGGAAACTAAAACAAGTTAATAAGCTATATGGAGTTACAACAGGAGATGAATTGCTGATCCAGATCGCAGAATACCTTCACAAGGTTAATGAAGCAAACCATGTTTTCAGGATTCATGGGAATCGTTTTTTTGTGTTCACAACATCATTGATGGATTATGAAACGAATAAAGATGCGATCATGAAACTATTTAAACGACCTTTTAAAGTAAAAGGGGAACGAATTTCTTTTTCCGCTGCGATATGTGGAATTATCAACGTTCAAGAAGTCAAAGAGATCGATGTATTGATCGATTATCTGGAATATCTGGTACAGTTAAAACCTAAATCAGACAGAACGATACTGATTCAGAATGATCAACATACAAAAGAAGGATTTCTTTATGAACAGGAAGTTAAAAAATATATGGCGACAGCAATTGAAGAGGATCTTTTTGAAGTATATTATCAGCCACTGTATGATCTAAAAGAAAAAAGATATCGTACAATGGAAGCATTAAGCCGATTGAGACATCCGTCACTTGGAATGATCTCACCAGAAGTTTTTATCGGAATTGCAGAGAAACATGGACAGATCGCAAAGCTTGGGTATCTTCAATTCCGAAAGGTCTGTAAGTTCATAAAAGAACATCCACAGATCATGGAAAAGATTGAAAGTATAAAGTATAATCTGTCTCCATTGGAATTATTAAAATCAGGATATAGCAAAAAACTGCTCCGTACGATCGAAGAGTTTGACATACCGTTTTCGTATTTTCAATTTGAGATTACAGAAACTGTTGCGACAGAGTATAGTGAAGCATTGTATCAGACGATCGCAGATTTCAAAAAGTCAGGAATTCAGATCTGCCTAGATGATTTTGGATCTGGATATGCGAATCTAAATACGGTACTAAAACTACCATTTTCAACGATCAAACTGGATCGCTCTTTGCTAAATGGAATCTGCTATGATGACCAGGTCGCATTATTATACAAAAATATTGTTGCAGTCATGCAGAATCTGGGACATAAAGTCGTAGCAGAAGGAGTGGAAACTCAGGAAGAGATCGACCTGTTAAAACAATGGGGTGTTGATCTTGTACAAGGATATTATTATACAAAACCATTAGATTCAGAGCAGATCATTCATAAATTAGAGAAAGATGTTTGTTAGGACATCATCATTTTTATAATAGCAGCAGAAGCAAAAAAGAAGTTTTGTTTCTGCTGCTATTATTTTCTTTAAATTCTTGTGAAAATAGAACAAGTACAAAAAATTGATGACATGTTTGGAAAGCGTACAAAAGAAAATTGATTTCAAGCCAGAGGTTGCACTGATCTTAGGATCTGGACTTGGAGATTTCGCAGATGGGATTAAGATTGAGCAGATGATCGAAATGTAGTTGCAAAATTTGTAAATGGAAAGAGTGTTCCAAGGGATAAAGATGGAGACGAAACAGCAATTTTTGGAGGAAATCAATAAAGTCAAAGGAAGCAAAAGAGATTACTTAAATAAGTTATTTCAATATGTATCAGAAGCAGTCATCCGGGCGGCGGTACATAAAAATGTAAAAAAAGATGAGTTTATTATTCGAGCAGGAGAGCCATGCGATACTGTCTATATCATCTTAAAAGGCGATGTTGTAGGGGTAGATTATCAAAAATTAGGAAAAGTATATTATTTTATGGATTTCGCAAAGATGTATATTGTAGGAGATTTTGAAATTTTTTCCGAAGATACAAATTATAATGTTTCCATTTGTGCATCTAAAGATAGTGAGCTGTTAGCAATTCCAGCATCGATCTACTGGAAATGGATCAAACATGATGAAAATGCATTGCTGTTAAGAATAAAAAATATAATGACCATTTTGACATCAGAAAAAGCAAGTGATCGAAAATATATGTTTATGAGTTGCAAATCCGTTCTATGATCGCTGGTGTATTCGTAAGTTTAATGAGTGCATTGATCGTCAGCATGGTAACACTTTTTTAAATTCATTTAAATGAAGCATCAGATATTAGATAAAATATGAAACAGCATCCGCATGTATTCCAGCAGCATATGTAAAACAGGCAGCCGAATATGTAGAGGGAAAACTTCCAATTTGTACAGTTATCGGTTTCCCGAATGGTTACCATACAACGGCGGTTAAAGTGTTCGAGACAAAGAATGCGATCGCAAATGGTTCATCTGAGATCGACATGGTCATTAACATTGGATTTTTGAAAGACGGAAGATATGAAGAAGTAGAAGAAGAGATCAGACAGATTCATGAAGTATGTGATGGAAAAATTTTAAAAGTTATCATCGAAACATGTCTGTTAACAGAAGAAGAAAAGATCAAAGCAGCTGGTGGAATTTCAAGTTTTGATGATGCAGAAAAATTCATTAGTCTTGGAGCGAGCCGTTTAGGAACAAGCCGTTTGATCAAGATCATGAAAAATACAGACAATGGTGCAGGATACTAATTTCAGAAAATGAGGAATTAAAAAATGAGTACAGCATTAATGATTGAGATTTTTGGATATATCGGATGCATTTTTGTTATCATTTCTATGCTGATGACATCCGTAGTAAAACTAAGAGTGATCAATATTTATAATCTGATCAAGTTAAGTAAAGCAGATGGAAATCACTATGATATGATTCGTGGGGACAAAGAAGATTCCTACTTAACATATTTTATAAAACACTATAAAGAAGATATGAAAAAATACTTCTTAGAGAACACCTTGGAGCTTTCAGCAGCAGATACAATATATACAGTCTGCTGCGAGGGGGTTCCAGCCGGAGTATTAGCGGGAAAGAAAGAAGGAGATGCGTTAGAGATCAGCTTTGACTACACAACACCAACCTATAGAGACTGTTCCGCAGGACGTTTCCTTTATGCGAAATTAGCAGAAGAGGGATATAAGAAATTTATCTGTAAGAAAGCGACAGAAGGACATAAAAGTTATCTTGAAAAAATGGGATTTGTGAAAGAAAACGGTGTTTATGTAAAGAACGCATAGTACAAATCGGTGTTGTTTAAACACTTTCATTTTCAGTTAGAGAATGCAAAAATTTAAAATCAATACCATTTAACATACACACTGTGTGGTGGTTTGAATAACGTAAATTATTTGAATATTATAAAAAGAGATCATGTGTCAGCAACCGTACGAACACGTCTGCACTTAGCGAGTGGATGGTCGAATGACCATTCAGGAGCTTAGTACAGCTACGTGAGAGTCCGAACGCAAGTGGGTTGCAGACACATGATCTCTTTTTATAATATTCCATCAATAATTTAAGCTATTCCATCACAATTTAATCAGATTCTACTTCGCATGTAAATCCAGCATCCGTGATCGTCTTGATCGTATCTTGAATTCCCTGTCCATCTGCAGTCAGATATCCTGAAGCAAAGATAGAATTCACAACGGTCAATAATTCCTTTTCCCTTCCTTTAAAATAAATTTCACGTCCAGCGGCACAGCGGATATCAGATGTTGGAACCAGTAATCTTGCCAGACATAATACTTTCAGGCAGTATTCTGGTGTCAAATTTGAAGTATCTCTATCCTGCAGAGGTGTTCCTTTGATCGGAATTAAGAAGTTGATCGGAAGTGCTTCTGGATTGATTTCTTTCAGATCCAATAACATATCAACAACATCTTCCTTACTCTCGCCCATACCAATGATACCACCACTGCAGATTTCAAATCCAAGGTCCTGTAACATATGAATGTTGTTTACACGCTGTTCGTATGTATGTGTTGTGCAGATATTTGGATAATTGGAACGGCTTGTATTTAAGTTATGGTTGATACGGTCTAATCCAGCTTCTTTTAACATTAAGGCTTGTTTCTTTGTTAAAAATCCGATAGAGCAGCATAAATGTGTACCCTCTTCTTTCATCTTACGAATTTTAGAAGCAAGTTCTTCAATCTCATCATCGCTGAATTTCATACCGCTTAATCCGATACAATGACGGGAAAGTTTATGATCATGGACAAATGTGTTATCTCCATATAATTTTTCATCATCGACCCATTTATATTTTTCAATATCTGCATGGGAACGACAGGATTGTGCGCAGTAAGCACAGTTCTGGGAGCAGTTTCCGCTTCTGGCATTTGTTAAAAGATGAATGCTTACATGATTTCCTTTATATTTTTTACGAAGTGCTCCGGCACGTTCGATCAGTTCATTTAATTGTTCATCAGGTGTATTTAAGATCGCGATGGCTTCTTCACGGGTTAAATTTTGTTCTGAATTCATATGCTATATACCTTCCTTTGTTTAAATTCAAAATATCTTATTAACTTGAACTTTAGCATGAACAAAATTGAATGTCAACATGATGAGATGTTATAGTTAACAATAATAGAATGACCATTGGTAAAATTGTACAAAAATTAACAATCAAAATAGAGCATAATGCCGAATTGTTAAAATTGCATTGACAGAAAGACAAAACAGGTCTATAGTAAGAATCAAGAAATGGATACATTATCATATATTAAATATAAGATAAAGAAAGTCCATCAAGAAGGAGGTTTTTATGAGTCCATCAACTATTACATTATTATTTCTGTTATTTGCAGTGGTGATGTTTGTGTTCGAGAAAATTCCGCTAGGTCTTACATCAATGATCGTGTGCTGCGGTCTGGTCGTTACTGGAGTTTTGGACATTCAGGAAGCATTTACAGGATTCATCGACAGCAACGTTATTTTATTTGTAGCAATGTTTATTGTCGGTGGCGCATTGTTTGAAACTGGAATGGCGAACAAAATCGGAGGAGTCGTTACGAAATTTGCAAAGTCAGAACGAATGCTCATTGTTACGATCATGGTAATCGTAGGATTTATGAGCGGTGTGTTATCAAACACAGGAACAGCAGCAGTTTTAATTCCAGTAGTTATCGGAATTGCAGCAAAGTCAGGTTATAAGAGATCCCGTTTATTAATGCCACTGGTATTTGCAGCGGCTATGGGTGGTAATCTTTCCCTGATCGGAGCTCCAGGAAATCTGATTGCACAGAGTGCCTTAAAGAATATCAATTTATCCTTCGGATTTTTTGAATATGCGATCGTAGGACTTCCTATTTTAATTGTAGGTATTATCTTTTATGCAACGATCGGCTTTAAGATTCTTCCAAATAAGGAAGCACCAGCCGATGATGATAGTGTATTTGATCAACAGCAGGATTTCAGCAATATTCCAAAATGGAAACAGATTTTATCTTTGGTGATCTTAGTTCTTACATTATTAGGAATGATCTTTGAAGAACAGACTGGAATCAAGTTGTGTATCGCTGGATGCCTTGGGGCATTAGCATTAATCGTGACAGGAGTTATCTCAGAGAAAGAAGCATTAAAAGCAATTGACCTTAAGACAATCTTCTTATTTGGAGGAACACTGTCTTTGGCGGCGGCACTTGAGAAAACAGGAGCCGGAAAATTAATCGCCGATAAAGTAATCGGAGCACTTGGAAGCCATCCATCTCCATATATTCTAACTTTTGTCGTATTTATTCTATGTTGTATTATGACAAACTTCATGTCTAACACAGCAACGACAGCATTAATGGTTCCTATTTGCCTGTCAATCGCCCAGGGAATGGGAGCAGATCCAAGAGCTGTATTGATGGCATGCGTCATTGGTGGTTCATGTGCCTATGCAACACCGATTGGAATGCCAGCAAACACAATGGTCGTTGGAGCCGGAGGATACACCTTTATGGATTATGCAAAATCCGGTTTCCCAATGATTATTATCGCAACTGTGATCAGTATGATCATATTACCTATAGCATTTCCGTTTTACCCTTAAACAGAAATGTTTCAATAAATTATTTATTAATGAGTTTTTAGGAGGAAAATGATGAGTAAAAAAGAACAGGTAGAACAGCTTACCAATTATATGGCAAACTTCGTAGACCATATTGGAAAAGTATTACCAGACGACATTATCAAAAAACTAGATGAGTTAGCTGAGAAAGAAGACAGCCCATTATCTAAAACAATCTATAAAACAATGAAAGAGAACCAGAAGCTTGCGAAAGAATTAAACAGACCAAGCTGTCAGGACACAGGAGTTCTTCAGTTCTGGGTAAAATGTGGAACAAACTTCCCATTGATCGGAGAACTGGAACCATTATTAAAAGAAGCAGTAGTAAAAGCTACATTCCAGGCACCACTTCGTCACAACAGTGTTGAAACATTTGATGAATACAACACAGGAAAGAACGTTGGTAAAGGAACACCTACAGTATTCTGGGATATCGTACCAGATAGTGATGAATGTGAAATCTATGCATACATGGCAGGTGGAGGATGTACTCTTCCAGGAAAAGCTATGGTATTAATGCCTGGTGCAGGATATGAAGGAGTTACAAAATTCGTTTTAGATGTTATGACATCTTACGGATTAAATGCCTGTCCTCCATTATTAGTAGGTGTTGGAGTTGCAACATCTGTGGAAACAGCAGCTCTTCTGTCTAAGAAAGCATTAATGCGTCCATTAGGAAGCCACAACGATAACGAAAGAGCAGCCTACATGGAAGAACTGTTAGAAAAAGGAATCAATGACATTGGACTTGGACCTCAGGGAATGGGTGGTAAATACTCAGTTATGGGTGTACATATTGAAAACACTGCAAGACATCCATCCGCAATCGGAGTCGCAGTAAATGTTGGATGCTGGTCACACAGACGTGGACACATCATTTTTGATAAAGATTTGAACTATAAAATTACAACACATACGGGGGTAACTTTATAATGGTAGAAGTAAAAGATGGAAAGAAAATTTTAACAACACCTGTATCAGCAGAAGATTTAGCTGATATTCATATTGGAGATATCATTTATTTAAATGGAGACATGACAACATGCCGTGACGTTGCACATCGTCGTCTGGTAGAAGAAGGAAGAGAACTTCCAGTTGATGTCAAAGATGCAGCAATCTTCCATGCCGGACCAATCATCCGTCCATTAGAAGATGACAAATTCGAGATGGTTTCTGTAGGACCTACAACAAGTATGCGTATGGAAAAATTTGAGAAAGAATTCGTAGAGCAGAGCGGTGTAAAGGTTATCATCGGAAAAGGTGGAATGGGACCAAACACAGAATATGCATGTAAAAACTACAAAGCGATCCACTGTGTATTCCCAGCTGGAAATGCAGTAGTAGCAGCAACAGAAGTCGAAGAGATTGTTGAAGCTCAATGGCGTGACCTTGGAATGCCTGAAACATTATGGCATTGCCACGTAAAAGAATTCGGACCACTGATCGTATCTATTGATACAGAAGGACGTAATCTGTTTGAAGAGAATAAAGTCATCTTCAATCAGAGAAAAGACAAAGCTATTGAAGAAATCTGCAAACACGTAGGTTTCATTAAATAGAAAGATTATTAGCATAGCAATTTTCCTAAACTCACAAAAAGGAGAAGAGATTCCTCGCTAAAATTGGCGGGGAATTTTTTCTCCTGATAAATTTTCTGTTTTCAATATAGAAATAATACCTTTACGAATTCACAAAAAATGGATACAATATTAATTGTAATAGGATTAAAGGAGAATGACAAAGTTGAAGATGGAGAGAATAGGGATTCAGAAGAAACAGGGGAGTGTCGTTGAGATTTTGAAGAATGAGATTCTGCTTGGAAATATTCCAAGTGGAACAGAGATGACACAAAATGAACTGGCGACAAGTCTTGGAGTATCAAGAATGCCGGTCAGAGAAGCCTTGATCCTTCTGGAATATCAGGGATTAGTCGACAGACTGCCGAATAATCATGTCAGAGTTTCTCAGTTATCAGAAGAGTATTTTCAAAAGATTTTTGAGATGTTTTTGCAGATGGAACAGGATGCATTTTTATATGTGATCAAAGAGAAAGATGAATTACCAGAAGATGAGATGAATTTTCATCGTTTCTTATATGAAAATTATCCATATAGTTTTCAGAAGAAATCTATGGAAACAGTTGTTGAGATTTATCTTTCATTTGCGATAAACAGCTATTCTTATAACAAAGAAAACTGGACAGAGTTATCAAAAGCAATCAAAGATTTCCAGTCTGAGAAAGATCAAAACAAATTACATACTGCATTGGAGCAATATTATAAGGAAATCCTTAAAACGATTATGAAAGAGAGTGTGTGAGTATGTTAGGTTTAAAACCAATCAAATTACTGCCGGCAAGGGAGCGTGTAGCATCGGCAATCCGAGAAGCGATCATTCAGAAGAAGATCAAAGAAGGAGAGATATTGACGCTTGATACAACGGCACAGGAATTAGGAGTATCAGTTACTCCAGTCAGAGAAGCATTTCAGATTCTCGCAAGGGATGGCCTGATCGAATTAAAGCAGAACAAAGGAGCAATTGTTTTGGGATTTAATGAGACAACGATCAGAGAACATTATCAGATCAGAGCGGCAATGGAGAGTGAAGCATGTGAGCTTTGCTGTGAAAATAAAGCCGATCTATCCGCGATTAAAAACTGTGTAGATGCAGCAACAGAAGCGTTAGAGCACGATGATTACAGTAGTTTTATAAATTACAACCAATCTTTCCATTATGAAATCTGGCGTGCAGCTGGAAATGAAAAGATGGAACATATGCTAGCTGAACTATGGAATGGATTATCTCTAGGAGTCCAGTCAACGGTAGAAAAATACGCCAAACGTTCCAATGAAGAACACAGAGCAATCTACGAAGCAATGGAGAAGAGAGATGCAGAAGCTTCCAGAAAGGAAATGAGATATCATATTTATCGAAGTATGGAAGACATGCTGACTAGATATGAATAAACTATTGGTAAAATTGTATAAAAATTTTCTCAAAAATAAGGCAGAATGACGAATTATGAAAAGAATATTGACTTTGAACGGATTCTGTCTTATATTAAACATAAGAAATGGATACATTATCATATATAAAAGATAAAATCAGGAGGAAGAACGATGGCAAAAGGGAACATGAATGCCAGAGAACGAATTGAATACTTACTGGACGATAACAGCTTTGTTGAGATCGGAAAGTATGTAACAGCAAGAAATACAGATTACAATCTAAACTCTGAGAAAGCAGAAGGAGACGGCGTGATCACAGGATATGGTGTGATGGACGGACGTATGGTTTATGTATACAGTCAGGACGCCAGTGTTCTTGGAGGATCTGTAGGAGAGATGCATGCGAAGAAGATTGTAGCACTCTATGATCTGGCAATGAAGACAGGAGCACCAGTCATTGGAATGATCGACTGTGCAGGAATCAGATTACAAGAAGCATCCGATGCGTTAGAAGCATTCGGAAATATTTTCGCAAAACAGGGACAGGCATCTGGAAAGATCGTACAGATCAGTGCAGTCTTTGGAATGTGCGGAGGAGGATGCGCAGTGATGTCAGCGATGTCTGATTTCACATTTATGGAAAGAAAAGAAGGATCTTTATTTATTAATAGTCCAAATACATTAGATAACGAGAAATTAAATCCGGCAGAAATTGAAAAAGATGAAATTGAGAATATTGATTTTGTATGTGATTCTGAAGAAGAATTATTAACAGATTTAAGAGAATTAGTAAGCATTCTTCCATCTGATTATGAATCAAAGAACTTTTTATCAGAATGTTCTGATGATCTGAATCGAGTGATTCCAGAATTAAATGATTCAGCACATGATGCACAGTATTTATTAAAAGCAATCTCAGATGACAATTTATTTGTACAGATCAAGAAAGAAACAGCAAAAAGCATGGTGATCGGATTCATCAAATTAAACGGTGAGACGATCGGTGTTGTAGCGAACCAGTCAGTTAACGGAGAAAGCGTACTTGAGACAAAGGAAGTGGATCAGGCAACAAGATTTATTAAGTTTTGTGATGCATTTTCCATTCCAATCTTAACAGTGACAGATGTGGAAGGAATGAAGACAAGCCGCGAAGAAGAAAGAAAGATGGCAAGAATTCTTGCCATCTACACAAAAGAAATGATCAGCAGTACAGTACCAAAAGTAAACCTGATCGTAGGAAAAGCATTTGGTACGGCAGGAGTGATCATGAATTCTAAGTCTATCGGAGCAGATTTTGTACTGGCATGGCCACAGGCAAGCATCGGTATGATGGATCCAGAACAGGCAGTCCGTATCATGTATGCAAAAGAAATTGAGGAAAATGACGATCAGATCGCACTGATCAATGAAAAGACAGTGGAATATGCACAGATGCAAAATAGCGCAGAGAGCGCAGCAAAACGTGGAGCGATCGATGATATCATCATTCCAGATGCGACAAGAAAACGTTTGATCATGGCATATGAGATGTTATACGGAAAGAAACAAAGAAACGAAGATAAGAAACATACAACAATTTAGTGAGGTGAAAGGTTATGGCAAACATTGCAACCGCATTCGCGAATACCTTGATGGGAATGGGAACCGTATTTGTAATGCTGATCTTTATCTCATTACTGATCTCACTTTTTGGATATATTCCAAAATTAGAAGAGAAGATCAAAAATATCGGGAAAAAACCAGAACCTGTAAAGACAGAAGAATCAGCCGCAGTTGTAGAGGAACCACAGACACAGGCAGTTAATCTACAGAAAGATGAACAGTTAGTTGCAGTGATCACAGCAGCGATCATGGCATCCTATGGAAGTAATGCAGTGAGTGCAGACAAGTTAGTAGTAAGATCCATCCACAGAGTTGATGGAAGAAGAGCATAATATTTGGGAGGTAATCATGAAGAATTATAGAATCACAGTGAACGGAGTAGCTTATGATGTAGCAGTTGAAGAGATGGGTGAAGAAGCAGCAACTTCTGCACCAGCACCAGCCGCTGCACCAAAACCAGCAGCACCTAAGGCAGCACCAGCTGCAGCAGGAGCCGGAGCAGTTAAGATCAATTCTCCAATGCCAGGAAACATTTTATCCGTGAAAGCATCTGCAGGACAGGCAGTGAAAAAAGGTGATGTATTAATGATCTTAGAAGCAATGAAAATGGAAAATGAGATCTGTGCACCACAGGATGGAACAATCGCAAGTGTTCAGGTAGCAGCAGGAGACAGTGTTGAAAGTGGAGACGTATTAGTGACGATGGACTAGCCATTGCCTGAAATGGAGGAATTTCTATGAGTTATGTTATCAATACCATGACCAACTTGGCAAGCCAGACAGGATTTGCATTCTTAAAACCGGGAAATTTCATAATGGTAGTTGTAGCACTGATCTTTTTATACTTAGCGATCGTCAAACAATATGAACCATTGTTACTGGTGCCAATTTCTTTTGGTATGCTGTTGGTTAACTTATATCCACCAATCATGCAGGAAGGTGGACTGTTACATTATTTTTATTTGTTAGATGAGTGGAGTATCTTACCATCCCTGATCTTCCTTGGGGTTGGAGCATTGACAGATTTTGGACCACTGATCGCCAATCCAAAGAGTTTCCTTCTTGGAGCGGCAGCCCAGTTTGGTATCTATGCAGCTTATTTTCTGGCAATCTTCTTACAGTTTCCAGATAAAGCGGCAGCAGCGATCTCCATCATCGGAGGAGCCGATGGACCAACTTCTATTTTCCTTGCAGGAAAACTTGGCCAGACAGCTTATATGGGACCGATTGCGGTGGCAGCATATTCTTATATGTCTTTAGTCCCAATCATTCAGCCGCCGATCATGAAATTGCTGACAACTGAAGAAGAACGTAAGATTAAGATGGAACAGCTTCGCCCGGTATCAAAGACAGAGAAGATTTTATTCCCTATTATTGTCACCATCGTTGTCTGTCTCGTATTACCTACAACAGCTCCTTTGGTAGGAATGCTGATGCTTGGAAATCTGTTCCGTGAAAGTGGCGTTGTAAAACAGTTATCAGATACAGCTTCCAATGCACTGATGTATATAGTTGTCATTATCCTAGGTACCTCAGTAGGAGCCACCACCAGTGCGGAAGCATTCTTAAATGTGAGTACGATCAAGATTGTAGTTTTAGGTTTAGTTGCATTCTCCGTAGGAACAGCCAGTGGGGTCTTATTTGGAAAATTAATGTGTAAACTGACACATGGAAAAGTAAATCCACTGATTGGTGCAGCTGGAGTATCTGCCGTACCAATGGCAGCCAGAGTTGCACAGAAAGTCGGGGCAGAAGAAGATTCATCAAACTTCCTTCTGATGCATGCGATGGGACCAAACGTAGCAGGAGTTATCGGAACTGCAGTAGCAGCCGGAATCTTTATGGCAATCTTCGGAGTTTAAGGAAAGGAAAGTTACTATGTCAGAGAGAAAACCAATCAAAATTGTTGAAACTGTGCTTCGTGACGGACATCAGTCATTGATCGCGACAAGAATGACAACAGAACAGATGTTGCCAATCATAGAAAAAATGGATCAGGTCGGATATCATGCCGTAGAATGCTGGGGAGGAGCTACATTTGATGCATCCCTCAGATTCTTAAAAGAAGATCCATGGGAAAGATTAAGAAAATTAAGAGATGGATTTAAAAACACAAAATTACAGATGTTATTTCGCGGGCAGAATATCCTAGGATACCGCCCATACGCAGACGATGTTGTAGAATATTTTGTACAGAAATCTATTGCAAATGGAATTGACATCATCCGAATTTTTGACTGTTTAAATGACCTTAGAAATTTAGAGACAGCAGTAAAAGCTGCCAATCACGAAAAGGGACATGCACAGGTAGCCTTAGCTTACACATTAGGTGATGCATATACCCTTGATTATTGGAAAGATACGGCAAAACGTATTGAAGATATGGGAGCCGATTCTTTATGTATCAAAGATATGGCCGGATTACTGGTTCCACAGGAAGCCACAAAGTTAGTAGAAGCATTAAAAGAAGCCACTAGTCTTCCAATCGATCTACATACACACTATACAAGCGGCGTAGCTTCTATGACTTACATGAAAGCTGTGGAAGCGGGAGTTGATATGATCGACACAGCAATTTCTCCATTTGCACTTGGAACATCCCAGCCAGCAACAGAAGTTATGGTTGAGACATTTAAAGGAAGCGAATATGATACAGGGCTTGATATGGAACTGTTAGGAGAGATCGCTGATTATTTCCGTCCGATTCGAGAAGATGCCATCGATACAGGATTATTAAATCCACGTGCATTAGGAGTTAACATTAAAACACTGATGTATCAGGTACCAGGTGGTATGTTATCTAATCTGTTATCTCAGTTAGAGGAACAGAAAGCTTCAGACAAATATTATGAAGTACTGGCAGAGATTCCAAGAGTCAGAAAAGACTTTGGAGAAGCGCCACTTGTAACACCATCCAGCCAGATTGTTGGAACTCAGGCTGTATTAAATGTACTGGCTGGAGAGCGTTATAAGATGATCACAAAAGAGTCCAAAGACCTCTTAGCAGGTAAATATGGACAGACAGTTAAACCGGTCAACAAAGAGATTCAGAAGAAGGCGATCGGAGATGAAAAACCGATCACATGCCGACTTGCAGATACTTTAGATCCGGAACTTGAGAAATTAGAAAAAGAAATGGCACAGTGGAAAGAACAGGATGAAGATGTATTATCTTATGCACTGTTCCCACAGGTAGCAACAGATTTCTTTAAATACAGAGCAGCACAGAAAAATAAGATCGATCTATCCAAAGCAGACGTTGAAAACGGAGCTTATCCAGTATAGATCAAAAAGATGATAACAGGGACTGCCCCTGATATCATATAATATGCCTGTTACTCAAGCAGGAAACTCATTTCCCAACTTGATTAATTCCATATAGCAAAGAGACAGTACTCGTTTTGTTTATGTTTTGAGAGTACTGTCTTTTTGTGTCTATATTGATATAAATTTCAGAAAAGAGAGATAATCAACGCAATGAAAATAACTGTTGACATTCATTTTTATTCTCTGTATAATACTAAAAAGTTAGGAAGCTAACCATTTTGAAAAGAAAGGGATGAGTGAATGCAGGATATAAATGATAAGATCAATAACATGCACATGGGAAAACTGATCCATATGTTATCACATGAGATGAAGAGGAATCAGCCAATTGATAAAGTGATCAAGGCTGATCTTACCATCATGCAGAAACATATTTTAAAGTTTATTTTATTAGAAACAATGCATAAAGATCTTTATCAAAAAGACATTGAAGAAGAATTTCAGATCCGCAAATCAACTGTGACAGGATATGTACAGTTGATGGAGAAGAATGGATATCTGACAAGAGAAAGTGTCAAAGGAGATGCTAGAAAGAAGCGGCTGGTACCAACAGAGAAAGCCGAAGGATTAAGACAGGCAATCTTGGAAGATATTAAGCTTAGTGAAAAAAGAATGGAAAAAGGCATTCCTGAGGAAGATGTCATAACATGCAAACATGTTTTATATCAGGTATTACAAAATCTTATAGAAAAACACAAGGAGGAAGGAAAGAAAGATGAATAAGACCCTATTAAAATCAGTCCGAGAATACAAAAAACAATCCATACTTGCTCCAATCCTGGTAATTCTTGAGGTACTGATGGAAGTTTTGATTCCGATGGAGATGGCAAATATCATTGATATCGGAATGACAAGCGGAGATTTACATTATATTATCCAGCGAGGAGTGATCCTGGTTGTTATGGCAATGTTATCCCTGTTTTTCGGGATTTCAGCTGGAAATATGGCAGCCGTTGCAGGTGCCGGATATGCAAAGAACTTAAGACACGATATATTCTACAAAGTGCAGGAGTTCTCATTTAAGAATATCGACCACTTTGCAACATCAGGACTTGTCACACGTATGACAACAGATATTACAAATATCCAGATGGCCTATATGATGAGTATCCGACTACTTGCCAGAGCACCGATCATGATCATTTTATCATGGGTAATGACATTAAAGTACAGTGTGAAAGTAGCGATACTATTTTTGATCGTGATTCCATTACTAGGAGGAACATTGATCTTTATTGCAAAAAAAGCACATCCACACTTTATCAAAGTATTTGATGAATATGATATCTTAAATAATTCTGTACAGGAAAATGTAAACGCATCCCGTGTGGTAAAAGCGTTTGTACGTGAAGATTATGAAATCGATAAATTCCACGGAATTTCCAAGTATGTATATACACTGTTTACAAAAGCAGAAAAGATTGTTGCATGGAACTCACCAGTTATGCAGTTTACAATGTATGTTGTTATACTTCTGCTTGTAGCAATCGGTGGAACAGGGATCATCCATGGAACAATGGGAACTGGAGAATTAACAAGTATCATCGTATACGCATTACAGATCATTGGTTCTCTGATGATGGTAACCTTCGTATTCGTAATGATCATGATCGCAGAAGCATCTACAGACCGTATTACAGAAGTTTTGGAAGAAGTACCAGAAATGCAGGATAAAGCAGATGCAGTAACAGAAGTGAAAGACGGAGAGATCATCTTTGATCATGTAAACTTCAGTTATGCAGGAGAAGGTGGAAATCTGTCCTTAAAAGATGTTGATCTTCATATCAGATCCGGACAGACGATCGGAATCATCGGTGGAACAGGTAGTGCAAAATCTACATTAGTACAGTTGATCCCAAGACTTTACGATGTTACAGAAGGATGTGTCAAAGTTGGCGGCATTGATGTCCGTGATTACAACTTAGAAGCATTAAGAGACCAGGTATCCATGGTACTCCAGAAGAATGTATTATTTACAGGAACAATTTACGATAATATCCGTTGGGGAGATGAAAATGCATCCGATGAAGAAGTTCAGAGAATGTGTAAATTAGCACAGGCAGACGGGTTTGTAAATGAATTTCCAGCTGGATACAATACACAGATCGTACAGGGTGGAAACAATGTTTCTGGTGGACAGAAACAGAGATTGTGTATCGCAAGAGCGTTATTAAAGAAACCAAAGATCTTGATCTTAGATGATTCCACAAGTGCGGTTGATACAAAGACAGATGCATTGATCCGTAAGGCATTCCGTGAAGAAATTCCGAACACAACAAAGATCATCATCGCACAGAGAGTATCTTCCATCGAAGATGCAGACCAGATCATCGTATTAGATGATGGAAAGATCATGGGTGTTGGAACATCCGAAGAATTATTAAAGACAAATGATATTTACAGAGAAGTCTATGAATCACAGGTGAAAGGGGGAGAAGACGATGAGTAAAAGACCAGAAAAGACGATCAACAAAAATACGGCGAAGACAGCAAAACGTCTTTTAAAATATGTAACAGATACTTATAAATTACAGTTTATTCTCGTGTTTGTCTGCATTTTCATCAGTGCAGCAGCTTCTGTATCTGTATCTTTATCATTGAAATTTATGCTCGATGACTTCATCCTGCCTTTGGTTGGACAGAGCAATCCAGATTTCACAAATTTTTACCACGCAATGATCGTCCTTGGATGCATCTTTGCAGCAGGTGTCATTGCAACATTTATTTATACAAGGATGATGGTATTTATCGGACAAGGAGTCCTAAAACGCGTCAGAGACGATATGTTTGAACATATGCAGACATTACCGATCCGTTATTTCGACCAGAATACAAATGGTTCGATCATGAGTTTATACACAAATGATACGGACACATTAAGACAGATGATCAGCCAGGCAATTCCTCAGGCATTGATGTCATTTTTCACGATCATTGTAACATTTATTTCTATGTTAGTATTAAGTCCGATTTTAACGATTCTTGCAGTTGTTGTTATCGGAATCATGATCACGGTGACAAAAGCGATTGGTGGAAACAGCGGAAAATACTTTATCCGCCAGCAAAAATCATTAGCCGATGTGACAGGATTTATCGAAGAGAGAATGAATGGACAGAGAGTTGTCAAAGTCTTTAACCACGAACGTAAATCAGAAGAAGAATTTGACAAGTTAAACGAATCTCTGTTTGAAAGTGCTGCAAATGCCAACAAATATGCAAATATCATGGGTCCAGTTGTAGGTAATATTGGAAACCTTCAATTTGTATTAACAGCGGTATTAGGTGGTGTGTTAGCTATTGAAGGTATTGGAGGGATCACATTAGGTGTCATGGCATCATACCTTCAGTTTACAAAGAGTTTCACACAGCCATTTATGCAGGTCGCACAGCAGTTTAACTCTATTGTAATGGCACTTGCAGGTGCAGAAAGGATCTTTGCCCTGATCGATGAAGAACCTGAGACAGATGAGGGATATGTAAGATTAGTAAATGCGAAGAAAGATGAAAATGGAAACATTATCGAATGTGAAGAAAGAACAGGAATGTGGGCATGGAAACATCCACACTCTGCAGATGGGTCTGTAACATATACAGAATTAACTGGAGATGTAAGATTTGAAGATGTAACGTTTGGCTACAACGAAGATAAAACCATCCTTCATGACATTAGTCTGTTCGCAAAACCAGGACAGAAGCTAGCATTTGTAGGATCCACAGGAGCCGGAAAAACAACGATCACAAACCTGATCAACCGCTTTTATGACATTCAGGATGGTAAGATTCGTTACGATGGAATCAACATCAAGAAGATCAAAAAAGACGACTTAAGACGTTCCTTAGGAATTGTATTACAGGATACACACCTGTTTACAGGAACGATCAAAGACAATATCCGCTACGGAAATTTAGGGGCAACCGACGAACAGATCTACGAAGCAGCCAAATTAGCACACGCAGACCAGTTCATCAAAATGCTTCCAGATGGTTACGACACTGTGATCAGCGGAGACGGAGAAGGATTATCTCAAGGACAGAGACAGTTACTATCCATTGCCAGAGCAGCCGTAGCCAACCCACCAGTACTGATCTTAGATGAAGCAACATCAAGTATTGATACAAGAACAGAAAGCATTGTACAGCGAGGAATGGATAACCTGATGAAAGGTAGAACTGTATTTGTAATCGCCCATCGATTATCTACGATCCGAAATAGTGATGCGATCATTGTGCTTGAACATGGTAAGATCATTGAACGAGGGGATCATGAGGATCTTATTAAGAATAAAGGAACTTACTATCAATTATATACTGGTAAGTTGGAATTATCTTAAATTTGTGATTGGCCAACTGTAGTCTTTCAGTATATGATAAAAAATAAATAAGCAACCGAAAACGCAGCGGTGGAATTTTGTTCACATTTTGAACAAATCGCTTATCCGCCCAATTTCCTACGAGAACTCGCTCTGAAGTTTTGTTTCAGACAAAAGTCTTTGAAGCTCAGACACTCGTCCAATTGGGCTGCGAATTTGTTCAAAATATGGCAAAATTCCAATGCTGCGTTTTCGGTTGCTTATTTATTTTTTATCATATACCTGAAGTCTAAAGTGTGGACAATTACAAGATTGAAAAATTCAAGTGGTGTGTATGGAGAACAGCATTGATTGTAAAATAGGGGATTTTCAGACAGAAGGTAATGTTATTATGCTTCATAAACATCTCGATAAATCGGTGTTCGTAAGTTTCTTTCTGACCCATACATGCAACACTACCTACAAATCACAATTGTATAAAAAAAGAAGCATCAAATATTCTTGACAGTATTACTAGGAAATGATATTATACGAATAATTCCTACTGGAAAACTATGAAAAAGAAAAACTATAAGAGAGGATGTGTAACAAAATGAGCATTAACACAGCAGATTTTGCCGCACTAGCAGTTACAGTTGTTTTGTTTGCGGTTATCTATTATTTGGATTATAAGAAAGGCGTAGACTTCGGACTTTTAACATTACTAGGAACAGTTTTTGGAATCGCAGTTGGTCTGGGATTTGGAAATCATTTTACATATGTTGAGATTTTCGGACGTATCTATACAAATGTATTGACAGCACTTGTTGTACCAATGCTGTTATTTAGTATCATCGCAAGTATCACAAATCTAAGTGAATCCATTCATTTAAAGAAGATCGGTGGAAAGTCAATCTTTTATTTGATCTTAAATACAGCAATCGCAAGTACGATCACAGTGATCGCAGCAGTCATCTTAAAAGTCGGTGATGGATTTGCTTACAAAGTAGCTGATGGATATCAGAAAGTTGAAGTTCCATCTGTTGTTGATACGATCGTAAACTTATTCCCAAGCAACTTCGCAACAAACTGGAGTGAAGGACAGATCATTCCAATCGTTGTATTTGCGATCATCATTGCATTATCTTACAATGCAATTTCCAAAGAAAATGAATCCGTAAAACCATTTAAGGCATTTATTGATGCGGGGAATCAGGTGATCGGACAGGCAATTGACTGGATCATTGGATTTACACCATATGCAGTATTATCTTTCTTGGCAAGAGCCGTTGGAAGAAGCAGTGTTGCAGAATTGCTGCCATTATTAAGTACATTAGTATTATCTTATATCTTATGTGCAGTTCAGGCATTTGGAGTAGAAGGATTATTAATTAAATTTGTAGCAAAATTAAGTCCTGTTAAATTCTTTAAAGGAATCGCACCAGCTCAGTATGTAGCATTTACGACACAGAGCAGTGTTGGTACGATCCCGGTTACATTAAGACAGTTAAAAGAAGCACTTGGAGTTGATGGAGATGTAGCATCATTTACGGCAGGTCTTGGAGCCAATGTTGGAATGCCAGCATGTGCAGGAATCTGGCCAGCATTAACAGCGGTATTTAGTGTTCATATGTTAGGATATCATTACGGAATTGCACAGTATGCATTTCTGATCCTGATCACATTAGTAGTATCTGTTGGAACAGTCGGGGTTCCAGGAACAGCGACGATCACATCAACAGCTGTATTTGCAGCACTTGGCTTACCAATCGAATTAGTTGTCGTATTTGCACCAATCTCAACGATCGTTGACATGGCAAGAACAATGACAAATGTAACAGGAGCAGCAACAGCAGCCGTTATCACAGCAGCAACTGAAGGTCTGGTTGATGAAGAAGTTTACAATTCAGATCAGGCAAAACATGTTGCAGTAAACAACTAGGATAGAAGAAATTCTATATATAATCACTGTATGAAAAGACACTTGATCGTAACGTATATTTTATGTATGTTATGAGCAGGTGTTTTTTCATTTCATGTAATTAATATAAGTTGAGGCGGCTAAAATTTCGTGCTATCATAATCAATATAGATAAGAGCACGAAGTTTTTTCATATTATAGAAAATTGATTCAAGGAGGTGATCGTATGGGAAATTATCTAAATCCAGGGAATGAAAAGTTCAGAAGAATGATTCAGTCTGAAATTTATGTAGATAAGACAGGGATGATAAAATATACGAATTCCGTACTAGATACAGCACAAAACTATGTCTGTGTCAGCCGTCCAAGAAGATTTGGGAAGTCAATGGCTGCGAATATGCTGACGGCTTATTACAGCCGCGGTTGTAATTCAAAAGAATTATTTGAAAAGTTTGAAATTGCAAAAGATAAAGATTTTGAAAAATATCTGAATCAATATAATACCATATTCTTAAATATGCAGGAATTTCTAAGTCGAAGTCATAATGTAGAAGAATTGATCGATCGTGTGAAGAAGCTTGTGATCAGAGATTTGAAAATGGAATATCCAGAAGTTGATTATTTTGACGATACAGATTTGATTGAGTGTATGCAGGATATTTATGCACAAATGCAGTACCCATTTGTTGTGATCATTGATGAATGGGATTGCATTTTTAGGGAATATAAACAAGATAAAGAAGCACAGGAAAAATATTTAGATTTTCTACGGGACTTATTAAAAGATAAGGCATGTATTTATCTATCTTACATGACAGGAATTTTACCGATTAAGAAATATGGAACACATTCGGCACTGAATATGTTTGATGAATTTTCCATGATCGCCCCGGGACCTTTAGCATGTTATGTCGGGTTTACAGAACAAGAAGTCAAAAAGCTCTGTGAACAATACGGAATGGATATGGAAGAAGTTAAGAACTGGTATGATGGATATTCATTTGACGGAGTACTGTCTGTGTATAGTCCAAGATCGGTTGTAAATAGTATGAGATTTCGAAAGATATCAAATTACTGGAATCAGACAGAGACTTTTGAAGCATTACAGATGTATATTGATATGAATTTTGAGCATCTAAAAGATGATGTTTTAAGTATGATCGCTGGAGAAAGCGTGGCGGTGAATACCGAAAGTTTTACGAATGATATGGCAACGTTTCGTACAGAAGATGATGTACTGACATTATTGATCCATCTTGGATATCTTGCATATGATGATAAAACAAAAACAGTCAAGATACCAAATAGTGAAATTCGTGCAGAATATGTAAATACAGTTTCAGTATCAGACTGGGGATCTGTTTCAAAAGCACTAAAAGATTCTGCAGATACATTAAATGCAATCTGGCAAGGCAGAGAAGAACAGGTATCGAAAGCCATTGAACAGGCACATTTTGAGACATCACATATCCAGTATAATGATGAAAATGCATTGAGTTATACGATTTCACTCGCATTATATGCAGCAAGGAATTTTTATACCATTCACAGAGAACTGGCAGGTGGAAAAGGATTTGCAGATTTGGTCTTTATTCCGAAAAAACAATTTGCAGAGAAACCGGCATTGGTAGTTGAATTAAAATGGGATAAGAGCGCAGAAGGTGCGATCAAGCAGATCAAAGATAAGAAGTATTTTGAAAGTTTGGAAGAATATCAGGATAATCTGTTGTTGATTGGTATTAATTATGATAAGAAAACAAAAGAACACGTGTGTAAAATAGAGAAATATTAAAAACAGGTAAAAGGAATTGGAGAGGTATAAAATATGGGCAGATTTGTTAATCCAGATAATAGTGCGTTTCAAGCAGCACTTAATTCCAGAATTTATGTAGATAAAACAGGATTGATCGTATGTATGAATGAAGTTCTGGATTCTACAGATGCGTATATTTGTAATAGCCGCCCAAGACGTTTTGGAAAATCATATGCAGCGAATATGCTTGCAGCATATTACAGTAAGGGAGCAGAATCAGAAAAGATGTTTTCTGATCTTGAGATAGGACGATCAGAAGATTTTAAGAAACATTTGAATAAATATGATGTGATTCATATTGATGTACAATGGTTTTTGATAAACTGCGAAGATGCGGATAATGTTGTGCCATATATCACAAGAGTTGTGCTGGATGAATTGCGTGAAGTTTATCCAGAGATTTTACGTCAAGAAGTGGTATCTTTGCCAGATGCACTTTCTCTGGTTAAGGATAAGACAGGACGGAAATTTATCATTATCATTGATGAATGGGATGTGCTGATCAGAGATGAATCAGCGAACAAAAAGGTGCAGGATGAGTATATCCGATTCCTAAGAGGTATGTTTAAGGGAACAGAACCAACGAAATATATTCAACTTGCTTATCTTACAGGCATCTTGCCGATCAAGAAAGAAAAAACACAATCAGCACTTAACAATTTCCGAGAATATTCCATGTTGAATGCAGGATGTTTAGCTTCTTATATCGGTTTTACAGAAGATGAAGTAAAAGCACTTTGTGAGACATATAAGAAGGATTTTACAGAAGTCAAACGTTGGTATGATGGATATCAGTTAGGAAAATATCATGTCTATAATCCCAATGTAGTTGTAAATTTGATGGCGGATGGAAGCTTCCAAAGTTATTGGTCAGGAACAGCTTCTTATGATTCGATTGTTCCATTGATCAATATGGATTTTGATGGATTGAAGACCGCAATTATTGAAATGGTGTCGGGAGCATCTGTTGAAGTAGATGTTGGGTCATTCCAAAATGACGTTGAGAATATTGTAAATAAAGATGACGTTTTAACATATTTGATTCATATGGGATACTTAGCATATTCAAGTGTTAATAGGATGGCATTTGTACCGAATGAAGAGATAAGACAAGAACTGATTCGTGCAACAAAAAGAAAAGAATGGAATGAAATGCTGAAATTTCAGCAAGAATCAGAGGATTTACTGGATGCAACTTTGGATATGGATGGAGAAATAGTTGCAGCTCAGATTGAGAAAATCCATGAGGAATATGTTTCAGCAATTCAATATAACAATGAAAATTCACTCAGCAGTGTATTGGCATTAGCTTATTTGAGTGCAATGCAGTATTATTTTAAACCGGTCAGGGAATTTCCTACAGGACGTGGGTTCGCAGATTTTGTGTTTATTCCAAAAACAGAATATCGAAATGATTATCCGGCACTTGTTGTGGAATTGAAGTGGAATAAGAGTGCTGTTAGTGCATTGCAACAGATTAAGGATAAAAAATATCCAGATTCTATTCAAAAATATGCAGGTAATATTTTGCTTGTGGAAATTAATTATAGTAAAAAAGAAAAGAAGCATGAATGTGTGATTGAAGAATACTTGAAAAAATAAGAAACAATAAAATCCATGAGAACAACAAACCAAAAAATCGTGTTCTCATGGATTTTATATTTTACAGATATTTTTACGAAATCCCAGAGGCAGAAGCGACCCGCCGCAGGCGGAGAATCCTGTAAAGCAGGATTCTTTCTTGAAATCATATTATGCTCCTTTTTTCTTTATACAATCTTAATACAAGAGAACATATCCTTACACTATCTTTTTATCATAAAAGATATAATGATGATAAGATCAAAAGGTCATAAAATAATTTGAAAAAGAGGTAAGATCATATATGCCATGGAAGATTCATAAAAAAAGACATTTAACATCATTTCAGGTGATCATATTAGGGTTCGCAGGAGTGATCCTTTTTGGAGCATTGATCCTGATGCTGCCAATTTCATCAGCTCAAGCAATCATAACACCATTTCACAAAGCATTATTTACGTCAACTTCTGCAGTATGTGTGACAGGGCTTGCAGTTGTGGATACTGGAAGTTACTGGTCCGCTTTTGGACAGACAGTGATCATGTTCCTGATACAGATCGGAGGTCTGGGAGTTATAACAACAGCAACAGCGGTATTTATATTATCAGGAAGAAAAATATCGATCCTGCAGCGAAGTACGATGCAAAATGCGATCTCTGCACCGAAAGTAGGGGGTATCGTTCGATTGATGAGTTTTATTTTAAAAGGAACTTTATTGATCGAATTGATCGGTGCGTTATTTATGATGCCTGTTTTCTGTCATGATTTTGGATTACGGGGAATCTGGATGGCGATCTTTCATTCTGTATCAGCCTTTTGTAATGCAGGATTTGATCTTCTTGGAACAAAAGGGCATCCATTTGTATCATTGACATCATATGCGGTAAATCCAGGGATCAACATTGTGATCATGTTACTGATCATCATTGGTGGAATTGGATTTTTTACATGGGAAGACATTTATCTTCATAAATTTCGGTTCAAACGTTACCATATGCAGAGCAAGATTATTCTAACCACAACATTATGTTTGATCTTGTTACCAGCTGTTTTCTTTTTCTTTCAAGATTATGGGAATCTATCAGGGACTCACCGGCTGCTTGCATCATTGTTCCAAGCTGTGACACCGAGAACAGCAGGATTTAATACGACAGATCTTTCGATGCTGACAGGAGCATCAAAGGCAATGATGATTTTATTGATGTTGATCGGAGGTTCACCAAGTTCTACAGCAGGAGGTATGAAAACAACAACATTTGCTCTGTTACTTTTAAATGTACTGGCGACCTTTCAAAGTTGTGATGATGTGACAGCATTTGGAAGAAGAATCGATGTGGGTGTGATAAAAAATGCAGCAACGATCGCAATGATGTATTTTATCTTATTTTTTGCAGGCGGAATGACGATCAGTGTGTATGAGGGACTGCCGCTTTCAAGCTGTCTGTTTGAAGCAGCATCTGCAGTTGGAACCGTAGGTTTGACATTAGGAATCACACCAAAACTTCATATTCTGTCACAGATCATTTTGATCATACTGATGTATCTGGGACGTGTTGGCGGTTTGACGCTGATCTATGCAGTATTTTCAGATAAAAATAAACGAAAAGCAAGACTACCACTTGATAAGATCATAGTGGGATAAAAGAAAGAGGGAATTGATGATGAAGAATATTTTATTGATCGGACTTGGACGTTTTGGAAAACATATAGCGATACAGTCAAGTCAGCTTGGACATGAGATTATGGCAGTTGATCTGGATGAGGAAAGAGTGAATGATGCACTTCCATATGTTACGAATGCACAGATCGGGGACAGTACGAATGAGGAATTTTTAAAATCTCTGGGGATTGCAAATTATGATATCTGTTTTGTTACGATCGGTGGGAATTTCCAAAATTCATTGGAAACCACCTGTCTGTTAAAAGAACTTGGAGGCAAAATGGTCATTTCCAGAGCTGAACGAGATGTACAGGAAAAATTCCTCTTACGAAATGGAGCCGATAAGGTAGTTTATCCAGAAAAAATGGTGGCAAAATGGGCAACGATCCGTTATACCGATGATCATATTCTTGATTATATGGAAGTCGATGCCTCACATGCGATCTTTGAGGTAGAGGTTCCGAAGGAATGGATTGGAAAGACAGTGGGAAAACTTGATATTAGAAAAAAATATGATATTAACATTATGGCAGTAAAAGATGATGGAAAAGTAAGTATGGCGATATCTGCGGATACTTGTTTTAAGGAAGATGTTACATTATTGGTATTAGGAGAATATAAAGCGATCAAAAAGTGTTTTTGTATCTGATGTCATGAAAAAGAGGTGAGAGCTTATGTCAGATTTCATTTTAGCATTGGCGGTAATACTGATGTTTGCATTTGTGTTATTCTTTTTGAAAAAAGTAAATTATTTTCTTGGAGAAAATCGGAAAGTAATTGACAGGGAGCAAGATGATGACGATGATTGATGTGTTTATGGATTATTATTGACGATCGTGATATAATGCATCCGATAAGGAAAGGGGGCCAAGATGAGCACAGGAGAATTTGTACAGCTGAACAAAGAAAACGAACACATTCTTGTTTGTCTTTCTTCTTCACCATCGAATGAAAAGATCATACGTACAGCAGCAAAAATGGCAAGAGATATGCGGGCACGTTTTACGGCATTGTATGTACAGACAGGAAAAAGAGAAAGAGAATCGGACAAAAGAAGATTGGAAGCTCATGTACAATTTGCAAAGGAATCTGGTGCGGAAATCGTAATGACACATGGGGAAAATGTTCCGGTACAGATCGCGGAATATGCACATTTATCAAATGTCACAAAAATCGTGATCGGACAAAGCAGTGCAAAGAGAAATCACTTTTTCAGCAAACAGACATTAACAGAGAAGTTGATCGAGGCTGTTCCTGATATTGATATCCACATTATTCCAGATGCGATGAACTTAGATAATTATCGAAAACCGCATGGAGCGGTTTATGTAGGAAAGCCTACGATGAAAGACAGTTTATTGACATTATTTATATTTGCAGTTTGTACGTTGATCGGTCTATTCATCCAGAAACTTCAATTTACAGATACAAACATCGTTACAATTTATATTTTGGGTGTTTTATTAACGTCAATCCTTACAGATGGATATTTATACAGCATTGGAGGTTCTGTCTTAAGTGTATTTTTGTTCTGCTTTTTCCTTACGGAACCAAGAATGTCATTTCAGACATATGCAGTTGGATATCCGGTAACTTTTGTGATCATGTTAATATCTTCTGTCATTACTGGAACACTTGCAGCAAAATTAAAAACACATGCAAGGCTTTCAGCACAATCTGCATTTCGTACACAGATTTTATTTGACACAGACCGGTTACTTCAAAAAGAAAAAAACGATACGGATATTTTAAGTATTACATGTACACAGCTTATCAAATTATTAGACCGCAGTATTGTAGCATATGTTGTGGAAGGCGATGAATTGTCAGCACCACATATATTTTCGAATAAAAAGAAAGAACAGACAGAAGATTTATTGACAAGCAGGGAGCAGGAGATCGCAAAATGGGTGTATGAAAACAAGCAGCGTGCTGGAGCAACGACCGAACGTTTTAAAGATGCACAGTGTCTATACCTTGCCATTTGTATTGAGGATAATGTGTATGGTGTGATCGCAATACCAGTTGACGAATATACATTAGATTCCTTCGAATATAGTATCTTACTTTCTGTGATCAATGAATGTGCACTTGCCATGGAAAATAAAAAGAATATCATGGAGAAAGAAAAAATCTCCGTTCTTGCCAAAAATGAACAGTTAAGAGCAGATCTGCTTCGTGCGATCTCACATGATCTAAGGACACCACTTTGTTCCATTTCTGGGAATGCAGACATGCTGTTAAATAGTGGAGAACGTCTTGATGATATAACAAAACATCAGATTTATACAGATATTTATGATGATTCAGAATGGCTGATCAATATTGTTGAAAATTTATTATCGATCACAAGATTAAATGATGGAAGATTAAAACTGAAATTTACAGATCAATTATTAGATGAGGTGATCGCGGAATCATTACGGCATATCAGCAGGAAACATGAAGAGTATCAGATCGTTACAGAATGCGATGAATTGATACTTGCACATATGGATGTGCGGCTGATCCTGCAAGTGTTGATCAATCTGGTCGATAATGCAATTAAATATACACCGAAAGGATCTACAATCCGCATTTGTGCCATGAATGAAAATGGAAAAGCAAAGATTCAAGTAGAAGATAACGGCCCTGGAATTTGTGATGAAATGAAGCCGCATATATTTGAAATGTTTTATACAGGGAAAAATACGATCGCAGACAGCCATCGAAGTCTTGGTTTAGGTTTGGCACTTTGCCGTTCGATCATAGAGGTGCATAACGGGAAACTGGTGTTGGAGGACAATACACCACATGGTTGTATTTTTTCTTTCACACTGCCATTAAGTGAGGTTACATTAAATGAATAAAGCATTAATTTTAGTCGTGGAGGATGACCGGCCGATCCGTAATCTGATCGTGACAACATTAAAAACACATGATTATAAATATATTACAGCAGAAAATGGAAGTTCAGCTATTTTAGAGGCATCTTCTCATAAACCAGAGATCATTTTATTAGATCTTGGATTGCCTGATATGGAAGGTGTGGATGTGATCAAAAAAGTAAGAACATGGTCTAACGTACCAATTATCGTTATCAGTGCAAGAAGTGAAGATGTAGATAAAATAGAAGCACTGGATGCAGGAGCAGATGATTATATCACAAAACCATTTTCAGTTGATGAACTGCTTGCAAGGATCAGGGTTACACAGCGCCGATTAGCATTGATCCAGTCAGGCGAGGAACAAGAACAAGCAGTCTTTGTAAATGGAGAGTTAAAGATCGACTATACAGCAGGATCTACATATTTAAAAGATAAAGAACTGCATTTAACACCAATCGAATATAAATTATTATGTTTGCTGTCTCATAATGTTGGAAAAGTACTGACTCACACTTATATCACGCAACAGATCTGGGGCAGTTCACTGGAAAATGATGTTGCATCACTTAGAGTGTTTATGGCAACATTACGGAAGAAATTACAGCCAGATAAAGATGGCATGCAGTATATACAGACACATATAGGTATTGGATATCGGATGCTTAAGATATAGTAAATAAAGAGTGTCTGCATCATTAAGTGATGCAGACACTCTTTTAGATTCCAATATATGAAAACGCCCAAAAGAGGCAAAAAAGAGATTGATTTATTACCTACTATTTAAAAATGTGTTCTGAAGGAATTTTTACGCACAACCTCCGCATGCAGAACATGCAGAAGGAGTTGCAGCGCAGCCTCCCTGGGCGGTTTCTCTTAGTTCAGCTGGCAGTCGTTTACCAACGATATACATTGCGTTTAACATTTCGTCAAACGGGATGAGCTGATGGATTCCAGATAAAGAAATCTCAGCTGCGATGATCGCATTTGCAACACCTGCGGCATTACGGTTCTGGCATGGATATTCCACCAACCCGCCAACAGGGTCACAAACAAGACCTAACATATTCATTAAAACGGTAGAGGCAGCTCCAAGACATTGTTCTGGGTCACCGCCAAGCAGTTCGACAATGGCAGAAGCAGCCATCGCAGAAGCAACACCGACTTCCGCCTGACACCCGCCGACAGCACCTGCAACCGTTGCATTTCTCATAGCAAGATATCCGATCGCACTGGCATTAAACAGTGCCTGAATGATCTGTTCATCATCTAATTTATAAACTTCCTGAAGTCCAAGTAAAAGTCCAGGAACGATTCCGGCAGACCCTGCGGTTGGGGATGCTACGATCAACCCCATGGATGCATTCGTCTCAAGAGTCGCCATCGCATAGATTATACTTTTTTCTAACAGATCACCACAGATTCCAAATCCAGAATGATACCGGGAAGCAATCTTCTTTGCCTCGCCACCGATCAGTCCACCCATGGAACGAACCGGTTCTTTGATCGGAGTAAAAGCAGCATTTTTCATGATCTCAAGAACTCTTGCCATTGCATCATGAACCGTATCAGCTTCTTTTTCCCCTTCTACGATCTCACGCTGTCTCATCACTTCGGAGATTGGAAGATCATGTTTTTTACATAAATCAAGCAATTCATTTGCGTTTTTAAAATCCATAATATTTCAGTCTCCTTTCTACAGCTGAATGATCATAACATCTGAGACATTTGGGCTTTTCCTAATCTCCTCTGCGATGTTTTCAGGAAGAAGCCCATCGGATTCAACGATAGAATAAGCTGTATTTCCTTTAGATTCTCTGAAAAGACGCATAAAAGCGATATTAACACCCTGATCACTCAGACATTTTGTGATATAAGTAACAACGCCAGGTTTATCTTTCTGGATCACGATCAAGGTACTGTATTCCCCGGTAAAATCAACTTCTACATCATTGATACGGCAGATCCTGGCTTTTCCACCGCCTAAAGATTCCCCACGGATCAAGATGTGATCTCCGTTTTCATTTGTCATTAAGATATCCACTGTATTTGGATGGATATCAGTTTCTATTTCATTTGGTACAAAAGAGAAATCAAGTCCAATGTCTTTTGCAATCTCGAAAGAATCGCGGATTCTCATATCGTCGGTTCCAAATCCCATGATCCCACCTAATAAGGCACGATCCGTTCCGTGTCCATGATAGGTTTTTGCAAAAGATCCATAGAGTGTAAACTGAACTTTTTTCAGTGTACTATTTAACATTTTTCTTGCGAGAAATGCAATCCTTGCAGCCCCAGCTGTGTGGGAGCTTGAAGGGCCGATCATATTTGGTCCCATAACATCAAATGCACTGATAAAAGACATAAATTAAGCCTCCACTGTATCTTCTTTTAAAATAAATTTCTTGTAAATAGAATCTACGACGATTCCAATCGCATTATCTCCGGAAATGTTACATGCAGTTCCGAAAGAATCCTGTGTGATATAAAGTGCAACCATTAAAGCACAGATTGGTCCGTTTGTATCTCCTGCTGTTGTACCAAATACCATGTAAAGGAAAGGCAATGCAGTCATGATAGATCCACCTGGAGCTCCAGGAGAAGCGACCATTGCAACACCAAGTGTCATAATAAATGGAATAACAGTTGCAAGGCTGATCGGTAACTGATTCATCAAACATACAGCAGTTGCACATGCTGTGATCGTGATCATAGAACCTGCCATGTGGATATTGGCACAAAGAGGCACTACAAAGTTACGGATCTGAGCACTGACACCGTCATTTTTTGCACATTCCAAATTGACAGGAATTGTAGCAGCAGAAGACTGAGTTCCTAAAGCTGTAGTATAACCAGGAACCTGATTTTTAATAAGAGAGAAAGGATTCTTTTTGCTGACAGAACCTGCAATTATAAACTGGATCGTGATACATACAAAGTGCATGATGATCACTACAAGAAATACTTTCCATAAGATTCCAAGGATCGCAAATGTTTTTCCTGATTTCGTCATATCAGTAAATGTACCACAGATATACAATGGTAATAAAGGAATGATCGTTTTGTGAAGGACTTTATCGATGATCGTTGAGAAATCGCTCATTCCGTTGTAAAGGCTGTTTCCGATCTCTTTACCTTTCATTGTGGATAAGCATAATCCTAAAATGAAAGCAAGAACAACAGCAGATAATGTATCAAACAGCGGTGTGATCGTCAGTGAAAAATAAGGTTTCAGTGACGCATCAGCAGTCGCAGCAATCTGATCTAATGCCCCAGAAGTCATAAAGTGTGGGAACAGATTGGATGATACAAGGTAAGAAGCTGTACCAGCAAGTAAAGTTGAACCATAAGCAAGAGCAACGGTAATTAAAAGCAGCTGTCCAGCACCCTGTGACAGATCAGCGATTCCCATAGTTACATAAGCAAGGATCATCAGTGGAATGATGAATTTTAAGTAGGTACTGAAGAATCCAGACAGTGTTACAACAAAGCGGCAGAATCCAGTTGGAAGGAACTGTCCAAACAGGATACCAATAATGATGGCAATAATGAGTTTTGGTACCAGACCAAGTTTAAATTTTTTCTTTTCCATTTTTAATTACTCCTCTAAAAGCATAATCACATATCATCGTAGTTTGTTTAATGTGCACAAAAAATGTTTGACGTCTTTATGTTTGTATTGTATCATCCACGTATAGATGAATCAAATTCATAGATTTAATGATAACATTGAAAATTATTCATAATAGTACAAAGGAGAAAAAATGGAATTCCGTCAGATACAGACATTTATGCAGATAGCACAAGTGAAGAATTTCTCAAAAACCGCAGAATTACTAGGTTATTCGCAATCTGCCGTGACAGTACAGATCCGTCAATTAGAGACAGAATTGGGAGTGCGGTTATTTGACCGTACAGGAAAAAAAGTGATACTCACACCGAAAGGAAAAGAATTTTTAATACATGCAAATAAGATCATTGATGAAATGCACAAGGCAAAAGATGCAATGAATGATACTGCAGAGTTAAAAAATCCATTACATATCGGAACGATCGAATCACTCTGCACTGTCAAATTGCAGGAAATCGTACAGCGGTTTCGGGAAGAACATCCACAGGTTAGAATTCAGATCACGATTGGTTCTCCAGAACGCCTGATCCAGAAGATGGAACACAATGAACTCGATGTCATTTATATTCTGGATACGCCAAGATGGAATAAAAATTGGGTGAAAGTCATGGAAAAATCGGAGCCTGTGATCTTTGTGTCTGCACCAAATTATAAGTTATCAGGGAAAAAGAATATAGAGGTTGAGGAAATCTTAAATGCACCGTTTTATCTAACAGAACGAAATGCAAACTACAGACAGGCATTAGAACAGGAATTAGCTCTGCATAAACAGACATTATCGCCAGTACTTGAATGCAGTGATACCGCGTTTATCAAGAAGATGCTAAAGACAGGAAAAGGGCTTTCTTATCTTCCATTATTTGTTGTAGAAAAGGATATTGAAGAAGGAAAGATCGCAAAATTAGATGTGAAAGATATTGATATTACAATGTATCGACAAGTGTTTTATCATGCAAATAAATATATGACAAAAGAGATGGAGAAATTTATAGAGTACTGTCAGATGTAAAGAGCAGAAATATAGGATGAAATGCTGGTGTAATGTGATAAGAGAGTGATATAATAATAGATAACATTTAAAAATCTTAAAAATCGGAGGATTTAAAGTGAAGGAATATTTTATCAGTGAGATAGACATAGAGAAGTTATATCATCTGTCTGATATAAAAATAAAATTAGATTCAAATAAACGCCAGCATTTACTTTTGACTGGGAAGAATGGTTCAGGAAAAACATCATTGTTGTTGGAGATAGAAAAATTTTTGAGAGCGATTAATGATGAAAAACTATCACAAGTATTTGATCAATATCCTACGTGGATAAATGAAGCTAAAAAGAAAGTATTATCTGCATCTAGTGATAGCGAAAAATATGCGGCAGATAAGGATCTTAAACAATGTTTAGGATTTTTAAAAAAATATAGTGATGGAGTTCAAATAAACTTAAATCAGTATGAAGGACTTGAAATGATGTATCATAATGGAAAGTTTATAACAGCTTATTTTCCGTCTGAAAGAAAAGCACAATTTATGCGTCCTAATGGAGTAGAAAATATTACATTGGAAAATACGTATGGAATTGATGAATCTGCGGGTGATATTTTATTGAAATACATGGTACATCTAAAAACTCAGCAAGCATATGCAAGAAACGAAGGTGATCAAACGACAGCAAATCAAATTCAGAAATGGTTTGATCGATTTGATTCAGCACTGCAGATTTTACTAGATGAAGAATCAATCCATATAGAATATGATTATAAAAAATACGATTTTAAAATCCGACAAAATGGACGAGAACCATTCAGTTTTAATGAATTATCAGACGGATATTCATCCGTGATTTACATTGTTTCTGATTTAATTTTAAGAATGGATAAAAATTGGCTGTTAGAAGACAAAATCAGTGAATATGACTATCAGGGAATCGTGCTGATTGATGAATTGGAAACGCATTTGCACATTGAATTACAGAAAAAAATCTTCCCATTTTTAACAAAATTTTTTCCTAAAATTCAATTTATTGTGACAACACATTCTCCATATATTTTAAATTCAATCTCAAATGCAAAGGCATATGATCTTGAACGACAGGTAGAGTTAGATAATTTATCAGGATTTTCGTCTGATGATCTTGCAGAGGGATATTTTGAGGCAGATGCTTATTCAGATGAATTAAAAAACAGCCTGAATCGATATGAAGAACTTTGTCTTAGAAATGATTTGACAGAAGATGAACGTGCCGAACGAGCGGAAATAAGAATAAAGTTTAAGAATATATCTACAGAACTTTCAGGGGTTGCCAAGGAAAGATTTGAGGATATTGAACGGAGAAGAAAAGCCAATGATTAAAATTGAAAGAAAGGAAACAGAGAAAACAAAACAGGCGATTGCAGATTTGCAAAAAGCCAGTGAAAATGAAAGTTCCTATAATATTGAAAGTGTAAATCAGGCATTAAAAGAAATATTTCATGGAAAATGTTATATTTGCGAAAATAAAGCAGTAACTTCTTATCAGATTGAACATCTGGTTCCACACCGTGGAGATAAAACTTTAAAATATGATTGGAAAAACTTATTTTGGAGCTGTGCACACTGTAATAATATCAAATCAGATAAGTATGAACCAATTCTAGATTGTACAAAAGAACCAGTAGAAAAAATGATAGCATTTCGTAAAAGGGGTTATTTTGGAACGGATGAAAAATTAGAATTTACATCCGTTGGGGAAGAACGAGAAGATGTAAAGAATACAATTGCTTTATTAGAAGCTGCATACTATGGAACAACACCTCAAAAGAAGATAGAAGCACAGATCATAAGAAAAACATTACGACAAAATCTTTCAAATTTTAAAGAGTATGTTAGAGAATACCAGGAGACAGAAGACAAGGAAGAGAAAGAAGATATAGGATATCTTCTGAAAAAAGAGCTTAGAGATAGTGCGGCGTTTGCTGCATTTAAAAGATGGCTGATTTGGGATAATGAAATGTTTTCTGAGATAGAACAATTTATTCCCGAAAATTGAGAGCAATTTAATTTTGGGGATACAATAAAGAAAGGCATACAAACATAATAATCAATGTTTGTGTGCCTTTCTTTGCATCTTAAATCTTCATCTGTCTTTCCAAGAATCTTATCACGCTGTTTTCCAAATGCCTTTGTGATGATACCAACAACAGTACCAGCCAAAACAGCAGCAATGATCGTACCGATACCAACACTTCCAAGGTTATGTAAAACAGCAAGACAAGTAACCGCTGATACAAGAACCATCGTACAGTCAAATCCAATAACATAGAAAAATGATTGTCAAATGCGAAAATATTATGGCTTAAAAAATTTTCAAAAAAATTAGCACTCAACACTTGACAGTGCTAATAATAAGTGTTATAGTACAACTAGAGCAAGAGGGAAGGGCTTAAGAGAGAAGCCAAAGAACCGAAGGCTCCATAAGATACAACAAGTCATATTGAGAACTTCTCAATATGCTTCACATAAAAGGCAAGTGTCAGGAATTACCCTGACACGCCCAAACATTATTATAAAGAAAAAGGAGAGATGACTTATGATGATGATGCCTAGTATTTTTGGAGGAAACTTATTTAACGACGACTGGATGGATTTTTCTTTCCCAGATATTGATAAAGAACTGTATGGTAAACACGCAAAGAACTTAATGAAGACTGATGTGAAGGAAAAAGATGGAAACTACGAAGTAGCAATCGACCTTCCAGGATTTAAGAAAGATGAGATAACAGCTGAACTGAAAGACGGATATTTAACAATCAGTGCGGCAAAAGGATTAGATAAAGACGAGAAAGATAAAGAAGGTAAATATATCCGTCGTGAACGTTACGCAGGAAACATGAGCAGAAGCTTCTATGTTGGCAAAGATATCACAGAGAAAGATATCCACGGTAAATACGAGAATGGTATTCTGATGCTGGATATTCCGAAGAAAGCTCCGGAAAAGAAAGTAGAAGAAAAGAAATTCGTTACGATTGAAGGATAAAAGAACTTTCCCCGGGATGATCAGATTCCCGGGGAATCTTTCTATCTATTTGAGAATGAAAGGAAAAGAAGGTGAAACGAAATGGCAGCAAAACGTGATTTATATGAAGTTCTTGGAATCAGTAAAACTGCAGATGAAAAAACGATCAAGAAAGCATATCGGAAACTGGCAAAGAAATATCATCCAGATATGAATCCCGGAGATAAAACAGCAGAACAGAAATTCAAAGAAGTGACCGACGCTTATAATATATTAAGTGATCCAGAGAAGAGAAAATTATATGATCAATATGGTCATGCTGCCTTTGACGGAACCGGAGCAGAATCTGAGTTCTATAAGAATTACCAAAACTATGGTGGTGCTCATGGAGGATATCAGGAATTTCACTTTGAAGGTGGAGATGGCGATGATATCTTTGGTGACATCTTTGGAAGTATGTTCGGTGGCGGACGAAACAACAAAGGATTCCATCGAAGCAGTTTCCATCAAGGAGGTTTTGGCTCTTCTGATGGATTTGGAGGTGGTGGATTCGGAAGTGGATCCTTCAGACAGAAAGGTTCCGACGCACACGCAGATATCTCTATTAGTTTTGATGAAGCGGTTACGGGCTGCGATAAAGTCATTCATTTGCAAGATCAAAATGGTGCGATGCAGTCATTACAGGTTCATATACCAGCCGGAATTGATACAGGAAAAAGTGTCCGCTTAAGAGGAAAAGGAAATCCAGGAATCGGAGGCGGTGAAGCAGGTGATTTATTCCTGAAAGTAACAGTCGGTGAGAAACAAGGATTTGAGCGAAAAGGAAATGATGTGTATACAACGATCAATGTTCCATTTAGCACAGCCGTTTGTGGAGGTGAAGCAGTGATCAAGACATTATATGGAAATGTTATCTGTAAGATCAAAGAAGGAACTCAGTCAGGATCTAAGATCAGACTGCGTGGAAAAGGAATGCCGCTTATGAAGAATCCATCTCAGAAGGGAGATCAATACGCAGTTGTTCAGATTCAGGTTCCAAGAAATGTTTCCCAGCAGGCAAAAAACAAATTAAAAGAATTCGAAGCACTTTGTGGTCAAAGAGGAAATGCCTCTTATTAAACATGAAACTTCTTGATAATAGATAAAAAAGGTTGTTATTTGGAGACAAAAGCAGATAATAGCCTTTTTTGCCTTTATAAATTGTGTCAAATAAGGTACAATAAAACCACATATGAAAGAAGGTGGGACGAGATGGACGTATCAGAGAAAATGAAATATAAATTAGCAAATGCAATGAAAGAGTTGTTGGTGCATACGCCAGTAGATAAGATTACAGTGAAACAGATCGTAGATCAGTGCGATGTAACTCGTCCAACCTTTTATCGGCATTTTAAGGATAAATATGATCTGATCAACTGGTATTTTGATGTATTGGCTCAGATGTCGTTTAAACAGATGGGTATCAGTCTGACATTAAGAGAAGGGTTACTCAAGAAATTTGAATTCATCAAAGGTGAAGGACAATTTTTCGCAGCAGCTTTTTCGAGCGAGAGTCAGAACTGTCTGATGGAGTATGATTATCAGTGCATTTATCAATTCTATTGTGATATCATTCACAAACAGGGAGTTGATAAAATTCCAGAAGAATTAGAATTCTTGTTGAGAATGTATTGCCGAGGTTCAATTGCCATGACTGTAGAGTGGGCGACAACAGGAATGAGGATGTCGCCGGAACAGCTCGCAGATCAGCTGATCGATGCGATGCCTCCAAAGCTATATGATCTGTTCAAAGATATATAAAGATAACAAAATGTTACACTTTTGATGAAGTGTAACATTTTTTACATTTTGCCAAATGTGTAACTTGTATTTGTGAAAAAACAATTTTATACTGAAGATAGTTAAAAAAATGTCAATATAAAAGGAGTGTACAAAATGGTAAATCGTATCGTATTAAATGAAACATCTTATCACGGAGCAGGAGCAATTCAGGAGATCGCAACAGAAGTAACAAAACGTGGATTCAAAAAAGCATTTGTTTGTTCTGACCCAGATCTTGTAAAATTCGGAGTTACAAAAAAGGTAACAGATGTATTAGATAATGCAGGACTTGCATATGAAGTATATTCACAGATCAAACCAAATCCAACGATAGAAAACGTACAGACAGGAGTTGCAGCATTTAAGGCAGCAGGAGCTGATTACCTGATCGCTATTGGTGGTGGATCTTCTATGGATACAGCAAAAGCTGTTGGAATCATCATCAACAACCCAGAATTTGAAGATGTGAGAAGCTTAGAGGGAGTTGCAGATACTAAGAAACCTTGTGTACCAATCATCGCAGTTCCAACAACAGCCGGAACAGCTGCAGAAGTAACGATCAACTACGTTATCACAGACGTTGAAAAGAAACGTAAATTCGTATGCGTAGACCCTCATGATATTCCAGTGATCGCAGTGATCGACCCAGAAATGATGTCTTCTATGCCAAAAGGATTAACAGCAGCAACAGGTATGGATGCATTAACACATGCCATCGAAGGATACACAACAAAAGCAGCTTGGGAAATGACAGATATGTTCCATATCAAAGCCATCGAACTGATCTCTGACAGCTTAAGAGGAGCTGTTGAGAATACACCAGAAGGAAGAGAAGGAATGGCAATGGGACAGTACATTGCAGGAATGGGATTCTCAAATGTAGGACTTGGAATCGTACATTCTATGGCTCATGCATTAGGTGCAGTTTATGATACACCTCATGGAGTAGCGAATGCGATCTTACTTCCAACAGTTATGGAATACAATGCAGATGCAACAGGAGATAAATACAAATATATCGCAAAAGCAATGGGTGTAGAAGGTGTCGAAGATATGACACAGGAAGAATACAGAAAAGCAGCCGTTGATGCGGTTAAAAAATTATCAGCAGATGTCGGAATACCAGCAGATTTAAAAGAAATCGTGAAAGAAGAAGATATCCAGTTCTTAGCAGAATCCGCTTATGCAGATGCATGTGCACCTGGAAACCCTAAGGATGCAAGTGTTGAGGATATTATTGGATTGTATAAATCTTTACTGTAATATTTAAAAATGTGATAGAGTATAAAATGTAAGGTGGCAGATTCCAATTTCTTCGGAAAAGGAATCTGCTACCTTACATTTTATACTTTATCACAGGAGTGAGTTTTTTCAATACAAGAAATAATAATTTTTATTGTGGTTTTGGAATAACAGTTTGTAATAAAACAGCCACAATAAACACTAAAATTTCTGTTACAGGAAATGAGATCCAAATCCCATTTATCCCAAACATATGATTAAACAGCCACATCAAAGGCACCAATAAAATTCCCTGCCGTAAGATGTGGATCAACATACTAGATTGGATCTTCTCAATTGCCTGCTGATAAGTAGCGATCATAATAGAAAATCCACAGAAAACTAAACCGATCGACAGGATCCGCATGGCTGGAACTCCGATTTTGATCATTGATTCAGAAGCTGCAAACAGGAACAAGATCTGTTTTGGTAAAAACAGAAGCAGGCATGTTCCACCGATCATCATAACAGTTGCCGCCTGTGTGCCAAAATGAAAAGCTTCTTTTAAACGTTCTGGCTGTTTGGCACTGTAGTTGAATCTCATGACAGGCAAACATCCTTGGATCAAGCCATTTACTGTCATGAAGATCATCTGTTGTACTTTGAAATAGGCACCAAAAAAGGCAACAACAGTATCTGAATAAGCTGTTAAAAACAGATTTGTAAATGTCAGCATAAAAGATCCAAGAGCATTCATAACAAATGAAGGAAATCCATAGGAAAACAGATTCTTTAACATATGAAAATCAACATGGAATCCTTTGATCTTGATACGAACTTTCTGTTTTGTAAAAACAAGCAGAAGAAAAGCAATCACCATAGATAAAGCATATCCAAGGACAGTAGCCAGTGCAGCACCACGGATTCCCATCTTAGGGAATGGTCCGATTCCAAAGATCAGTAATGGATCGAAAACAAAGTTAAAGATAACCCCTGCGATCTGAAACCACATAGGAGTGATCATATTTCCAGTACCCTGAAAGACCTTTTGGATGGCGATATGTACCATGTTTGGAACCTGCATAAAAGCACAGACGGACATATACTGCATCGCATAGTCAAAAATAGCTGGATTGTTTGTGAATGCTGAAAAGTACGGTTTCATGATCAATAGTGCAAGGATATTGATACAGATACCGACGATCAAGGCTACCAACAATCCAAGTGTTGTTGCACAGTCAGCAAGGTCTTGTTCTTTCTCTCCAAGATAACCTGCGATCAAAACGTTGATACCGACCCCAATCCAGATGGACAGGGAGATCATAAGGGTTGTGATCGGGAAGGAAAGAGAAACTGCCGCAAGTGCATTTTCATTGATATTAGCCACGAACATGCTGTCAACAAGGTTGTAAGAATATTGCAGAAACATGGAGCACATCGGAGGAAGGGACATCTGCAATATCAGCTTTTTGATGGGAAGATACCCCATCTTGTTTTCATTTGCCATAAAAAACTCCTTTTTGTGTAGTTAAATAAAACGTCACCCCTTGAAAAATCCGACATTTTACAGTAATATTATTCTTAGTATCATTGTACACAAAAACTGTGTATATAACCATAGAAAAGGAGACATTTTGCAATGGCAAAAGATAAGAAATTAGTAGAAGCGATCACTGCGATGGAAGATGATTTTGCACAGTGGTATACAGATGTTGTTAAGAAAGCAGAATTAGCAGATTATTCAAGCGTTCGTGGATGTATGATCTTACGTCCGAATGGATATGCGATCTGGGAGAATATCCAGAAAGTTTTAGACGCCAAATTTAAAGAAACAGGTGTGGAGAATGTTGCAATGCCAATGTTTATTCCAGAAAGCCTTTTAAAGAAAGAAGAAGACCATGTTGAAGGATTTGCACCAGAAGTTGCATGGGTAACTCATGGTGGAGATAAAGAATTACAGGAACGTCTTTGTGTAAGACCTACATCTGAGACATTATTCTGTGATTTCTATTCAAAGATCATCCAGTCTCACAGAGATTTACCTAAATTATATAATCAGTGGGTATCTGTTGTACGTTGGGAAAAAACAACAAGACCATTTTTAAGAACTTCAGAGTTCTTCTGGCAGGAAGGACATACAGCACATGCGACAGAAGAAGAAGCTGAAGCAAGAACGGTACAGATGTTAAATATGTATGCAGATTTCTGTGAGCAGTATCTGGCAATTCCAGTTGTAAAAGGACAGAAGACAGAGAAAGAGAAATTCGCAGGTGCACATTCCACATATACGATTGAAGCATTAATGCACGATGGAAAAGCATTACAGTCTGGAACAAGCCATAACTTTGGTGATGGATTTGCGAAAGCATTTGATATTCAGTATACAGATAAAGATAATAAACTTCAGTATGTACATCAGACATCATGGGGAATGTCTACACGTATCATCGGAGCGATCATCATGGTTCACGGAGATGATTCAGGTCTTGTATTACCACCAAGAATCGCACCAGTACAGACAATGATCGTACCGATCATGCAGAAGAAAGAAGGAGTGCTTGATAAAGCAGAAGAGATCAGAAAGAGACTTGCTTCTTCTTACAAAGTAAAAGTTGATGATTCTGATAAGAGCCCAGGATGGAAATTCAGTGAACAGGAAGTACGCGGAATTCCTACAAGAATCGAGATCGGACCAAAAGATATCGAGAAGAATCAGGCGGTGATCGTTCGTCGTGATACAAGAGAGAAGATCATTGTATCTTTAGATGAGATCGAGACAAAACTTGGTGAAGTATTAGAACAGATGCAGAACGATATGCTTGAGAGAGCAAAGAAACATCTGGAAGAACATACAGTAGAGGCTAGAAACTGGGATGAATTCAAAGCCCACATCGAGAAACAGGATGGTTTCGTAAAAGCAATGTGGTGTGGAGAAACAGAATGTGAAGAAGCGATCAAAGACGAGACAACAGCTACAACAAGATGTATGCCATTTGAGCAGGAACATTTAAGTGACGTATGTGTTCACTGTGGAAAACCTGCGAAGAAGATGGTTTACTTTGGAAAAGCTTACTAAGAGTATAATGATAACAATTGCCGGGGATTATGAAGATACATTTCCGGCAATTCTTCCGTTTGCGAGATACATTTGTAAGAATAGTAAATGAATATGAGAAGCAGATATAAGAACAAAGAAAAGGAGAGGTGATAGGATGAAGATCAAGATGCCCGCACAGGCAGCAAAGGTAATACAGACATTAGTACAACATGGATTTGAGGCATATATCGTTGGGGGCTGCGTCAGAGATTCCATACTAGGAAGAACGCCGGGTGACTGGGATATCACAACATCAGCTTCACCTCAGGAAGTTAAAGAAATCTTCGATCATACGGTAGATACAGGAATCGAACATGGAACAGTTACGGTTCTTATGAATCATGAACCATACGAAGTAACAACCTATCGTGTCGATGGAAAATACGAAGATCATAGACGTCCCAATGAAGTGCATTTTACAAAGTCATTAAGAGAAGATCTGTTACGAAGAGATTTCACGATCAATGCGATGGCATATAATGACAGTGAAGGGATCATTGACATGTATGATGGTATGACAGACCTTAAAAATCAAACGATCCGCTGTGTCGGGGAAGCAAAGAAACGATTTGATGAAGATGCATTGAGAATTTTAAGAGCTCTAAGATTTCAGGCTCAATTAGGATTTCAAATCGAAGAAAAAACCGAAGAAGCAATTAAAAATCAGGCAAAATTTCTAAAAGATATCAGTGCTGAGCGAATTCAGGTAGAGCTTGAAAAACTGATCACATCGGCACATCCAGAAGTATTGGTCAATGCATATAAACTAGGTGTGACGAAGATCATTTTTCCAGAATTTGATATTATGATGGAAACACCGCAGAATAATCCGCATCACAAATACAATGTTGGAATCCATACGATCGAAGCAATGAAACAGATCGAAGCAGAACATATTTACCGGTGGACAATGCTGCTTCATGATGTGGGAAAACCAACAGCGAGAGTTGAAGGTCCAGATAAAGATCATTTTAAAATGCATCCGGTGATCGGAGAAGAGATGGCAAGGAAGATCCTCCGAAGATTAAAGTTTGACAACCAGACGATTAAGCAGGTAACGACTCTTGTCAGATGGCATGATCGTAGATTTGCTTCTATAGAAGAAGTCAATAAGAAAACAGTCAGACGATGGGTCAGCCAGTTAACCCCAGAGTTGTTTACAAGACTGATGGAGGTCCAGAAAGCAGATATCAGTGCACAAAGTGATTATCAGAGAGATAAGAAAGAACAGGTATTACAAGAAACAAAGAAATTATTCGAAGAAATCATCGAAGAGAAAAACTGCCTTTCCATCAAAGAATTAAAGATCAATGGAAAAGACTTGATGGATATGGGAGTTCCACAGGGAAAAGAAATCGGTCAAATTTTATCTTGGCTGTTAGATCAGGTATTAGAAGATCCACAGTTAAATGAACGTGAAACATTAACGCGGATGGCAGAAGAAAAGAGGGATGAGAAATGATCCTGTTATGGATATTGGTCTTAATTATTGTATACATCAAGATGATCGATCCGGGAAAGAAAAGAAAACATCCGGTATTAAATGTAAAATACTATGCACACAGAGGATTTCATGGAGAAGAAGGAATTCCAGAAAATTCCATGGCAGCTTTCAAGAAAGCAAAGGGAGCAGGCTATGGAATAGAATTAGATGTTCAGCTGACCAAAGACGGTGTAATGGTAGTTCACCATGACTATGATCTTAAGAGAACATGTGGAGTAAATAAAAAGATCACAGATCTTACTTATCGTGAATTATGCAGATATCGATTGATGGGAACGAGAGAAAGAATTCCAAGGTTTGTGGAAGTTTTAAGAGAAGTTGATGGCAAAGTACCATTATTAGTAGAATTAAAAATGGAAACATGCAACCGTAAATTATGCAAGAAAGTTGCAAAAGCTTTAGATCAATATAAAGGATTATATTGTATGGAATGTTTTCATCCGTATGCTCTGTATTGGTTTAAGAAAAACCGTCCAGAAGTGATCCGTGGACAGTTAAGTGAGCAGTTTTTGAAAGAAAAAGAAGAAGGGACGTTTACTCGCAAAATCGGTTATTTTATTGTGAAGAATTTATTGACAAATTTTATTACAAAACCAGATTTCATAGCCTATCACTATAAATATAAAGACTGTCTTCCACTCAAGATCTGCCGCAGATTTTACAAGATTCCAATTTACGGATGGACATTTCGTGACAAAAAAGCATATAAAGAGAATGAACCTTATTTTGAAGGATTTATTTTTGAAAAATTTGTGCTATAATCAAATGATAATGATGAAATACTTTTTATGATGATAAAGGAGTTTAAATCAATGAAAAAGAATGTAGTAGTGATCTTTGGAGGAGATTCCTCTGAACATGATGTTTCATGTCTGTCAGCAACAACAGTCATTAAGAACATGGACACTGAAAAATATAATGTGATCTTAGTTGGTATCACAAAAGAAGGAAGATGGTTATTAGTAGATGGTGTTAAAGATATTGAAGATGGAAGTTGGAGAGAAGGAGAAGTGAAAGCATTTATTTCTCCTGATACAACAACTCGTTCTTTAGTGATCCTTGCAGAAGGTACATATAAACTTCAGAAAGTTGATGTGATCTTCCCAGTTCTTCATGGGATGAATGGTGAAGATGGAACCGTTCAGGGACTGTTTGAATTGTCTAAAATTCCATATGTTGGATGTGGTGTATTGGCATCAGCAGTTTCAATGGATAAAGTATACACAAAGATCATCGTCGATCATATTGGAATCGATCAGGCAAAGTTTGTTCATGTCAGAGAAAGCGATTTTGAACATTTAGAAGAAGCCATGGATCGTGTGGAAAAGGAAATTCCATATCCGATCTTCGTAAAACCATCTTGTGCAGGATCTTCTAAGGGAGTTTCCAAAGCAGAGAATAGAAAAGAATTAGAAGCGGCATTATACGAAGCAGTGAAACATGACCGTAATATCCTTTGTGAGGAAACAATTGTCGGAAGAGAAGTGGAATGTGCGGTGTTAGGTGACAGAACACAGGTGAAGAGTACATGTGTTGGAGAGATCCTTGCGGCCGAAGAAGCGGCATTCTATGATTTTGATGCAAAATACAACAATGCAGAGTCTAAAACGGTTGTTGATCCAGAGATGCCAGAAGAATCTAAACGCAAGATCAAAGAAGATGCAGAGGCAATCTTTAGAGCTGTTGACGGATTTGGATTATCAAGGGTTGACTTCTTCTTAGAAGAATCAGGAAGAGTTGTATTTAACGAGATCAACACATTGCCAGGATTCACATCGATCAGTATGTATCCAATGTTATGGAAAGCATGCGGACTTGATATTCCTGAGTTACTTGATACATTGATCGATCAGGCAATGACAAGATATCGTTAGGAGGAATTTGATATGAATGCACCAATCGGGGTGTTTGATTCTGGAGTTGGCGGGCTCACTGTTGCAAGAGAGATCATGCGCCAGCTCCCGGAAGAAAGTATGATATATTTTGGGGATACTGCACGTGTACCCTATGGAACGAAGTCCAAAGATACGATCGTGCGCTATTCCAGACAGATCGTCAATTTTCTGTTGAGTAAGGGTGTTAAAGCAGTGGTCATCGCCTGTAATACAGCGAGTGCGCTCGCCTTAGCTGATTTACAGGAACTTTATAATGTGCCGATCATCGGTATGGTACAGCCAGGTGCGATCGCAGCAATGAATGCGACGAAGAATAAGAATATCGGGATCATTGGGACAAATGCAACGATCAAGAGTGGACAGTATGGCCAATATTTAAGGAAACTAGATCCATCTGTAACTGTCGTTACAAAAGCATGTCCATTATTTGTTCCGCTAGTAGAAGAAGGACTGATCGATGACCGTATTACAGAAGATATGGTATCCAGATATTTAAGAGAATTTAAGCAGTATGATATTGATTCTTTGATCCTTGGATGCACGCATTATCCATTGTTGATCAATCCGATCCAGCGATTTGTAGGGGATAAGGTCACACTTGTAAACCCTGCCTATGAAGTTGCGAAGACTTTAAAGCAGATGCTCGCACAGAGAGATATGGCGGCATCAGAAGATCATACTGCGAAGTATGAATATTATGTCAGTGATATGGCGGATCAGTTTTTATCATTTGCCGACAAAGTACTTCCATGCCGTGTGGATCAGGTACAGCCGGTAGATATTGAGAATTATTAGGAAGTGAAGATAAGATGACAAAAGATATATTAATTAATATTTCAGGACTTCAGATGGATGTAGATCCAAATGATCCGATCGAGATGATGACGACAGGTGCCTATTACCTGAGAAATGGAAAACATTATATTTTATACGATGAACTTTCTGAAGACAACGAGATCGTAAAAAATGTCATAAAGATCGGACCAAAGAGTGTGGAACTTACAAGAAAAGGAGGACAGTCTTCTCATATGGTCTTTGAAGAGGGAAAAGAAAACCTCTCTTACTACGATACACCATTTGGAAGTCTTTTGATGGGGGTCAATACAAGCAATATTGACTGGATCGAAGAAGAAGAACAGATGCATCTTAAAGTGGATTATGATCTGAGTATGAACTCTGATCACGTTTCAAAATGTAAGATAGATGTGAATATCCGGCCGAATGGAGAATAAACATGAAGCAGAATGAAAAAGGTTTGATGCAGTGGGAGAAGGATTTTTTGATCTCGGTCACGATCCTGATCATTGCGACCATCATTGCGCATATTTTTTTCTATCAGACAGCTCACAACATTAATGTGCCAATGATTTATACATTGGCAACTTTTTTTATCTCAAGATATACAAAAGGATATGGATGGGGAATTGTTTCTTCACTGTTAAGCGTTATTTTTATTAATTGGAGATTTACGTTTCCATATTTTAAGATTAATTTCATGATTGACGGATATCCGATGACATTTCTTGGAATTTTAGTGATCGCAATCATCACGAATATGACAACAACAAGCTTAAACCGAGAGAAAGAAGCAGCTGTCAAGAGAGAGAAAGAACTTGCAAAATTAAATGAATATAACAAGCAGATCAATGAGCTTCAGATTGAGAAAGAAAAGGAGAAGATGCGCTCAAATTTATTAAGAGCGATCTCACATGATCTTAGGACTCCGCTGACTGGAATGATCGGGGCAAGTTCGACATATTTAGAAGCCAAAGACCAGCTGGATGAAGATGCAAAAGATCAGCTTGTCATGGGAATCAAAGAAGATGCAAACTGGTTGTTAAACATGGTGGAAAACCTGCTTAGTATCACGAGAATCCAGAGCAATGGAAGTGACACACAGCCACATGTAAAGAAAGTACCGGAACCTCTCGAAGAAGTTGTAGCAGAAGCGATCCAGCGTTATCAGAAGCGATATCCAGACAGTGAATTAAAGGTAAAGATCCCAGAAGATTTTTTAATGGTTCCAATGGATCCGACTTTGATCGAGCAGGTAATTATGAACCTTTTGGAAAATGCATGGGTACATTCTGGAAGTGATGCACCTATTGAATTTGATATCAAAGAAGAAGGGAACAAAGTTGTATTCTATATCCGTGACCACGGAAATGGTATCGCACCAGAGCGCTTGGATCAATTGTTTGACGGCTGTGCAGGTGCATTAGACCATGAAAGCCGTAAGGGCATGGGTATCGGATTAAGTATCTGTAAATCAATCGTTATGGCACATCAAGGTGATGTCTATGCAAGAAACTATGAGGATGGAGCAGAGTTTAGTTTTAGTCTGCCAATGGATGAAAAAGAATTGACGGAGGAAAAGGAACTATGACAGAGATAAAATTTAATGTATTGATTGCTGAAGATGAAGAAAACATCGGCAATTTTATATCAACGATCTTAAAAACCAATGGCTACAAACCAATCATAGCAACTACAGGAAATCAGGCGATCCAGTGTGCGGAATCATACTGTCCAGATGTAATCTTATTAGACCTTGGACTACCGGATATGGATGGAATCGATGTGATCTCCGAGATCAGAAAATGGGCAGTTACTCCGATCATCGTGATTTCTGCAAGGAACAGAGAATCAGAGAAAGTAAAAGCCCTGGATGCCGGAGCAGATGACTATATCACCAAACCATTTGGCAATCAGGAACTGCTTGCTAGAATCCGTACTGCCCTAAGACATAGAAGACAGCCAATGGGAGCAGAGACGAAGACACCAATGTATCATGCAGGTCAGTTAAAGATTGATTTTGATAAGCGAAGAGTCTTTCTTGGAGAAGAAGAAATCCGTCTTACACAGATTGAATATAAACTGGTATCCCTTCTTGCAGAGAATGCAGGAAAGGTTATTACATATGAGTCTATCATCAAAGATATCTGGGGACCTCATGCAGATACGAACAATAGGATTTTGCGAGTAAATATGGCAAATATCCGCCGCAAGATTGAGAAAAATCCAGCAGTTCCAAAGTATGTTTTTACAGAAGTCGGAGTCGGATACCGTATGCTTGAGAACGAATTAAATAGTTAAGATTGTGCTAAAAAAGATACATTCTTTGCATAAAAAATGCTAAAAATATTATTGACAAATAAAAATAAGGCGTTTATAATTCCAACCATAACAAAGGCGTTATGAGATGACACAGATCATTCCTCATAACGCCTTTTCTTTTTATCAAGAAGGATTTCTAAAATCCTTCAATCAATTCATTGAGTAAAGACACGCGCGTTTCTCCTGAATGAAAAAACAAAAACTTTCGAAATGGGAGGACAAAGATATGACAAAAGAAATTATGAACGCAGTAAATACCCAGATCTTTGGGGTATGGTTCCTGATCGGAGCCGCATTGGTATTCTGGATGCAGGCCGGATTTGCAATGGTTGAAGCCGGATTTACAAGAGCTAAGAATGCCGGAAACATTATCATGAAAAACCTGATGGATTTCTGTATTGGTACTTGCGTATTTATTCTGATCGGTTTCAGTTTATTACTCGGGGAAGATATGATCGGATTGATCGGAAAACCTGGATTTGACATTTTTACATCTTATGCAAATTTTGACTGGTCCAGTTTTGTATTCAACTTAGTATTCTGTGCAACAACAGCAACGATCGTATCTGGAGCCATGGCAGAGAGAACAAAATTCTTATCTTACTGTATTTATTCTGCAGTAATCTCTGCATTGATCTATCCAATTGAAGCACATTGGATCTGGGGTGGTGGATGGTTATCTCAGATGGGATTTCATGATTTCGCAGGATCTTGTGCAATTCATATGGTTGGTGGATTATCCGCACTGATCGGAGCAAAATTCTTAGGGCCACGTATTGGTAAATTCACAAAAGATAAAGATGGAAATATTACAAAAGTAAATGCATTCCCAGGACACAATATTCCACTTGGAGCATTAGGAGTATTTATCTTATGGCTTGGCTGGTATGGATTCAACGGTGCAGCAGCAACATCTGTTGAACAGTTAGGATCTATCTTCGTAACAACAACAATTTCACCAGCAGTCGCAACAGTTGTTTGTATGGTATTTACATGGGTAAAATATGGAAAACCTGATGTATCAATGTCATTAAATGCCTCTCTTGCAGGACTTGTAGCGATCACAGCACCATGTGATGTCACAGATGCTTTTGGAGCAATTGTGATCGGAGCAGTTTCTGGATTACTTGTTTGTTTTGGAGTATGGTTATTAGATTATAAATTAAGAATTGATGACCCAGTTGGAGCCGTAGCAGTTCATTTTATGAACGGTTTATGGGGAACATTAGCAACAGGATTATTTGCAACAAAAACTGCACCAGGAAGTGAATTAAATGGACTTTTCTATGGTGGTGGATTTGGATTATTAAAGATTCAGATCATCGGTATTGTTTGTGTCTGCGCTTGGACAGCCGTGACGATCAGTTTAACATTTACAATTATCAAAGCAACGATTGGTCTTCGTGTAACAGAAGAAGAAGAGATCATCGGTCTGGATGGACCAGAACATGGTTTAACATCAGCATATGCTGGATTCAGTATGATGGATATTTCTAACACAATGATCATGGAAGAAAATGCAAATACTGTTCTTGGAGAAGAAGATTACGAAAGAGCTTCTAAAGTACAGAAAGCAGCAGCTGTACAGGTCAGCAAAGCTCCAGATCTTGTACCTACAGGAATGTATAAAGTTGTTATTATCGCAAAATTAACAAGATACGACAAGTTAAGAAAAGCAATGAACGATGTTGGTGTAACTGGTATGACAGTCACTCAGGTTATGGGCTGCGGTATCCAGAAAGGTGCCGGAGAACGTTACAGAGGTGCTGAAGTCGATGCAACATTACTTCCAAAAGTTAAAGTTGAAGTTATCGTAGGAAATATCCCAGTAGAAAACATCATTGAAGCTGCGAAGAAAGCTCTTTACACAGGTCATATCGGAGATGGTAAGATCTTTGTATACAACGTAGATAAAGTTATTAAAATCCGTACAGGAGAAGAAAATCTTGCAGCATTAGCAGACGTTGAATAAGAATGAAATTTTAATTCTTGTAGTTGGCCAACTGTAGATTTTGAGTATATGAAAAAAATAAATAAACGATCGGAAGAGCAGCTAGAGAATTTTCCTCACGTTTTTTA
>ERZ812616.135-NODE-135-length-108915-cov-12.832087_pt1 | contig 108915 bp, 80 predicted proteins | sample MGYA00376249_ERZ812616 | MGnify/ENA primary metagenome ERZ812616 (study PRJEB26924, sample SAMEA4378265) | human gut metagenome | biome: human gut; feature: human-associated habitat; material: faeces | place: China | collected 2013 ...
ATGAGAATATCGGGCTACCGCATCGCAAGCATCTGTATCAGATTATGGCGAATGAGCTGAAGATTCCCCATATAATGGTTTCTTCTATTTACATGGCAGTGCAGGCAATCATCATCGTAGGATATATAATGTGTTTAGGTTACAGTTATTGGTATTTGGCAGGTATAATTCTTTTGCTTTGTTTTCTTTATATCTGTTTTATGAAGAAGTATTTCGGATTGCACCAGTCTACGTGAGTAATGCTGAAATGATGATTAGTAAAATAATGAAAGGCGATGGAGACTAAAATCTCCATCGCCTTTCGTCTTATTTTTGAAATATAAATCGTACCTTTGTCATACACCAATCAGGTTATAATAATAACATGGAACAGATACGTAAGCTGCCGATAGGCATACAGACTTTTGATAAACTACGTGAAGGCGGTTTTCTTTATGTAGATAAAACTGCTATGATTTATCAAATAGCATCTACTTCTACTCCTTATTTCCTAAGCCGTCCCCGTCGGTTTGGCAAGAGTCTGCTCATTTCCACTTTCGAAGCTTACTTTCAAGGACGCAAAGACTTGTTTCAGGGCTTGGCCATCGAACAGTTGGAAACGAAGTGGGAACAGTATCCTGTTCTACATCTTGACTTGAATGCCCGGAAATATGAAACTGCTGCTGACCTGACGGCTATGCTTAATCAATATCTGGAGAAATGGGAGCTGCTCTATGGTCAGGAGAAGGAAGACCGTAGTCCGGAGGAGCGTTTTGCTTACGTGATAGAGCGGGCATGCACGCTGACGGGAAAGCAGGTGGTTGTGCTGATTGATGAGTATGACAAGCCATTGCTTCAGGCGGTCTTGGACGAGAACTTGCTGGATGAGTATCGGAAAATATTGAAAGCGTTCTACGGTGTCTTGAAGAGCGCTGACCGTTATCTTCGTTTTGTTTTCCTGACCGGAGTGACCAAGTTTGCGCAAGTAAGTGTATTCAGTGACTTGAACCAGCTGAATGATATCAGCATGAAGTCTCCTTACGCTGCTTTGTGTGGTATTACCAAAGAGGAGTTGGTGAAAACCTTTCTGCCGGAACTTGAGAGACTGGCTAAACGAAGAGGGATATCTTTACAAGAAGTGATTGATTTGATGGAACGTCAATATGATGGTTACCATTTTCATCCGGAAGGTGTAGGAATGTTCAATCCGTTCAGTGTATTGAATGCTTTTGATGCAGAAGAGATGGGGTACTATTGGTTTCAGACCGGCACACCTACTTACTTGGTTGACTTGCTGAAGCAGAGTGATTACGATATACGTCTATTGATAGATGGAGTGGAAGTGCTGGCTTCCGCTTTCTCTGAATATCGTGCGGAAACAAATAATCCTCTTCCGATGATTTATCAAAGTGGTTATTTGACCATAAAAGGGTATGATGATGATGTGAAGCTATACACTTTAGGCTTTCCAAATGATGAGGTTCGTTACGGCTTTCTGAATTTTTTGGTACCCTATTATACCAATGTATCCAATGATGAGACTGGTTTCCACATCGCTAAATTCATGCGTGAATTGAAGAGTGGAGATGTGGAGGCGTTTATGGAGCGTCTTAAGATATTCTTCTCCGGTATTCCGTACGAGTTGAGTGATGATACGGAACGTCATTATCAGGTTATTTTTCATGTAGTGTTTACTTTGCTGGGACAGTTCATCCGGTCCGAGGTTCGCAGCAGCCGCGGCCGTGCGGACGCAGTAGTTCATACCCCTACCGCTATTTATGTTTTTGAGTTCAAACTGGACGGTACGGCCGACGCAGCTCTGAAGCAAATAGATGAGAAAGGTTATCTGATTCCTTATACCTTGGATGGCAGGAAATTAGTGAAAGTAGGTGTGAACTTCAGTAAAGAAACACGGAATATTGATGAATATATTGTTGTGGAGGAATAGGAACGAACAATCCTATATACGGAAAAGGCGATGAAGATTTGATTCTCCATCGCCTTTTCCATATATAGTATTTCATTTTATTTCTTCATTCTCAGCACCCGTATTCCCGTCCACTTATTATTGTCTTTCAGCATTTGGGACAAGGGGACTTTGGAGACGACCACTTTCTTGTCGGTAGAGGAAGCGTGTACCAGCAGGAGTTTGCTATCCGCATAGAAAGCGATTCCCATGTGGGCTACGTCCAGCCCCGGAGTGTTGGTGGTGATGGCTATGATATCGCCGTCTTTAATCCACGGGAGACCATCGGCGGGAAGTTTGGCTTTGGGAAGATAGTGAACTTCCTTGCCGGACAAGGATTGTTCAATCTTCTTCATTTTGGCTACGTTCTCCGGAGAATTGGCCAGCTGCTTGTAGAGTTGGGGGTGGGAAGACATGTAGGAGATGGACAACCGTTCGGTGTCGGGACTCATGGCGCCCGTTACATCTTGAAGGAAGCCGTTGCGTACGCCATTGTTTATCCAGTCGGCAATATAATGCAGGCGGGAAGTGTACCCGTCGATTTTACCGTCACGGTAACGGATTTTTTGCAGGTTATCGGCGAAAGCGCTTTCCGAGATGTCCCCGTCGGCTAATTTGGGGGTGAGTGTCTCTGCCAGTACATATTCCACCAGCGTGGTACAGTCTACTTCATCGCAGTTGATGACGAGTTCTTCGGGACCATCAGCCTCCAGCGTATGGGCTACGTATGGCACATCCAGATACTTTATTCCATTGCTCAACATATCTTTCCCTCCCTGGGCAGAAACGGAAGTTACCATGGCTGCGGCGCAGAGGGCGCTGAACATAAATTTAGTCATTGTTTTCATTTTTCTCTCTTTTGATTATTATTTAAAAAGGATGCAGCAAATTTACTACATCCTTTTTATAAAAGCTTAATCCGGAGGGATTAAATTCAATATTGCCGGATTAAATATTTATAATCCTCCTTTTTATCGAACGGAACAAGGGAGAAACCGTATTCAATGGCGTTCTCTTTGCCCGGACGAATCAGATAGGGCTCATGGGCGGTTGCGCCCCAACTGTCGTCTCCACCGACACCCATCATGCGGTAATCAATGAACAAATCGACCATCTTTTCCGGCAGAGGGTCGGTGAGGTGGCGGTGATGGGTCTTTTCGGTACGCGGAGCGCCGTTGTCAATCGTATCGCCGCTGTCCATACTTTCCAGGGGATAGTTGGAGGCGTTCAGCTCAAAGGTGCGGTCGGCGATGAGCAGCAGGCCCCGTTGCGTCTTATCGGTAAAGGCACACCAATAGATATCTGTGCGATGGTTGTTCTCTTGTGGGCGGACATACGGCTCGTACATGTTCTTGACCGGGATGGCATACTCTCCGATGAACTGGGAGGTACGGCGGTCTCGGTAATTCTCTTTCGGACCGCGACCGTAGTAGGTCAAGTCTGTAAAGCTTTCCGGCAACTGCATCCGCAGGCCTACACGCGGTATCATCGGAGCTTGGTCTCCTTCGGCCACGAACCGGTTGTCTACCTTGATGACTCCGCTGGCATATATCTTATAGGTGATGTCCCAACGGGCGTCTGTCTGTGGAAAACGGTAGGTCACCTTTATTGTCGTGGCATTGCTGCCCGGAGTCACTTGGAAACTTTCGGCTTTTGGTTCCTGGTAGCTTGCCTCTTTCCAGGCTTTGAGGCGGACGGGGAGGTTGGCTCCATAATCATTGTCCGTCGGTGCACGCCAGAAGAATGGCCGGGGACCCTGACCGTTCAGTATGTACTCGTGCTTCTTGTATAAATAGGAGGTGAGCAGACCGCTTTGCTTGTCGAAGGTGGCTTTGAAGTCGGGACCGGAGAACGCCACCAAATTTCCCTCTTCCTTAGAAGTGGCGGGCTGCTGTGCCGTAGCCTCTTTCTTGTAGAAAGTATGGACGTAGGTCTGTTCGCGTGCGATGACCGTGCCGGCCGGGAGGAAAGGCTCTGCCGTCTTGATGGCTGCATAGAACTCGATACGCACATCTCCCGTTGTCTGTTTCTCTTTGGGTATGCCGTTCAGGAAGCCGGTGGTTACCGTCTTGCCCGGTGCGGCATGGATATTTTCAATCTTGCCACGGTAGACTTCCTTTCCGTGGTCGCGGATGATGTAGTAGAAGTCGTACTTGTCGAGATTGGTGAAGGAGAAATCATTGCGGATTTTCACGGTGGAAGTCTGCTTGTCGAAATCAAGGAACTTGATGTTCTGGTATACTTTTCCCATCTCTTCTGTCTGCGGCTTGACACTGCGGTCGGGGTATACCACGCCGTTGATGCAGAAATTGCCGTCGGAGGGCGTGCCGTTCTCGCCATAATCGCCGCCATAGGTCCAGTATTTACGGTCGTCGTCTGTCTTGGCGGCAAAGCCCTGGTCTACCCAGTCCCAGATACAGCCGCCCTGGAGGATAGGATATTTCTCGATGATGTCCCAGTAGTCCTGGAAGTTGCCGAGGCTGTTGCCCATGGCATGGGCATACTCGCAAAGAATGAGGGGACGCGTCATCTCCTTGTTCCGGGCATACTTCTCCAGATAGGAAGGGGAAGCGTACATCGGGCAGTAGATGTCCGTATTCCATTCCAACAGTGCGCGTTCATACTGGATGGGACGGCTGTCGAGCGTCTTCAAGGTGTTGTAGGTAACGTAGAAATTCAATCCGTTTCCGGCTTCGTTGCCCAGCGACCAGATGATGACTGACGGATGGTTCTTGTCCCGTTCGTACATATTCATGGTACGGTCGAGGTGGGCATTCATGAAGAGCGGATTGTTTCCCAGCGTGCCGCCTACACGCAGGTCGTAACCCATGCCGTGGCTTTCTATATTGGCTTCGTCGATGACGTAGATACCATATTCGTCACAGAGTTCGTAGAAACGTTCCTGCTGGGGATAGTGACAGGTGCGGACGGTATTGACATTGTATCTCTTCCAAAGCTCGAAATCTTTCTTCATCAGTTCTTCGGAGACATAGTGACCGGTATTCTCGTTGTGTTCGTGATAGTTCACGCCTTTCACGAGGATAGGTTGTCCGTTTACCAACAGTTGTTTGTCCTTGATTTCCACTGTGCGGAATCCTACTTTGCAGCTTGTCGCTTCAATCACATCTCCATTCGGGCGCTTTAGGCTGATGACAAGGGTATAGAGGTTGGGCGTTTCGGCTGTCCATTGCAAAGGTTCCTGGATGGTTTTCTTGGTGAACTCCACCTCTGTCTGGTCACCGCTGACCTGAGTAGAGGACTGGGCTATCTGCTGGTCGTTCTTGTCCAGCAGGCGGTAACCAACGACAAATGGGGAATTTTGTCCGCTTTCATTGGTAAACTGCACCTTTACCTTGAGGATACCGTTCCGGTAGTTCTCATCCAAAGGAGACTCCACCTTGAAGTCCGTGAGATGGATTTGAGGCTGGGCATATAAGTAAATGTCCCGTTCGATACCACTGATGCGCCAGAAGTCCTGGCATTCCAGATAGTTGGCATCGGAAAAGCGGTGTATCTGAATGGCAATGACATTCTTCCCTTTCTTGGCAATGGCGCTGACGTTGAAACGCGCCGGAGTCTTTGCATCTTTACTCATGCCTACAAACTTGCCGTTAAGGTAGTAGAAGGCTGCCCCGCGTACGCCGTCGGCACTCAGGAAAATTTCCTTATCGTCCCAGTCTCCCGGAAGAGTGAACTCGCGGCGGTAGGTGCCGGTGGGATTCCATTCTTGGGGAACGTATGGAGGATTGGGCTTGTCCCAATAAGGAGGATAGCCCGAAGAACAGAATTCATAAGGCTGGTTCACATAGATGGGCGTGCCGAATCCCTGCAACTCCCAGTTTCCGGGTACATTGATGTCCGGCCAACGGCTGGCGTCCACACGGTCCATCATGAAGTCCGTGGGGCGGTCGGCGAAGGCTTCCACGTAATGGAATTTCCATTTCCCATTAAGGGATAAGCGGAAGGTTCCGTTCTTGCGGTCATTGATGACGGCATCAGCCTCCGTGACGTAGGAGGTGAACGTGCTGCGGGCAGGCTCCCGGTTGATGCTTGTCAGCTTGGGGTTGGTAATCTCTTCGTAGCGATTGTTCTCCTGAGCAGTCAGGGCAAAGGGAAACGCTGCGAGGCAAGTGAGTAAAAAATACTTTTTATTCATAATTGCTTTTATTTCTTTGTGGTAGGTTCAGAGACCGGGAATACGAGCCCTTCACGCAACCACTTCTCCAGTTCTTCCGTCCATTGACGCTTGTAGGTGAAGTTGTCCCGGAATCCCCAGCCATGTCCGCCGGTAGGGTAGGCATGCAGGCTGGCAGGCACTTTGTGGTCACGCAAGGCGAGGAAATAGCCAATGCCGTTGATGGGTGGCACTGCGTCGTCGTCCGAAGAAAGCATGATAAAAGCCTGCGGAGTGCGTGGGGACACTTGCCTTTCGAGGGAGTATTTTTGTTCCAGTTCCTGAGATGGATTTTCTCCGATAAGGTTCTTACGGGAACCTCCATGGGTAACGCCTTTCTGCATGGAAATCACCGGATAGAACAAGATCTGGAAGTCGGGACGGGTCTTGTCACTGCTGTATAGTGTGGCAAGCGAAGCTGCCAGATGGCCGCCGGCAGAAGCGCCCATGATGCCTACACGCTGAGGATTGACACCCCATTCGGCGGCATGTTCGCGTACCATGCGGATGGCTTGTTCGGCATCGGAAAGGGGCACTTCATGGTGCCCGTTGGGCATACGGTATTTCAGTACTGCATAGGTGATGCCTTGTGTGTTGAACCAGGGAGCCATGTCGTGTCCCTCGTGCTTCATGGCCAGCCCCCCGTAGCCGCCTCCCGGACACATGATGATGGCCATGCCGTTGGGGTGGGAGGCAGGGTACACCGTAAGGGTAGGGGTGGTGACATCGGACACCCATTCGTTGTTATGGTTCTGTCCGGAATTGGTCAGTTCGTTGTTATTGGGGGCACCGTTGGGCCATAGGGGCAGCTCAACGGGCTTTTGTGCAGATAACATGGTCGCTGCAAATAGAAAAGATAAAAGTAGAATCTTTTTCATGTTCTTGGTATTTAAAAGTTATTTGGTTTTCATGGAAGCTTTGATGAGGTAGAATATCAGAATGGCATAAGCACCCAGCGCCAGCACTTCGGACCAGGTGTTCTGCAACCATGCATCGTTTACGAGGTTGATTCCTCCGAAACGCATGGCAGCACTTGCCACGCCCATCAATGCACCGCCGGCAATGAAACCGGAGGCAAGCAGGGTACCTTTCTCCCCGCGTTCGGCATTGAGAGCGGCATCCTTGCTGCGGCTGGTCACGTACCAGTTGATGGCACCGCCCACTACCAACGGAACATTCAGTTCCAATGGGATGAACATACCCAATGCAAATGCCAGTGCGGGAATCTTGCAGAAATTGAGGATGACGGCCAGCACTGCACCGATACCGTAGAGCGGCCAGGGCGCACCCACACCGTTCATCAACGGTTCGATAACGGCCGCCATGGCATTGGCTTGCGGAGCGGCCAGCTGTCCGCTGGTGAAACCGTATGTCTTGTTTAGGATAATCATTACACCACCTACGGTAGCGGCAGAAACGATGGTTCCGAGGAACTTCCAGGTCTCCTGCTTGGCAGGCGTGCTACCCAGCCAGTAACCGATTTTCAAGTCTGTGATGAAGCCTCCCGCCATGGACAGTGCCGTACATACAACACCGCCCATCACCAGTGCCGCAACCATCCCTTCGGGACCTTTCAGCCCTACGGCTACCATGACTACGGATGCCAGGATTAATGTCATCAGCGTCATTCCGGATACGGGGTTTGTGCCCACAATCGCAATGGCATTGGCTGCCACGGTGGTGAACAGGAAAGCGATACCTGCAACAAGCAGGATAGCTACAATGGTATGTGTCAAGTTGCCCTGCATCACATCGAAGTAGAAGAAGAGAACAACCAGCAGCAGCGTGATGATGGAACCGATGGCGATAATCTTCATAGAGATGTCCCGCTGTGTGCGTTTCACACTGGCTTCCACGTTGGACTTACCTCCCATTTCCTTGGCAGCCAGTCCTACGGCACTCTTGATGATGCCCCAAGACTTGATAATGCCGATGATACCTGCCATGGCAATGCCACCGATACCGATGCTCTTGGCATAGTATTTGAAGATTTCTTCCGGAGCCATAGCGCCTATGGTTGCCGTGATTTCGGGGTTCCATTGGTTCAGTACGGAATCTCCCCAAATCATGGACATACCGGGGATGATAATCCACCATACGGCCAGTGAGCCGGCACAGATGATGGACGCGTATTTCAGTCCCACAATATAACCCAGACCGAGCACGGCAGCACCCGTATTAACCTTGAATACCAGCTTGGCTTTCTCGGCCAGCATTTCGCCGAAGCCGCATACGCGGGTAGTGAAATTCTCGTTCCACCAGCCGAAGGTTGCCACGATGAAGTCGTATAGACCTCCGATAATACCAGCCATGAGTAATGGTTTTGCCTGGCTGCCGCCCTTTTCACCGGAGACGAGCACTTGTGTGGTGGCTGTCGCCTCGGGGAAGGGATACTTGCCGTGCATGTCGCTCACGAAATATTTGCGGAAGGGGATAAGGAAAAGAATACCCAGCACACCTCCCAGCAGGGAACTGATAAAGACTTGTGCAAAGGTGACGGTGATTTCTTTCGGATAGGTCTCTTGGAGAATATAGAGTGCCGGAAGGGTGAAGATGGCACCTGCCACGATGACGCCCGAGCTGGCACCGATAGACTGGATAATGACGTTTTCGCCCAATGCGTTCTTGCGTTTGGCGGCACCCGATACGCCGACGGCAATGATGGCGATGGGGATGGCGGCTTCGAATACTTGCCCCACCTTCAGCCCCAGATAGGCGGCTGCGGCCGAAAAGAGGATGGCCATCAGAATACCCCATGTCACCGACCAGGCATTTACTTCTGAATACTTCTTATCCGGGCTCATCAGAGGGTTGTACACTTCTCCCGGTTTCAATTCACGGAACGCATTTTCCGGTAGTCCGGTAATAGGTTCTTCTTCTTGTTTCATAGGTTTTGTAGTTTTATGTTTTTCTTTAATAGACTTCAAAGAAAGCAAAAAAAAAGGAGATTTAAAAAAATCTCCTTAATTCTGTATGGTAAAATGCTTATTTGGCATCTTTAGCGGTCATGTCCCCTTCGATAAATAATCGCATGATTTCCGTTTTGGCATTGGTGCGCAGGGTAATGGATTTCTTGAAGTGTCCGGGGTATCTTCCGGTTCCATTATAAGTTACTTTCACTGTTCCAGTCTTTCCCGGTGCTATCGGTTCTTGTGAATATTCGGGAACGGTACATCCGCAGGAAGCTACAGCCTGATGGATGACAAGCGGAGCATCGCCTACGTTCGTAAACTTAAAGGTGTAGCTGACCACAGGACTGTTTTCGGAGAATGTGCCGAAGTTGTGGGTGGTCTGTTCGAATTTGATGTCTGCCTTTCCTTGTGCATAGGCATAACCGATGCTCATAACCAGCAGCATCATATAAAAAACGACTTTCTTCATGTTCTTATCTTTTTTATATTTCAACGGCGCAAAGGTAACCCATTTTCATTAAAATAATGCCTATGGCGTGCGAAATTGTATTAAATCGGGCTCAAAAGGTCTCTGTACGAATGATAAGCAGGGAAAAATAGGGGAAGCGGATGGTCGCTATCCGCTTGCTGTCATTGATATACTTCTCTTCCGGAGTGCCTACATTCTCAAAATAGTGATACCGGTATTCGGGATGCAGGCGGATGCAGCGGTGAATCTCATCGGTGCATCTGGACAGCTTCATGATGACAACCGCACTGTTTTCGCTTGTCAGTTTCTCTATCTCTTCTGTCGTAGTAATGCCGGGTATCACCGTCAGCCGCTCTTCCTGGCTGGCCACATGGAGCCCGCCCAGTGCGCCGGCGGCAATGAAGGCGGGGATACCGGGGATGTGCTTCACGGGGATGCCGTCTGCCTGCAGTTTGTCATATACATAATGTATGGAAGAGTAGAATCCGGCATCTCCTTCGGCAACGATACAGACCTTCTTTCCTTGTTGCCGGAGGGTGGAGCTCTCCATATAGACCTCGTCGTAGGCGCTCAGGGCTTTTTCGCGCTGTTTGCTCATGGGGAGTGGAAAGCGGTGCACCGTGTTTTCCGGAATGTCGAGTTGCAATAGGATGTCGGCTGCGCGTGAAACTCTGTTTCCATCTTTGGCCAGTGTCTCGGGACAGAATATACAGTCGGCTGTCTGCAGGGCTTTCAAGCCTTTTACGGTAATCAGTTCCGGTTCGCCGGGACCGAGAGATACAAATATGACGGGGAACATTTGCATGAAGACATTAAAGGTTAAAAATTAAAGAACAGCAAAACGGCTACAAAAGTGGGGAAATAATCAGTAGCAAACAAGATATTCGCTATCTTTGTTATTTACTAAAACAATCTGTTTTTTATGGATTATCAACTGAACACCCGCTTGAATGGCAACATAGCCATGACTTCCAGCTACCATGAGCGTGCGTCGCTGCAACGTGACAAGACTCTGTATAAATTCATTTGGGTACAGATCGGTACGCTCACTCTGGAAATAGACCATATCCCCATGCGCCTGGAAAAGGATGAAATCGTGACCTTGACCCCGTTGCATCACCTGGAGGTAAAAGAGGTGGACGGTGAATACCTGACGTTTGTATTCAACAGCAATTTTTATTGCATCTATGGACATGACAACGAGGTCTCTTGCAACGGACTCCTTTTTTATGGCTCTTCCAGGGTGATGAGACTGGCGCTTTCTGTCGGGCAGTCTTCCAACTTGCATGACATAGTCCGCATTTTCCGGCAGGAATCGGTCATCCATGACAACCTGCAGGAGGAGATGCTGCGGATTGTCTTGAAACGTTTCATCATTACCTGCACACGCATTGCGCGCCAGCGTTTTGGGGTGGGGCAGGAGAAGGAAAAGACGTTTGACATCATCCGGCAGTATTACGTATTAGTGGACCGGCATTTCAAGGAGAAGAAGCAAGTGCAGGATTATGCCGATATTCTTTGCCGTTCTCCCAAGACACTTTCCAATCTGTTCTCGACCTGCGGGTTGCCTTCCCCTTTACGGGTGATTCATGACCGCATTGAGGCAGAAGCCATGAGATTGCTGCTGTATACCCACAAAAGCGCTAAGGAAATCAGCTCCATTCTGGGCTTCGAAGACTTGTCCGCGTTCAGCCGTTTTTTCAAGAAAATGACCGGCGAGAGTGTCTCGGACTACCGGAAAAGAGTGAAACGGGAAGAATTGCCAACTGTTGCGGAATAATTGCCATTTCGTACGTGGTGGAAAACAAGGAACTTTGCAAAAACAAAAATCAAGTCATATTACTGAAACCATTTAAAAAGTAGAACAAAGATGAAAACGAAATTGCAAAACTTGTTTATGGCTGCGTTGACGCTGGCCGCTTCCACTCAAAAGTTGGGTGTTAATTTGATCCGTGTAGCTATCCTGGTTATTTTCGTATGGATTGGTGGGTTGAAATTCTGGAATTATGAGGCTGAAGGGATTGTCCCTTTTGTGGCGAACAGCCCGTTCATGAGCTTCTTTTATACAAAGAGTGCCCCGGAGTACAAGGAGTATAAGCTGAAAGAGGGCGAGTTCAATGAGGCGAAACATCAGTGGCACGTGGAGAACAATACGTATGGTTTCTCTCACGGTCTGGGCATTCTGATTATGACCATCGGCATTCTGACATTTCTGGGGATATTCTCTCCGAAAATCGGACTGGCGGGAGCTGCACTGGCCATTGTCATGACAATAGGTACCCTCTCTTTCCTGGTGACAACCCCTGAGGTGTGGGTGCCCGACTTGGGAAGCGGGGAGCACGGCTTTCCGTTGCTGACGGGGGCAGGGCGCTTGGTCATCAAGGATACGGCCATTCTTGCCGGTGCCATTGTCGTACTGTCTGACAGTGCAAAAAGAGTATTGAACCAATTAAGGAAATAGACGTATGAAACAGTATGATGTCATTATCATCGGATTCGGCAAAGGCGGAAAGACATTGGCTGCCGAGTTGGCAAAACGGAAGCTGGACGTTGCCGTAGTGGAGCGTTCGGAAAAGATGTATGGAGGGACATGTATCAATATCGGTTGCATTCCCACAAAAACATTGGTGCATGCGGCAAAGCAGGCGGACAAAGACGCTTCTTGGGAGGTCAAGAAGGCATACTATCGTCAGTCCATTGCAAGGAAGGAAGAGGTCGTCTCTTTCCTGCGTCAGAAGAACTATCACAATCTGGCCGACAATCCTCATATAACGGTCTATACGGGTATTGGCTCCTTTGCAGGTCCGGATGTGGTGGAAGTTGGGATGGTGGAAGGGACATTACAATTGCAAGCTCCCCGGATATTCATCAATACGGGTGCCGAAACCGTCATTCCACCGATAGAGGGGATACAAGGTAACCCACGGGTATATACCAGCACCTCCATTATGGAACTGACTGAGCTGCCGGTACAGCTCGTCATTGTAGGTGGGGGATACATCGGACTAGAATTTGCTTCCATGTATGTTTCATTCGGTTCGCAAGTCACGGTGCTCGAGGGCTCTTCCGAACTGATATCCCGGGAGGACCGGGACATTGCGGACAGTGTCCGGGAGGTATTGGAACAGAAAGGAATCGTTTTCAGGCTGAATGCACGCGTGCAGTCCGTGAAAGACTCTGACGTCATTTACCGGGATGCGGTCACGGGAGAGGAACATCAGTTACACGCAGATGCCATCCTGCTGGCTACCGGCCGGCGTCCGAATACGGCTGGCTTGAATCTGGCGGCGGCAGGTGTAGAGGTGAATGAGCGCGGTGCCATTGTGGTGGACGACTATTTGCAGACTACCAACCCCAAGATACATGCTATCGGTGATGTAAAGGGCGGTTTGCAGTTTACCTACATTTCTTTGGATGATTACCGCATTCTGCGCGAAGACCTTTTCGGGGCGGGAGAACGCAAGGTGTCCGACCGTGACCCGGTGAGCTATTCGGTATTCATCGACCCGCCGCTTTCACGCATCGGGCTGAGCGAAGCGGAAGCACGCAAGAAGGGATTGAATATAAAGGTCAACAAGCTGCCGGTAGCCGCCATTCCGCGTGCCAGGACTTTGGGCGATACGAACGGACTCTTCAAGGTGGTGGTGGACGCCGATACGGACAAGATAGTGGGATGTACGCTGTTTGGTCCGGAATCGAGCGAGGTCATCAACCTGGTGGCAATGGCTATGAAGACCGGGCAGGAATATACCTTCCTCCGTGATTTTGTCTTTACACATCCCAGCATGAGTGAAGCACTGAATGACTTGATGGGCTTTTAAAGATTATTTAGGCACAATATCCGTCAATTTGCAGGAAGAGCATTTGCGTATCTCCCCAAAAATGACGAATATTGTGCCCGAATTCTATAAACCCCAATAGTCATGACCCGGATATCTGCCATAGGCATTGCACTGCTGTGCATTTTATGCGTAACCTCTTGCGGCTTAAAATCAAGACAGACTACTACCGAATCTTCTTCCGAAACGGGCTATTCTCCGGTTACGACAGACACGGCAGCTACCATTGTACCGTGCTATGCCAAAGGCTATACGGTGAAATATCTTCCGCACCATGTCCGTCTGGTGGATATACACGACCCTCAAAAAGAAAGCAGCAGCACTTTCCACTATGCGCTGGTACCGAAAGGCATAAAGCCTGTCGGCATACCGAGCGACTATACGGTGATTGAAACGCCGGTAGAGCACGTCATGTGTATGACATCCCTGCAACTTTCCAACTTCATCCGTCTGGATGCCTGCAATTATGTGGTGGGCATCACCAGTACGCGCCATCTCTTCAACAAGGAGATGAACGACCGTTTGAAGTCCGGCGAGACCGTGAAGATTGGTATCGAAGGGAACTTTGATAATGAAGTGATAATGAGCATGAATCCGGATGTTATCTTTATCTCTCCTTTCAAGCGGGGCGGATATGATGCCATGCGGGAAATCGGTATTCCACTGGTTCCCCATTTGGGATATAAGGAGATGACCCCGTTGGGGCAGGCTGAATGGATAAAATTCATCGGCATGTTTATAGGCCGGGAAGTGGAGGCGAATGAAAAGTTTGCTGCGATAGAGAAGCGCTATAACGAATTGAAGGAGCTGGCTGCCAACGTGAAGAAGCGTCCGGTGGTATTCAGCGGCGAGATACGGGGTGGCAACTGGTATGCAGTGGGAGGAAAGAGCTTTCTTGCCGAACTGTTCCGTGATGCCGGTGCGGATTATTTCTTGAAAGACGATCCCCGTTCGGGAGGTGTCACGCTGGATTTTGAAACCGTATATAGCCAGGCGGAGAGTGCCGACTATTGGCGCATTGTCAACAGCTATGACGGGACATTCACGTATGATGCCTTGAAGTCCCTCGACCCGCGTTATGCCGACTTCCGTGCGTTCCGTGAGAAGGGAGTGGTATACTGCAACATGCGTGAGAAACCCTTCTACGAAAGTATGCCCATGCAGCCCGAAATTGTATTGGAAGACTTGATACATGCTTTCCATCCCGATTTGTTGCCTGACTATAAACCGACTTACTACGAACTGCTGAAATGATAAAAAGACCCGTACTTCCGTTGATGTTGCTGACACTGGCATCTATCTTTCTTTTTTTCCTGCTGAACCTGCTTTTGGGGTCGGTTCACATTCCTCTGCGCTCCGTGTGGAATATATTGTGGGGAAATACGGAAGAATCCGTTATTTGGCAGAATATCATCTGGAAGTCCCGCGTGCCCCAGGCGTTGACGGCATTGGTGGCGGGAGCAGGGCTGTCAGTCAGCGGTCTGCAGATGCAGACGGTGTTCCGCAATCCGCTGGCAGGGCCTTCGGTATTGGGCATCAGTTCAGGTGCCAGCCTGGGTGTGGCTTGTGTGGTATTGCTGTCCGGGGCGATGGGCGGTGTGGCATTGAGCCGTTTGGGGTATATGGGCGAGGTTGCCTTGTCGGTTGCCGCCATTATCGGTGCGCTGGCTGTGATGGCGCTCATTGTCTATGTCTCCCAGAAGGTGAAGGGCAACGTGACGCTGCTGATAATCGGTGTGATGATAGGCTATGTGGCAAGTGCCGTCATCGGCGTATTGAAATATTTCAGTGTGGAAGAGGATATCCGTGCGTATGTGATTTGGGGCTTGGGCAGTTTTGCCCGTGTCTCGGGCGACCAGATGGTGCTGTTTGTGTGCATCATGGCTGTGTTGCTGCCGTTGTCCTTCCTGCTGATAAAGACGATGAATCTGTTGCTGCTGGGCGATGGCTATGCACGCAATCTGGGACTGAACATCAAGCGGGCACGCCTGCTGGTTATCTCATGCTCCGGTGTGCTGGTGGCTATTGTAACGGCCTATTGCGGTCCGATTATGTTTATTGGATTGGCGGTTCCCCATCTGTGCCGTGCCATCTTCCACTCTTCGGACCATCGGGTGTTGATGCCTGCCACATTGCTGGTAGGCGCTTCCCTGGCATTGGTCTGCAATCTGATAGCCCGTATGCCCGGCTTCGAGGGAGCTTTGCCGGTCAACTCGGTGACGGCACTGGTAGGTGCGCCGGTAGTGGCTTCTGTACTTTTTAGAAAACGGAAAGGAGAATTGAATGAATAAGGAAACCATACATATAGAGAATCTTTCCATCGGTTACCCCGGTAAGGGGGATGTGAAAGTGGTGGCAGACGGCATTTGCGCCGGAATCAACAGTGGTGAGCTGACTTGCTTGTTGGGAGCTAATGGAGTGGGGAAGTCCACGCTGCTCCGTACGTTGTCCGCCTTCCAGTCAAAACTTGGAGGAAACATATTTATTGAAGGAAAAGAGATTGGGGACTATACCGACAAGCAGCTTTCGCGCGTCATTAGTGTGGTGCTGACGGAGAAGTGCGATATACGCAATATGTCCGTCGTAGAACTGATAGGTCTGGGACGCAGCCCCTACACCGGTTTCTGGGGAACTCTTTCGAAAGAGGACAAGACTGTGGTGGACAAATCCATCGCCCTGGTAGGCATTCCCCACCTGGCGCACCGCATGGTGCATACGCTGAGTGACGGTGAACGGCAGAAGGTGATGATAGCCAAGGCGCTCGCCCAGGAAACTCCCGTCATCTATCTGGATGAACCGACAGCTTTCCTTGATTTTCCCAGTAAAGTAGAGATGATGCAACTGCTTCACCAGCTCAGCCGGCAAACGGACAAGACGATTTTCCTTTCTACTCACGACCTGGAACTGGCCCTGCAGATAGCGGACAAAATATGGCTGATGGACAAGGTGAACGGCGTAACTATCGGTACTCCCGAGGACCTTTCGTTGAACGGCAGCCTGAGCAACTTCTTTGCCCGTAAGGGTATTGCCTTTGATTTGGAAACGGGACTGTTCAGGGTAGCCAATGAATATACCTCCCAGATACGCTTGGCGGGCCACGGGCAGAAGTATGCCATGGTGCGCAAGGCACTCCAGAGAAACGGGATTCTGGCAAACCGGAATGTTGAATCGGAGATCTATATCGAAACCGGAGATTTGAAGGGAGACGGCAGCTTCGTATTCCATCGACCGGGCAAGGAGCCGGTAACGGTGTACTCCATTGAGGAATTGCTGCAAATAGTCTTGTCATTCCATTCCCTATGATGCACCATTCTGCAAAGGATAATTATGTCCACTTAACGACGACTCCGGTCCCCCGGCTGATTACGTCATTGGCTGTGCCGACCATCATCAGCATGCTGGTGACGTCTTTCTACAACATGGCAGATACCTATTTTGTGGGTAAAATAAATACCCAGTCTACGGCTGCCGTAGGTATCGTGTTTTCTGTGATGTCCATTATCCAGGCTGTGGGATTCTTCTTCGGTCATGGTTCGGGGAACTACATCTCCCGTAAGTTGGGGGCGCAGGAAACGGAGAGTGCCGAGAAGATGGCATCCACCGGCTTCTTTTTTGCCTTGTTTATCGGAGCGGCTCTGGCTGTGCTGGGATTGTTGTTCCTTACACCGCTTTCCCTTGCTTTGGGGTCGACGCCTACCATTCTTCCGTATACGGAGCGCTATTTGGGAATCATTCTGCTGGGTACTCCTTTTATGACCGCCTCATTGGTGCTGAATAACCAAATACGTTTTCAAGGTAATGCGGCGTATGCCATGGTGGGGATTGTGAGTGGGGCGGTCATCAACGTGGTGCTCGACCCTATCCTGATTTTTGTATGCGATATGGGCATATCCGGTGCCGCACTGGCCACAGTAGTCAGCCAGATATGTAGTTTCATCCTTTTGCTATATATGGGGCGCAGAGGAGGAAATATACGTATACGTTACAGAAACTTTACGCCTACACTGGCTTTCATCAAGGAAATTATTGGGGGCGGAACTCCGTCACTCACCCGGCAGGGACTGGCAAGCGTGGCAACCATTTTGCTGAACGTGGCGGCCGGTGCATATGGTGACGCAGCTATTGCAGGGATGTCCATTGTGACGCGTATCTCTATGTTTATCAATGCTTTCCTGATTGGTTTCGGGCAAGGCTTCCAACCGGTATGCGGATTCAATTATGGTGCCGGGCTGTATGCCAGAGTGCGCCAAGGATTCTGGTTCTGTGTGAAGGTAGGCTTTTTCTTTTTGCTGGTTTGTGCGGTGGCAGGTATGGGATATGCCGAGGAGATTGTCTCCATCTTCCGCAAGGGAGACCCTGCTGTTGTAGCTACCGGTGCGGCAGCATTGCGCTGGCAGTTCATCACCTATCCGTTGGGTGCATGGATTGTGGTCAGCAACATGATGTTGCAGACTATCCGCAAGCCCGTACGCGCTACGATACTTTCCTCTGCCCGTCAAGGGCTGTTCTTCATCCCCCTCATCTTCATTCTTCCTTATTTCTTAGGACTGAAAGGGGTGGAGATGTGCCAGGCGGCGTCGGACATGCTGACCTTCTTCCTCGCCATTCCATTGACCTGCGGGGTGCTGGCGGAGATGAAGAGGAAGGAGGCGGAACAACTGCAACAGCGGCAATCTTGAAGCTTCTGCGTCCCTATTCAATTTTCACGGGAACTATCGGTTGCCGCTTCACTTTATCAAGGGGAGCGGCATGGTACTCGATGCGCCCGAAGTCTATCTGTCTCAAATCAATGCTTCTGATTGTACTGTTGTACATGGTGCGATAGTAGATGATACCGTTTGTCATATCTGTGGCCGATGTCCATTGGGTAGCACTTGGAATATTGGCAGGAACCTGGCCGAGGGGAAACTCGATGCCTACGGGTATATCAAAGTTATTCAGTATCTGAAAACATTGGAGAACGGTTTCCTGTGCGGTATTCTGTGGCGGTGTAGAAGTCTGGTAGAAAGCGGCACGGATAAAGCGGGAAGGGGGAGTCACATCTCCCGGAATTCCCAAAAAGCCGCTTCCCGAACCGAAAGGGGCTATAGTCACATTGCCCAGCGATTTGCTTTCGGCACTGCCCGGGTAGAGGTTCACATAATTGTTTAAGTTGGTCATCTGCCAGTCAAAGCCGGGGGAGTTTGTCAATACTCCCAGTTTGTTTTCATAGAAACGGGGCTGTCCGTCGATGAACTCCAATACCAGTTGGCGGCCGGTCTTGTCTGCAATCCGCCAATGTACGGTGGAGGCGCGCGGGTCAATGGCTATGACCGTCACATTTTCAATAGCCTCCTTTACCTCGTCCACAGTAGAAAAGCTTCCCAACAGCCATGATACCAATTGTAAATCGGCTATGCTCGACGCTTTTCGTGTGGGGTCGTACTCCTCATATTTGCCATATCCGGGAAAGTAGAACAGCCCGGCGGAGAGCCCGGCTTCATTCAAACCTTCGGCCACGAACTCCTTTTGCTCCACTGCCAGGCCTACGTAGCCATAGCGTGAGGTGAACTCCATGCCGGACAGACTGCCTCCGGGTGTCAGTGATTGTTGCGAATAACCGCGCGGTACGATGACGTACTGGCTGTTCAGCTCACTGCCTCCCCATTCGATGGTGCGAGCTACGACGTGCGCATTGTCTTTGGCCGTCAGGGTGATACCGGTACATGCCTCTGCTGTTTGAGGGGCGAAGGTGAGGGCTGTCATTGCTGCCAGCAGGATAGGAATTCTTTTTGCCATATTATTCAGTTTATATTGTTGAGTATCTGTTTGTATACTAAACAACTCTGTATGGCAAAATGTTCCCTTACCAGAACCGGTACCCCAGCGTAAAGAATGCGGCGAAGTTCTTGGGAAAATATCCTCCTTCTTCCGAATGACCTATCATCTGGTTTATCTGCTCATTGACTTTTACCAGTCCCACTTGTGTCTCTGCACCGATGATGAATCTTCTGTATTCAAAAGTAAGTCCCAGGGCAATACCTGCATCGAAACGGTTGTTACCCATTTTCCCGTCTACCATACTGCCGAAAGTGTCTATCTTGAACTGGTATCCTCCCTGCATACTGCTGCTGCTATAATCGTAGGTCTCGCCGGAGGTCTTGCCTGCCACGCCTATGGCCGCATAAGGGCCGACGCTCAGCGAGGCATGATAATCCTTGCCCAGATGGAGGCGGGCCGCTATCATGAGGGGGATTTGCAGATACAGTTCATGCATTTTGGCCTTGCCGATGTGGCTTATCTCGTCTTTACCGCCGATGGACACGAATTCCAATGCGGATTGCAGCACCCAGGTCTTGTTGAGGACATATACTGTACCGACACCAGCTTTGTAAGCTATTTGGGTGTCACTACTGGAGTGTTTTCCATGAAAATGGGAGGTACCGATTCCTGCTTTTGCATGAAAGGACAGCGGGCTTTGTGCCAGACCGGTCAGTACGGTCATTGCCATACAGACGGTAATGATTATCTTCTTCTTCATGAGTAAATTTTTCCGTTTTCGGTTATGAGTAATATTGTTAGTTCGCTGTTGGGCAGCAAGGGGTCACAGTGCCGGTGACAGAGCTCAATCAGTGCCTTGCCAAACTTTTCCAGCAGCTCTTCGGGAATGATGTCCCAGAGTTCGCGCGCCAGGTTCATCTGTCCGATGGCGGCAAGTGTTTCTTCGCTGCATCCCGTCTGGCGTGCCAGGTCTTGAATGAATTCCTTATTCATGGTCACTTTCTTGCTGTGGGTATCCAGATTGCCTTCGGCCAGTTTCACGGCCTTTCCCATCATCACGCCGAGGGTGACGTGCGGTACTTGCTCTTCGGCTGCTATTTTCAAGGTTTCGCCGATAAAGTTGCCGTAATGCACGAAAGCCTGGGTGGGGAGGTCGGGATAATACGCCTTGATGAAACGTTCGCTCTTTGCGCCGGAGCTGATGACGATACGAGGGTTCCGGGTTGCCTTTGCCACTTCCATGGACTTCCGGATGGAATTGATGAAGGCTTCCGAGGAGAATGGCTTCACGATGCCGGAGGTCCCGATAATGGAAATGCCTCCTTCGATACCGAGGCGGGGATTGAAGGTGCGTTTGGCTATTTCTTCTCCACCGGGGATGGAGATGGTAATGAGAATAGGATTGGGCTGTTTGGCAATATGGAGGCGTTCAAGCCATAGCTTGACGTTCTTCTTTATCATTTCGCGTGGGGTGTCGTTGATGGCAGAGCTACCGAGCTCAAGTCCCAGACCGGGCATGGTGATGACACCTACGCCTTCGCCGCCGCAGACGATGATGTTGTAGTCGTCCTGGGGAGTGTCTTCCGGCAGCGGGTCGTCTATGCGGAAAGGTATGGCTATATTGGCCACAACTTTCATCCCGTTGGTGATGTCCGGGTCGTCGCCGGCATCCTTGATGACGGTAGCGCTTGTCTCGAACATGCCGTCACCGTTTTCCAGAAGGTCGGAGTGGGGAATATGGTGCTGCGGCTCTACGGGAACCTGTATGGTTTCTCCGTTGGGAAGAACTACCGGAAATTCTGTAGGACGCTTTTTGAAGTAGATATTGAATACATCCCAGGTGGCGGCTACGGCGGCAGCGGCGGCACATGTTCCGGTGGTCAGTCCGCTGCGCAGGGGGAAGAAGTCGGGTAAATGTTTCTCGACTATGCGGCGCAGGCCATGCTCGCCGTTTACACAGATAAACTTGCCGGATGTCTCGGGGCGTCGGATGGCAAAGATGCGTATACCCAGTTGCCGGGCAGCTTCCACCTTTTCGCAGAATCCGCCCGATATCCCGCTTTCTTTGAGGAGGATGGCTTCGGGATGAAGCTGTTTCATCAGGACTTGCTCGTCTTCTCCGGGTGTGTAGTAGTAGAGGTTCTTCTCGGAGAAGCCCTGTTCCCGGGCGAGCTTGCGCGAGCTGTCACGGTCGAGGATGCGGAAGTAACAGCAGGCATTCTGCCACAAAGGCTTCAGCTTACCTATGGTCTGTACGCCGGTCAGTGCAAGTAAGATGAAAATCTTTTCTTTCTGTATCTTCTCGATGGCATCGTCATAATCCCTGCACCAGGTGATGTGTTCTTCATCGCGTTTCGGGAAGATACGCTCGAAACGGATGACGGGGATATTCGATTCCACGGAGACTTGTTCCAGAGTCTCATGCAGCTGTGTGGCAAAGGGGTGCGCGGCGTCTATCAGCAGCTTTATGTGATGCTGTGCACAGAATGTTTCTATTTCTATTGCATCCATAGCGCCTTGCAGGCGGATGCCATTATGCAGAAGTACGTCCTGCTCATCCCCTTTGGTAGAATAGTAGAAAGTTTTTCCGGCTTCTTCAAGGGTTTGGATGGCTATGCGTCCTTCGGTGGTTCCGCCAAATATTAATATCATGTTTGAATGTTTATGGGTGATTAATCGTTGATTTATTTCCGGTACAGATGCTTGAACTCGTGTGCATAGAGCCGTGACAGACCTTCACGGTTGCCGATGGCTTCGCCTACGACAATCATGGTTGTCAAGGTGAGGTTATTTTCCTTCACTATCCTGGCAAGGTCTTTGAGTTCCCCCTTGAATATTTGTTCGTCTTTCCATGTCAAGTGGTAGCAGACAGCTACGGGGGTAGTTTCCGGATATTCCTGCAACAGTTCTTCCTGCACCTGCTCCGCAATGCTTGCACTGAGGAAGATGCACATGGTACTTTGTGAGCGTGCCATGAGATGTAGCTTTTCGCGTTCGGGCATGGGCGTACGTCCTTCGCCGCGTGTTAGGATGATGCTTTGCACTTTTTCCGGAATGGTGAACTGCGACTTCAAGGCAGCTGCCGCCGCCTGGAAGGAGGATATGCCGGGGGTGATGTGGTAGCTCATGCCGTGCTGGTCAAAGTAGTTCATCTGTTCCTGAATGGCACCATAGATACAAGGGTCACCCGTATGCAGGCGTACGATGAATTTTCCCTTGTCATAGAACTTCTTCATCACTTCAAATTGTTCCTCCAAATCCATGGAAGCGGAGCTGAGTACGGTAGCTCCGGCCTTGGCACAGAGAGTCAGCTCCCTGGGAACGAGACTGCCGGCATACAGAATGAGGTCGGCGCGTTCCAGCATTTGGCGTCCGCGTACGGAAACCAGGTCCGGGTCGCCCGGGCCGGCACCCACTATTTCGATGTGGCCCTGGCGCACAGTTCTTATGTCGAGGGCGGCGGCCACGGTATAGTTCTCTCCTTTCTTTTTGGGCACCAGCAGCCGGGAGTTGTTTGCACTCAGCAAGGCGGCGGCTTCGCTGACGCTGGGGGTACCCATGTGCTTCATGACGGTTTTACTGGGATGGGGCACCTCTATCTCTGCCAGTTCCTCGGCTGTATAGAAGTAGACCGGGAACTTCTTTTGGAGCGCTTTCACTACCGGTTCGTCACTTTTGGCTTTAATCGTGGAGATGGAGGCGATGCTTTGGGGCATGATACCGTATTCCTTCAGCGTGTTCATAATCTCTTTCTCCACTTTCCGTACAGGGCCTGCCAGCCGGGCAAGGCCGATGCCGAGGTGTACGACACAGGGCACGTAGCATATCATAGGCATTTCCGGGAAGTTGGGGACTTGGGGAGATACGCACAGAATCAGTTTGAAGCGTGAAGGTTTAATGTCCTGCACCCGGTAGAATACTTCTACATGAGGCGGCAGGTGCGCCTCCATCCAGTCCGTACCTTCATTGCGCACCGTGAGCAGCAGGGCGGTGGGCTTGCCGGAAACGAAGAGGCTGATATGCTCGTTCATGCATACTCTTTTTTTCTCTTCGGGCGTCTTGGCAAGTTCTGCCAACAGGAGGGTGGAGGGCTCGGCGTTGATGACCGGAAACCACCCGAAACGTTGGGGCAGGGTATCGAGTCCCCATAGACCGGTGCAGTCGCTTTGCGTGGTGACTACCGGTTCGGCCCCGAGGATATTCGCTACCTGGTGGGTCAGTTCGTTGGCTCCTCCGATGTGTCCGGAAAGTACGGAGATGGCAAATTTACCGGTACTGTCCACGCAAACCACGGCAGGGTCGGTATATTTGTTCTTCACGCAAGGAGCGATGGTGCGGACACAGATTCCCATGGCGCCAATGAAGACAAAGGCATCATAGCGGTTGAAGTTTTCCGCCGTAAATTTGCCGGCGGATTCTATATGTGTGCATCCCTCTTCGTGCCTGAGGGTGAAGATTTCGGAGTCGGGAAGTTCGTTGAGTAGTGATTGGGCTATGCTCAAACCGGCTTCGGAGATTAGAATAATAGCTGTTTTCATAATGGGTATGTTTAAGAAAGCGTGGCTTTCATAATTTCAATGGGGTTATATTCGTTCAAGGCGATATGGGTGGAAGGGTGGAGCACCATTCCGTTCCGCTCGATTCCTCGGCAGAACGCCTCCTTGCTTTCTGCCGATACGGAGTTGAAGACGATGCAGCCTTCGGGGTGCAGCACTTGTTTCACTTTCTCTATCATTTCCTCCAGATGTCCGCCGTGTCCACCGATGAAGACGGCATCGGGGCGGGCAAAGGGAGTGAGGTCGGTGTACAGGAAATCTCCGGTTACCGCCGTAATGCCCGGTGCGCCGAAGCGGCGGGAGTTGGTGTCCATCAGCTCTTTTCCTTCGGGGCGTATCTCGAAGGAGATGACGGCGAGATGAGGAAATTGCAGGCGGGCTTCGATGGAGACGGAACCGGTACAGAAACCGATGTCCCAGAAGACGCGGCGGCGGTTCAGTTCCAATGCCTGCAGGGTGAGCAGGCGGATGGGAGCCTTGGTTATCATGCGGGCGCGTCCGTCAAGATGTGCAAACTCTTCATCGGGGATGCCGAAGGGACGGACTGGAAAGTCTGGGGCTTCGCTACCGTGCAGGGAGTTTGTGCGGCATTGTCCGGGATGGCTGTCCAGCAGCAGGCAGTTGGGATGTTCGAAGTCGCCGGCAACCGCTTCCCGGGGTGTCATCCGGCGTATGCGTTCCTTTTCGGGATTGCCGAGATGTTCGCCGATGTATAGTGTGTAGTGAGAGTATCCATATTCCAGTATGCGGGCGGCAATGGTGACCGGGGTATGTTCGCGGTCGGTGAGGATGCCTATTTTGGGGGCACGCTCTATGAGGGCACGGTCGAACTCCTGCCACGGGCGTCCTGTCAGGGAGACGGTGCGCATGTCGTCATACGGCATGACGAGGCGGTGTGCCAATGTCTGCAAGGAATTGAAAGCGGGATAGAGCAGAATGTCTGCCTCGGGAAGCTTACGCTTTATGGTATTGGCAAAACCGAAGAATAACGGGTCGCCGGACGCGAATACAATGATGGAGTCGTCCGTAGCCGTCTCTTCGAAGCGGGTAAATATTTCTTCATAATGGGAAAAGACGTGGTCCAGCGGTACGGTGATGGAAATCCATTCGGCCCCGGCAGGCAGCAGAGGACCGACAATCTCCTTATGCCGTATGCCGCCGGAGAAGACCTTCCCCTTCCGTATCTGTGCCAGTGCTTCCGGTGGAAAGAAGGGGGAACGGTTGTCATCCATTCCTATGATTATAAATCTGTGTTTCATTCAATGAGTAATCTTATGAAAATATCAAGTAATGTAAGGGGGCATAACAAGTAATGTTATCGGTCGTAACAAGTAATGTTATGGAATGTCTTTTTTCACTTACACATCCCTGCCCGGGCGCAACTGCTCCGCATCGTTGTAGCACAGCACGGAGTTCACCAGCGTGGCAGCTAAGTTACTGCCTCCCTTACGTCCTTCTACGATAATCTTGGGTATTTCCGTAAACGGTTTCACCATGTGTTTGGACTCTTGCACATGCACAAATCCTACCGGTGCGGCAACAATGCCCGCCGGATGTGCCTTGCCCTTACGTATCAGGTCGCAGAGTTCCATAAGTGCCGTAGGTGCATTGCCGAATACAAAGAAAGCATCGGGATGCTCCTCCACAGCCAAACGGATGCCTGCCTGGGTACGGGTAATGCCTTTCTCTGCAGCCATTGTCGCCGTGCGTGGGTCGCCGAGGTAGCATTTCACCTCTATGCCCAATCGTTGCAGCGCTCCTTTGCGGATGCCGCTGGCTGCCATCGTGACGTCTGTGACAATCGTCTTGATTCCGCCTTTCTCGATGACTTGATACAAGGAAGCCACGGCACCTTCGTCCGTATGCAGCAGATGCTCCATTTCAAAATCGGCGGTGGTATGTATGGCATGGAGTAAAGCCCATTTATGGTCGAGGGGAATATGCTTGTTCTTCAGTTCCTTTTCGATGGTACGGAAACTGCGAATCATGATGTCTTGCCCGATACCCGTGGCTTCGGTATTCGTGTCCCGGTAATAGCCGCGCGGAGTGATGAAGGCTCCGTTCCATTCGTAGGACTGTGAGTTGCCTATCAATACGACTGTAAACATATCCACCTCTTCGGGATTGAAATCTCCCAGTGTGGTGATGTGTACCGCTTGTTCCGGGCGTCCTGCCTGGCGCACATATCCCACGGGCGTTTCCGGTGAGCGTCCTTCCTGCAGAAAGAGTTCCTTCAGGCGGTAAAGCTGCCAGTAGCGTCCTTCACTTTTGGGGTTGTAGACTGCCGTCACGAAGTCGGCGGCAGCGGCTGCGGTGATACGTTTTTCAATACGTTCCCAGGGAGTCATCAGGTCTGAAAGGGAGATGACGCAGAAGTCATGTCCCACGGGAGCTCCCAGCAGTGAGGCTGCCTTTTGGAAAGCGCTGATGCCCGGCAGCGAAACGATTTCCACGTTGCTGTTCCTTTCCCGCTTCATCTCGTAGACAAGCGGTGTCATACCATAGATGCCTGCATCCCCGGAGCTGATGACGCAGACCGTCTTTCCCTGTTCCGCCAGCTCGAAAGCCTGCTCGGCACGGGCGCGCTCACGCTTCATGCCGGTATCTATACATGCTGTTGAGGGGTGGAGATAAGGGATTACAAATTGGAAATAATACTTATATCCCACCACTACATCTGATTTTTGCAAAGCGGAAATTACGGCGGGAGTTATATCCGATTCATTGCCCGGTCCGATGCCGGCAACAATTATTTTGGGGTGTTTCATATCTATATGTTCTATTGGCATACAAAGATAGAACTTATATTTGATGAAACCGAAAAAACTCTGCGCTAATCCGCGTAATCTGTGGTGAAACTTTATTGTCTAAACCTGCAAGTGCCGGTATTCGCTCGGAGTATAGCCTACGTTTTTCTTGAACACGCGGTTGAAGTGCTGCGAATACTGGTATCCCAGCTCATAGGCAATCTGGCTGACCGTCTTCCCGCTTCCTATAATCATTTCTTTGGCCAGGTCGATGATTTTGTTCTGGATATATTCTTGCGCCGTCTTTCCGGTTTCCTTCTTCACCAAATCTCCGAAATAGTTGGAGGAGAGGAACACTTTGTCTGCAAAGTATTTCACGGAAGGCAGTCCTTCGGTCTGCGGTTTGTCGCTCTGGAAATAGTCGTCTATCAGTGCTTCGAATTTCATCAGGATGTCCTTGTTGGCTGCCGAGCGGGTGATGAACTGGCGTTCGTAGAAACGCATGCAGTAGTCCAGCAGCAGTTCGATGTTGCGTGCAATCAGACCCTTGCTGTGCTTGTCGATGGGGCGTTGGATTTCCATCTTAATCTTCTTCAGACAGTCGAGGAAGATTTCTTTCTCGTCTTCGGACAAATGCAGTGCCTCGGTAGAGGAATAGGAAAAGAAGGAATACTGCTTTATTCCCTGTCCCAGCGAGGTGCCTTTTATCAAGTCGGGGTGGAACAGCAGGCCGGAGGCGCTGGGCTGCATACCTTCCAGCATGTTGACCTCGGTCACCTGGCCCGGGGCGAAGCTGGTTACTGTGCCTTCCTGGTAATCGTAAAACTGTTTTCCATAGCGTATATCTCCGCATTTGGTGTTTTTGAGGAAAAGGGCGTATACGCCATAGTTCAACGTGAAATGCCTGGGATATCCGGTAGCTTCGGACAAGTCGACTACGCTGACCAGCGGGTGCAGGGTTTCGAGACCGAACATCTTGTTGTATTGGTCTACTGCATTGAGCTTGATTACTTCTTCCATAAACGTTCCTGTTAGTTTTGTACAAATGTAGAGAATAATCCGGAAAGTTCCATATCGTAGGAGGAGGAATCCGTAATATGGTTACAAATGTCCGTAATCTGTGTACATTGAAAAGAGCTACACCCTTTGTCCGGGATGGTGTAGCCATCCGGAGCAAAGGGTGTAGCCTTGGTATGTAAAAGGTGTAACCCTTTTACGCTTGCTGGTTATCAATCTTTTAGCATAGCTTTGATGTGTTCCATATAGAGCTGGCGGATGGCTTTGTTTTCGCCCAGTCCCTGCATGCGTACATTCACTTGATAGCCTTGCTTTTCAAGTTCCGTCTTCCACACGCCGGCAATGTCTTCCTTGGTATGGTTGCCGCATACCAACAGCAACGGAACCAATGTCACGCTCTTGGGGCGTGTCTCTTTCAGTTGCAGCAGGGTTGCGTCCAGGGTAGGATATCCTTCAATGGTGCTGACGTGGAAGTTCTTCAGTCCATGGGCTTTCATCATGAAGTCGAGCATGGCGTAAGTAGCCGTGCTGGGTAGCTGGTTGCCGTGCCCCACATAGACAATGTCTTCTTTCTTTTCCGGCTGTTCGGCGGTCAGTATGTCGATTACCTTCTCGCAGTCTTCGACGGAGTAGAGCAGGGGATTTCCCACTCTTATCTCCTTGAAGAAGGGACGGAGATTGTCTGCATCCCTGCGGACGGAGGTCATCTCACTGCCTTCTATCAAGGTGGTGCTCTGGACGTAGATGGTCCGGTAGCCTTCGGCGCGAAGTTTCAGCAGTGCATCTGTAGGGCTGTCTTTGTACACACCCTCCTTGGCAAGTCTTTTTCGTACAATCGGCGAGATGTATGCTTCGCGCACTGTAAACTGCGGAAAGGCTTCTTGTGCCTCACGGGTCACGACGTCGAGCGTCAAGGCACGTGTCTGAGGGTCCGAACTGCCATAATGGGTGATGAGCAGAGCCGCCTTCTCCTCTTGTTGTGCGGAGGAGAAGAGGCTGATGCCGAGTAAATAGAGAGTGATGAAAAAATGTCTCATAATTGTTGTTGTTTCTAAATGCGTTATGGAGAGATTATTTTAGTCTGAGTGCCAGGCTGATTACTACCGAACGTCCCGGAGAATACAAGGCGAAGTTCTTGTTCAGCGGGCGGTTGTCTTTCTTGTTGAAGATATTGTCTATACCGATGCCCGGTTCGATGACAAAGTTGCGGAAGCCGTCGAAGGTATGGCGGGTATTGAGGTTCCAGATGCCGTAGCCCGGAGCATTGCCGTCCGCGTCGCCCGGATAATAGACTTTGCTTTGCAGACGACCGTTCAGGTTGAGGTTCAAGGTATAGTCGCTCCAGCTGTGTGTATAGTTTCCGGTGATGGTGGCTGTATGGCGTATGCTGCGTTCGATGTTTTGCCATTCGCCTCCTTCGTTCAGACCGCGTCCATAGGCGTAGGTATAGTTTCCGGCCAGGGTGAAGCCCGGGAACAGATTGCCGTTCAAGTTCACTTCAAAGCCTTTGACGGTAGCTTTCTCGAAATTGAAGTAGTTCTTGACACTTAGGTTTTTCGTGGATGAAAGGTCACCGATTTCGGGGAACTCTTCACGCAACTGGTTCTGCTCTGCTTCCGGTAGGTCATCGAATTTAGTGGATTTGGAAGTTACCATGTTCTTTACATAGTTCAGGTAACCAGTGACGGAAGCACTGAAACGGTTGGTGCGGTATTCCATGTTGATGGAGTAATAGTTGCTGCGTTCGGGGTCGAGGTTCTCGTCACCCAATGAGATGGTGGCTCGTGTACCCATTGTCTTCTTGAACATGTGGTAGTAGAGCTCGTCGATTCCCGGAGCGCGGAATCCGGCAGCATAGGTGGCACGTACATTGAAGTTGCCTATGTTGTACATGGCTGCCACTTTGGGGGTGAAGCGTCCGCCCGTCTGTTCGTGATGGTCGTAGCGTACACCCACAACACCGGTCAGATGGTTCCATAGCTTCACTTCATGCTGGCCGTAGGCTGATGTCGTATAGACACTTTTGTCCAAATCGGAGTCGGGACGGCGAAGCACTTCACGGCGATAGTCCACACCGAACACCGTAGTGCTGTTGGTTGTAAAACCGAAGATACCTTTCAACTCGGCATCATGGAATTTCTGAAGCTTGGTAAGCGCATACTGTCCGGGCAGGTATCCGCTGTTTTCTATCAGGTATTTATAGCGTGATGCGTAATTGTTTCCTGAATAGTCAAACTGGATAACGTTGCGTTTACTCAGTTTGTATTTGGCGCCTGCCCCCCAGTTGTAACCTTCGTAGGTAGTGTTGTACTTGCTTCCGCCGGTGATATCTTCGCGTTCTACCGGACGTTCGAGTCCGCGGTTGTAGTATCCACCGTTGGCATAGAAGGAAAGCTGTTCCGTAGCATCATAGGTAAACTTCTGCGAAAAGTTATTCGAGCTGTAGCCCAGGGAGAGCGGGGCAATCGTTTCGATGATGTCTTCTCCGTCTTCTGTCAGATGGCTGTTTTGCCAACCGTCGGAGTGGTCGTATTTATAGGAAGTATAGGACCCTATTTTTCCTTGGGCGATGTCCAGATTCAAGCCTTGGGAGAATTGATTCTTTCTCGTATAGCTGCTATTGCTGCTGAAGGCTACCACATCTTTAGGCTCGTTGGTAATGATATTGATTACACCGCCGATGGCATCCGAACCATAAAGGGAAGAAGCGGCTCCGTTCAGCACCTCGATGCGCTTGATGCGGGTCATGTCAATCTGATTGAGGTCGATGTTACCGGTGATATCTCCCGTGACCTTGCGTCCGTTCACCAATATCAGCACGTGCTTGTTGGAGAGTCCGTTCATCATCAGATAGGACCCCATCGCGTTCGGACGGAAGGAGAGCGAGGGTACCATCATGGTCAAGGCCTGCTGGAAGTCGGTGATACCGGCACGCTTTATTTCGTTGGCAGTGATAACCGATACCGGAGACGGAGTGTTCTTCAGTCGCTGATGTGTACCCGTACCCGTTACTACGACCGGGTTCAACTCGTGAGTTTTCTTGGTCATATCGTCGCTGTCACCTTTTTCTGCTTGTGCATAGGCACCGGTGGCGATGATTCCTCCCATAAGGAGAGCTGTGAGAAGTCTTTGCTTTATCATATATTGTTTTATTTTATATAACGCTGCAAATGTACATACCATTATCGGAGGGTGAAATACTTAATAGTTGTTATACTGCGATGGCCAAATAGCTATTAATAGGTACTGTATTCCCTTATTCCGGCACATAGATAATCTCTCCATTTTCAAGCTGATAGGCAACTCCCACTTTCTTTCCTCTTTTACCGGAGGTCTTTGGGTCTTCGCTGGGAGTGTATTTCTTGATTTCCTGCCCTTCTTTGGTAATGATTTCCATATTTTCCTTTCCGGGATTCTTCACCATGGTGAAGTCTTCTTTAGAAAACATCTCCGTCATATTGAAGCGGGAGACGAGAGCCACCATCAAGGCTACGGCAAAGACCATCGCTACGTCAAAAAGATTGGCTACCGTACCCATGGGGTCGGAGTCCGAATCGCTGTGCAGTAATCTGTTTCTCTTACTCTTCATAGTTTTCGTATCGTTAGTCCGTTATTCCTTTTCGGCCGTTTGGCGGCTTATCACTTTGTACAGATATTCCAAGTCGTTCATTTCGCGGGCATACCAGCGTTGTTTCACTTGCAGGGTAATGACGCCGACAGCAGCAATGACCAGCCCTACCACTGTAGTGGCAAAAGCCACCTGCATATTGTAGGCCATGGAGGAGATGTCTCCTTGTGCCAGCCCCACCAGTGCGGGACCCATCGGGATGAGGGTACCCATCAGTCCCAACATAGGACCCAGCTTGATGAAAGTACGCGAACGTCCCAACTCCTTCTCGGCTTCCACTTCATAATTGGCAAGCAGGTGTTCGCAGTAGGCAGCGTCGTCCCAGTGTGCGGACAATTTGGACAAGTTGCGGAGGAGAGGGGAGTTGCCTGCCGATGGGAGTTGCTGCAGCAGTCCGTCTATATTCTCTGGGGTAATGTTCTCCAGTGTTTCAGCGAATTGCTTCTGTAATTTCATCCGTTGATAGAATTCCCCGAAGAAACCTCCCGCAAGGAGAATGGCACGTAGAAAGAATAGCAGCAGCAGGACTATGACGGGAACCAGCAGCCCGTTCGAAATCCAGAACAGTGTGTTTGAGATTGTTTCCATATATCTTTTTAGTTTTTAATTCTTTAATTTATTTCAATAGCCCGTAGCAATGATGCTCAATATAACAATGAAAATATTAACAATGAACAGTACTTCCAAGCGCAGTGGTTTATCACCGATAGCATGCCGCAGCAGAAGGCTCCCAGCACAAACTGCAAAGAAAGTAACACCGGCTGCTATCCATGAGAGACTGCCGAAATCTATTCCGGGAAAAGTGAAAAGCAGCAGTGCCAGGACATAGCATATTACTCCGCCTATCAGTATGCCGGGGTATAACTTCAGGAAGAGGGTGACCGCTTGTTTGAAGGCCGTGTTGCGGGTACGCATTTCTGCGAAACAGTCGAAACAGAAAGTTATCATTACGGCGGCTTCCAGAGTGACACATACCGACAAGTTCAACATCTGTGGACGGGAGGCAAAGAAAGCTGCCACCACGGTCTTGGACTGTTCCGTCATCCATGGAGTCACCAGCCACGCAAAAAAGGCACAGCCTGCGGCAACCGTCCACATTCCCCAGCGTGGATAGAACCCCACCTTTAATAGAAAATTGAGGGCGATGAATAGGGCTAACAGATGAATGACGTATTCCATAATACTCTGTTTCTATTTATTCTTTTTTTCTTTTCTTCAACAGTACGACCAGTCCGATGAAGGTGATGACGACAAGACTGCCTGCAATCACTCCGTTCACCCTGTTCTTACGTACCGTTTGTTCGGAAGTCAGTTTGTGTTCTTTCAGTACGACATCCTTGCCATCGGTTGCGGATGCTTCGTGTACCTCCTTCATGTTCTGGGTATAGGTCTGCTTCTCGCTATTATCCAACTGGTCGGCAACGAACGACTGTAGCTTGTCATTGTCGCAAACGAATTCGGTACAAGCGGCACCTTTTTCGCGTGTGATTTGTGCATGCAGGGAAGCAGTGGTTTTCAGTTGCTCATCAGATGCTTTCCAGTAACCTTTGCGGGCGCTTTCCAGCATGACGGCTGTCATAGCCTGGAATGCGGCGGGATTGACGCGGAGGAAGTACTCGTGAATGCCCAGCTTATTCTCATCCTTTATATACATTCTATACAAGTCATTGAACAGTTCTTTGTCCATGGCCGACGGACGCATGACGTGCCAGCCGAAGATGTTGCGGAAGATTTCGCCGAACATCTGCGCCGAACCTTCCCCGCCTTTCATCCGCTCTTGTATAAAGGTAGGGTTCAAGATGGTGGAACGTGTCTCTACGGCAATGGCCTCTTTGGCATCCTGCATGCGGCGGTTGGTCCGGTTGCGGTAGTCTGCCATATAAGCATCCGGTTCCTTGCCGGTCACGGTTTTGACGGTGAGCGAGAGTCCACCCGTAAATTCGTATACATGATCCAGGGAGATGGGGCCCCATGTGTTACTTTGACGGGGCTGGATGACAACATCCGTTTCGGACAGTGCCGAGGCAAACAAACCTTCCTGGACGTCTCCCCAATTTCCGTCGTCCCCATAAGAGGCACCCATATTGTTGAGGTATCCTTCGGCTATCTCCTTTTCGCTTTCCCACGAGCCGCTGTGCTCGGTATAGGCCATCATACCGGTACTGTATCCACTGTTGATCGGTCCGAATACACGCATCACAGACATTTCACGGGCACGTTTGGGGGAAGTTCCCTTTTCTACCAGTAATTTTTCCTGCAACAGTGTACCCGATGCCACATAGTTGGGATAGGTCTCATCTCCGGCTTCCGATGCCAGACGTATAGCATCGGTCAGTAACTTCAAGCGGGAACCGGCTATGTCGCGTAGCTGTCCGGACACTTGTACCAGCACATTGATGCGCGGACGCCCCAGTTCTTCACTGGGCACCAGTTTCAGGTCAACCACTCTGCCTTGGGCGTCGCGTACGGGTTCTACTCCCAGCATCCAGAATACCTGGGCCAGCGTAGCTCCTTCCGTATTGATGAATTCGCCTGCCCAGAAGGTATAGCTTACTTTCCGGGGATATTCGCCGTGCTTGCTGATGTACTGTTTTAAAGTCGCTTCTGCCAATCGCTTTCCATCTTCCCAAGCCCTTGGGTTGGGAGTATTCTCGGCGTTGATGCTGTACATGTTGCGTCCGGTGGGCAGAACGTTCGGGTTCAGTACGGGGTCACCTCCCGGCGCAGGGAATACGGTTCCTCCGCTGAGTGCACGCACCATGGCATTCTGTTCGTTGACGGGGGAGGCAAGCAACTGTTCGCGATAGAGTAGGGCGGGGCGAAGCTCCGGTGCTACAGATGCAGTATCCTTGGGCAGATTCTGGAGTAAGGCGGTCAGTCTTTTCCTGGCGGCAGGCAAGTAGTGGTGGGCTATATAGGTGAAGTCTTGCAACTGCTCTGTGGTGATTTTGCCTTTATCGCGGTCCTTGCGGGCCGTTTCGTATGCCAGCGGGTCGGCAGCGACGGCGAGAGTGGTAGTCAGCAGGTCGCGGTCAGAATAAGGCTCGTTCATGGTGTAGTACGCACCCAGTATCTTTTCGTTGGCTATCTCTTCGGTGAAGGCATCCAGACGTTCCAACTCCTTGGTTGTGTAGGGGTCACTGGAGATGGAGTCGAGGTTGAGGTCGCGATGCAGTCCCAGACGCATGGCTTCTTTTTTGATACTTATTCCTAGGGTTCGGTGTTTTTCGATACCTTCGTCCAGCACTTTGTGAATATCTTCGAGCAAGGCCGAATAGCGTTGGCGCATACCGCTCTCCACGTAGGGCGGAGTGAGATGGGTGACCAGTACGGCATGTGTCCGGCGTTTGGCAATGATACCCTCGCCTACGTTTCCGGTGGTATAGAAATAGAAGTGGGGGAGGTTACCAATCAGTACATCCGACCAGTCGGCCTGCGACTGTGCCACATTCTTTCCGGGCGTGTATTCCAAGTTGCCGTGGGTGCCGAAGTGAATCACTGCATCTGCCTTGAATCCTTTTTGCATATACAGATAAGGAGCCAGGTAGCTGTGGGGCGGCGCTACCGGCATTCCATGCACCAGTTTGAACTCATCATCTCCCAATGCCGGGCGGGGCTGGGGGAAGAGTAGGATATTGCCGAATTGCAAGCAGGCAATGGCAATACTGTCCTCTGTTACCAGCAGATTGCCGGGCGCATCTCCATATCTGTCTGTCACTTCCTGATATTTCTCGGGAAGGAGTACTTCGTGTGCCCATTGTTCGTATTGCTCGGTAGAAAGCCATATCGGGTGTGCCGTTTTCAAAAACTGTTCTTGTGCTCCTTTGGCATACGAACCCATGACGGCACCGTCACGATGTATCCGCTTGCCGAACTCCTCTACAGTAGCAGGCAGTCCACTGACGTCGTACCCTTCCGAACGCAGGCGTTTCAAGAAGTTATAGAGTGAAGGAATCACTTCCATACCGCTTGCCAGCAGGGCGTCTTTTCCCGGAGTCTTGAAGTAACAGATAGCAACGCGCTTTTCTTTGTTGGACATGTCTCTCAAGGACATGTACTTGGTAATATGGTCCACTACGGCATCTATCCGTTCATTTTCAGCGGTGTACAGATAGTATCCTTGTTTGTTTTCGTTTTGGGTAGCGATGCAGAGGGGTAGCATGCCTCCATCTATCTCAGGCACCACTACACGGGCGGTCAGTGTGCCACCGCTGACGGGGGTATCCGGGTCCAGCCATTCCTCGTGGGGCTGAATCAGCGGGAAGGGCATGAATAAAGGAATGTTTTCCTGGTGCAGCCAGTTGATGAGTGAGTCATTGCCCAGCCGTCCCATAGGCAGGTAGACTACTGCATCGGGATGGAGGGTACGTATCATATCGGCACGCGGTTGACCTCCGGCTGTGAAAGGATAGACATTGAAGCCTGCTTGTGTCAAGCACGTGATGAGGGAATCTACGTGGGCACGGTTTCCTTCCATCGGAAAGTTGAGTCCGGAAATCAGGGCAAGGTTGCGTCCGTCCTCATGGTAGAGATTTTTTTCTTTCAGATAGGCGGTCACCTCTTGCGGAGTACTGAAGTAGCGGCCGTATTCGCGGTGGTAGAACATGTTCTCCAGCAATGGGATGGGAGGCTCGTAATCCTGGTGTCTCCACCGGTGGGGAGTGGCGATGTGGCGCAGGTAGAGTAAGGCATTCCGGTAGTTGTGCTTGTTGCCGTTCTTGAGATACTCCCGTAGCGTATGCTGTTGTTCATTGGTAACATTGTGATTGAGGGAGAGGGTGAAATTTCGTAACGTATTCGTAAAGACTGGTACTCCGCTGGCACCCACCCGTTCCACTTCGGCAATCTGGCCGTCGTCAAGGTATAGCCCTCTGCTGTACATCACGATGGCATCATAGCCGGAAAGGTCCTTCACCTCTTCTTTTTTTATGCAGGTGACTTCTATCCGGGCGCAGTCATTGTTCAGGGCAATGTCGGCAGCTTGTGCCAGGGTTGCGTTGATAATAAGTATACGTGTAGGAGCAAGCCAGTACTGATAGGCCGCAAAGCTGCAGACAATCAATAGGGCTATGCTGCCGAGGAATATTCCAAGTCTTTTCTTATTCATACAAGTTTATTCTCGTTAATAGCGTTTTTGTCTTTTACAACATTTTCTTCTTATATAATTCACACTTAACGCCACACCCGTGATGCAAACGGCTGTACCTCCAAGCAGCAATACCCAAAGCACAGTCTTGCGCAGGGTGGCATTGGAGTTCAGACCGGGCAGACGCATGCGGTGCAGGGCTGTATAGCTCCAGTATTTCCAGCGGGAGGAGGTGTCTACATGGCGGATGATTCCCGTTTCCGGGTGAATGTAATAGACGCTCCGGTCCGGGTCGTCCACCGTTATCTTCCAGACGGGAAGCTGGGGTCGTCCGCGATACATATTGCTCATGTCGCGATAGTAGGTCTCGAAATGTTCGAGCCGGGAGATACGTATGCCGGGGATATGTTGTGAAGAATCACGCTGGGAGGTATAAATGCTTTCCACGCCTTTCAGGATTTCTTCTTCGGAGAGTTGTAACGGACGCGGCAGGCTGTCGGCGGCATCGATGTAATACTCGTTTTTTCTATCTTTTACGATGTAGTAGGGATGTTCGCGGAAGTTGCGCCACTCTATCTGCAAAGCTTGGGGATAGGCGGCTATGACACGGCGGTAGTCCAAGGGGTAATCCTCCGGTTGTGGGGCACGGGCATGGAGCGTGCGTGTGGCACTGCCTTTCTTCAGTGCCGGTTTATGAATCCATTCGGGAATGTCTGCCAGAGACATCATGCCGCTGAAGGTGAAGGTCAGTACGAAGATGCCGAAAAATATTCCGCTGACGTAGTGCCAGTGATACCATCTTTTTCGGTAGGGGGAGAACTTGGGATGGCGGCTTCGGTGCGTCTTACGCCATACATCTACGGTCACCCAAATGCCGGCAATGACCATGAGACAACCCAGAGCTGTGAGCCAGATGACGGTCTTAGTCCAAAGGACGGTGTCCTGCCGCAGCCAGGTGAAGTATACCCAGTGGGGAATGGCACCCAGCCATGCCCAGAAGCGTTCGCTTCTGTTGGAGAACTGTAAGGCCTCACCGTTTTGTGAACTCAGATAGAGCTGTGTCCCGGCATCATCGGCAAAGTATATTTTATAAATGGGCATTTCCTTTTTCAGTTCAGCGAAGGGAATCCATTGGTCCAGAGAGTGGAGGGTGTCGATACGGGTAATGGGAGAAGAACACCACAAAGCTGCTGTCCGGTGCAGGTGTTCACTGTCCAGAGAGGGTCGTGAGATGGTGGAATCGGCAAGGAAATGAAGCGTGCCTTTTGTGGTACTAAAGCTGAACTCGGGGTGTCCGGCATTGAGGTTCAGTATCGTAGACCTGACCTTTACGCCACGGGGCAGGCGGGCTGTGACGGAGGAGATGTCCGGAAGTGAGTCTCCGGCTTGGGAGAGCATTTCCAGCTTTTGCATTTTCTCCTTGGCGCTGACACGGGGAAAACGGTGGTACATCATCACGAAGGCGGAGAGGAACCACATAAGAAATAGGATACAGAGCAAAGTGCCCAGTATCCTATGAATAGAGTACATCAGTTTGGTGATAACATTCATTGTCGTTCGCGTTTTTCCTGCAAAAGTACAAGATGATTCAAGAACACTAAATACCCACTAATGGGTATATTATTCAGTGTCTTTTCCGGCAGCATAGGCCGCCTTCTTCGTCATGATGTCCAGCATGCGGTGCTTCAGTCCGAAACGGATATGGTCAATGAATATTTCTTGAATTTCCGGAATTTGTCCCAGTCCTTCCAGTTGTGCACTGACGGTGAAGCCTTCTTTCTCGAGCATCTCCTTCCACTCTCCGGCAATGTCGTTTTTGGCATGGTCTCCGGCAACAAACATGAAGGGGATGAGGGTCACACGTTTGGCTTTCCCGGCTTTCAGTTGTGCCAGCATGGTGTCAAAGGTAGGATAACCTTCGATGGTGCCCACATGGAAATTGGTCAGTCCGCCTGCTTTCAGCATATAGTCCATCTGACTGTAGATGGCAGTGGCAGGAGTATAAGTGCCGTGGCCCACAAGCACGAAGTTTTCTTTGGCAGCCTTTTTGCCTTGTGCCGGGACGTTGTAGCGGTTGCCCAGAATATCTGCCACCTTCTCTGCATCTTCTATAGAGTAGAGCAGGGGAGTACCTACGCGTATTTCCTTGAAGAAGGGCAGTGCGCTTTCCACATCCCGGAGGAGTGATTCCATTTCTACTCCGTCAATGATGTTGGTGCTCTGCACGATGAGGTGTGTGTAACCTTCGCTGCGCAGTTTCAGCATGGCATCCAGTGGAGTCAGCTTCGTGGTGCCGCGCTCTTTCAAGCGGCGGATAATGATGCGCGACGTATAGGCTTCTTGGAACTTCAACTCCGGGAAGGCAGCTTGTGCCTTGGCGTTGATGGCATCAATGGTGAGGGCACGGGTATCGTCATGCGTAGTGCCGAAGTGCACCATGAGCAGGGCGGCCTTGTCACCGGGTTTCATACTTGCAAGCATATCGCTGTGCTCGTAATTGCCTCCCCCGTGCGCATGGCAGAGGAGGAGGAAATTACAAAGGAATAAAAAGACAAACAAATTCTTCATAAATACTGATGCTTGTTTTAATCGTTCTCTATGACACGTATCATATCGAAGTAGAAGCGTCCGTCCACTTCGGCTCCTTTCTCTACATTACCGGTCTTGATGTCATAGATGTAGATAACGGCGTTGGCATCTTCTTCAGTGTTTACACCAATGTATGCTTTGTTGTTGAAGATGACAGAACGCTGTGAGAAGCGACCGCCGCTGTAACCGATTTCCTTGCCATCATAGCTTAAGCGTGTCTTGGTTCCGGTGGTAAGATCGAGGATGGCGTAGTAGTGAGAGTAAGCGTCGATGCCGGGTTGCTTATCTGCAGCGGGTCTATCGGCATTGTCATTACGTGCATACACTAAGGCTTTGTTCCCTTCCAGATATTGAACGGTCAGCAATTTGCCGTCGGCATTGGGATAGCCGTTGTAGGAAGTGTCGAATTCTGTTTCGCCTTTGTTGATACGTAGCAGGATGCCTTTGAAAAAAGCGTTATCTTCTTCGTGGAAACAAGCTAGGTAGAGATTGTCTGCTTCGTCGTACATTACGCAGTTTTGCATCAGTTCTCCGTAAGCGCTTCCTGCCATTTCGCATTCGATGGGAGAGAGCACATCTTTTTCTACTTCCATGGTAGAGGGGTTGATAATGGCTGTATGGAAGTTAGGCTCTTGCTGGTCTATATTCGTCAAACCGTCTGTCTCTTTCCAATAGTAGAAGTAGTACAATCTGTTGTCTGATTTGCGGTAGGTGAGGATACCGGAGCTTGTCAGTTTGAGCCAGTTGGTGGGGGCTGGTATGTTGAGTTCACCTTCAGCAAGGATAGTCAAGTCCTCTGCGTTCAGTTTCGTATAAAGAATCTTGTCCTTCTTACCATTGGTAGACATGATGACGAGTGTGTTGTCATCAATCCAGGCATGTGTGTAGGAACGTACCTTATAGCTGTTGGCCTTGAAAGGACGTTCTGCAATAACCTGAACTGCATTGTTCTTGATTTGATATTTTACGAAACGGTCGTTGGTTGCGGGTATTTGGTAGTAATATTTTCCTTTTGAGATAGTCTCCATGGAATAATCTCCCAGTTCCGAACCTTCTCTTTTCACAGTGATGACACCCTGCTCTGCGGCCAATGAGTTGACGCTATGGACGATAGTGGTATTCTTGCTACTCATCCCGCCGTGCTTGTCTACGGTTACAAATAGGTCGAAGTGATAGTTATCCTCATTGACTTCCGGGTCCGGATTAGGATTAGGTTCCGGGTCATCATCGGAACACGCTGTGAATGACAGTGCCATCATGGCAGCCATAAAGGCAATCAGTGTAAATTTGAATTTTCTCATTTTGAATGAATTATTAAATGATTAGTTAATGAATAGTCTGAATTTAGCAAAAAAAGCACGTCCGGGCTTCTGCAGCTTGTAGTTGTCATAGGCTGTCTTGTCGAGGAAGTTGGTACACTCCAAAGCCAGATTATAGCGTCCGCGTCTCCATGAGTAAGTGATGTCGGCATTACAGATGTGCTGGGCGGGAATGCGTGCCTTGTTATCATATGCGCCGTAAGCTTCCCAGGTCAGGAAGTACCAGTGTACCCATTGATAGGTACAACCCAGGCGCAATCTGCTTTCGGGCAGGGCAATGTTGCGGAAGGTATAATAAGCCTCTACGCTACCGAATAGCCACGGGCGGTTGGGCACACGGTTGTTATAGGTGGCAGAGGGCTTTCCGTCACCCTTGTACTTCTGCTGGTCGCGAGTGTCCTGGTAGCTGACGTTTGTGGCGAGTTGCAGTCTGCCTTGCCAGTCGTAGCGCATTTCCCCTTCCGCACCTTTTACATGGACAGCCGGGACGTTGGTATATTGCATTGTACCCTCTTTCTCGGCAATGCTGGTCTGAATGTAATTGTCTACCTTACGGAAAAATCCGCTCATCTCATAATAGAATGTATGTCCATTGCCCGGGTGCCATGTGCCGAACAGAGAGGCATTGAAGTTGTTGCTGTTTTCCGGTTTCAGTGCCACGTTGGCATAGATGGTGGTACCGTTTCCCAACAGCTCGCGGGCGATGGGCAGTCTTACGCTATGCTCGTAGGATACTTTGATGGATAAAGGTTCTACGATGGTGTATCGAAGTCCAGCACCGTAGCCCAAGTAGTTCTTGGTGGTGGAACCTTGCACATCCTTCGAGCCGGTCACGCTGGATTGGTCGGTCTGCCGGATATTGGGATGGTTGATGTAGTCTTTTATGAAGAATACGTTTTCCATCTTGCCATCCAACAGAGACTGGTTGTAGGAGAGTCCCAGGATATGTTTGGTAACCACATCTTTTGACGGCTCGAAGCTGGTATCAAGGTCATCGAAGCGGTCGTTTCCGGTACGGCTCAAATGGTAGTTCAGATTAAAGCTGTGATGGGTATTCAGCTGATAGTCCAGGTTGGTGCGCATGATGGTGAGCGGACGCTTGTAGTGGCGCATGGATGGTTCTTTGCCCATAATCTCGTTGCGCTGGCTCACGATGTATCCTCCATCCCAATAGTACTTCCGATAGGCAGTGTCCACGGTCAAGGAATGGTCCCAGGTGTGGGAGAGGGAGGCATTCAGTTGCATGTTCTTCAGGATGAAGTTGTACTTCTGATAGCGGGCAGAGATGTTCCAGGAATCGGAATTCCTTTCTGCCATTCCGTATACTTTGTTTTGAACAGACCCCGTCTGCAGTTCCTTGTCTGTTTTTGAATAGGAGGCGGAAACAAAGAAAGCATCAGCCCAGGATTTGTTGACAAATCCGGCTTCCACCTGTGCCAGTAGCGAGAAGTAGCCGTCATGAAAACGCTTGGGATTGCCATATATGAAGTTGTCCCCGCTTTCGTCGCGCATCTGTACATTCTTCATTCTATAATCGTTTTTGGAGTAGTTGATGCCAACGGTGGGCCGGACTATTAGTCCGTTTTTCTTTTCTACGAACTGTGCATTCAAGTCTGCCTTGTGGGTATGGAAGGAGCCGATGCCGTAAGATACATCCAGATAATCCTTTTTTTCCTGCTTTGTAATGATATTGATGGCGCCGCCCAGTGCATCTGTTCCCAAGCTGGCAGGGACTACTCCTTTGTATATCTCAATCCGGTCTATGATGTTAATGGGTAAGTTGGCGAGGGAAACACCGCTTCCTTTGGTGTCCAGTGGCATTCCGTCCAAAAAGTAGCGGACTGAATTTCCAGACATTCCATTGATGGAGAGGTCGAAGTCCGAGCCAACTCCGCCTTCCTCTCTCACCTTAATGCCCGTTGTACGGTTCACCAGGTCGTTGAGGTTATTCAGTGAGTTTACTATCGGCTTGATGTCGAGTGCATTGACTGCAAAGGCTCCTTCCTTCACTTTCTGCGTTTGGGTCTTTCCGTAAACCTCGACAGAGCTCAGCGTTACGGCACTTTCCTGCAATGTAAAGTTCTGTTTTTTATCCTGCCGGATGTCGAGGGATTGTTTCACGGTTTGGTAGCCCAGGAAGGAGACGACGAAGGTATGTTTACCCGGAGCAACTTGCAGTGAATACTTCCCCCGGTCGTTCGTATAGGTGCCGGAGGTGGTGTTTTCCACTGCGATGGTGGCTTGGGCTACCGGTGTCCCGTGCTGGTCTATGACTTTTCCGGATAAGGTGACCTTATTCTGTGCCATACTACCTGCAGGAAGCAGGCAAATAAATGTAAATAGCAGTCCTGTGATGAATCTCATTTCAGTTCCTTATAAGCGTTCGTAACTTGCCCTCAAGGAAAAAAATGAACAAAGAGAAAGATTCCTTTATATGGATAAAGAATGCCCCGACTCAATGTTTTGTTGCTTTATTCCCCGAAAGCACTAAAACTATGTTGTCTTGGCAGGTCTTCTGACTTATCCCTCTTTGAATGCCTTCCCATCCGCCAGGCGGACAGTGGCTTGTAGAATATTCAAAGATTTTGGAAGGACTTACAGCAGCGGGTCTGTTCAGGATTTGCACCTGATTCCCTTTTTCATCACTCATCTCCAACAGAACCGGGAGAGGTGAAACCAAAACTGGGACAAAGATAACAAAAACTATTAGGTTTGCGAATACTCCTGATAATTTTTGTTATCTTTGCCCGCGAATTGGTTCCGGATGCATGTTTCCATCATCTGGATTAAAAGGGAATCGGGTGTAAATCCCGGACAGTCCCGCTGCTGTGAAGCTCCGTTTATATCATGAAAAACACCCTTGCCACTGATATGCATTGAAATATCGGGAAGGCTTCAGGATTAGGAGTCAGTCAGAAGACCTGCCATTCATTAAAGGCTGCCTTTGCTCGTGGGTTAGGAAGACAGTACGAAGATATTAGTTGAACATTTAAACAAGAAATGGAATGCCTTTGTTAAAGGTATGTCCGCATTGTGGTGTGACTATATATATCCTTTATATATTAAAGAAAAAGTAAAATGATTAAGAAAGTATTGATTGCTAACAGAGGTGAGATTGCCTTGCGCGTCATGCGTTCGTGCCGGGAGATGGGACTGCTTACGGTTGCGGTCTTCTCCGATGCCGACCGTACTTCTCATCATGTGGCATATGCCGATGAGGCTTATCCGATAGGACCGGCCGTGGCAAAAGAGAGTTATCTGAATATTGAAAAAGTGATTGCCACGGCAAAGCGATGCGGTGCCGATGCCATCCATCCGGGTTACGGCTTTTTGTCGGAGAACTCGGAGTTTGCACGCCGTTGCAAGGAGGAAGGGATTATCTTTATCGGTCCCGCCGCCGAGACGATGGAGGCGATGGGCGACAAGATAGCTGCCCGCAAGCGAATGATTGCGGCAGGCGTACCCGTGGTTCCCGGAACGGAACAACCTTTGCAGAGTGCCGAAGAAGCCGTGCGCATCTGCAACGAGATAGGTTATCCCGTGATGCTGAAGGCGTCTATGGGTGGCGGTGGTAAAGGTATGCGCCTTATCCATAGCGAGAGCGAAGTGGTGGAAGCCTACAACACGGCACGCTCCGAGTCCATGTCCTCCTTTGGAGACGACACGGTCTATCTGGAAAAGTTCGTGGAAGAACCCCACCACATCGAGTTCCAGATATTGGGCGACAACCACGGCAACGTCATCCACCTCTTCGACCGCGAATGTTCCGTGCAGCGCCGCAATCAGAAGGTGGTAGAAGAAAGCCCGTCACCCTTCCTTACGCCGGAATTGCGCCGGGAGATGGGGGAGAAGGCGGTTGCCGCAGCCAAGGCAGTGAACTACTCCGGTGCAGGTACCATCGAGTTTTTGGTAGACAAGAACCGTCGGTTCTACTTCCTCGAAATGAATACGCGCTTGCAAGTAGAGCACCCCATCACGGAAGAAGTGGTAGGCGTGGACCTGGTGAAAGAGCAAATCCGCATTGCCAACGACGAGGTGCTGCACCTCAAGCAGGAGGAACTGTTCCAGCGCGGCCATGCTATAGAGTGCCGCATCTGTGCCGAAGATACGGAAAACAACTTCATGCCGTCTCCCGGTGTCATCAAGCAACTGACGGAGCCGAACGGAATCGGTGTGCGTATAGACAGCTATGTGTACGACGGCTATGAGATTCCCATCTACTACGACCCTATGATAGGTAAGCTCATCGTATGGGCAACCACCCGCCAGTATGCCATCGAGCGTATGCGCCGTGTGCTCTACGAGTACAAAATTACGGGCGTAAAGACCAACCTTGCCTATCTGAAGCGCATCATGCACGTGCCCGACTTTGTGAAGGGAGAGTACAACACCCTCTTTATCGAGAAGAACGCCCGCATGCTGGTACGCACCAACACTGCCAACGAAGAGTTGGAGAACATCGCCATGATAGCTGCCTATATGGACTATCTGGTTAATCTGGAGGAGAATGTTTCGGCACAGCTACCCGATGCCCGCCCCATCAGCCGTTGGAGGGAATTTGGCTTGCAGAAGGGAGTGCTCAGGATTTAAGGAATGGATAATTGATAATGGATAATTGATAATGGATAATTAATAATGGAAATACATATAGGAGACCGTATCGCAGACATTACCCTGGTGGGTAAGGAAGGGAATAAGGTACAACTTACCATTGACGGAAAGCCCTACGAAGTGGACATTGTGATGGCAGAGAACGGAAGTTGCTCCATCCTGCACAACGGAAACTCGTTCAACGCAGGCCTTGTGCGCGGCGAGGGCGGCAAGAGCTATGACATCAGCATGCTCCAGCGTTCCTTCCACGTAGACATTGTAGACACGCAAGCCAAGTATCTGCACATGAAGAAAGGAGCCGACGAGAAGCATTATCAGAACTTTTATGAATTTCCTAAATTTCGCATCAAGTTGCTGATTCTTATTTTGTTGCATTTTAATATAGTTCGGATTATTTATTGAGTGAGTTGTTATGAAATGAGGCATTGTACTTATTACAAGCACAATACCCCACATTCGTCATTTATGCAAACCCAAGAAAACCTCAAGTTCCATTTTACCTTTTGCCGATTTCCATTTCTTACCAACGCACCTCTGGTTTTCATCCTCAAGCGTTTCCAATGCTTTTTCCTCTTGTTCGGTAGTTATGTCAAGATATACCATTGTCGTTTGGATATTCTCATGCCCAAGCAAATAAGAGATTTGGGCAATGTTCATGCCGTTTTCAAGCCAATGGGATGCTTTGGCGTGCCTGAACTGATGCGCATGTATGTCCAAAGGAACGTCACTGCATTTGCCATGCGCCATCTTTGCGTACCTTTTCAGCATTTTATTAACATTTTCCGCAGACATGGGCGTGTATATACCTCTGCTTTTTGAACTGAAGAGTAATGCTTCAGCATCGCCAGGATTAGGATGATACTCGGTAAGGTATTTCTTCAAATATTGAACAGGCTTTGCCAGAAGAGGTATTGGGCGTCTCTTTCGTCCTTTTCCTATGACAATTATGTGAGGCTTTGCGCAGTCCATGGTAATATTGCAAATCTTCAGCGTCAAAAGCTCATTGATGCGCACGGCAGTCGAATACAGAAGAAGCAGAAGCGTGTAATCACGAAAACCAATGGCGGTTCTTTGGTTTGGCATGGATAAAAGCGTGTCAACAGCCAACTTGCTGAGCCCGATCACTTTCCTTTTTGGAGTTTTTTCATTCGGCACATTCTCCGCCTGCAGGAACACTGAAACGAATGATATGTCATTATCTGATAGGTATTTCAGAAAAGCGCGCAAGGCGGACAATCTCACATTGCAGGTTGCCGGGCTACAGTTACGGACTTTTTTCATCCAAACAATCCACTCCTCAATGTTTTTCTTGCAAAAGCAATCAGCATTCAACGTTTCGGGCGTTATGCCTTTTACCGTTCTGAGGAACTCTGCATAAAGCGTCATGGAAACATGGTAGTTTCTTAGGGTATGTCGGCTGCACGCCTTGATGGAAGGCACATGGTGTTCAAGCCAGTCATGCAGGCACGCGGCAATCTGCATGGCCTGTGGGTTAATCTTCTTTTTCATAATCGTCTTGCGTTAATTGTTGGCTGATTTCATTGTCGGTACACGCCATTATGTCCGAAATCGCCGGAGTCAAAGAGTAGTAAGCCAATGTACTTTCTATTTGCCTGTGCCCCATACTCTTGCTTAGAGCCAGCAATTTGTCATGTACGGCAAATCCTTGGTGTGTCCAGCTGTTTATGTTCTCTATGGCGTAGTTGTGCCTTAGTTCGTATGGGATTGCGCGGGATGAATTGCAGCTTTGCCACAGCACCCTGAAGTGGTACGTTACCCATACAGGAGGGTGCGGCTTGTCATCCGGTGTCGGGAAAAACACCCTACGGTTCGGAATCAGCCCATCTATTTTTCCGTCATAAGTACGCATCAGGGGCAACATTGTGTCATGGAGGACTACATAATGCTGGTCATACCCTTTGCCACGTTTGATGGATACCACGCCATTTTCAAGGTTTACGTCATCGCGTTCCAGCAGGATGGCCTCGGTTGTCCTTATTCCTGAACTGTACAGTAAACGGAAGAACACCGGCAGTGTCATGCGCTGGATGGCCGCGAGTCTGCCACGCCTTGGCTTTATGTTGTCGCAAGCGTCAAAGAAGCGTTTCAATTCATAGTGTGTAAAAGGATGCGGCGTATAAGTCCTCGGCACAGACCTTGGCACTTGCGGCAAGTCAATTTTCGTCATTCCACGCTTGTTCATGTACTTGATGAAGTCTAAGACAGGATAGACACGTGACACGCAGGAGTTTGTGCATTCAGTCGGACGTTGCCTGCACCATCTGTCCACGATTTCTTGGGTAAGCTCAGTTTGTCCCGGATATTCCCTTGCGCAAAAATGATCGAACAGTATTACGTTCTTGACATAGCTATGGCTGTTACGCCCGGAAGCCTTGCGGTATTTTACATACCCTTCTATAGCGTTGGATAGGAATGAAATAGTTTTCATACGTCAAACACCCCCTTTCCTACGGGAAAGTATTCTATGCTCAATGAACATTCCTTCAGCCTCTTGAATTCCGCACTAAGGTAGCGGTCGAGAGAATCCGGGGACGCATGGCCGAGGGTGGCACTTATGACAGGTTGCTGCACACCGCCCTGCAACAGGGCCGTTGCCACATTGTGGCGGAACAGATGCAGACTCTTTCTCTCATTTTCACCTTGTCTTATTCCTGCTTTGCACATGACTTTTGAGCATATAGCATCGAGATTGCTTGTATGAAGCCTTCTGTATGGCACCTGTACTGTGAGAAAAACATATGGTTCCGGGCTTCGGGGACGTTCTTTGAGCAGGTAATCAAATACAGCGTTTCCTACCACGGCACGGAGTGGCAATGTCAGGGGCTGTCCCGTCTTTGCCTGAGTGATTTTTATCAGGTCGTGTTCCCAATCGAAGCTGTCAAGCGTGAGTGCAGAGATGTCACATCCACGCAATCCCGTGTACATGGCCAAGGTTATGATGGCTTTGTCCTGTAGAGATATTGTGCTATCGTGTTCTAAAGTATGCCTGATAGCAGTCAGTTCTTGCTCCGTAAGGTATTGAATGTTTTTCCGCATATTGGGTATGGACGGCAGGTATGCGATTATACGTTCAACGGATTTGCCATAGTGAGGCAAACAGGCTTTCAGCCCATATTCCACCGAATATTTGAACGAATGGCCCATTTTCGGTTTTCCGTCTTTGGAAAACACTTCCAATACCGCATTTTCTGTTATTGATTCGAATGAGTACACCCCCATTTCCTGTAGCCGGAAGAAGAACGAAGATAGCGCATACTTCACATTTATTGAAAATTTGCAACGTCTGTCTACCATGTTGAAAGCCATGTCCGTTACATCCTTGTATTCTGCGCCGAGCAACTCATAGTGGTGAGGCTTGCTGTAGTGTTTGCAACCATCGGGTAATAATCCATTCTCAATATATTGGCAGATTACACGCAACAGGCGTACCTTGTTCCTGTAGGTATACTTGTTGGACCACAATTCTTTTAATATCGGTTCAACGTCGGAGAAACTCTGCCATTTATAATGGTTAGCATTTTCCGATAGCCACTCAGCCATTTTCTTCACATAGCCTATGTACATGGCTGAATAACCGGTTTCTTGTAAATAAGAAACAAGCCCCTCGACTTTTTCATTCAGATTAAATATGTCCATAATCGCATCTTGTTTAAAAGTTATTCTACAATTATGACGGAATATAATCAGAACTGTTTACAGATCAAAACAAATGATTACTAAATAATTGAGTGATTTAATAGGAAACTCATAAAAGTTCTGATAATGCGATAAATCCAAAATTTCGGATTTATGCCAGGGCGACAAGATTTTGGCTCCGATGCCGGGCAAGGTGGTAAGCATCCCCGTCAAGGTGGGCGACCGACTGGCTGCCGGAGACATTGCCGTGGTGCTGGAAGCCATGAAGATGCAGAGTAACTATAAGGTAAATGCCGACTGCATCGTCCGCAACATCCTCGTGGGCGAGGGCGAACCGGTAAATGCCAACCAAGTATTGATTGAATTGGAGTTGATAAAGGAGGAATAATCCCGAGTCGCATTCAGTCCGTATATTATAAATCACTAAATTGTAAATGCAAATATGAACAGAGAAGAAATATACCGCCAGTTTGAGGAACTGGATAAACGTGCCTCGCTGGGTGGGGGCGTAGACAAGATAGAGAAACAACACGCCTCCGGCCGCATGACTGCCCGCGAACGTATTGACATGCTGCTGGACAAAGGCTCGTTCAATGAGCTGGACAAGTTCGTGAACCACCGTTGCACCAACTTCGGCATGGAGAAGAAACAGATTGCCGGAGACGGCATGGTGTCCGGTTACGGAAAGATAGACGGCCGCCTTGTATTTGTCTATGCCTACGACTTCACGGCGCATGGCGGTTCGCTCAGCGAGACGAATGCCGCAAAGATTGTAAAGGTGCAGCAGCTTGCCCTGAAGAACGGTGCTCCCGTCATTGCCCTCAACGATTCGGGCGGCGCACGCATCCAGGAAGGTGTGAACAGCTTGGCAGGCTATGCCTCCATCTTCTATCAGAACACCATTGCGTCGGGTGTCATTCCGCAGATATCCGCCATTCTGGGGCCGTGTGCCGGTGGGGCATGCTACTCTCCGGCGCTTACCGACTTTATCTTCATGGTAAAGGAGCAGAGCCACATGTTTATCACCGGTCCGGACGTGGTAAAGACCGTGACCCACGAGGAGGTGGACAAGGAGGAACTGGGCGGTGCCTATACGCATAGCAGCAAGAGCGGCGTTACCCACTTCATGTGCAATACGGAGGAGGAGACACTGATGAGCATCCGCGAGCTGCTGAGCTTCCTGCCGTCCAACAATATGGAGGATGCTCCCTTCACTCCCTGCTCCGACGATATCCATCGCCGGGTAGAGGCGCTTCAGACCGTCATTCCTGAGGACCCGAACATGCCCTATGACATCAAGGATATTATAGAACCGGTGCTGGACAACCAGTACTTCTTCGAAGTGATGCCTCACTTTGCCAAGAACGTCGTTATCGGTTTCGGTCGTCTGAACGGGCGTTCGGTAGGTATCGTGGCAAACCAGCCTGCCTATTTGGCGGGTGTGCTCGATATTGATGCCAGCGACAAGGCGGCACGTTTCATTCGTTTCTGCGACTGCTTCAACATCCCGCTGATAACCTTCGAAGATGTTCCCGGCTTCTTGCCCGGAACGATGCAGGAGCACAACGGCATCATCCGCCACGGCGCCAAGATTGTCTATGCCTATGCCGAGGCCACCGTGCCCAAGATAACGCTGATTACCCGCAAGGCATACGGCGGCGCCTACATCGTGATGTCCAGCAAACCGACGGGTGCCGACGTGAACCTGGCTTATCCGCAGGCGGAAATCGCCGTGATGGGTGCCGAGGGTGCAGTGAACATCCTCTACCGCAAGTCCTCTGCCGAAGAGAAGCAGGAGATTATCAAGGAGTATGAAGACAAGTTCTCCAACCCTTACCGCGCCGCCGAGCGTGGCCTCATAGATGAGGTCATCATGCCGCGCGATACCCGCTACAAGCTGGTGCAGGCATTGGAGATGGCGCACAACAAGAATCAGAGCAATCCACCGAAAAAGCACGGCAACATGCCTTTATAATAGTAGTTATTTTTTATGTGTGAAATGCGTATCCCCGGAGAAGTGATTTCTGTGGGGATACACTTTTTAAATAGAGAATTAAGAATTAAACAATAAGGCTGAAAAGTAAAAACTAAAGATAGAAACTATGGAACTATTAAGAAACCTCTTTGAGGGTTATCCCAATCTTTGGGGCGGAGGAGTGGCACACTCTGTCCTGATTCTGTCCCTGGTCATCACCTTCGGTATCATGCTGGGCAAGTTGAAGGTGGCAGGCATCTCGCTGGGTGTCACCTGGATTTTGTTTGTGGGCATTGTCTTCGGACATTTCGACATGAACCTCGACGAACATCTGCTGCACTTCCTGAAGGAGTTCGGCTTGATACTGTTTGTCTATTCCATCGGTCTGCAAGTAGGACCGGGATTCTTCTCCGCTTTCAAGAAGGGCGGACTTACGCTGAACATGGTAGCAATGCTTTCCGTCTTCCTCAGCGTGGTTATCACCATTGTGTTGCACTTTGCCACCGGAATTCCCATTACTACGATGGTGGGTATCTTGTCCGGAGCCGTGACCAATACCCCCGGTCTGGGTGCTGCCCAGCAGGCAAACAGTGACCTCAACGGGGTGGATGCTCCGGAAATCGCACTCGGATATGCCGTTGCCTATCCGTTGGGTGTAGTGGGCTGCATCCTGGCGCTGCTTGCCTTGAAGTTCTTCATGCGGATTAACACCAAAAAAGAAGAGGAGGATGCCGAGCACGGGCTGGGCCATCTGCAGGAGCTGACCGTGCGTCCCATATCGGTAGAGATACGCAATGAGGCAATAGACGGCAAGCGGATCAGAGATGTGAAACCATTGTTGAACCGTGCGTTTGTCATCTCCCGCATCCGGCACACCGGCAGTCAGGAAACAGAACTGGCGAATGCCGATACGGTGCTGCACATGCAGGATGAAATTCTGTTCATTGCCAACCCGAAAGATGTGGAGGCCATTGTTGCCTTCTTCGGAAGAAAAATTTCGGTGGAGTGGGAACGGGAGGACAAGAACTTGATTTCACGCCGCATCCTCATCACCAAGCCGGAACTGAACGGCAAGTCTCTGTCTCAGCTCAAGATACGTAACAACTTCGGTGCCTGCATCACCCGTATCAACCGTTCGGGCGTGGATCTGGTGGCAACTCCCCACTTGCAGTTGCAGATGGGAGACCGTGTGACGATTGTAGGCAGTGAGCTTGCCGTGAGCCATGCGGAGAAGGTATTGGGAAACTCGCTGAAGCGTCTCAACCATCCAAACTTGATTCCTATCTTCCTGGGTATTGCCCTGGGATGTATCTTGGGCAGTCTGCCGTTCATGTTCCCCGGCATTCCCCAACCCGTGAAACTGGGACTGGCCGGCGGACCGTTGGTGGTTTCCATCCTCATCAGCCGTTTCGGGCCTCAATATAAGCTGATAACCTACACGACGATGAGCGCCAATCTGATGATACGCGAAATCGGTATAGCTTTGTTCCTGGCCTGCGTGGGGTTGGGTGCAGGAAAGGGATTCATCGATACCATTATCTACGAAGGCGGCTATGTGTGGATTGGCTATGGGGCCATCATCACGGTCGTTCCGTTGCTGGTGACAGGATTCATGGGGCGCTATTTCTGGAAGCTGAACTACTATACGCTGATAGGTGTGCTGTCCGGAGCTAACACCAATCCGCCTGCATTGGCCTATTCCTCGGACTTGACATCCTGCGATGCCCCTGCGGTGGGATACGCCACAGTCTATCCGCTGGCTATGTTCCTGCGGGTGCTGACGGCTCAGTTGCTGATACTGGCGTTGGCGTAGTTTCACCATAGATAATCTATGGTACATAGGTTGATTTGATAACAAGTAATGTAAAGAGAGCTAACAAGTAATGTCAGGCAGCTTTACATTACTTGTTATTTTTGTTTGTAGTATTCCTCCGCTTGCGTCAGTGTCTCCGGTTTGCCGATGTCGAACCAGCGGAATCCTTGCAGCGGATAGCCTTGTATATGCACCTTTGTGCAGGCGGACAAGTAGAAAGGAATGATGGAGAACTTGCCGTTCCACTGCCCATCGTCCATCAGGTGGAAGAGGGAGGGGGAGATGATGTGGATACCTCCGAAGGCGAGTTCCCGGTACTTCGTTTCCCGGTAGTCGAAGCCTGCCGGTTTCACCTCTCCGGTGGACTTGTTTATCCAGCCGTGCAGGTGGTAGTCGTCGTCAAAAAGGAGATAGCGGGTAGTCTTGCGCTCGCTCACAAGCAGGGTAGATTCCGCATCACTTTCCAGATGGTGGCGGTAGAGACCTGCAAGGTCAATGTCCGTCAGAATATCCGCGTTGTGCACCAGGAAAGGTTCTTGTCCGTCCAGAAAGGGGCGTGCCTTTTTGATGCCTCCTCCGGTGTCGAGCAGCATGCCGCGTTCGTCGCTGATGTGAATCTCCGTGCCGAAGTTGTCGTGGGCACGGAGGAAGTCGATAATCTGCTCCCCGAAGTGGTGGATATTGACCGTTATCTCGTTGAATCCTGCTTCCTTCAACCGCAGTATCACCCGTTCCAGCATGGGCTTTCCTGCTACGGGAACGAGGGCCTTGGGCATGTTGTCCGTCAAGGGGCGCAACCGGGTGCCCAGGCCGGCGGCGAAAATCATGGCTTTCATATTGGCATATTCTCACATTAGCACATTAAACTTTGGCCTTAAACGTCTGTTCAATATTCTGTTCTCTATGTATCAGGTTCACTTGCACGCCGAACTTCTTGTGCAGATGTTCCGCCAAGTGTTGTGCCGAGTACACGGAGCGGTGCTGTCCACCGGTGCAGCCGAAGCAGACAGACAGATTGGTGAAGCCGCGTTCCATGTAGCGCTTCACGGAAGCGTCGACAAGGGCGTAGGCATGCTCCAGGAATACGGCTATCTCGCCGTCGTCTTCCAGGAAGCGGATAACGGGTTCGTCCAGTCCCGTGAAGGGTTTGTAACGCTCGTACTTGCCGGGGTTGTTCACAGCGCGGCAGTCAAAGACGAAACCTCCTCCGTTGCCCGTGGAATCTTCGGGGATACCTTTTTTGTAGGCAAAGCTGGTGACTTTCACCACGAGGCGGCGCTTTTGCAGGTCGTCTGTAAACTGTTTCAGATCGGTGAGTTCGCGCAGAATCCGGCAGAGGTAGGGATATTCTGGATAAGGTTCTTGGAGCAGTTGGCGAAGGTTCTCGATGGCGAAGGGGACACTTTGTATGAAGTGGGGCTTCTTCTCGAAGTAACCGCGGAAACCATAGGCACCCAGCACCTGCATGGTGCGGAACAATACGAAGTGGCGAAGCTGGGCATAGAAATAAGCCTCGTCCACGGGCTGGTACTTGCGCAGGGCGTCGATGTATTCCTTCAGCAACTCTTGGCGCAGGCTGTCGGGATAGTTTGCTTTGGCCTGCCACAAGAAGGAGGCAACGTCGTAGTAGACCGGACCTTTGCGTCCGCCCTGGAAGTCGATGAGCCACGGTTCGCCGTCCTTTATCATAACGTTACGGCTCTGGAAGTCGCGGTACATGAAGGTGGCGGAGCTGCTACGGAGCAACACGTCTGCCATCTTCTGGAAGTCGTCTTCCAGCCGGTCTTCCTGGAAGTCCATTCCCGTAGCCTTGAGGAAGCAGTATTTAAAGTAGTTCAAGTCCCACAGAATGCTGCGGCTATTGAACTCTGCCTGCGGGTAGCAGTAGGAGAAGTCCATGCCGTCGGCTCCGGCAAACTGTACGGCGGGCAGCAGACGGATGGTCTTGCGCAGCAACTGTTTCTCTTCCTCACCGAATACGCTGGTCTTGCGGCCTTTCTCGATGGCATTGAATAGGAGCGAGTCGCCCAGGTCTTCTTGCAGATAATAGATATCATCTTCGGAGCGGATGAACACTTGCGGTACGGGCAGTCCTTTCTGGCGGAAATGTTCTGCCATGTAGAGGAAGGCGCGGTTCTCCTCCACAGACTCTCCGCTGACGCCGATAAGTGTAGGACTTCCGATGAGGCGGAAGTAACGGCGGTTGGAGCCGGAGGAGGGGAGTTCGTCAATCTGTTCCGGTTCGTGTCCGGTATGTGCGATGTAGAGTTTCTTAAGTTCTTCGGTTATCATGGTGGTATGTTTTATTTTCGCAGCTAAGATAAAACTTTTGTCGGAGATATGCTTACCTTTGCAGGAGGAAAATATTTAATTTGATAGCTTCATAATGGATTCCATTCCTCAGTTTCTCATAGCCGCCCCTACATCGGGCAGTGGAAAGACCACCGTCAGTCGTGGACTGATGGCATTGTTTGTGAAGAAAGGTCTGAAGGTGCAGCCTTTCAAGTGCGGTCCCGATTATATAGATACTAAGTATCACGAGGCGGTATGTGGCCGTCCTTCCATCAATCTGGATACTTTCATGGCATCTCCGGAGCATGTCCGCAGTCTGTATGCACGCTATTCGGCAGATGCTGATGTTGCCGTGGTCGAGGGGATGATGGGGATGTACGACGGGTACGACCGCGACCGGGGCTCGTCGGCAGAAGTGGCACGGCTCTTGGGTATTCCTGTGGTGCTGGTGGTCGATGCCAAGTCGGCTGCCTATTCCATGGCTCCTTTGTTGTCGGGGTTCATCAATTTCCGTCCGGATATACGTATTGCGGGAGTTATCTTCAATCGTGTCGGCTCACCCCACCACTACCGGATGCTGCAGGAGGTCTGTGAAGACTTGAACGTGACTTGTCTGGGCTATCTGCCCAAACGGAAGGAACTGGAGCAGGAGTCACGCCATCTGGGGCTGGATTTCAGCCGTTCTAAGGAGACGGAGGGGCTGGACATGCTGGCAGGCTTGCTGGAGGAACATGTGGACTGGGAACTGCTACTCTCGACAATCGGGCTTCCATTGCCTGCGGCGGCTGTGGAGGAGAAGTCGGTACTATCAGAGCCGGGGAAGCTGCATATCTCGGTAGCGCGCAACGAAGAGTCCTTTTCCTTCCTCTATGCGGAGCATCTGGATATTCTGCGCTGTATGGGCACGGTCACTTTCTTCAATCCGGAGCAGGACCGGGCTATTCCGCAAGAGACGGATTTGCTCTATCTGCCCGGCGGCTATCCCGAGAACCGTCTGGAGGAACTTGCCGGGGCAAGGCTTGCCAGGGAGTCTATCCGCAGCTATATAGAGGCTGGTGGCAGGACGCTGGCAGAATGCGGGGGGATGATATATCTTTCGCAGTCCGTTCTTTCTGATGGGGATACGGACGGGGGAGGCAGTGATACAGACGGAAGAAGCACCGGGAACAGTGTAAGCAATGTCGGAAATGAGATGGTGGGAGTATTACCTTTCAGCATCACGAACGAGCGTAAACGCAGGAAACTGACATTGGGATACCGTCGGTTCGACTATAACGGATGGCGGCTTAAAGGACACGAATTCCATTATACGCAGCTTGCTGTGCCCGAAGCTGGTGGAAAAGAAAGTGGTGCGTACAGTCTTACTCCCTCGATAGTGCAGGTTTTCAATGCCAGAGGAGAGAAGGTCGCTACTCCCATTTTTCGTTATAAGAACCTGATTGCCAGCTATACACATCTGTATTGGGGCGAGATGGATGTGATGTCTTTGTTCGGTGGAGCCTAATCTTGTAAAACATCTTTTGAATCTGCTGGACTTTCCTTCTTTTTCCTTTCATGTTTTGCTTGAAAAGTCCCGGTATTTCTGCATATTTATATTCCAAATTTGTTTGTATCTTTGCGATAGAGAAAAGGTCTACGGGCTGTGAGGGAGTCCCCTTTACAATCCGGGCTATAGTAGCTGATTTTGAAGAGTTATCCCATGCAGGAAAGTCCTCTACACGTACCTCTGTAAAGGATGAACATCTTAAAATGGAGTTTGTCGATGGTGATTCGATTGGTGTTTTTGCCATAAAGGACGGTGCTATAATGGATAATATTGATAATGCCAAATTGGTTTACAATATGTCAAGCGGCAGTTGGAATCCGGTGGGAAATGGTACACTTTATTGGTATGATGGAGTGAGTTATGTCGCTTACTATCCATATAGGAAGAATATCACAATAGATCTCTCAAAAGGTATGGACGGAGCCATTGCTTCACTGACCGGGAATGAAAAACTGCAACCTGCGAAGGACCAGTCCACAACAGAAAAGCATATTGCCAGCGATTTGTTGGTTGCCACCGGCGTACCTGCTATTGACAATTCTTCCGGAATAATCCTGAACTTGCTGTTTCAACACCAGTTTGCATTGCTTGTGTTGCAACCGCAAGTATACGTAGGTTGTTTTGCACCAGAAAAAGCAGGCTTTGTTTACCATAGGGAATCGAGGGTTTTAGGAACAGACTCGGCGGCTATTAATGTGAGTCTGAACGGTATTACTCCATATCAGATAGATTCTTTGAAATATTGTGCCATTGTTCCGCCACAAGCAAATGCACGGGTTACCGGAAACTATACGACTACCAATGGAAGAGATGATACGAATATAAAGATAAATTATTCGGGCAGCTCCATCAGTTTTACTTCTGGAAAATGCTATACCTTGAAGGTTATTAGTCCCGTACCCGGTAAAGGAAGTATAGAAAGAAAGCTTTATCCCGGTGATTTTGTCTTTCAGAACGAAATCGATAAAAGAATAGAAGTACATCCCGGAAACGGGAAGTTGGAAGAAGATGGGAAAATCTATGATTATGAAAATGCTATCGGAATGGTAATTACTTGCGATCCGGAAAGGATGACAGACGAGAGGTGTAATAAAAAAGGATGGAATCATGCCTATGTGATGATGTTGGATAGTTTGAAAGAAGGGAATTGGGGACCGATGGATTTAATCGAAGCGGATATTGATACAATATCAATAGCTGATGTGAAGTCAAAGCATGATTTTAGCAGAATTAAGAATAACATGAACGGGTACTCTGAAACTTTACAAATGCTGGCAAATCATGAGGGTGATGCATCTTTTGTAAGCGACTGTCGTGCTTTTTATCTGGTGAAAACTTACAATAACAGCAATAAGGTACCGGATGGGATTGAACGCAGTCCGTGGTTTCTGCCAAGTATAGGGCAATGGTTTGATATGTTGGTGAATATTTGTGGAAGATCTCCGGAAAACTTCCAACACAATACCGGTAATGGTTTACAAGATGAAAAGTGGGGACAGGAAACGTTAGATAAATTAGAAGGACAGTTATCCAAAGTTGGTAAATCGTTACCGCAGTTTAACGTGAACTACAGACTTGGTTTCAGTTGCAGTTCTCAATATGATAAAGATAGAAGCTGGATGCTTCTCTGGCATATTGATGATCCCTTATATAAGTGGGAAAGGGTTTGCTTACAAGGATATAATAAGACTTCTGCATGGCATGTCCGGCCGTTTTTTGCATTTTAATCATTCCTTGATTAAAAATAGTCCTAATCTAAGTTTGAATTCATTATGAAAAAGTCCGGATAGCGCATTGATATTTTATGTAATTTCGTTTGTGTTCTCGAAATAGTGGAGTATCTTTGTTTTCATTTAAATATATTATGATTATGAAACTGAATACTTATCGCTTGTCTTCTTTGGAAGACCCTACTGATGAACAACTGCATGCTTTGATGGAACAAGTGGCTGTTGCGGCCCGTGAAAGTTCTCGCAAGGCAAAAAGAGAATTGGAGCGGAGAATGCAAGAGGTGAGAGAAAAATTGAAAGCATATAGAGCTAAAAATGTAAGTGATATATCCATGTGATGAACGAAAAAAATCCGACACTTTGTATAGTAGCTGGTCCGAATGGTTCGGGTAAAACTTCTACGACAGTGCAACTGCTTCATAATGAATGGGCAGAAAATAGCCTTTACATTAATCCTGATAATATAGCGCAAGAACAATATGGTGATTGGAATTCTCCCGTTGCAGTATTGAAGGCAGCAGAATTGGCGACTAAAATGCGTTATGAGTGTTTAAGGAAAAGGCAAGATTTTGTATTTGAAACAGTCTTTTCCTCAGACGAAAAACTTGCATTTGTTGAAGAAGCAAAAAAAGCAGGATTTTTTATTCGCATTTTTTTTGTCTGTACAAATAATCCTGAGATAAATGTACGGCGTATTACACAGCGCTATTTGAATGGAGGGCATGAAGTTCCCATTTCCAAAATTATTTCCCGTTATTATAAATCGTTATTGAATATAGGCAAAGCAATATCCTTGGTTGATAGGGTATATGTCTACGATAATTCAATAGAAAATCAAATTCCTCGATTATTGTTCCGCACTGTAAACGGGACCCTCTTCAAACAATATGTAGAGGAAATCCCGCAGTGGGTACAGTTCCTTATCAAATAGAGAATGAAAAGAGTCTATACCAAAACTGGAGACAAAGGAACAACGGGTATTCATGGTGGCGCGCGTGTGCCGAAAGATGACATCCGTATCGAGGCAAACGGATGCCTTGATGAATTGAATGCCGTGATTGGTATCGTGCGCTCCATGCTGGCGGCAGAAGATGGATGGCAGGAGTTGCTGCATGCTGTCCAGCGGGAACTGATGGTGGTGATGAGCCATGTGGCCACTCCCTCGGGAGTGGTGAACCCTAATCCGCTTTCTGCCGCAGAGCTCACGCTGCGCTGTGAGCAGGAGATGGATGCCATGACCGTCCTGCTGACGGACAACGGCTACTTCCTTTTGCCTGGTGGCACTCCCATATCAGCCCAACTGCAGTTTGCCCGTACCGTGGCCCGCCGTGCCGAACGCCGTTTGTGGACACTCCATCGCCAAGACCCCGTGAACGAGGATATTCTGCGCTTCATCAACCGCCTTTCGGACTTGTTCTTCGTCATGGCCCGCATGGAGATGCAGCGGCAGGACTGGCCGGAGGAGAAATGGCAAGAGTTTGCCTACAAAAGGAAAAGACAGTAAGCACTTATCGCTAACCGCCGGGAAGCTGTTTTCAGCATAGGGGTTCTATTTGCTGTCCGAGCCTTAAATCATACAGACATGCCCGTACTTCCGCTTCGCTGCCGATATGCTTTCCTGCATCGTCGGACAGCTTCACGCATTCGCGCCATTCCTGGTTGACGTTCATCTTGCATTGCGTCAGTTTCATTACGATGTTGGAGGGCTTGAATCCGGTATCATTCGTCAGATTGGTGCCGATGCCGAAGGAGCAGCGGATTTTGCCCCTGCAATGCTCCTGGATGTCGAGTGCCTTGCCAAAATCGAGCGCATTGCTGAAGACGATGGTTTTAGTGGTAGGGTCGATACCCAGTTCGCGGTAGCGGGCAACGAGCTTGTCGGTGAAATCGAATTCATCGCCGGAGTCGCAGCGTACACCGTCGAATAGTTTGGCCTGCTTGCGGCTCAGGTTACTTAAGAAAATGCCGGAGGTATAGGTATCGGACAGTGCGATGCCCAAGTCACCGTCGTACACGTTCACCCAGTTTTCCAAGGCCATGTAGTTGGCGTGTTTGTAGCCGAACTGTGCGCCGTGGAACATGAACCATTCATGCGGATGCGTCCCCATAGGCTTCATGCCGTATTTCATGGCGAAGTGGCAGTTGGAAGTCCCGGTACAGTATTCGGCGGCTTCCTTCAGACGGTCTATGACTTTGTCCTGTACCTCGAACGAGAAGCGTCTCCGGGTGCCGAACTCCGAAAAATACAGCTGGTGTCGGTTGGAGAGTGCCACCTTTTCGGACAGTTTGCAGAGTATGCCGTCCATGTCGGCCACGTTTCCCAAAGAACGGTTCTTTATTTCGGATACGATGGAAAGCAGGGGGACTTCGTAAAGGGTGGCCTTGTACAGATAGTCCGTGATTTCAATGTTCAAGTGCCGGTCCTCGTCCAGATGGATGCTTACCTTCTCCGGCTGGAAGCGGAAGGAGGAGAGCCACTCCCAATAGACCCTCGGCAGGAAACGGCAGTGGCGGGTCATGTATTCCAGCTCTTCGGCAGTAAGTACGGTCTGTGCCAGGCTGTCCACCGCCTTTTGCAGTTCCTTCAGAAACGTGTCCGTATAGGCGGTGTCGTCTCTGTCCTTGAAGCTGAAAGTGCCCATGGCATAGGGAAACAATTTGATGTAGGCATACGAGGTGGTGAATTTGTAAAGGTCTGTATCGAGTATGGTATGAATCATGGCAAAATATTCTTTAGTTATGATGTTCGATTTTGGGGATGAAGATAGTGAAAATTTCTTATTTGACCAGCCTCTATCTGTTAACAACGGCATATTCCTATTAAACCATGTTATAAATAAGACCGTTATGAGCTGAAATTTTGGAGAATTCGGAGGAGTCCGTATATTTGCAATGTGTTTTTCATAGTATTAGATTTAAGGTTAACAAAAGATTGGCTGTCTGGGATAGATAGCCTTTTTTTTATGCCTTCACTTTTCCTTTTCCGTAGAGGTGGCGTGTAGTGCAGAGCGCCAAAGTTCCATAGACCAATACTTGTATCCACATCGTCAACATCTGCGGCCATACGTCGGCCAGCGTTCCACCCATTGAATTCAGTTTTACAAAAGCAAGTACGGCAGGACCTGCCGGAAACAGATAGTGGGCTGTCTGCCAATACCACGGCATCAGCTCCAGCGGATAGGACACGCCCGAAAGGAAGATATAGCCCACAGAGAAGAAGGCTATCATCAGCAACGGCGCTTCGGAGTCTGTAAACCAGCGGGAGACGGCCAGGGCAAGGAAACTCGTGCCCAGCAGGAAGGGTATCATCATTGTGACGATGTCTCCTCCGCTGCCGATGTGTGGGATGCTGAACAGGTGCGGCAACAGTCCCAGCAGGAATAGGGAAAACACCACGTAGAGCATGAAGTATACGAAGGTCCTGCCTCCGACAATCCGTAATGTATCCTTCAATGAGTCGGCACGCATCAGCCGTATTCCTTTTCTTCGGGCTTCCGCTTCCTCGCCCGTCAGCATGGCAATCACCATCAGCATCGTCTGGAAGATGATGACAATTAGGACGGCGGGAATCAGATAGGAACCGTAGCCCTCTGTATAGTTGTAGAGCGCCGTGCCGGACACGCTGACGGGAGCGGACGAAGCCACTGCCAGCAGTCCTTGCGGAGGTAGGAATACGGTGCCCTCCATGCGGTGGGCATCGTTCACGACAAGCATGACGCGCGCACTGGATTCTTGCAGTCCTTTGAAGTTGAGGAAAGCGTCCGTGGCGGCATAGAGTACGAAGACCGAAGTCTCGCCCCGTGCCACACGTGCCTCGAAGTCGGCAGGCAGGTAAAGGATGCCTGCCACGTCGCCCTGCTTCATCCATTGGCGGGCTTCGAGGATGTTGGGTGTCTGGCCGTAGACGGCGGTCTGGGGAGTGGCGTCGAGCAGTCGGATGTATTCGCGGCTGAGGGCGGAGTGGGAGAGGTCTACCACTGCGACGGGAGCCTTGCGCACCAGGTTGGGGGCGTACATGTAGTTGTAGAGCAGTCCGTAGAGGAAGATACCGCCTGCCAGCACGAGCAGGATGGCGGGATTGGTGGCGATGGCATGCCACTCGTGGCGGATGACGGAAGCTGTTGACAATGCGGTAGGTAGGCAAGGTGATGGGGAGGCGGAGATTGCTTCTTCCCTCGTTTCCTTTTTTATCCACCATTTCAGCAACGGCAGTATCAGTAGTGCTGCCAATAGGAAGATGAAGAGTGTAGCTACCGACTGCCAGAAGTAGGCAAATCCTGCATCGAAGTAAATCATGGCTTGTGCCGCCTCCGTGAAGTGCCGCACGGGGAAGAGGTAGGAGGCCGCATGCACGGGCGCATACATGGCTGTAACGGGAAACGTGACTCCGGACAGCGTAGCCCCCAACGACCCTACCATGGACACTACACTGATGATATAGGCAATCTTGGGAAAGACCGAATAGATAAAGACCGCCAATGCCTGGGTAGCGATGATGAAGAGCATGGTCACTGCATTCATCAGCCACAGACTGCCAGCGAAGGGGATATGTAGCGGGCCGAACAGTACATAGTTTGCCAGGATACCGATGGACGAGAAGATGAGGGTATAGGGCAGCAGTTTCCCTGCTACGGCAGTGAGGATATTGCCCCGTGCCGTCTCCAGCCATTCGCCGGTGCTGCCGAATTTCAGTTCGCTGCCTATGGAGTAGACGGTGGTGAGCAGGATGAGTATCTGGAACAGTACGAAAAAGAAAGGCTGGCTCAGGTAGATGGAGTAGTCCATGTCCGGATTGTAGAGGGGATGGGTACTGGCTTCTACGGGGAGCAGAAAGGTCTGTATCTGTTCTCCGCTTACTCCCAGTGCTTCGGCCTGCATCACGATGGGCGAGAGCGCCACGGGGGCAAGCGTATTCTCGAACGCCGCCATCAGCTCGCTACCTACCGAGAGGAGGGCATAGTGGTAATAATAGGTGAGCGTTGCGCCGGTTCCCGTCACCGCCTTCTGTTCGAAGCGGGGCGGGATGACGAGGTAGCCGTATATGTCCTTCTGTTGCAATGCCCGGCGGGCGTCGGCTTCGTCGGTGAAGTGCTCCGTCACACGGAAGGTGGGGGCGGCAGAGATGCGCCGGGAGATATTGCGCGAAGTGGCAGTGTTGTCCAGGTCGACGATACCTACGGGGATGTTCTCCATCTGTCCGTTTCCGAAGATGGTGGCCATGAAGAACAGACAGAACAAAGGCAGCACGAGGCAGACGCCGAGGTATAGACGGCGGGAGGTCATGCGGTGCCATTCGCGACGGATAACCATGCGGAACGCTTTCATTGCGTAGCCAAATTCTTTATCTTTCATTTTTTATTCTTCATTTTTAAGAGTACGGACATCCCCGGTCTCAATCCCTCTACCTGCTGTGTGGGACGTGCGTGTATCTCGAACGTCTGCATGTCATAGCTGCCCGTCTGTTTGGTGGATTTCCAGGTGGCGAAGCTGCCCAGCGGACTGATGTAGTAGATGCGGAATTCAATGTCCTTGCCGTCGATGGCGGGGACATCGGCACGGAAAGTGCCTCCCATCTTGAACTGCGGCATCAGGTCCTCGCGTATGTTCAGTACCACGTGTGCATCGTCCATCACGACAAGGCTCATGATGGGAGTACCGGGGGCCACCAGCTCTCCGCGTTTGGGGAAGATGGTGGCTATCTGGCCATCTTCGGGAGCAGTCAGGCGGGAGTCGACGAGGAGGGAGGAGACTTCATCGACAGTGCTTCGCGCCGCTTCCACCAGGCTGCGGGCCGAGGCGCGGTCCTCGCTCTGCGCTCCGTCCACGGCCATCTGGTATTGCTCGTAGGCGGCACGTTCGGCGGCTTGGGCGGCTTTGTACATGGCTTCCACCTCGTCACGCCGCTGGGAGGTGACGACACTGTCCTTATAAAGCGTTACAATGCGTTGGTAAGTGGTCTTGGCGAGGGCAAGGTCGCTCTGCGTCTTGTTCCAGAGTTGCCTGGCGGTGGCCACAATCTGGCGGCGGGTACCGGCGTCTATCTTCTTGTTCTGCTCCTGGGCCACCTGCTCCAGGGCATTCACCTGGCGGTATTTGGCTTCGATGGTGGGGCTGTTGATGACGACAAGCGTATCGCCTGCCTTCACCCAGTCGCCCTCTTGTACGAGGAAGGAGTCCACACGTCCGGGCAGCTTTCCGCTGATACGTATTTCCGTTGCTTCCACTTGTCCTTGCAGGACCAGGGGCTGCCGGCTCATGAGTAATATGCCGGCAAGCGAAATGATGACCGTTGCGGCCAGGATAATGACGAATGCAATGCTGATGCTTTTATTATTGATTTTCATAAAGGGTAGGTTTTAATAAGTTGTCTCGAAATATTTCTCGAACCGTTCCGGCGTTCCGCAGATAGCCAGCAGGTTCATCAGTGCCACATCATATTCGTAATAGGCTGCCAGACGCGCCACGCGGACGGTTGCCAGCATCGTTTCCGCATCTACGACCTCGGTACTGGTTGCCATGCCTTCGGCAAAGGATTTCTTGCGGATTCGCACCAGCTCTTCGCTCAGCTCGATGGTGGTATTCAAGGCGCGTACGTTGTCTTGTGCCTTTTGCAGTTGGGTGTAGAGCTTGTCGATGCCTACGCTCAGGTCTTCTTTGGCTTTTTCTTGTCCCAGGGCAAGGGTCTGCTGGGCTATCTTCGACTGGCGGATGCGCTTCTCACGCGCCAGTCCGTCGAACAGGTTCCAGGTGAAGCCCACACCTACGATGGTGCGGGGGACAAGATTGCTTTGTATGCCGTGGGCATAGAGGGTCTGCTTGCCGAATACGGCGATGTCCGGCAGGTAGCCGCTCTGGTCGATGCGGAGCTGCTGGCGGGCAATCTGTGACTGCAGTTGCAGTTGGTTCACGGTGTAGTTCTCCACCCGCATGGCTTGCAGGAACTCCTCTTTGGCGGGCAGTTGGTCGTTGATGAAAAGCTCCGAAGTAGGATGGATGCTGCATGTGTCTTGCAGGTTGAGCAGGGTGCGCAGGGCACTTTGCACGACGGAGGCCTCCTTCCGGGCAGCCTCCAGTGAACGGGCAGCTTCATCCATATTCACTTGGGCAAAGAGCCGGCCTGCCTTGTCTATCATGCCGGCAGCTTCCAGTTTAAGGGCATTCTGGTAATGGCGTTGCAGGCTGTTGTAAGTCTCCTGCCGCACGCGTACTACCTCTTGCGCAAGTTTCAGCCCGAAGTAGCTTTCTGCCAGCAGGGTGCGTTGCGTGGCATCGGTCTGTCCCCGGTTTTCGCGGGCAATGTCTATCATGGTGTTGCCTATCTTCGAGGCCCGGATGCGCTTGCCGCCGGAGAATACGACCCATTCGGCGGTCAGGCCGACGGAAGTCAGGTTGCGTGGAGCCAGTGGAAAGGCAAGGGTATGGGAGCCTATCTGGTCGAGTATGCTGCTGATGAATTGGTCGTCCGGCACGATGTTGTGCACAAAGTCCTTTGCCGGGTCGGTGAACTGGGAAAGGGGCTGTTTTACCTCTATCTTTTCGGAAAGATGCACGAACGTACCGGCACCTTGCAGGGAGGGGTACCAGAGGGCATTCAGTTTGTCACGTTCCGCACGGGCGGCTTCAATTCCCTTGTCAGCTATTTTCAGGCTGCGGTTGCCGTTTTGCATCTGCCTTAGGGCATCACCGAAGCTAAGGGGAAGGGAGGTTTGTGCGGCCACTCCACCGATGGCAAGCAGTACGCAGGCAGCAGCCGGAAAGAATCTCCGGCATAATAGATTATTCATAAGTTCGTTCGGTTTAGGGGTTCTTGTTTCTCTAAACAAGAGGAGGTGGGAATTGTTCAGTAGTCATCTTTTTGAATAGAACGTTACAAATATAACGAATAGTTTCCGAAGATATGGCTTATGAATGGGAGAGATATTCGGATTTGCACTATCTTTGCATTCGCTAAAATGGAATTTATGGAGAAACTTCATCCGATTATGTTTGCCGGGACGGGCAGTGATGTGGGGAAGAGCATCATTGCTGCTGCCTTCTGCCGCATCTTCAAGCAGGACGGCTATCAGCCCGCACCGTTCAAGGCACAAAATATGGCGCTCAATTCATTTGCCACTCCCGAAGGGCTGGAGATAGGCCGTGCCCAGGCTGTGCAAGCAGAAGCCGCCGGAGTGCCTTGCCACACGGACATGAATCCGCTACTGCTGAAACCACAGTCGGACCATACCTCGCAGGTTGTTCTTAACGGGCGTCCTATCGGCAACCGCAATGCTTATGAGTATTTCCGCAAGGAAGGACGCGACGAGCTGCGCCGGGAGGTTTGTGCTGCCTACGACCGCCTTGCCGCTCGCTATAATCCCGTTGTGCTGGAAGGCGCGGGAAGCATCTCCGAAATCAATCTGCGGGATACCGACCTTGTCAATCTGCCGATGGCCCTGCATGCCGGAGCCGATGTAATTCTTGTGGGCGACATTGACCGTGGCGGTGTGTTTGCCAGTGTCTATGGTTCGCTGATGTTGCTTCGTCCCCATGAGCGGGAACGCATTAAAGGAATTCTTATCAACAAGTTCCGGGGGGATATACGTCTCTTCGAGTCGGGCATTACGATGCTGGAGGAGCTTTGCGGCATTCCCGTTGTCGGGGTGGTGCCTTACTACCGTGATATCTACATTGAAGAAGAAGACTCCGTGGCGCTTGCCGCAAAGTCTGTCCGTGCCGAGAAGGGAAAGGTGAACATCGCCGTCATTCTGCTGCGCCACCTCAGTAACTTCACCGATTTTAATGTCCTGGAACGTGACCCGCGCGTACATCTCTTCTATACCAACAATGTGGATGAGTTGGCAAAGGCCGACGTCATCCTGCTGCCCGGTTCCAAGAGCACGCTTGGTGACCTTTACGAATTGCGCCGTAACGGTGTGGCGGCTGCCATCATCCGTGCCCACCGTGAAGGTGCCACCGTGATGGGTATCTGCGGCGGCTATCAGATGATGGGGCAGGAGGTGCTCGACCCTGAGCATGTGGAGGGGGACATCGAACGCCTGCCTGGACTGGGGCTGTTGCCCATCAGTACCCGCATGTCGGGAGAGAAGGTGACCCGTCAGGTGAAGTTCGGTCTGTGCAATCCCCATTCTCCATCTTCCACTCTCCATTCTCCATTCATGCAGGGCTATGAAATCCATATGGGAGTGACCACCCCTGTGGAAGGTACTCCCGATTCTCCCTTGAATCTTCTGGAGAACGGCTCTACCGACGGTTACTGCGTGGACTCCACCTGCATGGGGACCTATATTCATGGCATTCTCGACAATCCGGAATTCATAGATTTCCTGCTTGCGCCTTTTGCAGACAAACTGTCCGGGAATGCCGGCACTTTCGATTACCATACATTCAAAGAAGAACAATACGATAGGCTTGCCGAGCACGTGCGCCGCCACGTCAACCTGCCGCTTATCTACCAAATATTGACAAAGAACCATGATTGAAGGACACGGAGACGATTCCTATAAATACAGCCGTCCCATTACGGCAAACTTCAGCTCGAACGTTTACAGCAGGGTAGACCTCTCTGCCTTGAAGGCGCATCTGTGTGCCCGGATTGACGGCATCGGCAACTATCCCGAACCGGAGCCTTACACGCTTGAGGCCTGTCTTGCCCGCCACCACCACCTTCCTGCCGAGGCAGTGTGCGTGACGAATGGAGCTACCGAAGCCATCTATCTTACCGCACAGACTTTCCGCGGGACAAACACCGCCATTGTGCAGCCCACTTTCAGTGAATATGCCGATGCCTGCCGCATGCACGGCCATCGGGTCACTTCCCTCTATCGGCTTCCTGCGGAGAGCGAGGGGTATCGCTTGCCGGAAGAGGTGCGCATGCTGTGGCTGTGCAATCCCAATAACCCTACCGGAACGGTTGTGGAGAAGGAATATCTGGCAACACTTATCAGTCATAATCCGCAGGTATGTTTCGTCATCGACCAGTCCTACGAGTTTTTCACCTTGCGTCCGCTTTTCTCTGCTGCCGAGGCGGCGGAATTTCCCAACGTTCTGCTGCTGCACTCCATGACCAAGCGTTATGCCGTTCCCGGTCTGCGACTGGGATATGTCACCGGCGCCCCCCACCTGCTGCACCGTCTGCGTACTAACCGTATGCCCTGGTCGGTCAACCAGCTTGCCATTGAGGCAGGGCTCCATCTGCTGGAACATGATGTTCCCAATCCGCTGGATGTGGCGTCTTATTTGCAAGAGGCTGCCCGCCTGCGCAGTGCGCTCGAGGCATTGGGAGGACTGGAAGTATGGGCCACCGAAACCCATTTCATGCTGGTGTGCCTCCGTATGGGTAGGGCTTCCGCCTTGAAAGACTATCTGGCAGGGGAGCATGGTATCTTGATTCGGGACGCCTCCAACTTCGACGGACTGAATGAACACTTCTTCCGTATAGCCGCCCAGAGCCGGGAGGAGAATGACAGGCTTGTAAAAGCAATAGGACAATGGCTTGAGGAGGAATAACCGATGGAAGAAGATGTGCTTATACTTTTGGGTGTCGCCTTCAACTTGAACCTGCCGCTTCTCACTGCCTGGCTGCTCGACCATTGGCTGGGCGACCCGGCGTGGCTACCCCATCCGGTGGTCGCTTTCGGCAAAGCCATCTCTTTCTGTGAGCACCGGTTGAACCGGGGCGATTCGCGTTTTCTGAAAGGTGCGTTTGTGGCGGTGTCTCTTGTCTTGGGGGTATACGTCATTACGCTTTTGTTGCTCCGCTTGGCGGCACTCTTTTCTCCGGGCATGCTTCTAACGGTGCAAATATTGCTGATATTCTATTGCTTGGCGGGCACTACACTGGTCCGTGAAGTGCGCATGGTATTCAAGGCGGTGGACCGTTCCTTGGAGGAAGGGAGGATGCAAGTGGCACGTATCGTAGGGCGTGATACGTCTGCACTCTCGGCACAGGAGGTACGAACCGCGGCATTGGAGACTTTGGCAGAGAATTTGAGTGACGGGGTAGTTGCCCCCTTGTTCTGGTATCTGCTGTTGGGAGTTCCGGGCATGCTTGCCTATAAGATGGTGAACACGCTGGATTCCATGGTCGGCTACAAGAACGAGCGCTATCGTCGGTTCGGCTGTTTCGCCGCCCGTCTGGATGATGTTGCCAATTATATTCCTGCTCGTCTGACAGCCTTTCTGATGGTGCTGGTTTCCGGTCGTCTTTCCTTGTTTGCTTTTGTGGGCAGATATGGCAGCCAGCATGCCAGTCCCAATTCCGGTTATCCGGAAGCCGCCCTTGCCGGTATTCTGGACTGCCGTTTCGGAGGTCCGCACAACTATTTCGGCGAGGAGGTATGGAAACCTTATATCGGTTCTAATGAACGGCCTCTGAAGACGGAAGATATGCGTGTGGCTGTCCGCATCAACCGGCGTGTGGAGTGGTGGATGGTGGTTGCCGTAATAGTGACATCGACCTTGGCTTCCTTTTGTTTTTAAAATGTTGTTATTTTAACTGATTCTTTGTCCGTTCCAAAAAGATATAATATCTTTGCAAGACCGCGTTGCATTAAAAATGTAACTTTTAAAGCAGACAAAGTCTTATAAATGAGGATAAAGCAACTATATATATTCCTTTTCTTTATTTGGTTCGGGAGCACAATAATTGCATCGACAACAGATAAAGCGGATTCTTGGACTAAAGAAAAGGAAAGTATAGTCCATGAGGTCATCTCCACTTTTCACAACAGCCTCGGTTTCGACTATCTGACCCGGGAGGAGTGTGACTCGCTGAATGCCGACGGCCTTTTGTCCCAATTGGATGAATCCCAGCGCTATTACACCTATTTCGAACTGGAAAGAATACTTATAAAATCCTCCCTTTTCCGTGGAGAAATCCGTATGGCCATTGCCCAGAGCGACCAGATGTACTCCAAAGCCCGCGCGCTTGCCTACCCCTTCGGCAATGCCCTTGCGCTGAATGCCATGGGAGAGGTGTACAGCTATACCGGCAGGCTTCGGGAAGCCGGTGCCGCTTACGAAGAGTCTTTGAGACTGCTGGATGGGATGGACGGGGAGGATGTGCATATCCGCATGCTACTGGTGGAACTGATAGATTATAACCTGCGCATACGGAATGTAAACGGCGCCTCGCGTTATCTTGCACGTCTGAACCTCTATCCGGAAGACCGGCTTTCTCCGCTGGAGCTGGCCATGCGTCACATCTCCAATGCTTCCTGCCAATTATTCAAGGGTGACTTGAAAGCTGCCAGCCATTGTCTGGTACAGATAGGCCAGCTTGAAGCGCAACTGATTCCGGAGATACGGCAATACCTTCTGATTATAGATGCCCGTTATCTGGTGGCCACCGGAGCGCATGAGGCAGCCTTGACCGCCTACAATGATTTCCTTCAAACCGAATATGCCCGGATAAACCATAACATCTACAAGGAAGCTCTGCTCGAAAAGGCGGATTTACTGGTGAAGATGGGGAACAAGGAAGAAGCCTACGGACAGTACGGCAAGGTCTTTTCGTATATCAAGACTTCGTTCGAGAAGAACTATCCCAAGGAGATAGACCGGCTCTGTACCCGTTTCCAGGCCGACCAACTGGCCTACCAGAACGAACGCGACCGCATTGTATCCATGCGTTTCTATCTGGCAGGCATCATTGTGTCCGTACTGTTTCTGATATTCCTCCTGGTGCTGGGCTGGAAGAAGATATTCCGTTTGAAGCGTTCCCAGATGCGGCAGGAGGCGATGAAGGAGAAAGCGGTGCAAGCCATACAACGGAAGAATATGTTTCTTTCGAACATGAGCCATGAGGTACGTACGCCGCTGAATGCCATTGTCGGATTCTCGGCGGTACTGACGGATGAGGACGAGTCGTTCGATGACGAATCACGCCGGGAATTCTCCGAAATTATCAAGGTGAATTCCTTTCAGTTGCTGAAACTTATCAATGACATTCTGGATTTCTCGGATTTCGAGAATGACAATATAACCTTCAACATCCGCACGCATGATGCCGTGAAGTTGTGTAATGAGGTCGTGGAGACCGTGATGGCCTCGCGCAAGCTGGAGGTTGAAATGCGTTTTGACACGGATTTGTCCGTCCTGATGCTGGATACGGACGATGCGCGCCTCCGCCAAGTCTTGATAAACCTGCTGGTGAATGCCACCAAGTTTACGGAACAAGGCTCCATCGTGCTGGAACTGAAGATGGCCGATGCCGATACGGCACTTTTCTCCGTGACGGATACCGGATGCGGCATTCCACCGGAGAAGCAGCACTTGATTTTTGAACGCTTTGAAAAGCTGAATGATTTTGTGCAGGGAAGCGGACTGGGCCTTTCCATCTGCCAACTGATTGTGAAATATATGAACGGCAAGCTGTGGGTGGACAGTGGGTACACCCGTGGCGCGCGTTTCTGTTTTACGCATCCTTTGAAGTATAATCCCGCATTACACGGAGGAACGGCGCAATGAAACGAATACTGATTCTCATCCATGTTTTGTTTTGCGGATATATCTGTCCGCTGCTGGCAGAAGACACGGGGGCTGTCCGGTATCAGGACAGCATCCTGAAGGTTGCCGATACCCTGCCGGCCACCCTTGTCCGGCTGACGTATCTCCGTGACATGGCCTACAAGCACCAGTATGCTCCCTATAACATGACTTTTTCCACCCGTCTGTACGAGGAGGCGCGGCGGCAGAAGAACGCTTTCTATGAGAATATGGGCGCTTACTATCTGGCGGCATGTTATGACAAGAAACACGACCCGGACAGTCTGTCGTATTGGGTGGATGTGCTGAAGGATTTTGTCTCCCAGGTAGGCACTTACGATTATTATCTGGAGCAGAAGGCTGCCATCAGCCGCGCCCTGGCTTCCAAGAGACAGATAGAGAAAGCGGTGTATGTGGCTAAGGAGACGTTGGAGGAATCAAAACTCCACCATAGCAATAACGGGATGATAGCGGCGTATAACAGTCTGGGATGTGCCTACGGAGTGTCCAGCCGCCCGAATGAGGCACTGGACTCTTTCTTGGAGGCTTACCGGAATTTCTCTCCCCAGACAAAGGCCAGCTTGAAGGTGGATATACTGTCGCGTATTGCCCAGGTATACGGCAATGGCGGTAAAGACAGCCTGAAGCTGCCCTATTTGCATGAAATGGACACGACGTTGCAGGCGATCATTTCCAAAGAACCCGAGACACGGAAGAACTGGAGCAATTTCGAGATTGACTGCGAAGTGAAGTATATCCTGCACTACATGAACCGGAAGAACTTTACAGTGGCGCATGAGCATATCGAGAAAGTAAAAAAACTGCTTGAGCCGCATGTAGATCCCGTCTTTTGGCTGAATGTCCAGTTGATACAGCTTCAATATTATGCCAAGACCGATGAGTATGACAAAAGCATCGCATTGATAGACGAGGTGACCCCTACGGTACTGAACAACTACGTCTCCACCTTTGCCACTTTGATAAACTACAAGGCGAGTACGCAATATGACAAGGGGGACATTGACGGGGCCATCGAGACCCGGCGCTACCTCATACGCAAGCAGGATTCGCTGAACAATGCCTTCTCGGCCAACCAGTTGAAGCAGGTAAAGGAGATTTACCACATTGACGAGCTGTTGTTGGAGAAGCAGAAGATTCAGGACATGAATTACCGTATAGGATTTATATTCCTGGGCGTCTGCCTGCTGCTGATGCTGCTTTTCTATCTGTATACGCGCTATGTCTCCGGAAAGATTGCTGTCATAGAGAAGAAGACGGCTGAAGCCGCTTTGCAGGCAGAGACGGACAACATCGCGAAGGAACGTCTGAAATCGGAAATCAGCCATGATATACGTACTCCGCTGAATGTGGTGGTGGGCTTTGCCGAATTGCTGACCGGGAAAGAGGAGCTGGATAAAGAGACTAAGAGGGAGTACGGACAGATGATTCAGACCAATGCGGAAAGTCTGCTGAATTATGTCAACAGCATTCTGGAGTTGTCTCGCTTGGAGTCCGGCAAGATTCAGTATGAGGACGAGGAGTGTGACATTATTCAGTTGTGCAGTGAGGTGCTGGATAAAGTGAACGGTCGTGGGGAGAGCACTGTGTCTGTCAGCCTGCAGACCGATCTCAAGGAACAGCTTGCAAGGACGGACCGGAGGTGGTTCGATACATTGCTTGTCAGCCTGCTGACTCCGTCAGAGAATGACACTTCCCGTTATGAGGCGATTATCCGCATCAGACGCGACCGGAGTAAACCGCTCCTTTATTTCGACGTGGTCAACGCCCCGTTTGCAAAGGTACATTTTGAGAATAAAACGAGCTTGATTCGCCATGAAATCAATGCCCATTTTATTCATTATTTTGGAGGTATCTACAAGGTGCAAACCGAAGCGGAGGAAGGCCCTACTATTTCGTTCACTATTCCTTGTCGAGATTGATGCGGACGATGCCGCCGTAGGGCGTCAATGCGTCGAAGGCTTCTTCGGCTTTGAGGATTCCGGCATAGAGTTGTGCGCAGATTAATACGCCTCCGTGTGCGAAGATGGCAACGCGTGTATAGGGCTTCTTCTTTAATTCGTCCAAAAACTGGCTGACACGCCGGTATTGCATAGCAAAAGATTCTCCACCGGTAGCTGCCACGTTTATGTAGTCGGCATACCATTCCTGCAGGCGTGGGTCCTCATTCTGCTCGAACGGCTTCATCTCCCAGTCGCCAAAATTGATTTCCATAATCCGTTTGTCCCGTTCTGCATCGGGATAGCCGCAATAGGTGGCGAGGCGCACGCAGCGGGTTAGGGGACTGGTGTAGACGTGGTCGAACGGAAGGTATGCCTTCAGGTTTTCTGCTGTCACGGCGGCTTCCGCTTCAAACGTGGGTTTCAGGGGAACATCGGTCTGTCCGTAGCATACGCCCGGAGGAACATCTACCGAAGTGTGTCGAATGAGTATTACTTCCATCTTTAATTTTCAGTTGTTAATTTATAATTAGAATAAGGCTTCCCAAGTAGAAGGACAGTTCGCATAGCAGGAAAGTGGCCCCGCAGCAGTCCCCCGTATATCCTTGCAGGCGTCGCTTCATCAATCGGTAGAGCAGGAAGAAGGTGAGCAGTGGGAAGAGGGTGGCAATCCACAGCTTTATAGGCAGCAGCAGTACGAAAGGAAACAGGCCGCAAAGAAATCCGGCCAGTAACTCGTGCCAGCTCATGCGGTTGTAGACGGTCTTGCTTTTGCTGTCTTCCTCTTTCCGGGCATAGGGCAGGTAGTTGACAATCTGGGAGGCACAGAACTTGGACCAGCAGTCACCGCTGAGCACAAGGATGCAGAGAAGTCCCAGTGGCAGGTGATGAAGTTGGAGCAACAGCAGGAAATAGCATATCAATCCGATGACACCGTAGCTTCCGATGTGGGAATCCTTCATGATGGCAAGAGTCCGTTCTCGGGTGGTGCCGCCACCAAAGCCGTCGAAAAAGTCCGCCAGTCCGTCTTCGTGCAGGCAACCGGTGACAAGCAGGCGTGCGATGAGGGCAAGAATCCATGCCAATGACACCGGCATAATCTGTCCGGCAAGCCACAGCACTGCCGCCATCACGCCTCCCGTCAGCCAGCCTATAAGCGGCCAATAGGGAACCACATGCTTGAAACACTCTGCCGGCACTTCCTTGATTTTCCAGAAGGGCAGTCGGGTGAGCATTATGAATGCAGCCAAGACATTGTTCATGTTAAAAGTATTTAGTGATGGAGGCATGTGCAAAGTTATCCATTTCATTGAGCATCCGCACGGCCGAGTCGACAATGGGATATGCACAGATGGCCCCCGTTCCTTCTCCCAAACGCAGCCCCAGATTCAGCAGCGGACGGGCATGCAGGGCGTCGAGTACCAGTTTGTGGCCCGACTCGTCTCCGCAGTGTCCGAAGATGGCGTAATCCGTCACTTCCGGGTAGAGCCTGGCGGCGGCAAGCAGGCAGTTGGTCATGATGAATCCGTCAACAAGGATAATCATCCTCAGCTCGGCAGCTTGCAGCATGGCGCCTATGGCCATTACCATTTCCAGTCCACCAAAGTAGCGGATGATGTCCCGGGGAGAGCCGTCGCCCTTGTAGTTCTCCATAGACTGCTTCAACACTTCGTATTTGTGGCGGATGCCCGCGCTGTCGAGTCCGCTGCCTGCGCCGACACATTGTTCCAGAGGAATACCGGTAAAGCAGGTCATCCACAAGGAGGATGAAGAGGTGTTTCCGATACCCATTTCACCGAAACTGAGGACATTGCTGCCTTCTTCATGGCATTGGCGCACCACCTCGGCACCCCGTTCCAGGCACATCTCCATTTCCTCCTCCGTCATGGCTGCCTCGTGCAGATAACTCCGGGTGCTTTTACGTACTTTCATATTGATGATGCCTTTCTCGTAGGGGAGGTCGTAGTCTACTCCTGCATCTACTATTTTCAGGGTAAAGCCGTGCTGCCGGCAGAGGAAATTGACACCTGCCCCTCCATGAAGGAAGTTGCTGATTTGCTGCCAGGTGATTTCCTTCGGAGAGAGACTGACACCTTCTTCTACAATGCCGTGGTCGGCGGCGAAGATAATGTTTTGCGGATGTTTCAAGGTGGGGGATAATGTCTGTTGTATGAGTCCGATTTGGAGTGCCAGTTCTTCTAAAATGCCCAATGAGCCTTTGGGTTTGGTCAGGTTGTTGATTTTGTCAATCAATGCGGGACGGATTGACTCGTCCGGACGGGTGATATGAAATGTTTTCATCAGTCTGTTGAATTTTAGTTGTTTGTTGTTTTATGAATGAGTGTTTTTTACGGTAAGTGGGATGCCGGATACCATCAGTATCACTTCGTCGGCACGGGCGGCTACATATTGGTTCATCCAGCCTTGCATGTCCGTGAACTTTCGTTGCAGTTCGTTCTCGGAAGTTCCTCCCATACCTATTTCATTGGTTACAAAGATGAAGGTTGCGTCTTGTGCCGTGAAGCAGTCGAATTCCGCCTTGGCAGCGGCAAGTGCCCGGTCGGTATCTGAATGCAGGTCGAAGAAAAAGTTGGTACACCACAGGGTGATGCAGTCTATCAGGACGACCCGCCCCTCCAGCCGGTGGCGGCTGAGTTCTTTCTCCTCTTCGATGTTTGTCCATTCCGGCCCTCGGCGTTCCTGATGCCGGATTACCCTCTGGCGGAATTCTTCGTCCCAGATGCGTGCCGTGGCAAGATAAACGGGAGTGGGAGAGAGCTCGAGTGCCAGCTTTTCCGCATAGGTGCTTTTGCCGGAACGTGCTCCTCCGGTGATGAGTATGATTCGTTTCATTGGTATTTAGTCTGTATTTTGAAAGAATATCTTTGTTTTCCCGAGCAAAAATAGGAAATATTTGACGAAACGTTTGTTTTTTTAGGAAGGAATTTATTAACTTTGCCACCGTTTTTAAGGCATGACCTTGGAAATGTTTATGCGGCAGTAGCTCAGTTGGTAGAGCATCAGCTTCCCAAGCTGAGGGTCACGAGTTCGAGTCTCGCTTGCCGCTCTTTATAAAAGGCTGAATACTTAGTTATTCAGTCTTTTTCTTTTTTAAGAACATTCATTCTCAGGTATTAATAATTCTTCTAAACTATTTTTTAAGCTGCACTTATATTGTTTTTCCCCTTTTTCTGTTTTTCTTATTGTTTGTTCGCATATGTAATATAGCCGAAACATATATTACATCGTGAATAGTAAATTTGCAAAAATGCAACACTTTAAAAGTTAATAAATATAAAAGAAGTAATAATATATTCTTTATATGTTGCTTTTATTAAAAATTATCCATTTATTTGTCTGACAAATAATACTAATAGGACTAATAATAACACGATTTAATATATGGAAAACTTAAAAATTGATGGGCAGTCGATTACTTTGGTAGACCAAGTGGAAGACAAGTTATTGAATTATTTCAGAAGTCAGGACTTGAAAGTGGGTGATTCTATCCCTAACGAAATTGAGTTGTCGTCAGCGTTGGGGGTAGCTCGTAGTGTTCTTCGGGAAGCTCTTAGCCGTCTGAAAATGATGGGAATGATTGAAAGCCGTACACGTCGTGGAATGATATTAACTGAGCCTTTCATCTTAGGGGGAATGAAGAGAGTGGTTGATCCCCGTATTATGAGCCAGGAATCACTTCTCGATCTTTTGGGATTCAGGGTTGCCTTGGAGATAGGAATCAGTAGTGACATATTTCATAATATTAAAGAGCAGGATATTATGGAACTGGAAGAGATTGTTAATGCAGGCGTTGCATTGGGGAACAACGAATATGCCAATCTCAGCGAATATACTTTCCATTCAAAACTATACGAAATAACGGGGAATAAGACGATTGTACAGTTCCAAAGCATCATTCATCCGGTTATGAACTTTGTAAAAACCAATTTGAGGGAACGGGTGGAAGCTATAAATATAGAACTGGAGAAAAAGGGAAAGATTGTAACTCACACCGATTTATTGAACTTTATCAAGAATAAGGATGAAATGGGCTACAGAAATGCTATCGAGCAACACTTTTATGTCTATAAGAAGCTGATTTATGATAGGGCAGTGTTAGGAGAACAGAATAAGGGTCAATCACAATAAAAATATGACAAATGACACGGATTGTAAATAATTGTGTTGCATTGGTATGCCTTTGTTTGTTTTGGGGGCAAAGCCTAAGAGCTGCAGATGCTTCTCATTCTGAGCAGATAAAGTGGGGCAACGAGAGTGTTTTTAATGAGGAACACAACACTTTGGGACTCTTTTCCGGAGTACTTGGCGGACAAATTGTCTTGGCAGGCGGCACTTCCGACGATTATAGCCGATGGGGAAGAAATGCGGTATGCCTTTCTGAAAATGCCGGATTCGCTTTGTATGAAGATGTGTTGTCCAAGCCGTTGGCTTATGGCGCTTCCATAACACTCTCTGACGGTATCTTGTGTATTGGAGGGCGTGATTCTTCCCAATGCTACGAAGATGTATTTCTTGTCACAATGCAGCAGGGCAAACTGAATGTTTCGGAAGATTGGCCGCCACTTCCTTTTCCGTTGTCTAACGCGGCAGGAGCACTACTGGACAATAAGGTATATTTGTTTGGAGGCAGGAAGTCGGTAAGTCCGTCTAGGTTATCGGATTCTTTTTTTGTGCTGGACTTGTCGAACAAGTCCAGAGGATGGAAAGAACTACCGGGCTATCCGGGATGCGTCCGGGAAGATGCAATTCTCGTGGTACAGAACAACGGCGTTTCCCCTTGTCTGTATTTATTGGGTGGACAGACGGAAACGGAAGAAGGGTTGTCTTCTTGCTTGACTGATGGATATGTCTATAACCCCCAATTGGGTAAATGGAGTTCATTAGGTTCGGATTTTCCGAAAGGAATATGTGCTGCTGTCGCCAGCGGAGCCAACCATATACTTCTTTTTCAGAAAGAGCCGGAAGATACACAGCATCTTAAAAAAGAGAATGCTTTATGGAAATACCATACAATTACGCAGACTCTTGTCAAGTCTGAATGTATTCCAGGTACCTATGACACTATGCAAGTCTTGCAAAGAAACCGTTCCTTCGTTATACTCGGTAGCAATGCCAGTTCCGGAACGAATAGACTGTACAGCCTTCAAGGGGATATTGTTCCTTTGGAAAAGGGGTTGGGACTTGTCAATATCCTTGTGATTATCGGTTATTTTGCCGTATTGGCCGGAATTGGAATTTACTTTTCACGGCGCCAGAAAAGTACGAATGACTATTTCAAGGGTGGAGGACGCATTCCGTGGTGGGCTGCCGGGCTGAGTCTTTTCGGAACCGCGTTGAGTGCCATCACCTTCATGGCTATACCCTCCAAGGCATATGCCACGAACTGGAGTTATGTGTTGTTCAATACCGGTATTGTGTTTGTTGCCCCCGTCATTGTTTATGTCTTTATTCCTTTTTTCCGGAGATTGAATATAACGACTGCCTATGAATATCTGGAGATACGTTTCAATGTCTTTATCCGGGTTATTTGCAGTCTGGCCTTTATTATTTTCCAGGTAGGGCGTATGGGCGTTGTGCTTTTTCTGCCCTCCATTGCTTTGAATGTGGTGACTGGATTGGATATATTCCTATGTATCGGTATTATGGGAGTCTGTAGTATTCTATATACAATGATAGGGGGAATAGAGGCGGTTGTATGGACAGATGCCATTCAAGTAATTATACTGTTGGGAGGAGCGATATTTGCAGTGATATACATCTCGTGTTCTCTTCCCGGCGGATTGGGTGAAACGATTGATATTGCCGTGGCAAACGGTAAGTTCGATTTGGGAGCAACGAACTTTGACTTGAAGGATGCTACGATGTGGACTGTCATTATTGCCGCATGTTTTACCCATCTTACCACCTATGGGACGGACCAAAGTATGGTGCAGCGCTATCTCACTACCTCTTCGATGAAAGAGGCACGGAAGAGTGTATGGACCAATGCGATACTGACTGTTCCCGCCACACTGATTTTCTTCTTTATAGGCACTGCGCTTTATGCCTATTACAAGGTGTATCCTGAGAATCTGAGTATCAGTATTCCTAACGGCGATGCTATTTTCCCGTGGTATATTTTTACCCAATTACCGGTCGGTATTGTAGGGTTGTTGATTTCGGGCATCTTCGCTGCGGCAATGTCCACTTTGAGCGGCAGTATGAATTCGGCAGCCACAGCTTATATAGTAGACATTTATTCACGTTTCTTTCATAAGGGAGAGGGTGGCAATGAATTGCATGCGGCACGTATGGCAACTTGTGTGATAGGAATCATTAGTCTATCTTTTGCTTTTCTTATGGCAACATGGAATATCGCTTCATTGTGGGACGAATTTAACAAGATACTCGGGCTCATATTGGGCAGTATGGGAGGACTGTTCATGTTGGGCATGCTTACCAAACGCGCCAATTCCGGAGGAGCAATCATTGGTATAGTCGCAAGTATCATCGTACAATTGTTTGTTGCCAGATTCCAGACGTTCCATTTGCTTTTGTACACGGCATCCGGCTTTATCTCATGTTTTGTCATAGGTTATCTGGCAAGCTTGTTCTTTAAGAAAAAATAGGTTTGAACCTATCATTAATTATAATATAATTTTATTTATGAACAAACGACTTTTAACAGGATTAATCGCTGCACCATTTACGCCAATGCACGAAGATGGTTCCTTAAATTTGCAGGTGATCGGGCCGTATGCAGAGTTTCTGATGCAAAAGAAATGTGTGACGGGAGTGTTTATTTGTGGCACGACGGGAGAATCCGTTTCTCTGACAACAGAAGAACGAAAGGCTGTTGCGGAAAAATGGATGGAGGCAGCCAAGGGAAAACTGAAAGTGATAGTGCATGTAGGTGGCATGTCGCAGGTTCAGTGTGCCGAGCTGGCAGCCCATGCGCAAGCTATTGGAGCTGATATGATAGCAGCCATGGCGCCCTGCTTTTTCAAGCCCGGTTCTGTAGATGAGCTGATAGGTTTTTTCAAGCCGATAGCTGCATCGGCTTCCCGCTTGCCGTTTTATTACTATAACATGCCGTCCATAACCGGGGTTTCCTTGCCGGTACACAAGTTCCTTATAGAGGGCAAGAAGCAAATTCCCAATCTGGTGGGAGTCAAGTTTACTCATAACAACCTGATGGAGATGCAGCAGTGTATTCATGCGGACGGTGGGGCGTTCGAAGTCTTGCACGGTTTTGATGAGATACTGATTACCGGATTGTCGGTTGGAGCTAAGGCTGCCGTAGGCAGTACCTACAACTATGTTCCGGGTATATACAAAGCTGTGATGGAAGCCATGGAAAAGGGAGACCTTGAAACAGCCCGTGAAATGCAATGGAAATCTGTTGAAATCATTGATGTGCTGATAAAGCATGGGGGAGGAGTCAGAGCCGGTAAGATATTCATGAAACTGGCAGGAATAGACTGTGGACCATGTCGATTGCCGATAGCTCCTTGTTCTGAAGAAGAGCTGGAGGAGACAAGAAACGAATTGAAAAATACGGAATTCTTCAAATACATTAATTAACTAAAAACGATTGCCTATGGAGATATTGCAACAATACATCCAATGAAAAAACTCATTGGCCAACTTAAGTTTGACCCCCGAAAAGGGAGGGGAAACGAGTATTGGCACTTCCCGTTTCCCCTTAAATAAATTACTGAAACAATTTATTATTAAAATCGTAACAAAGATGAGAAAAATATTTCATTTTCACCTCATAACTTTTCTACTATTTTGCCCATTTTTGCTTTGGGCACAAGAATTTAACCTATCAGGTGTAGTAGTGGACAATACTGGTGAAACTCTTCCAGGAGTTTCCATCGCTGTGAAGGGTACGACTCGAGGAGTTATTACGGATATGAATGGCGCTTTCCAGCTGAAAGTAAGCAAGGGGGAAACTCTTGTATTTTCCTATGTGGGCTATGATGAACAGCAAATCCTGATTACTAATCAAAAGATTCTTAACATCCGGATGGAACCGACCACCATGGGGCTGGATGAAGTGGTGGTTGTAGGTTATGGTACCCAATCCAAGCGTACCGTAACATCCGCTATCAGCAAGGTGGATGGAGAAACATTGAAGGCAACTCCTATCAATACTGTGGGAGAAGGGCTGAAGGGTAAAATTGCGGGTGTACGCGTGTACAATGAGAACAATACTCCGGGTGCAGAGGCTACGTTCTTGATTCGTGGTGGTTCATCTATCAGTCAGAGTAATTCTCCTCTTATATTAGTTGATGGCGTAGAGCGCAGTACAGCGGGTATCAATCCCAATGATATCGAATCTATCGAAGTCTTGAAGGATGCCGCTTCTTCTGCTATTTATGGTTCGCGTGCATCGAATGGAGTTGTCCTGATTACGACAAGAAAAGGAAAAAGCGGTGCTCCTCGAGTGACGTTTGAGGCTTCCTTTGCAAACGAGAATGTGGAGCGGATGATTGAGTATCTGGATGCTACCCAAGCTGTTACTATCATGCGCGATCGTTGGGCTTCCGGACCCAGTCCGGAAAAGTTATACCTTGACGGATATGCTTATAGTTCCGGCAATACGGATGCTTCCAAGTTTTCTACCCGTTACCTGAGGGATGGAGAGAGCATTCCGGCAGGATGGAAGTCTGTGGCTGATCCGTTGGATCCCAGTAAGACTTTGATTTTTGAAGATAATGATTGGGCCAGTACTTGTTTCAAGAATGCTCTTTGGCAAAATTATTATGTGGGGATAGAAGGAGGTACGGAGAAATTGAGCTATGTGGGCAGTATTGGCTATATGAAAGATTCCGGTGTAGGTGTAGGCACGGCATTCGACCGTTTTAACGCCCGTACTAATGTAACTGCCAAAATCAGAGAGAACCTGACTTTCAGTAGCAACATAGATTACAGCCAGACGAATAGCGAAGAGTATGCCAGTCAGTATCAGGTGATTTCCCGTGGACTGATGACCCCGGCCGTTCAACGTAAATATTGGGTGTCTGACAATGAATGGTACGGAACCCCGACGCCAGGTCCAAACTCTTCGTCTCCGAATCCGAGCTTCTACTCGTATTTTAATGATAACAATCAGCGTACCAACCGTTTGGGGTTAGTCGGCTCTCTTGATTGGGAAGTTTTGAAAGGATGGCATGCTGTGGGCACCGCTTCTTTGTTTACGCAAAACAGCCATGGAGATACATTCATGCGTGCCAACCCGATGAATGGAACGCGGAAGGCGACTACCAACATGACGGATGAGCAACGGAAGAAACTGGAATTCTACACCAGCTATACAAGAACGTTTGCCGATAAACACAGCATCAGTGCGATGGTAGGATATTCCTATCAGCAATATTTGTACAAGTATGTGTATGCTGCCACTACCGGACACAGCTCCGACAAGATACCGACATTGAACGGAGGTTCTGTTTATTCCGATGCAACGTCGACCAAGCAGGAAGATGTGAATATCGGTTATTTCGGCCGATTGAACTATGATTATCTGAAAAGATATATGTTGACTGCTACTTTCCGTGAGGACGGCTCTTCCCGTTTTGCCAAAGGCAACCAATGGGGATTCTTCCCCGGATTGTCTGTCGGATGGGTTATGAGTGATGAGCCTTTTATGCAGAATATCGGTTTTATAAGTAATTTGAAGTGGCGTGGCAGTTATGGGCAGACCGGTAACAACTCCATCGGCTATTACGATGCATTAGGATTGTATGCCATTACCACCAGTTACGATCAAAGTGCTGCGACCGTTTCTTCGGCCATGCCTAACAAGGCTCTTGAATGGGAGACTTCCACACAATTGGATTTAGGTTTTGATTTAGGCTTGTTCAAGAACCGCATCATTCTGGGTATCGATTACTTTAATAAGATTACGGATAACCTGATTACTTCCAAAGTATTGCCCAATACGTCGGGATACGGTTCCATCCTTACCAATCTTGGAAAAGTACGTTTCCGTGGTTTCGATGCTGAAATAACAACACGTAACATTGTCAAGAAGGATTTCACGTGGGAATCTAAATTCACCATTACTTACGTAAAGAACAAGGTGCTTAAACTGCCCGAAAACGGACGGGACAAGAACCGCCAGGGAGGATACTCTGTAAAAATGCAGGATGGCACGACCAAAGAATTCGGAGGTGTTGCCGAGGGTGAACCGTTGGGGCGTTTCTATGGATATAAGAAAGACTTTATCATTACAACTCCCGAGCAGGCTGCCAATGCCCGTTATGACACCTCATCCAAAGGTTGGGACTGGACCACGAAACAGAAACTGGGTGTCGGAAAAAAGACTATCGGAGACTATGAGTGGAAAGACCTGAACGGAGACAATATCATCAACAGCAATGATATGTTCCTGCTGGGAAATACGATTCCCCATACCACCGGAGGTTTGAACAATACTTTCACTTACAAGGGCTTCACTTTGAATGTCTATCTTGATTTTGCTTTGGGGCACTCCATTTCCAATGGTTATCTGCAACGCCAGATGTGTAATTTCATGAATGGAAACACCAGCCTGCCTGCTGAAATCCTAAAATGCTGGAATGTGGGGGATGACCCGAGTAAGGCCAAGTATGCCCGTTTCTCAGGCAATGACTCCGATGAGTTGAATAAGAATTTCCGGGACAACTCCGATGTTTTCACCCAGAAAGCCGATTATCTCTGTATCCGTGAAATCTCTCTGCAATATGCTCTGCCTCAGGCATTGCTGGCAAAGATTGGTCTGAAAGGGCTGGTATTGACCCTGGCCGGAAACAATCTGCATTATTTTACGGAAGTAATAGGCCTTTCTCCCGAAGTAGGTGCATCAAGTACCTATTCCGGTAGTTTCAACACCTATCCGCCTATCCGTAAGTTCTCTATCGGATGTAAAGTTACTTTGTGATAAAAGAAGTTTAATACGAAAAATAAGAATTATGAAAATAAAAATATTATCCGGCATTCTTCTTATAAGTGGGGTCTCGTTTTTTACATCATGTCATGGAGACCTGAATGTGATACAGCCCAGCCAGTTCACCAGCTTGTCCATGTGGACAGAGGAGAGCGATGCTACGAGTGCGGTAAATGGAGCATATACTCAATTCCGTTCCGCCTTTTCCGATTTGCTCAACATCTATGGAGAGATGCGCTCAAACTGGTATGAGAGTGGGGCGGTAAATGATGCGTTTTTTAATAGAGTGGGTACAAACGTATTGCTGAGCGGTGATGCAGGTACAAATTGGAGTAGTATATATACTACCATTAATAGTGCAAATTTGATTCTGAAGCATACTCCGGAAATCTCTTTCACCAATGAAGCTACACGTAATGAGGTGATGGCCAATGCCTATTTCCTACGGGCATATTGTTACTTTACTCTGGTGCGGGTATTCGGTGACTGTCCGTTACTGACTTCCGGCTTTGAGTCAGAAAAGCAGGAGGACATGTATCCCAGCCGTACGGCGGCCTCTGAAGTATATGCTCAGGTCGAAACCGATATAGAAGAAGCTTTAAGGTTGATGCCCGCTTCTTCCAAGCTTCTCCATAAGGCATCTCCGGCAGCCATCAACATGTTGCGTACTGAATATTACTTATGGAAGGCAAAGCGTCTGGGAGGAGGGAATGCGGCTCTGAGTACGGCGCAGTCTTCTGTTGATGCGGTATTGAAAGCCGGATATGCACTTCTTCCCACGTTTGCCGATATTTTCAATTTAAACAACGAAGCCAATTCTGAGCTTATCTGGACATTGCCCTATATCGTCAATGAAAATGTGACTCCGGGAACATCCCCCAACTTTTTCGCCTATTATCTGGCACCTAACGGTGACAGAACCCGGCTGAGGGAAGCCGGATATACCGAGGATGAGGTTCCTGCCGGTTCCCATGCCCAGTATGTTGTGCCCACGCAAGCCTATTGCGATTTCCTGGCTGAGGATGCACGTGACACGCGTACGGATGTTTCAGTACGGGTATTCGAGGATAAGTTCCTGACGGAAGAAGTACAGATTAAAAGGATGGTTGTGAAGTTCAAAGGCTCCTTTGCCAATGATACGCGTAGTTTTGACAGTGATGTCCCCGTCTATCGTTTGGCCGAAGCCTATCTTTTGAAAGCTGAAGCGGAAAATGCCTTGGGAAATACGGATGCCGCTTTGCAGAATCTGAATGTAGTGGCCAAGCGTGCTTATGGGGTAGACAACTACTACACGGCAAGGACTCAGGATGCCATAGACAATGCCATTATCAGCGAAATACTGAAAGAGTTTGTCGCAGAATCAAAAGCATGGTGGGCATACCTTCGCTTTAATAAGGAATTCGAGCTTATTGAGACCTTGAAGGGGCGTGAAGGGGAGAAGAATGTTACCTTGTGGCCTATTGCTCCTGCTTGTCTCAATACTAATCCGAATATAACACAAACGGAAGGTTACAAATAAATATTGGGATGATATGAGATATAAGACTATACTTTTACTGGTCTTGTCTGCTTGGGGCATCATGGCATGCCAAAATTATACGGATAAGATAGCGGTGGAGATTCGGCAACCGGTATATCCGGTGTTGACATTGAAGGAGCATAATCCGGTATTGTGTCTGCGTCTGATTAGGAACAGCGGCGTGGCATATCAGTTGGAAAAGATAAATTTCACTTTGGATGGAACTGTCCGTTCCGGTGATGTCGTTTCCGCTTCGCTGTTCTTGGATGAGAATTGTGGGCAGGTTTGTGCAAGTGCCAAACCGGTGAACAAACAATTGAGTTTTAAGGTAGGCCGGCAGATAGAGGAAGATACACTGACATGCTGGGTGACACTCCGACTGAGGGATGATGCGGCGCAGGCTACAAGCAAGATTGAAATCTCATGCAGCAGTGTCCAGACAGACTTGGGGCTGGTGGGCATCCGCCAGTTGCCCGCAGTAAAGCCGCTCCGTATAGGAGTGGCCCTGCGGCAGCCGGGTCAGGACGGGGTACACACTTCCCGCATTCCCGGATTGGTGACTTCGACGAAAGGTACCTTGCTGGCCTTGTATGATGCACGCAATGAAAGAGATGACGATTTGCAGGGCGACATTGATATTGCCATCAATCGCAGTGAAGATGGAGGGCGGACTTGGCAACCCATGCAGACTGTTCTGGATATGAAAGAATGGGGAGGGCTACCTCAGAAATATAATGGAGTGAGTGATGGTTGCATCTTGTCGGATGATTTCACCGGTGACCTCTATGTCATAGGGTTATGGATGCACGGAGTCTTGGACCCCAAGACGGGCAAATGGATAGAGAATCTTACCGATACCTCGACCGTATGGAACCACCAGTGGCGTGCGCACGGTTCTCAGCCGGGATATGGTGTCAAACAAAGTTCTCAATTCCTGATTAGTAAGAGTACCGACGACGGACTTACCTGGAGTGAGCCGCGTAACATTACCCGCCAAGTAAAAAAGGAAAAATGGTGGCTGCTTGCTCCCGGACCGGGTCGTGGCATCACAATGGAAGACGGTACATTGGTATTTCCGGTAGAGGGGCGGAACGAAGACGGGCTTCAGTTCTCTACAATCATGTGGAGTAAAGACAAGGGCGAAAACTGGACCGTAGGCGAACCGGCCTACTACAATACCAACGAATGTCAGGTGGTAGAACTTTCAGACCATTCCTTGATGTTGAACATGCGTGAGCGCAGCAACCGGGGACGTCAGGAAGGTAATGGGCGGGCCATTGCCGTCACTGCCGATTTGGGAAAAACGTGGACGGAACATCCCACGTCGCGCAGAGCTCTCATTGAACCGGCTTGCCAGGCATCCTTGCTGCGCCATGATTATATTGAAGACGGAGAAGAACGTCATGTATTACTCTTTGCCAATCCTAATTCAAAAGAGCGCCGTAACAACATTACCATTAAGGTGAGTTTCGATGACGGGCAAACTTGGCCCGAGGAGTATTGGACGTTGCTGGATGAAGGTAGGGGGGCGGGGTACTCTTGCATGACTTCCATTGACGAGCATACCATAGGTATCTTTTATGAGGGGAGCCAAGCCGACATTCAGTTCCAGGCTATCCCGCTGAAAGAATTATTGAAGAAATAAAAGTATAACACCTTAAAAAATAGACAAATATGAAACGCAGTGAAATCAATCAATATATCCGCGAAGCCAAAGCATTTATGACAAAGTATCACTTCATGCTGCCGCCATGGGTGGACTGGACTCCGGACGACTGGAAAAGCAAAGGACCGGAATGTAATGACATCCGGGAAAGAGCCATGGGCTGGGACCTGACCGACTTCGGCTGGGGCGATTTCCTGAAAATCGGCCTGACTCTGGTAACCCTCCGTAATGGAAGTCTGCAGAAGAAAGACAAACCCTATTGTGAAAAGATTATGTTTGTCCGCTGCGGACAAGTTACTCCCACCCATTTCCATTGGCTGAAAACGGAAGACATCATCAACCGGGGTGGAGGAATCCTCTGCATGCGTCTGTGGAAGGCCGACAAGGAAACTGAAATGCTGACTGAAGAACCGCTTGTCGTTTCCATCGACGGAGTCAGTACACGGGTAGCTCCCGGAGAAACGGTGCGTCTTGCTCCCGGACAAAGCATTTGTTATGAGCCTTATCTCTACCATACTTTCTGGGCCGAGGACGACCATTGTCTGGTAGGCGAAGTCTCTACAGTGAACGATGACATGAGAGACAACCGTTTCCTCACCCCCAAGGGGCGTTTCCCGCAGATAGAAGAGGATGTTCCGGCCGAACATCTGTTGTGCAACGAATATCCCGAAGTTTAGAAAGTATGAAAGATAAGACCAACCTGACGGGATTGAATCCTGATAATTTCCGGTCCGTAATCAACGGAAAGGATACCGGCCTTTATATACTGCGCAATGGCAGCGGTATGGAGATGTGCGTCACGAACTACGGGGCCATCGTCTTATCCATCATGGCTCCTGATAGTCATGGTAAGTTTGAAAATGTCGTCATAGGCTTCGATACGCTGGAAGAGGCCCGCAGGCAAAGCAAGGACTATTATATAGGAGCTACTATAGGCCCCGTAGCCGGACGCATATTGCACGGCGCTTTCCGTGTAGGAGAAAAAGATTATCACTTACAGCTTAACTCTGTTTCTAATACTCTGCACAGTGGTGATAACGGTTTTCACACGGTGGTGTGGGAAGCACAGCAACCGTGTGAAAACCAACTTCTCCTCCGGCATTTCCATGCCGATGGAGAAGCCGGTTTTCCGGGCAATGTTACGGTAAGGATGATGTATACCTTGACGGACGACAATGGGTTCCGTATAGATTATGAGGCGGAGACAGACCGCGACACCTTGTTCTGTCCCACCAATCATGCCTATTTTAACCTGGCGGGCATGGGAACTCCCACTACTTCCATTGAAGACCATCTGGTGAGGATAAACGCGGATTTCTACCTGCCTATCGACATGAATACGAACAATACCGGTGAAGTCAGGGCAGTGGGCGATACGCCTTTTGATTTCCGCGACTACCATTCCATAGGCGAACGCATCAACCGGAAAGACTTGCAGTTACTCAACGGCCACGGTTATGACCACTGTTTTGTCTTGAAGAAACCCGCGCTGCATGAGCTCTCTTTCGCCGCCACCTGCATCAGTCCGTCCAGTGGGCGCAGAATGGATATCTATACCACAGAGCCGGGGCTTATCATGTACACCGGCAATTATTTGCCGGGCTTCACGGGCATGCATGGCACTGTGTATCCGCGTCGTAGCGCCGTCTGCTTTGAAACCCAGTGCTTTCCCGATACACCGAACAATCCGCATTTCCCCTCCATCGTATTACGTGAAGGAGACCTTTATAAACAGACATGTATTTATCAATTCAGTACGCAACCATGAAAAACAGAATCATTCTTTGTTTGGGATGCCTGCTGGCATTCCTCCAGCTCCGGGCACAAGTCAATACCAACCAGCAGCATTTGTGCAATCCTAATTCTTTTTCCATCGTCCTGCTGGGCGACCCGCAAAACTACGTGAAGTATGACTATAACCAGCCGGTTTTTGAGCTGATGACGGCGTGGACCGCTCATCATATAGACTCCCTCCGTGTAAAGGCGGTGCTTTGTACGGGCGACTTGGTAGACCAGAATGAATGTATTCTACCTCCCTTCCCGCGTTTCGGGAATCTTACGAGCCGGGAGCAGTGGACATTTGTGTCGCGGGCTTTCGGGCGGTTGGACAACAAGGTCCCTTATCTCATTTCTACCGGAAACCATGATTACGGCTACACCCGTTCGGAGAACTCGATGACCCGTTTCCCGGAATATTTCCCGATAGAGCGCAACAGCCAATGGAAAAAGACCATCGTGGCTGCAACCAATAATAGAAACGGCCTGCCTACGCTGGAAAATGCCGCAATGGAGATAACGGACGAGCATTGGGGGAGGATTTTGATTATTGCCGTTGAATTTGCCCCACGTGATGAGGTCTTGTCATGGGCAAGGGAGCTGGTGGCTACCCCACGCTTCAAGGACCATACGGTGATTCTCATCACCCATTCCTATCTTACCGGCTTCGACAGTAAGCGCATCACCAAGGAAGGCTATAAGATAACTCCGTCCAATACGGGCGAAGGCATCTGGCAGAAGCTGGTGCAACCTTCCGCCAACATCCGTCTTGTGCTGTGCGGACACTATGCCACTCCGAATGAACGGTTGGACTATACCACGGGATTCCGTACCGACAAGAATGCAGCCGGACACGATGTGCACCAGATGATGTTCAACTGCCAGGCGTTGGGTGGCGGCATGAGTGGAAACGGGGGAGACGGCTGGCTGCGTCTGCTCGAATTCCTGCCCGACGGACATACGGTGCAGGTCAGGACCTATTCTCCGCTTTTCGGCTTTTCTCCTCAAACCAAGGACAAGGCATGGCGTACGGAATCTTATGACCAGTTTCAATTCACGATAAAATAAAAAATATGAAGCGTATATCAATTATTTATTCATTAATACTCTTTTGTATGTATTTATCAGCACAGACAAGTCCGGAGTGGACTTCCGGAAATGCGAAGAAATGGATGAAAAGTGCCGTTTGGTCCAATGGCTGGACTGTCTCTCCCCATAAATCAGTCAATGCTGTTGAATTTGCCTGCCAATATCATAAGAACAAGGATGTCTGGGATGCTGCATTCCGCTTTCTAGCTGAACATGATTTGGAAGCGCTGTCCATTGGCAACCATGTCATTCTGGAGGGGAAATGCTGGGCTACGGTCAGTGAATACATTCCCAAAGAGGTGGAGAAAGGGAATATTGAAAGTCACCTCCGTTTTGTCGACCTTCAGTATGTACTCTGGGGAAATGAAAAGATGGGGCTGGCAAGTGACGTCGAAGTACGTCAGGCGTATAATTCAAAAAAGGATGTTGCTTTTTATACCTCTTCCCGGATAAAACACTACTCTGCCGATGCCGGCAGTTTCTTCTTGTTTTTCCCTTCGGACATTCACCAGCCTTCTGTTCGGGGAAAGGGGGAACTTGTTAAAAGCAGGAAGATTGTGATTAAAATAGAATATGTAGATTAGTGTGTTTTCGGTTCTATTAAAAATACTATTTGTTTTTCAAATAAATTTCCTTTAAAATTTGTACTTTTGCCGACTGTTTAGAGAAATCAACGAAAACTTTAAAAAACGAAATAGAATGGCAGTAGAATTGAAAGACCTTACCAAACGTAGTGAGAACTATTCTCAGTGGTACAACGAGTTGGTGGTAAAAGCCGATTTGGCAGAACAATCGGCTGTACGCGGCTGTATGGTGATCAAGCCTTACGGATACGCTATCTGGGAGAAGATGCAACGTCAGTTGGACGATATGTTCAAGGAAACGGGACACGTCAACGCTTATTTTCCCTTGCTTATTCCGAAATCATTCCTCAGCCGTGAAGCGGAACATGTGGAAGGCTTTGCCAAAGAGTGTGCCGTCGTGACGCACTATCGTTTGAAGAACGATCCGAATGGCGGCGGTGTGGTGGTGGACCCTGCTGCAAAACTGGAAGAAGAGCTGATTATCCGCCCCACTTCCGAAACCATCATCTGGAACACCTACAAGAACTGGATCAATTCATACCGCGACCTGCCTATCTTGTGCAACCAGTGGGCAAACGTGTTCCGTTGGGAAATGCGTACCCGTCTGTTCCTCCGTACCGCCGAATTCCTCTGGCAGGAAGGACACACGGCACATGCCACTCGCGAGGAAGCCGAAGAAGAAGCGGTAAAGATGCTGAATGTATATGCCGAGTTTGCCGAAAAATACATGGCGGTGCCCGTGGTAAAGGGCGTGAAGTCTGCCAACGAGCGTTTTGCCGGTGCCCTCAACACCTACACCATCGAAGCGATGATGCAGGACGGAAAGGCTTTGCAGAGCGGTACTTCCCACTTCTTGGGACAGAACTTCGCCAAGGCGTTCGATGTACAGTTCGTCAATAAGGAGAACAAGCTGGAGTATGTTTGGGCTACCTCCTGGGGTGTTTCCACCCGTCTGATGGGAGCGCTTATCATGACGCATTCCGATGACAACGGTCTGGTACTTCCTCCGCACCTGGCTCCGATACAAGTCGTTATCGTACCTATCTACAAGAATGCGGAAATGCTGGCTAAGATTGACGAGAAAGTGGCAGGCATTGTTGCCAAGCTGAAATCGATGGGCATTTCCGTGAAGTACGACAATGCCGACAACAAACGTCCGGGCTTCAAGTTTGCCGACTATGAGGTGAAGGGTGTTCCCGTTCGTCTGGTGATGGGTGGCCGCGACCTGGAGAACAATACAATGGAAATCATGCGTCGCGATACACTGGAGAAGGAGACGCGTTCCTGCGAGGGTATCGAAGAGTACGTGAAGGATTTGCTCGAGGACATTCAGGCAAATGTCTACAAGAAAGCGCTCGATTACCGTAACAGCCGCATCACCAGCGTGGACAGCTACGAGGAATTCAAGGAAAAGATTGAAGAAGGCGGCTTCATTCTGGCTCATTGGGACGGGACTACCGAAACCGAAGAGAAAATCAAGGAAGAGACCAAAGCAACCATCCGTTGTATTCCTTTCGATTCATTTGTTCCGGGTGACAAGGAACCGGGCAAGTGTATGGTTACCGGCAAGCCTTCTGCCTGCCGCGTGATTTTTGCACGTTCCTATTAATAATACCCACCCCGGATTACGCGGATTAACACAGATGATTTTAGGAGTTCTGATAATCAGAAACTTTTATCTGCGTTAATCCGCGTAATCCGGGGTGATTGTATATCTTGATACGTCCTCTCGGTTTTAAATTTATAGAGTTATCTCTCATCATGAATTGATGAACAGCTATTTATATTGCTTCAGAAATTCTGAGATTGTTTTGCGTACAGTTTCCGGAGATTGTTTTGAATGAAGCATTGCTGCAATGACAATCCTATTCTCATCAATCAAATAATATATCACGTTAGGGGAAAGTTTTAAATGACGGACAGTAATGTTGTTAAATAGAGTAGAAAAATCACTGTCTATAATTCCTATATACGGATGTTTTGCTAAAAGATTTACTTTGTCTTGTATCTTTTGACGTGTTTTCTGTGCCGTCAACATGCCAAAATTATTCTCTACATAAATAAGTATCTCTAAAAAGTGCTCATAAGCCAACTTAGACCAGACTATTTCCATCCCATGCGTTCATTTATCATACTCTCTATTTGGGAGTTTGATATACAGTGTCCTGCTTTATTCTCTTCTAAGGCAAATAGAAGGGCTTCAGCCAAAGCATCTCGGGGAATACTGTTGATAAAGTCGTCCATCGGTATGGCTGATTGATGATAAGTTGCCATCATCGGTTCTTGTGCCGTTTGTTTGGGAGAGTCCTGCTCTTTATATGGTTTAATTTTACCCATTGCTTTTATTTTTAATCAAAGGTAAACTGAATAAATGAAAACTCCTAATATTCAATCCATTTATTTTCCACTGCATCAAAGCCAACCAATCTACATACTATTGTAACCTCCTTCACATCTCCTCGTAACAACTTTCCCTCATTTTTGCAGCGTAAAAAAAGAAAGGAGGCCCGAATATGAAACTGAACAGAAATGACTATACCGTAGAGGCGGCAGCCGGCGGTGGTTTTTACGCTTATTTCATGAATAATGTGTTGTGCAGCGCCTACGGTGAAACGCCTGACGAAGCCTGCGAAAACCTGGAACAGATTGTTGACGATTTTGTCAGTGATATGTATATGGTCGAGGAATTTGTCTGATATTCCGGCATCATATGCCGACCGAATTATCCTTTTTACGTATTTATTCCATAAATTCTCTTGAAGTCATGTCTGCGCGATGCCGGTGTGGCTTTTGTCATTTATAACCGGAAGCCGAGGTGTGCCGTGTGGACGACACCTTGAGTTTCCATCAGCTCGATGACGTCAAGTTCCTGCGCTACATGGCAGGCTGCAAGGCCTATGCCACCACTGCCGGCTTCGAGTCGGTCTGCGAGGCGATGTATCCTGCGCTGTATAGAGAGGGAAGAAAAAGAGGAAACCTTTTTCGGGGTTTCCTCTTCCTGCCGTCCTTTCTTTCCGGCGACTTAAATGTTCACGTTCATCGCATTGGCTCCCAATGCCCCTAAGATGGCAGAGGCTACTGCAATTACGACTTTCAGAATTTTATCCCAGATACTTTTTTTCATGCTATATACGTTTTAAAAGTTGAACATACGAATCGGTAGTAAAATCAGTCATACTTATCCCAACGGATTTTCGCCCTGGTCTCCGTCCGAACCGCCTCCGTCTCCCGAGCCGGAACCGCCGCCGGAGCTTTCTCCTTCACCGTCTCCCTTGTTCAGCAAAGCTTCCAGGTCGTAGAAGTCAATCTTCTGCCCGGCACGCGTGGCGGCGATGTCCGGTCTTACGGTGCTGGAAGGCCGGAAATTGATTTTCACCGCTTTGATGTTCTTGGCGGTGCACTCCTTTACATCCAGTACGCCTGCCGTACGCGCCGACAGGCTGAATACGCCGAAGTTCTTGATATTCACTGACTGGCCGCTGTAGAGGGTTGTTATCATGGCCTCCACAAAATTGGTCAATACACTCTGGATGTCTCCCAGTGTCAGCGAACTCTTCTCTTTCATCACATACGCAATGTCGTCCAGCGTCGCATTGTCGCCCAGTGTCACCAGCTGCGGGTAGAACTTTGCCACCGCATCTGCCTTTCGAGGATCTTTCCTCGCAATCTTCTTGAATGGTACTCCCATAAACAATTAAATAATTAAAAATTAACAATTAGAAATTAAAGTCCCGTATTGCAATACTCTTCTCTTTCTCCTTTAGGGGGGGGAAGAGGGGTGCTGCAAAAGTACTTCTCCGGCTTTTTCTGCTCATGGCTTTCTTCGGGTTACGCCGTCTCTTTCCCGTTTCCTTTCTGTTCAGGAAAAGTTCTTCGTCCGATGCCCGTTTATGTCTGTATACGCTTGGTCATACCGCTGATATTCAGTATCTTTATGGTGTAATAATCAACCAATAACATAAGGAATGAAAACAGAAAAAGAAAAGAGGGAAGAGGAGGAGGAAGACCTTCGTCCGTTCCGCATCCACGCCTATTCGAAGGAGGAGCTTGCCATGCTCTACAACCCGACTTACTGCATCAGCAATGCCATCTATACCCTGGCGGCATGGATACGCCACAACAAGGCACTGAAGGGTGAGCTGGAGAAGGTGGGCTACAACAAATACCGGCGCACCTTCACTCCGCTGGAAGTGAAAGTGCTGGTGAAGTATCTGGGAGAACCCTAACAGGATGCCGGCCGGAAATAGGGAAACCTTGTAAAGAAAACGCCAATATATGTAAAGCCCCGTAACAATATATGTTGTCATGCACAACAATATATGTTACGGGGCTTCTCTCTTCTCCTCGAATACCGGTTACTGATATAGCTGGATGTCCACTACCTCATATTCGGTCGTCTCCTGCTCGTTGGTCCGTGTACCGAATCCGTACTTTTCCAGTGCCTGCACCAGTACCAGCTGGGTGTGCGGGTTCACCTGCACCTTCCCGAATATGCTGAGCTTGGTCAGTATGACGCTGGCAGGGAGCCATTTTACCTGCAGGTCCTCGGGCAGCGGTTTGCGGAAGAAGACGAAGAGGTTCTCCTCCACGGGGTCTTTCATGCGGTGCCGTTCGTTGTGCTTGTTCAGCTGTTCTATCTCCTCGCCCTCGTACCAGTATCTGAAACCGTCTTTCAGCAAGGCGAGCGCCTGGGCGTAGATGCCGGGATGGTTCACCGGGGTGTGGTAGTCTATGCCGGTGACGGTGATGGGGAGGAAACGCCGGTTTCCACCGATGTCCTGCAGGCACTGCCGGTTGTTGGTGCTCGCGATGAAGGAACAGTGGCGGGGCAGGGTGAAGGCTTCGATGTCGTAGGCCTTGCGCTGCGTCACGTTGTCCTGCGCGATGATTCGCTTCAATGCTGCCAGCTCGCCGGGCTTCACGCCTTCGAACTCCTCCATGTTGATGATGATTCGCGTGGCGAGCAGGCGGGCATCGTCCTTGTTGCTCGGGTCTATTATGCCGTTGTAGAAGTACTCTTTCCACTCGGGCGGCAGCAGGCGCCGAATCCAGCTGCTCTTTCCCTTTCCCTGCTCGCTGTAGAGGATGATGACGAGCTGGTTCATGTCCTCGTCGCTCAGCGCGCAGTCCACCAGGCCCACTATCCACCGTTTGAAGCCCTCCTGCCACAGTTCCCGGTTCTCGGTCGTCAGGGTGTCGGCAAGTTGGGCGATGTAGTCCGTCCCGTCCCAGGGGGGAAGCGCGTACAGATAGTCGGTGTAGGGGTTGAACTCCTTGGCGTAGTTAGAGTCTATCACGGCTCTGAGGAAATTCTGGTAGCAGGAGATGCCGGCCATCTGCAGGTCTACGAATATGGTGTTGTAGTCCTTTCCGCGCATGGGGCGGTAACCTTTTCCGGCATCTGCCGACAGGGCATAGGGCATGAATTCGAGGCGGTCCAGGATGAGGTTCCTGCGGATGCCGTAGTGCTCTTCCAGAAAGCTCATCACTTGGTTGATGACGGGCTTTTTCTCTTCCTTCTTTGTAGCGGCTTCGCTGGTCTTGTCGGTATAGATGTAGGCATTGTGCAGGGGAGATTCCACGTCGGGATACTCTTGTCCGAACTCGTTTTTCGCCAGTCTGATGGCTGTCTGCTCGTCCAGGCCCTTGCTGTAGCATTTGTTGCCCAGGGCGAAGAGGAAGTTGTCGCGGTTGCCTGCCCGGAACCTGGTGGTGCGCTTCACGGCGGTCACGGCTTGGGAGAATATCAGCTTCTCCCAAGGCTTTGCGTCCTGCGGCGTGGCGGCAACGGAGGCGGGGAGGGGGTGTACCGTTTCGGCAGCCGTCCTCTTCTTGCCGCTTTCCTTCTTCGCAGGCGGGATGATGCGTGCCGGCAACGGGGAAATCTGTTCCAGCAGTGCGGCATTGATATAGGCATGCGGGTCGAAGGACATGAAGTATCCCCGCGAGATGTCCTTTCCACTTCCGTCCACCTCTACTCCGAGAAGGGCCTCGTAGTGCTCTTTGGCGGCGCTGTACAGCTTCAGGTGTATCTCCTCGAGCGTGGCGTAGGTCACCTCGCCCTGCCGGAGACGGTCATACAGACGCCGGGTGTATTCCGTCTGCATGAAGACGAACAGCTTGTAGCCGTGCCTTTTGGGGGAGAGGAAACTGCCCAGGGTGTGCGGGTCTTCGTTGATGAGGGTCCGGGTCTGCTCCAACTGTCTCTCTTCCAGGTCGTCGATGTCGAGCGTGATGACGGGGTTGTAGCGGGTGATGCTCGGTGCGAGCCTTCTTTCCCGGTAGTTGGCCGTGAGGGTCCTGAAGGGAAGCTGCTTCTTGACGTGGTTGGCTTCCTCCACCTTTCCCTGCGCCACGAGGCTGGCGATTTTGATGATTAACTTGGCATGCTTGCCGTTTTTTATGTCAGCCATGTCCTGCGTGAAGGTTGTCTCCCCGCTGACGGCGCTGAAACCACGGTAGGTGGTCACTGGAATGTTTTCCATTCGATTTGTTTTAAGTTTGCCTTATTGGCGGCGCAAAGATGCCGTTTATTTCCTTAGGAAGCAAAAACGGCCATCCGCAGTGGGACAGCCGTTTTTTTACAATTTGAATTCCTTGGTCCGTTTTACTCCTTGGGATATAGCTCATTGAAGAGCTTATATATCTCATCCTCAATGCAATCAGGGTTCAGCGTATTGCCGCTTCCGTCCGCGTCCATAAAGTTTACAAGCAGATGCAGCAGCTTGGCGAAGGGGCTTACACCCTTCAGTCCGTGTTCCTTTTGGGGATTTATCAGCAGCGAGATGAAGGGTGTCAGGAAAGCCTTCCGCTCCTTGTATTCCACGGTTAACGACTTGTGTTCTACCATAGAAAGCAGGTCGATGGCCACTTGCACCTCTTTGCTCTCTTTGGTGTACAGCACTTGGTAATCTCTCCCTTTGATTTGCATCACGCTAATTGGCGTTTTTTTGTTCTCATAATTACAATTTGAAAATCTAATTTTATATTAAGTTAACGAATCGGGTGCAAAATTAATAAAAAAGAGAAGTCTGTGCACTATGTATTACACGGATTGGCACGGATTTTTGTAGTTTCTGTGCGTATCACTTTTGTGTATGTCCGTGCGTATCATCCTTTTGTTTCCGTGAGTATCCGTCACTCAGAACGTAGCGAAGAATTCTTCTCTGTGCTCCTCTGTGCCAATCTGTGTAATCTGTGGTGCCCCTCTCCGTGAACTAGTGAAGCGTGTGTGTAGTCTGTATGTATAGGGTGAGGTACCGGAACCTATGGTTATATATGTAACACACCCTTTCTTTAAAAAGATAAGAAATGACGCGCGTGCGCGTGTATCTTACCTAATAGGCGTAATTCTTTGATATATAGTGTGATGATGTCTGCATTAAAAAAGATTATCATTTTATCAATCAGAATATTTTGTACTTTCATTTCTTGACATTACCTTTGCGTTCATTAAACGGAGCGTATCATAAAACATTTTTTTTATTATAAACGTTTCGTTGATAACGGCTTATCGCAAGATAGCTTGAATATAACTATTTCGTCGCCTTCCTTCCGAGATGGTGGAGGGTTTTGAAATAAAATGAATGCATATAGCCTATTTAAAGTAACCGCATTACATTACTTGACCGGGAGGTACTTCGCTACTCCGGTGTCCCCCAATCATATTTTTTTGTGAACGAGAATGCAGAAATGCACTGGTATGCAGTGCGTGTCACCTATAGCCGAGAGCTTTTTTTCAAGGAATACCTGGATGCAGAGGGCATTGAAAACTATATTCCCATGCGCTATGAGTATGTCGTGAGGAAAGAGCGCCGCCTGCGCAAGCTTGTTCCTGCGGTCCATAACCTGGTCTTCGTCCGCTCCACCCGTGAGCGTATGGACGAAATAAAGAACAAACCGGGCATGAACATCCCTATCCGCTATATCATGGACCGCGAAACCCGCCAGCCCATCGTCATCCCGGACTCACAAATGCGCAGCTTCATCGCCGTGTCGGGCACCTACGACCAGGCCGTGCTCTATCTTGAACCCACCGAGCTGAACCTCTCCCAAGGAACCCGGGTACGTATCACCGGCGGCATCTTCGAAGGAGTGGAAGGGGTGTTTGTGCGTGTGCGCCATGATAGGAGGGTGGTGGTGAACATCGAGGGGGTGATGGCGGTGGCGACGACGTTTGTGCATGCGTCGCTGGTGGAGGAGATAGGGGAGTGTACATGGTAAGGCATCTAAAAATTAGAAACTGAACTAACTAAAAGAGTACGCTACTAACATATAGCAAAATATTCAGAATAAGTTTGTTTTGATGTCTTTGTATGAAAGGTGCACGATGTACTTTTCAAGATTCCTACTTATTGAAATTAATGTTAATTTGCTGAGTAATCATGAAGATTTTAGTGACCGGTGCAGCCGGATTTATAGGCTCCTATGTTTGTAAACGTTTGCTGGATAGGGGAGATGTCGTAGTGGGATTGGATAATATCAATGCATACTACGATGTCAGTTTGAAGTATGGCCGTCTTTCTACTTTAGGTATTCAGCAAGAACATGTGGACTGGTACAGGTTTGTTGAAAGTAATCTTTTTGAGAATTTCCGTTTTGTCCGCATGAATCTGGAGGACAAACAGGCCATGCGGATGCTTTTTGCCAATGAATGTTTTGACAAGGTTGTGAACCTCGCGGCTCAGGCTGGAGTACGTTATTCTATCGAAAATCCGTATGCCTATGTGGAGAGCAATATAGACGGTTTCCTGAATCTGTTGGAAGGTTGCCGTCACTATCAGGTGAAACATTTGGTTTATGCCAGTTCCAGCAGTGTCTATGGCTTGAATGGGAAAGTTCCCTTTTCGGAAAAGGACAGTATAGCGCATCCGGTAAGCCTTTATGCAGCTACGAAGAAATCCAATGAGCTGATGGCGCATACTTACAGCCATCTGTATGGTATTCCTTCTACTGGTCTGCGTTTCTTCACGGTTTATGGTCCTTGGGGCCGTCCGGATATGTCCCCTTTCCTTTTTACCGAGGCCATGTTACACGGTCGTGCCATAAAGGTTTTCAATCATGGCGATATGTTACGCGATTTCACTTATATTGATGATATTGTCGAAGGCGTGCTTCGGGTGATAGACCATATTCCTGTTTCCAATCCCTATTGGAATGCGCAAGCTCCCGACCCCAGTTCTTCGACTGCTCCTTACAGGATTTATAATATCGGCAATTCTAATCCGGTGAAGCTGATGGACTTTATTCGGGCCATCGAAGAGGCGATAGGGCATCCGGCAGAGAAAGTGTATCTTCCGATGCAGCCGGGTGATGTCTATCAGACGAGTGCAGACACTACGGCTTTGCAGCAGGAATTGGGATTCAAACCTGATAAATCGATTAAGGAAGGAGTTCGTGAAACGGTAGAGTGGTATCGCTCCTTTTATAAATTATAGTCAGAAGCAAAACGGAGATAGTATGAAAATAGCGATTGTAGGTACTGGTTATGTAGGACTGGTTACGGGTACTTGTTTCTCGGAAATGGGTGTTGATGTGACTTGTGTAGATGTGCAGGAAAGTAAGATAGAAAACCTGAAAAAGGGTATCATTCCCATTTATGAGCCTGGTCTGGAAGATATGGTTCATCGTAACTATACAGCCGGCCGTCTGAAATTTACTACGGATTTGACGGAGTGTCTGGATGAAGTGGAAGTTGTCTTCAGTGCCGTTGGAACTCCCCCTGACGAAGATGGCAGTGCCGACCTTAGTTATGTATTGGCAGTGGCACGTACCATTGGCCGTGCGATGAACAAGTATGTATTGGTTGTGACGAAGAGTACAGTTCCGGTGGGTACTGCGCAAAAGGTGAAGTGTGCTATTCAGGAAGAGCTTGACAAGCGCAATGTGAAGATTGAGTTTGATGTGGCTTCCAATCCTGAGTTTCTGAAAGAGGGTGATGCGGTAGATGATTTTATGAAGCCCGACCGTGTAGTTGTAGGTGTGGAATCGGCAAAGGCTAGGTTGATGATGGAACGTCTTTACAAGCCGTTTATGATGAATAATTACCGTCTGATCTTTACGGATATCTCGAGTGCTGAGATGATAAAGTATGCTGCTAATTCGATGTTGGCTACGCGAATCAGTTTCATGAATGACATAGCTAACCTTTGTGAGTTGGTAGGTGCTGATGTAAATATGGTTCGTAAGGGTATCGGTTCGGACAGCCGTATCGGAAATAAATTCTTGTATCCTGGTTGCGGGTATGGTGGTTCTTGTTTCCCAAAAGATGTAAAAGCCTTGATAAAGACTGCCGAAAAGAGCGGTTATTCAATGCGTGTTTTGAAAGCAGTGGAGGAAGTGAACGAACGCCAGAAGAGTATTCTTTTTGACAAATTGTTGAACCATTATAAAGGTGACTTGAAAGGGAAACAAATAGCCTTGTGGGGCTTAGCTTTCAAACCAGAAACGGATGATATGCGGGAAGCTCCCGCTCTGGTTTTGATAGATAGGCTGGTGGAAGTTGGTGCGTCAGTGAAGGTTTACGATCCTATTGCAATGAATGAGTGTAAACGCAGGATAGGTGATAAGGTCGTCTATGCTACGGATATGTATGATGCTGTATTGGATGCGGATGCTTTATTGCTTGTAACGGAGTGGAAGGAATTCAGGATGCCGAGCTGGGGTGTTGTGAAGAAAACGATGCGGCAGGCTGTGGTGGTTGATGGAAGAAATATTTATGAGAAGTCGGAGTTGCTGGAATTGGAGTTTGAGTATTATAGTATTGGGAAATAGAAAGGACTATTAAAATAGAAAATTTACTTGTTATAAAGTTTTTGTTACTAATTGTTGGTTTTATAATTTTATGTCTGATATTATTAAGTACATCTTAGTTTATGTGGTGGCAATCATATAAGGGTAAAATTCTAAATAATAAAATTTTAGTAACGAATTTTTCTTATTTAGCCTTATTGCAGATTTTTGTTATGATTTCTCCTTTGATTACGTACCCATATTTGATACGTGTAATAGGTTTGGAATTGAATGGTGTGATAGTCTTTGCTCAATCTATTTCTACTTATCTCTCTTTAATAATAAACTTTGGTTTTAATATTTATGGTGTAAGGCAAGTTGCAATATATAAGAAAAATCAATTAGAGTTAGATAAAATCGTTTCTACAATTTATACAAGTAAAATATTTATTTGGTTTTTCCTTCTTTTAGGGTGGCTTTTATTGATATCTAAATTGGCTTTTTTCTCCCAATATTATTGGGTTTATTTTTTCTCCTTTTTTATAACTCTTAATGAATTGTTGTTTCCTGTTTGGCTTTTTCAAGGTTTGGAAAGAATGAAATACATTAGTATTGTAAATATCACAACACGGTTGGTGTTTATTTTATTAATCTTTTTAATTATAAAGGATAAAATGGATTATTATATTGTTCCTTTACTGAACTCTATTGGTGCTCTAATTGCTGGTTTGTTATCATTGTGGATTGTTTTTGTGAAATTAGGATTTAAATATAGGGTTCCTTCAAAAAATACTATGATGACTTATTTTAAAGAAGGCTTCCCTTTATTTGTTTCATTTATATCAATTCAAATATATGCTAATATAAATAAACTTTTAGTTGGTGGTTTCTTAGGAATGACAGATGTTTCATTATATGACTTTTGTGAGAAGATTATAGCTTTAGTGCGCATACCTGTATCTATTATTCAGCAAACGGTTTTTCCTAAAATTTCTCGTGAAAAAAATGTGTCTTTTGTGAATCAAGTACTTAAAATAGTTCTTATATTAAATATCCTATTATGTTTAGGTGTATTGTTATTAAGTCCATTTATTATGAATTATATGCTGGGGCATGTATTTAAAATAGGCATTCTTATAATGGCTATTATGTCTGGCTCTACAATTGTTTCAGGAATAAATCTTTTTTTAGGTGGATGCCGATTGTTGCCTTGGGGATATTCGAAGTATTATTCAAGAATAGCAGTTCTTAATAGTTTTTTCTTTATTACATTAGTTGCTTATTTGTATTTGTCTGATAATATTTCATTATACACAATTCCTATTTTGAGCTTTTTGACAGAAATATTCTCTTTATATTTATTATATAGACAAAATAAAAAAGTAGGATTGTTATATGGTATTAGTAGCTAAAATTTTGCACTATTTAATTGTGGGTAAACTTAAATTATTTAGCCGTATTCGTCTCTTTTATTTCAATGTTCTTCCTTTTATTCATGTTGGAACAAAAACGTTGATAGAATCGAATGTTACAATAAGTACTATTTATGGAGGAAGAATAACTATAGGTAATTATTGTGAATTACGAAAAGGATGTCAGCTTTTATCTTATGGTGGTAATATTATAATAGGTAATAATTCATCCATAAATCCTTATACAATGATATATGGTCAAGGTGATATAAAGATTGGAAACTATGTTAGAATAGCTGCTCATTGCGTTCTTATTCCTTCAAACCATGTGTTTTCAGATGTGTCCCAGCCTATATGTCAACAAGGTTTGCAGAATAAGGGTATTGTTGTGGAGGATGACGTTTGGATTGGATGTGGGGTTCGTATCTTGGACGGAGTTGTAATAGCGAAAGGGTGTGTTATTGGTGCTGGTAGTGTTGTTACAAATTCTACAGAACCTTATGGCGTTTATGTGGGGATTCCGGCGAAAAAGATAAAATCTCGTATTTGAATTTTAGACTGTTATTAGAAGAGAGTTATTATAGCTGATAAGTATATGGTAGCTGTACAGAATTTAAAGATTATAAAAACCTTTTGTTTTGGAGGTATTCTTAAATTTATTCAAATGGATTTTGATTGTTTTACGAATCATTGTCAGAACATATATAATGTTAATTGGAATAAATTAGATATGAAGTTATTGTATCCTACTGATGAAAATGCAAATATGCAAAAGCTCATTTGTTTAGAAAAATGTTGGAAATAGCTTCTTTTTTATCTGTTGTTATACCTTTTGTGAGAATCGATATTCAATATATGATAAAATTTATTGGGATGAGTAGGCTTCACAAGAACGAAATCGAAAATGATTGATAATGTTACCTTCTAATTAAAAATACTAGATTAAATGGTGGAATCAATGCCTGTTATTTCTGTAATAATGAGTGTCTATTCAGAACCTTTAGAGTGGATAAAGGAATCTATAGACTCCATATTGAATCAAACGTTTAAGGATTTTGAGTTTATCATTATAAATGACAATCCAACTCGTATAGCGAATGAGGATATACTTGTGAAATATTCTCAAAAAGATACTAGAATTACAATATTGACAAACGAGAAGAATATTGGTCTTACAAAGTCTTTAAATAGAGGATTATCAGTGGCGAAAGGTAAATATATTGCCAGAATGGATGCAGATGACATCTCATTACCAGAAAGGTTAATTGAGCAATATAATTTTATGGAACAACATACTGAAATAGGAGTTTGTGGCTCTTTTATTAAATATTTTGGAGCAAAAGATACTATTGTTGTTTATCCAGAGAAACATAATCAAATGTTCCTTTTTTTTATGTCTACTTTTGCTCATCCAACAGTATTTATTAGGCGAGAAATATTAGTAAAGTTTCAGCTAAATTATAATGAAGAATTGAGATATTCACAGGATTATGATTTGTGGGAACGATTGTATTCTGTAACAAAATTCCATAATATTCAAAAAGTATTATTGCATTATCGTATAAGTGAACAACAAATTAGTTCAAAATATAACGAAAAACAGAAAAAAATAGCCTCTGAAATTAGACGTAGAGCTTTTAATAATTATTGTGCTCAAAATAATATTAACTGTTTTATACCTATTGAGATTTCACAGAAAGACATAATCAATTACAAGAGTTTATTTTTAAATCAACAATATATGAATTCTTTTGATGTCGAAGAATTCCTTTATTATATATATCGTTCAGTTAGTCATGAGCGTTTTAAAACATTTTTTTATGGCATAAAATCTGGAGATTTAAAAAAAATGCCTGCTAAATATATTCTCAAAATATTATATTGTTATTTGCGATGTAGTCAATATAAACTTTTGTCTTAGTTTAATTATTTATTATTTTTCTAATATTATTTAGTAGCTAGAATGTGCATGAGATGACAATATGGAACTTGTCAATAGTAAAATAATTTGTTCAATTCGTAATAGTTGGTATATCACCATCCTCTTTATGTTGATTTTTGGTTTTCAAATTGCGAATGTTAATACGAGATATATTGCATTCATATTATGTATAATTTCATTGCTTTTTGAAAAAAGAGGTATCTCTAATTTACTCCATTTTCTAACAAAAAAATACAATTTTTATCTGTTGGTATTTTTACTACTGTATTATGTCTTATCCATTCTAATTCCAATCTTTCATAATACATTTGATTTTACATTGGCATTAGAGTCGTTTGGAGTTATTATCATACTGGGATGTGTTTTGGTTTATGCTGTTGTCGTATCTAATTGCATTCGTACAGAAAAGCAACTTTTAAAGTCTATATTTATTACTTTTATATTGCAATCATTTATTGTAATATTATGTTTCTTTTTTCCTGAGTTTTATGGTTTTATCAGAAATTTTCAATACGACCAAGTTGCAAGTATTGCAGATTCTTACCTTAGTAGTGGTGTTGCTAGAGGATTAGCTCTTTCTGGTGATCAATTTTTTGGTTTATCAGCTGTTTTTGGACTCGTTTATATTTTGATGGGTAGGTATATTTCTTATTTTAATAAGTATGGAAGTTACTTTTGGTTTGTTTTATTGATTGTTGGAAATTTTTTTATAGGAAGGACAGGCTTTTTAGGTGTTTTTTTTGCTCTATTATTGCTGTTATTTTCTAAAACTAATTATTTGAAATTGTTGAGAATCACAAAAAATCTTTTTATCTGTTTTGTTTTTGTAGGATTTGTATACATTACATTGGTTCCTATTGATATTAAGGAAACTTTTATAAATAATGTGTTACCTTTTGCTTTTGAACTATTTTATAATCTGGATAAGGGATATGGTTTCTCTTCTGCTTCTAGTGATCATTTGCTTCAGATGTTAAATGTACCAATAAGCCCTTTAGAATTTTTAGTCGGTACAGGTAAGTTTACTAATATTGATGGTAGTTATTATATGAATACAGACTCAGGATATATGAGGCAAATTTTCTTTGGAGGAGTAGGTTATGTTATTATTGCAGTGACTTTATTTTTTTCTATTTTTTTTGCATCAAAAAGTATATTTAAAAAAATTTATACGGATTGGAATTTTTGTTTTTTAGTTAGCTGTATTATTGTTTATTTTTTAGTACTTCAAGTAAAAGGTCTCACTATTTTCTTTTCAAGGGAAACTATGGCTTTGCTTTTTTACTATTTGATAATGATGAATAAAATAAATTGTTTTAATTATTTAAAAAGTGAGTAGAAAAAAAATATGTTTCTTTACTCCTGTATCCTTGGCTTCTGTTGGTGGAGGAGAAAGAGTTTTATGTGTTATTGCTAATGAATTAGCAAAGTCTTGTGAAGTTCATATTGTTAGCTATAATACGGAAACTTCTTTTTATTTTTTAGCATCTAATATCAGATTAGAGAGTTTGGGGTTGAAAAGATCTAAAAATTCTTTTTTCAGAAAAATGCAACCCTTTTTTTATATGTTGAAATTTAGGAGCTATGTTAAGCGACAACAATTTGATGAAATTATAGTTTTGTCTGAAATAGGTTGTTTTTTTGTAAGCATAGCATTGTATTTTTTAAGAGTAAAAAAGATAGCATGGTTGCATAATAGCTTTTTTGAACCCCAGCCTTTGGTTATTCGTCTTTTTAGAAAATATGTATTAATGCTATATGATAAGATTGTAGTAATTAATAGAAAAGATGAATATATATATCGGGATAATCAAAATTTGGTAAATACAATTAGAATTCCTAATCCATTGACTTTACAATCTAGTGTAAAGTCTTCTTTAAATTGTAAAAGAATTATTTCAGTAGGACGACTCAATAGGCAAAAAGGATTTGATTTTCTGATAACAGCTTGTCTGCCTGTTTTGAGGGAATATCCAGATTGGAGATTAGATATTTTTGGACAAGATGATGGAGCACAACATGATTTGCAATGTTTAATTGAAGAATGTTCATGCATAAATCAGGTGGCTATTCATCCTCCAACTTGTGAAATTATGCAGGAATATTTGCAATCTTCTGTTTTTGCTTTTACGTCTTTATTTGAAAGTTTCGGATTAGTATTATTAGAAGCAGCAGAAGCTGGATTGCCTCTTATTGCTTTTGATTCACCTAGTGGAATTGCTGATATTGTAGAAAATAATAGTAATGGCTTTTTGATTGAGAAAGGAAATATAGATGATTTTACTTCTCATCTACGAATTTTAGTTGAGAATAAAGAAGTGCGTGAAAAATTTGCCAATGGCGCTATTCAAAAAGCTCGCAATTTTAATATTGAGAAAATTATAAAGTCATGGTATGAAATCTTATAAAAGAAAAAAAGTAGTCTTATTCTATTCTAGTGTACAAGAAAAAAAAATGTTTTATATACAAGGGTTTTATAAAACGGATATTTCTATTCTTCAAGATTTAGGATATTCTGTACTTTTGAGTAATCGCATAATAGATTTTTTACATTTTAAGAAATATGATATTGCTTTCTTATACTTTTATCGATATGCTCTTTTTTCTGCTATTTTAGCAAAATTATTCGGAAAAACAGTAATTTTTACTGGTGGCATTGATAATTTAGATAGAAGTTATGCTGGTAGTAAGAACTATTTTATACAGAAGATTTTTTTTAAATTATGTAACCTTTTTTCGGATACATCATTAATAGTATCTACTGCCGATCAAAAGAATATAGAAAAAATATATTCAGCAGATAGGATGCCTAAAAATTGTAAGCTTTGTTTTCATTCTATAGATATTCAAGATTTGAAATATAATGGGAATACTCCTAAAGAAAATGTTTTTTTGACAATTGCATGGATGGGGAAAATTGAAAATGTGTATCGAAAGGGAGTATTGCATTCCATTTATGTTTTCAAAGAATTGCAGAATTTAATGCCTGAATACAAATTTTATATTATTGGCAGTTTGGGTGAGGGTAGTGACTATGCCATAAACTTAGTTAAGAAGCTGCGACTTGAAAATAGTGTTTGTTTTACAGGTTCTATAAATGAAGAACAGAAAAATGTTTTTTTGAAGAAAAGTAAATTTTATTTTCAACTTTCTGAATATGAGGGATTTGGTATTGCTGCAATGGAGGCTCTTGCAGCAGGGAACATTGTAATTCATTCAGGAAGAGGAGGCTTAAAAGATGCTATTGGCAATAATGGGATTTGTATTGAAAATCTAACAGACTATAAAAAAATTGCTGAGCAAATTTATTGTTCTTATTTGGAAAAAGAAACATTTAGTAAGATAGAAAAAGGTGTACACTATGTAGAAGATAATTTTTCGTATTCAAACAGAAAACAAATTATATCTGGTGCTTTAAAATCGCAATAGATTGATATGTTCTTTAATTATATATTGTTCAGTATGTATGGTTTTGAATTGTGTGTATTCTCAATTATTGAATAAATAATAGTATTTTTATATGTCCATCTTCAAAGACAAAATCTTATTAATAACCGGCGGTACCGGTTCATTCGGTAATGCCGTATTGCGTCGTTTCCTCGATTCAGACATCAAGGAAATCCGTATTTTCAGTCGTGACGAGAAAAAGCAGGATGACATGCGTCATCACCTGCAGAATCCCAAGGTGAAATTTTATATCGGTAATGTCCGTGACCGCCAGTCTGTGGACGGTGCCATGGTGGGAGTGGATTATGTGTTTTCTGCCGCCGCCTTGAAGCAGGTTCCCAGTTGCGAGTTCTTCCCGTTGCAGGCTGTGCAGACCAATGTGATCGGTACGGACAATGTACTGGAATCCGCCATAGCGCATGGTGTAAAGAATGTGGTGGTGCTTTCTACCGACAAGGCCGCCTATCCCATCAATGCCATGGGTATCAGCAAGGCCATGATGGAGAAGGTTGCCATAGCCAAGGGCCGTGCGTTGGGTGAGGAAGCCGGTACAACCATCTGCTGTACCCGTTACGGCAATGTGATGGCAAGCCGCGGTTCTGTAATTCCCTTGTGGGTGGAGCAGATAAAGAACGGCAGGCCCATTACGGTAACGGACCCCAACATGACCCGTTTCATGATGACGCTGGACGATGCCGTGGATCT